>Ga0070699_100004317_pt1 | contig 12569 bp, 11 predicted proteins | sample KBSK1503metaG_FD_65473 | JGI IMG/M metagenome (GOLD analysis project Ga0070699, IMG submission 65473) | Corn, switchgrass and miscanthus rhizosphere microbial communities from Kellogg Biological Station, Michigan, USA - KBS K1-50-3 metaG | ecosystem: Host-associated > Plants > Roots >...
CAAGGATTTGAGGCGGGTCATTCCTCTGGAGGAGCGCGTCGGGTATTTCTTCTCCCGCCACGAAGCATGGATGGAGGCTTCCGAGGCCGACCGGGCATACATTCTGGCAGGCTGCGACCCGTCGGCGCGTCGGAGGCTCCGCACCAACTCGCCGGACCACTCGAATCGTTGTCGACCGAGGGAACTACCTGCGTCTCGCGATGACGTAGTCGAAGAGTTGGAGCAGGCGTTGACGCGCGGCGAACAGCTGGCGGCTTCTGGACGCATAGCCCGGTCCTCCACCGAGTAGCGGCCTACACCTCTCGCCTTTCATCATCTTTCGCTCAGAATCTCGACTGGAGCCTGCCGGGCGGACAGGACCACTACTTCCAAGCGATCGCCGGCATCTCCGCTGGGGCAGCACCGAGCGACTGACCACGACGCCCGCCGCCGTGAATCGACAACGAGCCGCGTTCGCGGCCGTTCACATCCTCGGCAACGCGAAATGAAACGTCGCGCCGTGGTCCACGTTCGGCGTCGCCCACAATCGTCCGCCATGCGCTTCGATGATCGACCGACTGATCGACAGCCCCATGCCCATGCCATCCGGCTTGGTCGTATAGAAGGCGCTGAAGAGCTGGTCCATCTTGTGTGCGTCGATACCGACCCCGGCGTCCCGCACCGACACCATCACCTGATCCTCGTCCCCCGGCTGCGAGCGAACGACCAGCTCGCGAGGCCGCCCACCGATGGTGGCCATGGCTTCGATGCCATTCATCACCAAGTTGATGAGCACTTGCTGCAGCTGAATGCGATCGGCCAGTACCCGGGGCAACGCCGGCGCCAGGTCTAGACGCAATGACACCTCATGGTTACGCACCTCGGTCCCGATGAGCGGAACGACGTCACGAACGACGTCGTTCACGTCCAGTCGCGCCTTCTGGGGACTCCTCTTCGTCGCGAGCTGGCGAATACGCTGGATCACGTCCGCAGCCCGGTGGCCATCCTTCACAATGGCGTCGAGCGCTTCCCGGACACTGCCCAGATCGGGAGGGCTCGCCGCCAACCAGTTGAGCGAGGCGTTGGCATCGGCCACGATCGCGGCGAGCGGCTGGTTGACCTCGTGGGCGATGGATGCGCTAAGCTCGCCCAACGTCATCACGCGCGTGACGTGCGCGAGCTCCGCCTGCGCCTCCTGTAGCGCTTCGGACGCCCGAACGTGGTCGGTTAGATCTCGGGTCACTGCCAGTGCGGCTTCGACCCGCTCCGAATCCGGCCGCAGCGGCGAATACGTCGCCACGAGGTATCTTCGGCCGCCGGGAGTGGGAAACCAGCCCCCGAAGCTGACCTCCTCTCCCGCGAAGCAGCGATCCAGGCTCGGCTTGTACGTCTCCTCGAACGGCTCCCTGCCGGCGAGGTCCCCCATACGCATCCCGACGATCGCCTCGGCCGGCATCCCCCAGCGCCGTGCGAACACCGGGTTGACGCGCCGATACGTGTAATCTCTCCCGACGATGTAGATCGCATCGGGTGAGGTCTCGAATACGTGTCCCGCCAAATATTCCGCCCGCCGGCCCTTCGTGACATCCACGAGCGTGGCCAGCACTCGGTCGAGTCGAGCGGGCGGCGGGGGAAACGTCATCGTCAACCGGACGAGCAGCCGCTCTCCATCCAGCCTCTGGATCACGGTTTCGGCCTCGTAGGACGTTCGGCCCTCCGCGATGGCGACCAGCACCTCCACAAACACCTCTCGACTTTCAGGCACCCAGATCTTGGGCAGAACTCCCAGGAGCTCGTCCTTGTCTCGAGCTCCAAACAATCTGACGAACACGTCATTCACATCCACCGTCTTCGCCAGCATGATGGCGTGTTCGACGAAGTCGGGGTGCGTGGCACAATAGTTCCGAAAATCCCGGATGCCCCGGGATCGTAGATCGTCGATCGCCCGCTTCACTTCAGAGAAATCCTTCTCGCAGATCGACACGCCCGTCGCGTCGAAGACGTAGCGGTATCGCTGCTCGCTCTCCCGAAGCTTCGCCTCTGCCTGCTTGCGGTTCGTGATGTCGTTGTTGGTCTCCAGGATCGCGAGCGGCTGACCGTGCCGATCGCGCTGCAATGACCAGCGGCTCGCCACCACGGCTTGACTGCCGTCAGCTCTGGTGTGCACGAGCTCGCCTTCCCATCGACCCGCTTGCAGCAACGTCGCCTGGATGTGCTCGATCGGTTCCGGAAAGATGGTCTGCGTCAGGTGGTGAGATACTTTGCCGACCGCCTCCACTGCCGTCCACCCGTAAAACTCCTCGGCCGCGCGGTTCCAGTAGGTGACCACGTCGTTCATGTCGCGTACGAACACGGTATCGTGCGTGAGATCGAGCAGGCCCGCCCGCTCCCGCAGCGCGGTTTCGGCGTGTTTGAGATTCGTGATGTCGACCGTGACCCCCCGCAGTTGCGTGGCGTGCTCGCCGTCCCCCACCACCGTCACGAGGTCGCGTAGCCACACGACACGCCCGCTCGCCGCGATCATCCTGTATTCGAATTCGTGGCCCCGGTTCTCGCCCGAGGCTCGTTCGCGGAACGGCACCACCCTCTCGCGATCATCCGGGTGCAAGTGATCCCTCCAGAATGTCGGCTCGGAGCGCCAGCGCTCCACCGGATAGCCAAGGATGCGCTCGGCCTGGTCGCTCACAAACGAGAACTGCAAGGTCGTCGCGTCCGCTTCCCACACGATGCCTTCGACCGAGTTGACCAGGTCCCGGAAGCGGGCGGTTCGCTCGCGAACGCGTTGTTCCAGGCCATCGCGGGCGCCTTTCAGCCCATCCTCCGCCTTGCGACGCGCGGCGCTCACCGCCGCCATGAGGAGCGAAACTGACGCGAAGACGATCAAGCGGGGGAGCTGGGCGACGTCAACGTTCAATGAATCGAGCGGCGGCGTGAAATAGTACTTGAAGGCCAGAGTGGCCAAGGCCCAGGCCGCCAGCGCCGGCCCCAGACCGCCGACCAAGCCGGCGATCAGCACGGCGACCAGCAAGAACTGAGCGCCCGCCAGCGCCAGGGGTCGCAGCCACAGCGCCGGCATGACCGCGATGGTCACGCTCGCGACGGCGATGCCGTATCGGGTGACCGCGGATCGAGCGATGTGTCGTGGCATTCTGCGCCCTCCTCACCCCCGGATCGCTAGCTGATCGTACAACGTCGACGGCTGCAGCACCTGCCGAACAGGTGCTATGCTGTCCTCCGCTCACACAAAGGGGCCCATAGGTGCTTGCGGATTCTTGCGGAAATGGCATCCCGGTCGCGCCGGCGCAAGTTTCCTCGGGCATCTCATTCCCGTGAGGTTGGTTCGGGGGAAGATGCGGTGAGCGAGCACTCGAAACTCGGCTTCGTCGACACGGTGGCCACTGCCTTCCTGCGACGGCGGCTTCATAGCCGCCGTCTGCGCGCCGCCGCCGTGCGCGGGCTCAAGGCCATCTCGACCGGCGCCGGCGGTCGTCTTCAGATGGATTTCGACCATGCCGCGACCCCCCTCGCCCACGTCTCGCCGTGGCTCGTCGCACACGCCAGCGAGGTCCAGGCCGCCGCGGCGCCCCCGGCGGATTCGCCCCCCGTGCCCTCGCTGTCCATCGTGATCATGGTCGTCGGGTCGCGCGGCGACGTGCAGCCGTTCATCCCGATCGCCCGTCGGCTCGCCGGACGCCACCGCGTGCGCGTCGCGACCCACCGCGAGTTCCGGCCGATGGTCGAGCGGGCTGGCCTCGAGTTCTATCCGCTCGCGGGCAATCCCCACCAGATGATGGAGTACATCGTCAAGACCGGGGGCAGCATCCTGCCGACCCGCCTCGATCAGATCTGGGAAGACGTGCCGAAGAAACGGGCGATGATCGCCGAGATCCTGGAATCCACCTGGCGCGCCTGCACGGAGGCAGACCCCGACCAGCCGGCGGCACCACCGTTCCGGGCCGACGCGATCATCGCCAACCCTCCAAGCTACGGCCACATCCACTGCGCGGAGGCACTGCACATCCCGCTGCACATGATCTTCACCATGCCGTGGACGGCGACCTGCGCCTTCCCTCACCCGTTCGCCAATATCGATCCCGGGACCCACCACCCGGTCGAGAGCTTCTTCTCCTACGGGATTATCGATCTACTGGTCTGGGCCGGCATCGGCGATCTGGTCGACACGTTCCGCACGAAGACCTTGGGGCTCCAGCCCGTGGCCCTCACCGACGGCGCGGCACTCCTGGACGACCACGAGGTACCCTTCACCTACCTCTGGCCGGAAAGCCTGGTGCCCAAGCCTCCGGAGTGGGGACCCCACATCGAGCTGGCGAACTTCATCGACTACGCGCAGGCGCAAGCCTACGAGCCCCCGCCCGCCCTGCTCGACTTCCTCGCCGCCGGCGAAGCGCCGATCTACGTCGGGTTCGGGTCGGTCGTCGCCGAGGACCCCGCCGCGCTCACCCGCACGATCTTCGGGGCGCTGCACAAGGCGGGCGCGCGCGGCGTCGTCTCGCGCGGCTGGGCACACCTGGGCGGTGAGGCGCCTCCCCCCAATGTCTACCTGATCGACGACTGTCCGCACGATTGGCTGTTCCCGCGCTGCCGCGCCGTCTGCCATCACGGCGGTGCCGGAACCACCGCCGCGGGTTTGCGCGCGGGACTGCCGACGGTGATCGTGCCGTTCTTCGGCGACCAGTTCTTCTGGGGGCGGATCGCCGCGGATGCGGGCGCCGGGCCCGAGCCGATTCCGATCCGCCGGCTCGACATCGAGCACCTCACGGCGGCCTTCGACGCCTGCCGGCGGCCGCAGGTCCGGGAGCGGGCGACCGAGCTCGGTGCCCTCCTGCGAGCGAGCGACGGCGCGGAGCTCGCCGCCCAGTCTGTAGAGCGTCATTTGCCGGCGCTCGCCCTGTCCTGTTCGGCCGACCCGCACCACTTGGCCGTCGTCTACTGCGACACGTGCGGTGTTCGCCTGTGCGAGGCCTGCCGTCAGGAGGCCCACGCGGGGCACCTGGTCCACCCCTACCGCTACATCGACTGGGGTGGGAGGGCGCCGCGTGGGCTACTCGGCGAGATGGGCGAGGTGATGGGCGACGCGGCCCTGGCGCTCCAGGCGGGGCTCGCCGAGCTGCTGCCGAAAATGGGGGCCGGGCACCACGGGGTCCTCTTCAGTGACGGCAGTGACGGCGGCGAGCCATCGCGTGCCGACCGCGGCGGGCCGGTTCGCAAGCTCCGACGCTGGCTCGCCTCGCGGTAGACGTCACGCGCTATTTGGGCTTGACCCTCACTGCGTCTCGGATCCCGCGAAACAGAGCTGCGGCGGTCTGCCGCCGTGATCTGAGTGTCAGCGCGGTGACCGCGGTCGTCAGGGCGAGCAGCTCGCCGAAGATGAGTGCCCAGCGCTGGGCCCGGTCCGCCCACGCGCCCGTCCAGAGGGCGGGCGCGAGCGCGACGCTGAGGGAGAGTGCGACCCCCACGAAATACTCCCGGGGCACGCCGAGCGTCCAGGCCGGGAACCACCAGACCTGACCCCGGCGGAACCGGGCCACGCCGAAATGCCGATTGCATGCGAACCAGAGAAAGTCCCAGGTCACGGTGAGGAAGAAGAACATCGCGAGCAGATCGGCCTCGCGCTCCCAGGAGCCAGCGTAAAACTGCGGGACGTGCAAGAACAGGAGAATACATGTCACGAGGCACACGTGATATCCGGTCACCGGCTTTCCGAACAACCGGCGCACCACGGGGCCGTCCCAGCGCCAGGTGGGCAGCTTCTCGGCCCACCCGTGGGGGCCTTCGATCTGAATCTCGAGGTGCGCCAGGATGAGCGCGATGAAGAAGAAGTAGGCTCCCAGCGTCAGGGTCATCAGATGGCCGCTCCCCGCTCATAGTCCTGCCAAGCGCGCGTCGCTGCTCCGGTCGGACAGAGCGTGCCCCGTGGGTGGAGGCTCGTCAAGCGCCCCGTTTCGGCAGGCGCCGGCGTTCCTTATTCCTCCTCAGCGGGGGCCATCTTGCGCCGTATCTGCTGTCGAACGATGCTCATCACGCCCAGGTCCTGGCCGGCGCCCATGCCACCGGGACGATGCCGGCACCGCACCCCCCAAGGAGTCGATGTAGCGATCGATCTGCCGAGGGTGGTCACTCCTGAACACGGAGGCTCGCACGGATTCGGAACCGCTCATCCGAGGGTCTTCCGGCGGTGCGCGCGCGAGTGCGAGGCCTCGGTGACGATTGAGCGGTTGATCACGGACCCCATAGGCTCCACGTCTGTCGCTTCGCTATAGAGTGATGGGATTGCTCCCGAAGAAATAGAGCGATGAAGTCAACCAGAGTCCAACCAAGATCGCGAACAGGAGACCCCCTGCGACGGGCAGCACCCATCCGGGGAACCCTCGTGAGCGCACTAGGATCACTTTGACCAGGAATGCTCCATAGAATCCGGCTCCCAGGACCGAGTGGATCGCGACCCGCGAGCTCGTGGTGTCAAAGCCCAGCAGGAAGATGCAGTGGTAGGCGACTGGCACCGTGAGGAGGATGGCGAGATATCCGGATACGCGATGCATCCGGCCCCAGAAACGCCCGGATGGCGCACAGTGGAACAACTCGAATAGCCGTGCCGCGCTCAGGACCTGAAAGAGGGCGAGCGTGATGGCTCCCGTGGCCAGCCACGCTTTCATATGGATCGTGTCGCTGAAGAATAAGTGAAAGAAAGGCGGTGAGGAGTAGCCCCCGGCGCTGCTGCCGGCAAGCAGGCGGATCGTCAGGAAAGACAGCACGAAGACCGCCAGAAGCGCAGCAACCCGGGTCCAGGTCCGTGGCTTGGATGTCGACCGTCCGCTATCCTTGATCATGGTTTTCTCGTTCTTCCGCGGTTCAGAACTACTCGCCCACCTTGAGCATTCCTGCCATCCCCAGCGGGCCGTGGAACTTGCACGAGAAGGTCAGCACCCCGGAGGCGGGGAAGGTGACGTCCAGCTGCACCTTGCCCTTGGGCGGGATGTCCTTGTCGATGCCGAGCGCCGGGATCGTGATGTTGTGCAGAGTGGCGACCTCGTTCTCGATGATCAGCGTCAGCTTCTGGCCGGGGCTGCCCCGCAGGAAGGTGGGCCCGAAGTAATAGTCGTCGGCCTCCAGCTCGAGCTTCGATCGCTTCCGCACGTCCTTGGTCCCGTGGTCGGCGTAGGTGACGCCGTTCAGCGTGACGGTCTTGCTCTTCTTGCCGGCGGCGGCGGTGGCGGTGGGGGGACTCGCGGCGGCCGCGATGGCGCCCGGCTGCACCGCGATCTTGCGGGGCGCGTTGCCCACCGGGATCGTGGCCAGCACCCGGCGCCCGGCGAGGTCCACCACCGAGACGTCGTTGGTGCCCTCGTTGGTCACATAGGCGGTGCGGCTGTCCGAGCTGGACGTGCTCCAGTGCGGGGCTTTGCCCACCGGGACCGCCGCGGCCACCGTGTTGGTCGCGGTGTCCAGGATCGCCAGCTCGCCCGGCCCCTGGACCACCGCGAGGGCCCAGCGGCCGTCGGGGGTGAAGGGCGCGAAGTGAGGCGACGCTCCCACCGGGATCTGCGCGACGACTTGATTGCTGGTGGTGTCGAGCACCTGGATCGAGTCGATCCCGGCCAGCGTGAAGAACACGCGCTTGCCGTCGGGGCTCAGCTCGAGGCCACGCGGGGTCTTGTCGAGCGCCACCCGGGCCGTCTCCTTCCCGGCCGTCAGGTCCAGCCGGACCAGCGCGGTGGCGCCCTGCTGCTGGGCGCCCACCCACGCGGTGTTCCCGTCGCGACTCAACGTGCCGTTGTGGGGCTGCGCCACCGGCACCTCAGTGATCACGCGGTCGGTCGCGGTGTCGACGACCAGGACCCGGTTCGTGCCCCAGCCCATCACGAGAACCCGCCGCCCGTCGCCTGACACCGCGAGGCCGTGGGGATTCGCGCCCACCTCGATGGTGGCGACCACCCGGTCACTGCCGGTGTCGATGACGCTGACGGTGGAGGCGCCGTCGCTGCTCACGTACATCTTCCGGCCATTCGGCGTGATCACGAGACCGTGCGGGCCCTTGGGAACCGGGATGGTGCCGACGACCTTGTTCTGGGCGGTGTCGATCACCGCTACCGCATCGTCCTTGAACAGGCCCACGTACGCCTTGGAGGCGGCGGCCGCCACGCCCGGGCCCGTCCCGCACAACCACCCCACGATCAGGGCCGAGATCCCCACCGTCATCGCCATGCGCTTGCGCATGCTGGCCTCCTTGGAGGTTTCGAAGTCTTCTGCTGCCGTTATCCGAGATGTTGACCGAGGTCGTTCACGCGCCGCACGGACCGTGGTCGCCTCGTCCTTGCTAACGTCCTGTTCCCCCGTTCGTTCCAGCGGCACGAGGAATGCACGTGCACCGTCGTGTCCGAAGGACGGGACGTGACAGTCCCAAGATGTCGGGCTCCCGGCGGTCTTCGTCACTCGACATCACTCGCTTCGACCAGCTGATTTACCATTGTTCTGACGGCCCCGTGCACCCGCTCCGGCAGCCCTGGAACGGCCCTTGCCCCTTCATCAGACGGATCGTGTCGGAGTGGGTCGGAGTGCTGCAGGAGGAGTGCTGGCGGGTGCTTCAGGAGCCGAGCCGACGACTCCGGCTGGGCATGGGGGCGTTGACGTTCATCGATCCAGGCGGCGCATCAGCACTGCGGTCAGCGCGAAGTCCTCGCGCAGCGCGGCCACGACGCCGTCCCAGGCCTGGAGGTGCGAGCCGACCCCGTGAAGCAGCGTCACGTGACGGCCGCGCCCCTCCACCTCGAAGTTGATCGCGACGCCGTCGCGCGACGTGATCATCGCGCCGGGGTCGGGGTGGCGGTGAAGTGCGGCATCACCTGGCGTCCGAAGAGCTCGGCGAGGCCGGGAGGATACTCGGCGTCATGAGCAAGAGTGTGTTGGGCGCGTGCGCCCTACGAAGACCCCGGCGGAGGGACGACGTCGAAACGCCGACGGCGAGGAGACTCCTCCAGCGGGTAGCGCGCGATGAAGGCTCCGATGGCGGGGTCGTGGGGCGCGGTCAACGCCGCCTCGGATTCCCATTCGAGATAGCTGACGTAGGTTCGCTCCGCCCCCCGCTCGCGATGCAGGCGGCAGCTCCGGCAACCGGGCTCCCGGAGAATCAAGGCCAGGACCTGGCCGAACAGCGTCTCGAACTCTCGCTCGGCGCCGGGCCGGACGTGAAATTCATTGATCACGATCAGCATTCGCTCTTCCTCCGCCCCGCTCGACGGCCACCCATCAGCGTCCGCTCGTAGGCATTCCTGCCGAAGATACCTCAACCGGATGCGATAGAGGTAGACGGATGAGGTCTCACTCGCCGGCGGCCCGCTGCGAAATGGACTTGACGGGTTGCCCGCCGGCAAGTATTCAGAGTCCACCAGCGGTTATCTAAGGCGGAGGGACTGCGATGCCAAAAACGACTCAACTCACGCTCAGCCTCGTGTCGCGACCTGGCACCCTCGCCGCACTTGCCCGTACCCTCGCCGATGCCGGAGTCAACATCATCGCGCTCCGCGCCGACGAGGTGTCCGGCCGCGGGAAGATTCGTCTGCTCGTCGGCAACCCTACCCGGGCCAAGCGCGCGCTCCGTAAGGCGAAGTACGGGGTCAGAGAGGAGCCGGTGTTCGCGCTGCGGCTCCGGAACAAGCCGGGGGCACTCGCTCGGATCGCGGCCCGGCTGGCCAGGGAGCGGATCAATATCCGGTCGATTTACGCCACTACCGCAGGGCGGGGCTCCGCCGCGGTCGTCCTGACGGTGGGAGGCAACCCGGCAAAGGCTCGCCGAGTGCTGGGGCGCTAGCTCTCGGCGGGCCGCCAGTCCTCCGTCACTCGATGACCTGATCCGCCCGCAGCAGGAGCGAGGGCGGGAACGTGAGGCCGAGGGCCTTGGCGGTCCTGAGGTTGACGACGAGCTTGAACTGCGAGGGCTGCTCCCACGGCAGGTCGTCGGGGGTGGCGCCCTTCAGGATCTTGTGCACGTAGATGGCCGCCCGCCGGAAGAGCAGGGTGAGATTCTGCCCGTAGGACATGAGGCCGCCCGCGTCCACGTAGTCCCGGCTCTCGTAGATCGCGGGCAACCCGTTCTGCGCGGCCAGCTCCACGAGCCGCTCGCGGTGCGCATTGAGCCACGCGGACGCCAGAACGTCGACCGCGTCCGCCCGCTCCTTCTTCGCGTCGCTGAATGAGCGCGCGAGATCGTCCAGCCGCACGTCGACTCGTTGCACGTGCAATCCGAGGCGCTGCGCGGCGGTCCGCGTCTCCCTTACGTCGCGGTCCGGACCGGAGTCCGCATACACGAACATGGCGATCCGGCGGGCGCGGGGCAACGTGTCCTTCAACAGCGCGAGGCGCTTGGCGCTCAGCTCCGTGTTGAGGAACGACTGGCCCGTGATGTTGTCGGCGGGCTTGGCGAGGGTGCTGGTGAAGCCCGCGGTGACCGCATCCCGCGTCGCCGCCACGACGATCGGGATCGTCGGGCTGGCCCGCCGGATCGCGCGAACCGCAATCCCGGTCGTCACGACGACCTCGGGCCTGAGCGCCACCAGCTCGGCGGCGAGCCCCGGAAGCAGGTCGGGCCGCCCCTGAGCGCTCTTCACCCGAGCTGGATGTTCTGACCCTCGACGTACCCCAGCTCGCGCAGGCCCTCGCGGAGCGCGGTGAACAGGCGCGGCACGCCATTGTCCAGGATGCCGACGAGCGGGATCCTGTCCGCCGCCTGCGCCTCCACCGCGAGTGGCGAGGTGAGGAGGCCGCCCGCCAACATCCCAACGAACGTCCGCCGATCCAACGACTCCCCCAGCGACGCCGGCGGGCCGTGCCCGGCTACCGCCGCTTGCCACTCTGCTGCTGCACCTGCTCGAGGGCCTCGCGCCGCTGCTTCTCGGCGGCGAGCTCGTCGGTCAGCTGCTTGACCTTGGCCTGCACCACCCCGCGCTCGTCGGCCAGGCGGACCTTGAGGCCCTCGATCTCGGCGCTCTGACGGCCGCCCTCCCACCAGGAGAGGGCGGCCGCGCCGACGATCAGGCCGATCAGGAGCGCGACCAGGGAACCGATCAGGCTCGAGCGATCCATGGCCGACCCTCCTCTCAGTGCTTCGCCATGGCGGGCGCCACCGCGCCCGCGCCCTCGACCTTGATGCGCATCGCGTAGAACGACCGCCACACGAAGATGACCGAGATCAGGAAGAACACCGCGGCCAGCGCGGTGGTGAACCCGCTCCCTCGCTCGCCGGTGAGGGAGACGGCCAGCTCCACCGCGAGGAGGCCGAACAGGGTGGTGAACTTGATGATCGGGTTCATCGCCACCGAGGAGGTGTCCTTGAACGGGTCGCCCACCGTGTCCCCGACGACGGTGGCGGCGTGAAGCGGGGTGCCCTTCTCCTTCAGGTCGACCTCGACCACCTTCTTGGCGTTGTCCCAGGCCCCGCCCGCGTTGGCCATGAAGATGGCTTGGTAGAGGCCGAACAGGGCGATCGAGATCAGGTAGCCCACGAAGAAGTAGGGCTCCGCGAACGCGAAGGCCAGGGTCGCGAAGAACACCGCGAGGAAGATGTTGAACATGCCCTTCTGGGCGTACTGGGTGCAGATCTCCACCACCCGCTTGCTGTCCGCGATCGAGGCCTTGGTGGCGCCCTCGAGCCGGATGTTGGCCTTGATGAACTCCACCGCGCGGTAGGCGCCGGTGGTGACCGCCTGGGTGGATGCGCCGGTGAACCAGTAGATGACCGCGCCGCCGCTGATGAGCCCCAGGAGGAAGGGGGCGTGCAGAAGGGAGAGCTTGTCGAGGTTCTGGGTGAGGCCGGCGGTGAGCAGGACGATGATCGAGAAGATCATGGTGGTGGCGCCCACCACCGCGGTCCCGATGAGCACCGGTTTGGCGGTGGCCTTGAAGGTGTTGCCCGCGCCGTCGTTCTCCTCGAGCAGGTGCTTGGCCGCCTCGAAGTTGACGTCGAACCCGAAGTCCTTCTTGAGCTGCCCCTTGATGCCGGGGATCGTCTCGATCACCGACAGCTCGAACACCGACTGGGCGTTGTCGGTCACCGGCCCGTAGGAGTCCACCGCGATGGTGACCGGCCCCATGCCGAGGAAGCCGAAGGCCACGAGCCCGAAGGCGAACACCGCGGGCGCGGCCATCAGGCTGCCGAGGCCCAGCGTGCTCACCCCGTAGCCGATGCCCATCAGGAGCACCATGGTGAGGCCGAGCCAGTACGCGCTGAAGTTGCCCGCCACCAAGCCGGAGAGGATGCCGAGCGACGCCCCGCCCTCCCGCGCGGAGGTCACCACCTCGCGCACGTGAGCCGAGCTGGTGGAGGTGAACACCTTGACGAACTCGGGGATGATCGCGCCCGCGAGGGTGCCACAGGTGATGACGGTGGAGAGCTTCCACCAGAGGCTGCCGTCGCCCAGCTCGGGGATCATGACCCAGGAGGCCGCGTAGGTCAGGACCACCGAGACGATCGAGGTGACCCACACCAGGCTGGTCAGGGGGGCCTCGAAGCTCATCTTGGCCGCGGTGGCGTAGCGGGCCTTCGCGAAGGCCTCGTTGACCAGGTAGGAGGCGCCGCT
>Ga0070699_100004321_pt1 | contig 12566 bp, 6 predicted proteins | sample KBSK1503metaG_FD_65473 | JGI IMG/M metagenome (GOLD analysis project Ga0070699, IMG submission 65473) | Corn, switchgrass and miscanthus rhizosphere microbial communities from Kellogg Biological Station, Michigan, USA - KBS K1-50-3 metaG | ecosystem: Host-associated > Plants > Roots >...
ACCGTCAGAAAGATATTGAACATGCCCTTCTGCGCGTACTGGGTGCAGATCGCCACGACCTTCTTACTGTCTTCCACCGACGCCTTTTCAACACCGTCGAGCCGGATGTTTGCCTTGATAAACTCCACTGCTCGATACGCGCCAGTTGTAACCGCCTGTATCGACGCGCCTGTAAACCAGTAGATAACCGCGCCGCCTGTGATGATGCCGAGTACAAACGGTGCGTGCAGCAGTGACAGGCTTTCGGTGTTGATTCGCAGACCGTCGGTAAGCGCCATGATGATCGAGAAGATCATCGTCGTCGCGCCTACGACCGCCGTTCCGATCAAGACCGGTTTGGCCGTCGCTTTGAACGTGTTACCGGCGCCGTCGTTCTCTTCCAGCAGGTGCTTGGCGCGCGAGAAATTGACGTCGATATTGTAGTCCTTCTTCAATTCGGCTTCGACATTTGGAATCTGCTCGATCAGCGACAACTCGTAAACCGATTGCGCGTTGTCTGTCACCGGACCATAGGAGTCTACCGCGATCGTGACTGGTCCCATGCCGAGGAATCCAAACGCTACCAGGCCAAACCCAAACACTGGCGCAGCCAGCGGATCAACCATCAACGCACCCAACCCCAGGTTCGCAGCGGCGCCGAGATTCGTAAAGAAATAAGCAATCGCCATCAGACCCACGATGCTTATACCGAGCCAGTAAGCCGAAAAATTACCCGCCACCAGACCGGAAAGAATGTTCAACGATGGTCCGCCTTCTCTCGACGAGGTGACGATTTCGCTGACGTGACGCGATTCGGTTGACGTAAAGATCTTGACCAGCTCCGGAATCAACGCGCCCGCGATCGTGCCGCAGGAAATGATGATCGCGAGTTTCCACCAGAGCGTGTCGTTGCCGCCGAGCGTCGGAATCGTCAGCTTCGAAACTACGAACGTGATCACGACGGAAACGATCGAAGTAATCCACACGAGCGACGTTAGCGGCGCTTCGAAGTTCATCGAATCGGCGTTCTTAAAACGTGCCTTCGCGATTGTGTCGTTGATGAAATAGGAAAGCGCGCTGGCGACAATCATCATCACGCGCATGACGAAGATCCAGACCAGCAACTGCACCTGCACGCGTGGATTTGTCACGCCGAGCAGGATGAACGTGATAAGCGCGACACCCGTCACGCCGTAAGTCTCAAAACCGTCGGCGCTGGGACCAACCGAGTCGCCGGCGTTGTCGCCCGTGCAGTCGGCAATCACGCCCGGGTTGCGCGCGTCGTCTTCCTTGATCTTGAAGACGATCTTCATCAGGTCGGAACCGATGTCGGCAATCTTGGTGAAGATGCCGCCGGCGATACGCAGCGCGGCCGCACCGAGCGATTCGCCGATCGCGAAACCGATGAAGCACGGTCCCGCATAATCGCCCGGAATGAACAACAGGATGCAGAGCATGATCAGCAGCTCGACGCTGATCAGCATCATGCCGATGCTCATGCCGGCTTTTAACGGAATCGCGTAAAGTGGAAAGGGTTTGCCTTCGAGACTCGCGAACGCCGTGCGTGAATTCGCAAACGTGTTGACGCGAATGCCAAACCAGGCGACGCCATAACTTCCCGCGATACCAACCAAACTGAACAACAGAATGATAATTACGCGGAACGGCTCCATCGCCGAGAGCACGCCGAAGTAAAGCACGATCACGACGGCGATGAACGCTTCGAGAATCAGGATGAATTTGCCCTGGGTGGTGAGATACGTTTTACAGGTAGCGTAGATCAGTTCCGAGATCTCGCGCATGGCCCGGTGGACGGGCAGTCTCTGTAAGTTCATGTACATGGCCAGGCCGAAGCCGAGGCCAAGCACACAGATCGCGATACCAAACAGGAGCAAATTATGACCCGTGATTCCGTTCAGGAAGGTCACCTCATCGAGGTTTGGCAGCACCAAATTCGCCTCGCCACCCTGATGCGATTGCGCAAAAGTGGGCAAGGCGAGAGCCAAGGTCGTTAGGGTGGCCGCAGTGATAATTGCTGCACGCCGTAGGATCAGCGGTAGTTGCACGTGGACAAATTCCTTTCCGAATTAACTAGAAAATGGCGAGTTAACTTTGCGAAAACGCGTATTATCCACAGATTACACAGATTTTTCAAAGAGAGGCTCTTGAATCTGCGTGATCCGCGGGTGTTTTCGGGTTCCCAGCCAGCGCCGGATCGAGTCGAGCATGATGACGATCGCGGCGAACATGATGATTACGGTGAGGCTGGTGTTGATAAGACCCTGCACGGCGGTTTCCGGTTTCCGGACTAACGGCCAGAAAATGTCGGTAATCGACTGAAATCCGGCCACCAGCGTGGTAGTACTGACAAAAGCCAGCGGCAAAAGCGTCACCCAGGCATACTTCGCCCGCCCGGAGTTGATCACGATCGTCGTCGCCACACACAAGGCGACCGCAGCCAGCAGTTGATTGGCGATGCCGAACATCGGCCAGATAGTCGAAATCGAGCCCGACCAGATAAACGCCGCCCACGCTGACACTACTAACAATGAAGTGACCACGGATCCCGGCAACCAGTTTGGCTCTTCAAGTTTTTTGTAAAAGCGCCCGCCAAACTCACCCACCAGAAAACGCGCGACACGCGTGCCGGTATCGATCGTGGTGAGTATGAATAGCGCCTCAAACATGATCGCGAAGTGGTACCAGTACTTCATAAAACCGCTGAGTCCCGGTATGCCATCGAAGATCTTCGCGATGCCGAGCGCGAGCGTGACCGCGCCGCCCGTTCGTCCGCGCAGGTTCTTTTCACCTGACTCCTGTTCGAGTCGATCGATCTCCTGCGGTTTCAAGTTGAAACCTTCGGCACTGTGCGAATCGACCATCTGGGTGTATGCAGCCTTCTGAGCGTCCGTCTTCTGCGCGGTGTTGATGGCGAAGTAGTCGCCGGGGAAAAGCGAGGTCGCTGCAATCAACGCCACAATTCCGACCACGCCTTCCATCAACATACTGCCGTACCCAATCATGCGCGTGTCAGACTCTTTCGCGATCATCTTCGGCGTCGTGCCCGAAGAGATCAGCGCATGAAAACCGGAGATCGCGCCGCAGGCAATCGTGATGAAAACAAACGGATAGAGCTTGCCGGGAATCACCGGTCCGCCGCCGGCCGTAAAAGGCGTTAACGCCGGCATGTTCAGGTTGGGATGGACCAGGATGACGCCGATTATCAGAAACGCGATCGTTCCTATCTTCAAATACGACGACAGGTAGTCGCGCGGACAGAGCAGCATCCACACCGGCAACACCGACGCGATAAAGCCGTACGCGGCCATGATCACGATCAAGCTGTTGCGCGAAAGTGTGAAAGCGTGAGCAAACGAAGAATCAGCGATGCGGCCGCCGAGATAAACGGCGAAGAGCAGTCCGACAATGCCGATGATGCTCGCTTCCGCGATCTTTCCTTTGCGGAAGCGATACATGTAAAGACCCATCAGGAGCGCGAGTGGAATCGTAAAAGCGACGGTGAAAGTTCCCCACGGCGACTCAGCGAGGGCGTTCACAACCACCAACCCCAGGCCCGCGAGTGCAATCACGACGATGAACAGGATTGCGATGCCGGCGACGAGTCCCGAAAGCGGACTAATCTCCGTGCGCGCCATCTCGGCGAGTGACTTGCCTTTGCGACGCACACTACCGGCCATGATCATGAAGTCGTGGACCGCGCCGCCGATACACACTCCGATGACCAGCCACAACAAGCCCGGCAGAAATCCAAACTGCGCAGCCAGCACCGGTCCGATCAACGGCCCGGCACCCGAGATCGCGGCGAAGTGATGTCCAAACAACACCCACTTGTTTGTCGGGTAATAATTATGACCGTCATACATCGTCTGCGACGGCACCGGTCGCGAATCATCGAGCGCCAGCACCTTCGCCGCGATAAAAGCCGAGTAGTAGCGATACGAGATCGCAATCACACAAAGTGCGCCGATGATGATTGGTAACGCGTTCATCGTAAAAAATCCGTTTAATCTGTGGTTACAGTTCTTGTTTCGCCTTGGACGTGCCGAGAGCGATGCCGAGTGCGGCGCCGACCAGGCCGCCGATGATTATTAGTAAACCATACAACGTCTGATTATGCTTCTCGGCGGTGGCGTCAAATGCCTCCGAGAAAAGCTCTCGCGGCGCGACATCGTGCGGAATCACAAAAAGCCCGACCGCCACCAGGATGAAACATGCCGCCGCCAATTTTAAACCCATCGGCGTGCGTGACGGCCGCCCCAGTTTCTGACCGACCGCGCTGCGCGTGTAGCCGTAAGAAAGATAGACGGACAATCCCAGCGCCAACCAACCAACAAAGCGCCAGTAAGAGCCTTCCGGCAGGAAGTAGATCAGCAGCGCACATGAAACCGCGCCTAAACCAGGCAGCAGGTACGGTCCCAGCGGCACCCTGAACGGCCGCGGGCGATGCGGGTCCTTGTACCGCAAAACCATCACGCCGACACAAACGAGGATGAATGCGAACAGAGTGCCGATGTTGGTCAAGCTCACCATCTCGTCAACTGTCGCAAACGCCGCGATACCGCCGACCGCAACGCCCGTCAATATCGTGGTGACGTATGGCGTCTTGAATCTCGGGTGCACACTCGCGAATACGGAAGGAAGCAATCCGTCGCGAGCCATCGAAAAGAAGATGCGCGGCTGTCCGAGTTGAAACACCAGCAACACCGCCGTGTGCGCGACCACCGATCCAAATGCGATCACCGTGTTTTGCCACAACGCCTGCGGCGCGACAGTTTCCAGAGCCATCGTTAACGATTCACCGCGTTGCGCCGAGGTCCAGCTTCGCACCACGTCCCACGGCACCATGCCGGTGAACACAGCCGCCACCAGCACGTACAAGATCGTGCAGATAATCAGCGACGCGATAATGCCGATGGGCAGATCTCGACTTGGATTCTTCGTCTCTTCAGCGACCGTGCTGACGGCGTCGAATCCGATGTAGGCGAAGAAGACAACTGCCGCTCCGGTCAACGTCCCAAACCAACCCTGGGGCTGGAAGGGTTTCCAGTTAGTGGCCATCTGCGCCGGTGAAACGTAGTAAAGCGCGAGTCCGATGAAGAACAAGAGCACGAGAATCTTGATCATCACCATGATCGCGTTGAAGTTTGACGACTCTTTGATACCCCAAACCAGGACGACGGTAATCAACGCCACGATGCCGAACGCCAGGATGTTAAAGACGATCGGAAATCCGAATATGTGTGGCGCAGCCGCAAGTGTCTCTTCAGTCGCGGTGCGATAGTTTTGCGTCAGCCAGTCAGGAATGTGTATGCCGAGATTGCGCATTAAGCGGTTAAAGAACTCGGCCCAGCTAATCGCGACTGCCACGTTGCCGATCGCGTACTCGATGATCAAATCCCAGCCGATAATCCAGGCGACGAGCTCGCCGAGAGTGGCGTAAGAATAGGTGTAAGCCGAACCTGAAATCGGAACCATCGAGGCGAGTTCGGCGTAACAGAGCGCAGTAAACCCGCAGACGATCGCGGTGACGACAAACGAAAGCATCAACGATGGCCCAGCACCCGCGCGTTCCGCAGTTCCGGAAGCGGCAGTGCCGACGGTGGCGAAGATGCCGGCGCCGATAATCGCGCCGATGCCGATGAGCGTAACGCTGAACGCCGTCAAGGTTCGCTTTAGTGCAAACTGGGGACCGCCAACGCTGGCCAGAATCTCGTCAAGACTCTTGGTACGAAAAATTCCTTGAAGCAAGATGTCGCCTCCGGAAGTGGATTTTGATAACTGTCGCTTGCTGTAGGAAAACTTGCGGAGTTTGGCATGGAAGTCACTGTCTTGTAAATGATTTAGGGCTGGTGATAGTGTTCGGATGATGTTCCCGTTTCGAAACATTCTGTTTCCCACCGACTTCTCGCCGAGCGCACAGGCGGCGCTGAAATATGCCGCGGCGTTTGCGCGACATGGTGGTGGGCGCGTGCTGTTGTTTAGCGTGCAGGACGGGAAGACGGCCGCGGATCTACAGTCGCAAGTGAATCAACTGTTGTCTGATCCGCTGCTGAACGGTGTGGACACTGATCGAATCTTCGTCGAAGGCGAACCGGCCGGCGAGATCGCACAGGGCGCGGTGGATCACTGCATCGACTTGATCACGGTGGTGATGCGTGGTCGCAATCGATTGTCGCGCGCCTTTGGCAGCTCGATCGCTGAGGATATCGTGGCGGAGTCGCCGTGCGCGGTGCTGGCAATCAGGCCGCCACAACGTGATTTCGTTGCCGATCAGGACGGCAAGATGCGTCTGAAACGCGTCCTGCTGGCAACCAACTTTCGTCCGTCGTCAGCAGCCGCCACGCAACTCGCGACGCAGATGACTAATCAGTTAGGCGCCGAACTTCACGCGGTGTACGTGATTGGAGACTATTTCGAACAGATTTCGGGGATGTTTCCCGAAGGTGGGCTCGCCGCTCTCACACGACTGCGCAGTTACGTGCAGGAGCGGATGGGCCACTTGTCACGCGCCGGTGGCGGCGCTGTAACACACATCGCCGAAGGCAGGCCGTATCAGGAGATCGTCAAACGTGCCGCCGAAATTGATGCGGACCTCATCGTGATCGGAACCGCCGTTCACGGATCGTTGTTTGGGAATAGCCAGGTGCTGGGATCGGAGATTGAACGAGTGATCAGAAACGCTCCGTGTCCGGTGCTTTGCGTTCCGGCGGCGCGAGTGGTCACGCCGCTGCCCGCACTCGTGACGCAAGCTGTTCCTCAAACCTGATTGGTCCTACTTCTTCTGGAGCGGCTTTCCTTCCTGTTGCCACAAATTATAGCCACCCAACAGCGCAGCCGCGTTGTTGATTCCTTTTGTTTTGAGAGCGACCACCGCACCGGCGGACGTATGTTCGTTCTGTCAAGCACAATACGTCACGATCATCTTGTCGCGCGGCAGCTCGTTTAAGTGGTTCAGGATCTCGCCGGCGGGAATGAGACGCGAGCCGGGAATGTGACCGAGGTCGTACGAAGCTTGATTGCGTACGTCAATCACCACGGCCTCATTGTTTTTCAGCAACGCTTCGAGCTCAGGGATCGTGATACGACGCGCACCGTCGGCGTAGGTCGTTTCCGGAGCGAGTTGAGTTTTTTGCTGCCCGACCTTATCAACCGCATTGCACGAAATTAAAACCGCGGTCGTCACCAGGGCCAGCATTGCAAACAGGAATTTATAGCGCATTAAAAGACCTCCAAAACTGAGTCAGATTACTCTCTTACGCCGGGTGGAGATTTGTCAATGTCCCTCGTCCGTGGAAATGATATAGTCTCGCTTCTCCAACAGGAGCTTCTATGACGGAACGAGCGGACCCGATTCAGTGGGCCAAGGTAATTGACCACACGCGCTGTATCGGTTGCCATGCATGCACCACCGCCTGCAAGTCGGAAAACCTCGTGCCGCTCTCAGTCACACGCACTTACGTCAAACACGTCGATATCGGAGTTTTTCCCCAGGCGCGGCGAGCGCATCAGGTGACGCGCTGCAATCAGTGCGCGCATGCGCCCTGTGCGACCGCGTGTCCGACGACGGCGATGTTCAAACGCGCCGACGGGATTGTCGATTTCGACAAGTCGATCTGTATCGGCTGCAAAGCGTGCATGGCGGCGTGTCCTTACGATGCGATCTTTATCAACCCGGACGATCATTCGGCGGAGAAGTGTAACTTCTGCGCGCACCGCATCGACATGCAGCTCGAACCGGCATGCGTGGTGGTTTGTCCGACTCAGGCGATCCTGGTCGGCGACATGAACGATTCCGATTCGTACGTCGCCCAGATCATTAACCGCGATACCGTCGCCGTGAGACGTCCGGAAAAAGAGACGCTGCCCAAACTCTTCTACAAAGGCGCGCATCAAGCCACACTCGATCCACTCGCCGCCAGGCGTCCTGAAGGCGGTCTGTTCATGTGGAGCGAGCAACAGGAAGGTTCCGGCTACGTAGTCTCCGGCAATCCAAACTTCAGCAATTCTTCGGCGGCTGCGTTGTTGTCGTACGACGTGGCGCATTCGATTCCGTGGGACTGGCGCGTCAGTCTTTACACCTGGACCAAGGGCATCGCGTCGGGAGTTTATCTCGTAGCGTGTCTGCTGGTGTTGCTTGGTGTGCTCGGCGTCAACAACTCCGTTTGGCTGTGGGCCACACCGATCGTCTCGGGCGCCTTCCTCGCCATAACGGGCGGGTTACTACTCTGGGACCTCGAACATCCGGAACGCTTCTATTTGATCTTCACGCGACCACAATGGCGTAGTTGGTTAGTCAAAGGCGCGTTCGTCATCGCCGGTTATACGCTGGTGCTTGCGTTGCATTTCATTGCGAGCGTCGCGGGATCGAAAACCGTTCAGACGTGGCTGATGATGCCGGGCATTCCGTTATCGATTTTGACTGCGGTTTATACGGCGTATCTGTTCGCACAGGCTAAGGCGCGCGACATGTGGCAGAACCCGCTGTTACCGCCGCACCTGTTCTTTCAAGCAATATTGTTGGGCTCGGCGATCCTGTTGCCATTGATCGTGATTTTACGAAACACGGCGGCGGCCGATCGATTCTTCCAGTCCACATCCAACGAGGAGAACTTATTACTTTGGACGCTCGGAATCAGTAGCGCGATTCATCTGCTGATGGTTTGGGGCGAAGTTTCGCTGACGCATCCGACCGCACACGCGCGGCTCGCGATCTGGGAGATGGTGCAGGGTCGTTACAAGAACGACTTTTGGACCGGAATCATTCTGTCGTTATTCGGTGGCGCGCTGCCGTTACTCGCAGTGTTCGGCATCCTGAACACTTCGATCGGCGTCGCCGGCGCCCCAATGGCCCTGATCGGCCTGATGCTGTTCGAGAACGCCTACGTCCAGGCCGGCCAATCCGTGCCACTTGCTTGAAACCGGCCACAAAAAGGCACAAAGGGGAATCACAAAATGCACAAAAATATTATCGATATCGCCTGGCCCGTCATAACTCGTTTCTTGTGTATTTTTTTGTGCCTTATGTGCCTTTTTGTGGCTTAACTTATGAAATCAAACAAAGAAACCTTCTACCCTGGTCCGAGTCGTAATCACCTCGCGGCGTTTCCGCCGAAGGAGAGATGGGACGATTGGACCGAGCTGGATTCGCAGGCGTGGCCGCAGCGAAAGGAACGACATTACTCGCTCGTCCCGACTACGTGTTTCAATTGCGAGTCAGCCTGTGGACTACTGGCCTACATCGATAAGGTCACCGGCGAAGTTCAGAAGTTCGAAGGCAATCCGGAACATCCCGGCTCGCGTGGTCGCAACTGCGCCAAGGGACCAGCCACGCTCAATCAAGTCGCCGATCCGGATCGCATTCTTTTTCCACTGAAGCGCGCCGGCAAACGCGGCGAAGGGAAGTGGGAACGCACCACCTGGGATGAAGCACTTGACACTCTCGCAGCGCGCATTCGCAACGCGATTCTCGAAAACCGCCGTGAGGAGATCATGTATCACGTCGGCCGGCCCGGCGAAGACGGTTTCACCGAACGCATTCTCGCGGCGTGGGGAATCGACGGCCACAACTCGCACACCAACATCTGCTCGTCTGGCAGCCGTGAAGGCTATCAACTCTGGATGGGACTCGATCGCCCGAGCCCGGATCACGCAAACGCGAAAGTCATTCTGCTGATCAGTGCTCACCTCGAGTCGGGACACTATTTCAATCCACACGCGCAACGCGTCATTGACGGCAAGTCAAACGGCGCCAAGCTAATCGTCTTCGACACGCGTCTCTCAAACACTGCGACGCACGCCGACTACTGGGTGTCGCCATATCCCGGGTCTGAAGCCGCGATCCTGCTCGCAATCGCGAATTACCTGATTCAAAACGATCTTTACAATCGTGAGTTTGTTGAGCGCTGGTGGAATTGGAAGGAGTTTCTGACGGCAGAAGGCGGCGCCGCGGATTTTACGGATTTTGAAGCACGATTGAAGCAGATCTACAGCGATTACACGTTTGAGTTTGCGGCGAGTGAGTCGGGTGTTGAGGGAAAAGTTTTAGAAGAAATTGCGAGGTTGGTGGCGACGGCGGGGACACGTTTTTCCAGTCACAACTGGCGTAGCGTGGCGTCGGGTGTCAGCGGCGGTTGGGCAGTGGCGCGGTGTCTGTTCATGTTGAATGCGCTGCTCGGCGCGGTGGCAACCGAAGGCGGAGTTTATCCGAACGCGTGGAACAAGTTTGTCCCGAGACCCATCTATACACCGCCACATCCGAAGATGTGGAACGAAACGACGTGGCCGCGCGAGTATCCGCTCTCGATGAATGAGATGTCGTTTCTGCTGCCGCACTTCGTGAAAGACGGCCGCGCCAAACTCGACGTCTACTTTACGCGCGTTTACAACCCGGTATGGACCAACCCCGACGGCTTCTCATGGATCGAGATGTTGACCGATCCGGATCTCGTCGGCTGTTACGTCGCCCTCACGCCGACCTGGAACGAGACTGCTTACTACGCCGACTACATTTTACCGATGGGTGTCGGGTCCGAGCGCCACGATCTGCACTCGTACGAAACGCACGATTCGCAGTGGCTCGGCTTTCGCCAGCCGGTGATCAAAGCGATGCGCCAGCGAAACGGCGAAACGATCGACGACACGCGCGAAGTCAATCCCGGTGAGGTTTGGGAAGAAAACGAGTTCTGGCTCGAGCTGACGTGGCGCATCGATCCGGACGGTAGTCTCGGCATTCGCCAGTACGCGGAGTCGAAGAAAAATCCGGGAACGCGTCTCGGCATCGATGAGTATTACGAATGGATCTTTGACAACTCGGTTCCCGGTCTGCCGGAACGCGCCGCTGCCGAAGGCCTGACGCCGCTCGAATTCATGCGCCGCTATGGCGCGTTTGAAGTGAAAGAAAAGATCGGACGCATCTACGAAGAAACTGTTCCGGCGGAAGAGCTCGACGACGCGCGCGAGGATCGCTTCGGCAGGATCTTCACGCGCGCGCCGAAACCTGCTGGTCCAAACATCGTGCCGCTGCCTTTGCCTGACGGTGATGATGAAGGACGTCGCCTCGTCGGAATCAATTTCGACGGAACGATCAAGCGTGGTTTTCCGACGCCGAGTGGACGGCTCGAGTTCTACTCGTCAACCTTGAACAGTTGGGGCTGGCCCGAGTTGTCGATACCGATCTATTTCAAGAGCCACGTTCACAAAGACAATCTCGAAGCAGACCAGACGATCCTGATCTCGACCTTTCGCCTTGCCGTGCAGATTCACACACGCAGCGCGAACGCAAAGTGGCTCGACGAGATCGCACACACGAATCCGCTTTGGATTCATCCGAGCCATGCCGCGAAAGTCGGCGTGCGCACCGGTGATCTCGTGCGCGTTGAAACAGAGATCGGATACTACGTGGTGGCGGCGTGGGTAACGGAAGGAATTCGACCGGGTATCGTGGCGTGTAGTCATCACATGGGCCGTTGGAAACTTACTGACGAAGGCCAGCGACAGTTGATGGCGACGGTGAAGTTGGACCATAACGGCACGCAGTGGCGTTTGAAACGTGAGAAAGGCGTCGCGCCTTATGAGTCGGATGATCCGGACACTTTGCGCATCTGGTGGAAAGAGGCGGGCGTGCATCAGAACATGACTTTCCCGGTGCACCCGGATCCGATTTCGGGAATGCACTGCTGGCACCAGGCCGTGCGCGTGCGTGCGGCCGAAGCGGACGATCGGCCCGGTGATATTTTTGTAGATACACAGAAGTCGCGCGAGGTCTACAAGAAGTGGCTGGCAATGACGCGACCCGCCGACCAATATTCACCAGACGGAACGCGGCGGCCGTACTGGATGCTCCGGCCGTTGAAACCAGCGCGCGAGTTTTATAAATTGACCACGGATTTTTAGCGAATAGACGCGGATTATGTACTTCAAACAATTCTATCTCGTCTGTCTGGCGCATGCTTCGTACCTGATCGGTTCGAACGGTGAAGCTGCGGTCGTCGATCCACAACGCGACGTTGACGAATATCTCGCCGAAGCCTCCGCGCAGGGTTTGCAGATCAAATACGTGATCGAAACACACCTGCACGCCGACTTCGTCAGCGGTCACCAGGAGATCGCCGCGCGCACGAACGCGCAGATCATCTTCGGCGCGCAGGCCGGCGTAGAGTTTGACCATCGCGCGGTGCGAGACGGCGAAGAGATCCGTATGGGCCAGGTTGTATTGCGCTTCATCGAAACGCCCGGGCACACGCCTGAAGGAATCTGCATCCTCGTCACCGATACCGCCGCGCCTGACGAACCACCCAAACTGTTAACCGGCGACACACTCTTCATCGGCGACGTCGGACGTCCGGATCTCGCGGGCGGCAAAGGTTACACACCGCAGATGATGGCTGAAATGATGTACGACAGCCTGCACGGCAAACTGCTGATGCTTCCGGATGAAGTCGAAGTCTATCCCGCGCACGGCGCGGGCTCGATGTGCGGCAAGAACATGTCGAAGGAAACGTCGTCCACCCTCGGCGAGCAGCGTAAATTCAACTACGCGTTGAAGCCGATGGCCAGAGCAGAGTTTG
>Ga0070699_100004322_pt1 | contig 12565 bp, 10 predicted proteins | sample KBSK1503metaG_FD_65473 | JGI IMG/M metagenome (GOLD analysis project Ga0070699, IMG submission 65473) | Corn, switchgrass and miscanthus rhizosphere microbial communities from Kellogg Biological Station, Michigan, USA - KBS K1-50-3 metaG | ecosystem: Host-associated > Plants > Roots >...
CGAATCGCGCCGCCTCCGCTCCCCGCTCCGCCATGACGCCTTCCTGTCATAGCAGAGTCGGCGCGGCAACTTATGACACAGTAGTACTAGGAGCGCGACCCAAGACTTCTTGGGTCGCGGCCACGGACGCGAGCATGTGGCGCTCGCGTCGCGCGCGACCGCCGTGCCGCGGCTGGCGAAGCCAGCGCGGCAGAACCGACACGCGCCGTTCCAGAGCTGTCGCGGCGCTCATGTTTGTCGGTTGGCGATTGGGCCTGTCTGCGGCGGCCGTGGAACCGCGCGTATTCGTCTGCCGCGCTGGCTTCGCCAGCCGCGGCAGGACAGTCGGGCGTGATCCCGACGGAACACCCTCGCGTCCGGTTCGCGACCCAAGACGTCTTGGGTCGCGCGACTAGCGCCCGCGCGCTACGGCGCGGTACCCGGCGCCCACACGATCCCCTCGCGCGCGCCGTCGAAGGTGTAGCCGGCAGTCGGCGAGTCGAGGGGAACGACGCCGATCCGGTTCGCCGTCGAGCGCAGCGTGGTCCGGATCGCCTCGGGATCGAGGATCAGCCCCGCCGCGAGGCTCCGCTGCCAGGCGAGCGCGACGACGCCGGTCACGTGCGGGGCGGCCATGCTCGTTCCCGAGAGCCGCGTCGTGCCGCCTCCGAGACGGGTGGACAGGATGCCCAGCGACTGCACGGAGCAGGCCCGGCCGACGTCCTCCCGCTCCTCGCCCGGGGCGGACACCGTGACGCCGATCCCGGTCGTCGGGTCGAACGCGCCGTCGGTGGTGAAATAGGAGGCCGAGTCAGCGCCGATCGTGCCGCGAAATACCCTGCATCCGTTGCTCCCGGCGACAGCGGTCGTGCTCGCCACAGCCATCACCTCGGGGTAGCCCGCCGGCACCTCCTGGGTGACGTCGAGGCCGGCGTCGTTCCCGGCCGACACGACGATCGCCACGCCCTTCGCCTTGACGGCCTGGACGGCCTGGCGAAGCGCAGGGTTGTCGTCGAGCGTGCCGGCGCGGCCGAGGCTCATGTTGACCACCCGGACGGGTGGCGACAGGAGGTCGGCGTTCTGCGCCACCCAGTCGAGGCCCGCGATCACGGTGGAATCCTGCCCGTTGCCTGCGGCGTCGAGCACCTTGACGGCATAGGGAACGGCGGCCGGGGCGACACCGACCACGCCGATCGCGTTGTTGCGCGCGGCGATGATGCCCGCCACGTGCGTGCCGTGGCCGTTGTCGTCCTGGCACGAGGCGAACGCGGTGAAGCACGCGGCCCCGAGGGGCTTCAAGTCGGCGTGCGTGAAGTCGATACCCGTGTCGACCACCGCCACGCCCACGCCCGCACCGGTCCAGGACAGGGTGCCTGGCGCCGCGCCGACGCGCTTGACGCCGGCAGGGACGACCTGGGTGCTCGACCCGGCACCGCCGCTCGGCCTGGCGTGGGCGGTGACGACACGGTCGGGCACGATCGCGAGCACGTTCGGGTGTGCAGCGAGCTGTCGGCGCACCTGCGGCGCCGGTAGCCGGACGGCGGCGGCGGCGACCGTCCGGTAGTGGAAGCGGGCTTCGGCTCCCGACCCTTTCACGGCCGCCGCGCGCTCCGCGAGCGACGTGTTCTCCCGGAAGACCACGATCGCGTCTTCGGCAGCCGCTGCGGACACGCCGCCCAGCACACCGGCGACGGCAGTGACCGCAAGGACGAGGCGTGAGCAGGCTCGGGGGATCATCGTGGGTGCATGATATCGGGCGAACGACACGCGTCTCCAGCAAACGTGGGCAGCGCACTCGCCGTGCGGGGCGCGATACGACGCTTGACGGCGCACCGCCTTCGGGGTAGAGGCGCCTCGAATGCGCTCCCAAAAGATGAGTTGATAATGAGTCGTATTCGAGCATCACCGTAGGGGGAGACGTCGTGGCGCGGTGGCGAGGCGAACGTGGCAAGCGTCGTGGGAACGGGAGACGAGCATGCAGATACGATGCGTGGCACCGTGGGCCGTGATCGGCGCGGGGATGGTCCGCATGGGGACGAGGGTGCTCTGGCGGAACGTGTGGTTGGTCGGCGACGTGGCGTTCCTTCTCGATGACACGGGACGCGTCATGTCGGAGGCGGGCTGGCTGTCGATGTGCCCCCGCTGGGTCCGGCGCGGGGTCCAGCCGCTGTGGGCGACGGCCTGGATCCTCCGCGACGACCTGGAAGCCGGGAGCGGGGCGTGTCTCCCGTCGGAGGAGACGTCGAAACCTCGGGTGGGCGGGCGCGAGGTCCGCGCGGGCGTCGAGCCGCCTTCGACCGAGGGGTGGACATCCGTGGTGTGGCCGTTGGCCAGCCGTGAAGACGTGGTCGAGCTCGACGGGCGAATCGCCCGGCTCGAGCGGCGGCTCGACGCCTTCGAGAAGAGGCAGGCGGTCTGAGAGGTGAAGATGGAAGAAGAGGTCGTCAGGATCCAGTTCGAGATGACCAGGGAGAAGGCCGCGGACCTCAATCGTCTGATGCGGCTGACCGCGACGCGCAGCCGGCGAGAGCTGTTCGACAACGCGCTCACCTTCTTCGACTGGGGCGTGTCGGAGAGCATGCGCGGACACCTCGTCGCGGCCATCGACGAGGAGAACGGCCTCTACCAGCCCGTGCTGATGCCGGCGTTCGCCACCGCCCGCAAGTCCGCCGGGTCGCACTCGGGCAAGGACAGGCGGTCGAAACCGCGGCCGCGAACGCGCGCCGCCCGCCGGTAGAACCGCCCGGCCCGAGCTTCTGCCTGGCCCTAGTCGGCCTGGCCGCGGCCTGCCAGGCCACTTGATCGACGTGGCGCGTCTGGCGTACGCGACACGTCGGACGTGGCCCCCGCCGCCCGCATCCGCTCTCGCCTGTCCCACCCCGTCATCGACGCCGACGGTCACACGATCGAGTTCCTGCCGGCCGTGCGCGACGAGCTCTGCACGCTCGTGGGTACGCAGGCCGCCGAGCAGCTCGACCGCGTGCTCGACTTCGCGCGGGTCTCCCGCGCGCTCACCCCCGATCAGCGCCGCGTCATCGGGCTGCCCCGGCTGCCCTGGTGGGGCCTGCCGGCGCGCAACACCCTCGATCGCGCCACCGCCATGCTGCCGCGCCTGCTCCACCGGCGGCTCGACGAGCTCGGCATCGACTTCGCGGTCCTCTATCCCACCTACGGCCTCTTCGCGCTCGCCGTCCCGGAGGACGAGGTGCGGCAGGCCGCGTGCCGCGCCTTCAACCGCCATCTTGCGAGCGTGTTCGACGGGCTCGGCGATCGCCTGACGCCGGTCGCGCTGATCCCGATGCACTCGCCGGCCGAGGCCGTGGCCGAGCTCGACCACGCCGTCGGCGAGCTCGGTCTCAAGGCCGCGGTCCTCGCCGGACACGTCCACCGCCCGCTGCCCTTCGCGGGCGCGCCGCGGGGCGCTCGTTGGGTGGACACCTTCGGTCCCGACAGCCCGCACGACTACGACCCCGTCTGGGCACGCTGCCGGGAGCTCCGGGTCGCCCCGACGTTCCATTCCTCGTCGATGAGCTGGCACGGGCGGGCGTCGCTCACGAGCTACGTCGCCAATCACATCGGCAGCTTCGCGGCGGCGGGCGAGGCGACGTGCCGCGCGCTCTTCCTCGCCGGCGTCCCGTGCCGCTTTCCGGAGCTCCGCTTCGCGTTCCTCGAAGGCGGGGTTGCGTGGGCCTGCGAGCTCTACGCGGGCATCATGGGTCACTGGGAGAAGCGGCACGGCGACCACCTCGAGCACTACAACCCGGCGCACCTCGACCGTCGGCTCCTCGCGGATCTCTTCCGCCGCCACGGCGCGCCCGCGCTGACGGCGCGCCTCGACCGGCTGGCGGAGGGCCTCACCTGCCTCAGCGAGCCCGACGAGGACCCGGCGACGCGCGACGAGTTCGCGGCCGCCGGCATCACGCGCGCCGAGGACATCCGCGACCTCTTCGTCGAGCGCTTCCACTTCGGCTGCGAGGCCGACGACCGCCTCGCGGCCGTCGCGTTCGACGCGAGGCTGAACCCGCTCGGCGCGCGCCTGAAGGCGGTCTTCAGCTCCGACATCGGCCACTGGGACGTGCCCGACATGCGGGACGTGCTGCCCGAGGCGTACTCGATGGTCGAGACGGGCGTGCTCGGCGAGGAGGACTTCCGTGACTTCGTCTTCGCCAACGCCGCGTCGCTCTGGGCCGGGGTGAACCCCGGCTTCTTCGCGCGAACGGCGGTCGAGTCGGCGGTGGCGACGCTCGCCGGCTGAGCGCGTGGACGGACCCGACGCGGCGAGCCGCGCGCTCGCCAAGGCGACGCGTCGGCTCATCCCGTTCATGTTCGTGCTGTACGTCGTCGCCTACCTAGACCGCATCAACGTCGGCTTCGCGGCGCTCCAGATGCGGGCGGACCTCGGCTTCGACGACCGGGTCTACGGGCTCGGCGCCGGCATCTTCTTCGTCGGCTACTTCCTGTTCGAGGTGCCGAGCAACCTGCTCCTCGAGCGTCTCGGCGCGCGACTGTGGATCGCCCGCATCATGGTCACGTGGGGGCTGATCGCGGCGGCGATGATGGTGGTGCGCGGCGTGGCCACCTTCTACCTGCTCCGCTTCCTCCTCGGCGTCGCCGAGGCGGGCTTCTTCCCCGGCATGATCCTCTACCTCACCTACTGGTTCCCGGCGGCGGAGCGCGCGCACGCCGTGGCGCGCTTCATGACCGCCACCGCCGTCGCCGGCGTCGTCGGCGCGCCGATCTCCGGGGCGCTCCTCGCGATCGACGGCGTCGGCGGACTCAGGGGTTGGCAGTGGCTCTTCCTGGTCGAGGGCCTGCCCGCGGTCGTGCTCGGGCTTGCGGTCCTCGCCTACCTGCCAGACGGGCCGGCGAGCGCGTCGTGGCTCACGCCGGAGGAACGACGGTCGCTCGTCGCGCGCCTCGGCCCGGAGCATGCGGTCGAGGCCCACCATGCGGCGACCCTCGGTGCGGTCCTCGTGGACCGCCGCGTCTGGCGTCTCGCCGTGCTCTACTTCGTGCTCGTCACCGGTCTCTACGGTGTCGGCCTCTGGCTGCCGCAGATCGTCAAGGGCCTCTCGGGGCTCGGCGACGTGATGGTGGGCGTCGTGTCGGCGGTGCCCTATGTGGCCGCCGCGATCGGTATGGTCCTGGTCGGCAGGCACTCGGATCGGACGGGCGAGCGGCGCTGGCACGTCGCCGGGCCGGCGTTCGCCGGAGCGCTCGGCCTCGCGCTCGTCGCCTATCTCCGCTCGCCGGTCGCGGCCCTCGCCGCGCTCTCGCTCGCCGCGCTCGGCACCTCGAGCACGCTCGGCCCGTTCTGGTCGATGCCCGCGTCGATGCTGCGCGGGACCGGGGCGGCAGCGGGCATCGCGCTGATCAACTCGATCGGCAACCTCGGTGGCTTCGTCGGACCTTACCTGATCGGTCTGGTGAAGGAGGCGACGGGCAGCTTCGCCGGCGGTCTCCTCGTGCTCGCCGGAGGGCTAGTCGCAGCCGGCGTCCTCGCGCTGGCACGACGACCGGGGTCCGAAAGACCGGGCGGCTAAGCGGGCGCCGTCTTCCAGAGCCCTCGACCGGTGACCAGCGGCAGGTCGAGCGCCGAGAGCAGCCCCGGCCGCGCCCGGCACACGGCCGGGATCGCGTTCACGAGGCGGGTCGCCGTGAGCAGCACGCCGCCCACGGCGTGGTCGCCCCGCTCGTCCTCGAACTCGAACTCGCAGCGCATGGCGGGCGTGCCCTTGATGACGACGCGGTAGCAGCCCTTGCCGGTCGGCCAGTCCGGTGCGAGGTCGTCGTCGAGCCGCGTCACGTGCTCGACGACGAGCGCGGGCCTGCCGCCGACGATGCCCTGGACCTCGAAACGCAGCGCCGCCATCGTGCCCGGCTGGACGGTGTGCGCGCCGATGCGGATCGGCCGCGTCGCGGGCCGCTTCTCGTACGTCTGGCGGATGTCCTCGAGCTCCACCCCGAGGCCCTCGGCCAGGAGCCGGATCGTCCCGCCCCAGGCGAAGGCGAGCGTGCCGGGCGTCAGCAGCAGCGGCGTGTGATCGAGCGGCGTGCCGAACCCCATCGTGTCGAAGAGCACCTGCGGCTGGTCGTACGTCGCGTAGTTGATGATCTCGAGGATGCGGATCTCCTCCCACCGTTCACAGAGACCGGACAGCGTGAGCGGCAGGACGTCGTTCGCGAAGCCGGGGTCGACGCCGGAGGTGAAGAAGGAGGTGCCGCCGCGCCGGCATGCGTCCTCGAGCTTCTCCCGCACGTCGGGGAAGAACGACTGCGGATGCACGAGCGGGACGATGGAGCTCGAGACGACGTCCTTTCCCGACGCGAGGATGCGCGCGACGTCCTCGACCGCCTCGAACGGCCGGAGGTCGGCCGTGGCCGTGTAGCACACGCAGTCCGCGTCGAGCGCGAGGAGCGCGTCCGCGTCGGTCGTCGCGCGGACGCCGACCGGCCCGAGGCCGCAGAGCTCGCCGGCGTCCTTCCCCGCCTTGGCCGCGCCGTGGACCCAGACGCCCGCGAGCTCGAGCTCGGGATGGCCGACGACGCAGCGCAGCGCGAAGCTGCCGACGTTGCCGGTACTCCACTGGATCACGCGATACGACATGGGGCCCCTCAGTCGAACGGCCAGTTGGTCGACTCGGTGCCGCCGTCCACCTCGACGACCTTGCCGGTCACCCAGCTCCCGGCGGGCGAGCAGAGCCAGAGCGCCGCGAGCGCGACGTCCTCGACGGTGCCGATCCGCCGCATCGGCGTCATCGCCTCCATCTGGCGGCGGAGCTCGTCGGTGAGGAAGGGCCGCAGGGCCGAGGTCTCGACCGCGCCGACCGCGAGCGCGTTGACGCGGACGCGCGGCGCGAACTCCGCGGCGAGCTGGCGGGTCATGAAGGAGAGCGCTGCCTTCGCCGTCCCGTAGCCGACGAACCCCGAGCGGACGATCCGTCCCGCGGCGGAGGAGATGTTGAGCACCGCGCCGCCGTCGCCCTCGAGCATGTGCGGGAGACAGGCGCGCGTCAGCACGAAGGCCGACGTCAGGTTGAACCGGAAGCACCACTCCCAGCTCGGGAGGTCGGTGTCGAGGAACTTCATCGGCGGGAAGCCGCCCGCGTTGTTCACGAGGAGGTCGACGCGGCCGAACTCCGCGACGGTCCGCCGCGCGAGGTCGTCGAGCTGCGCGGCGTCGGTCACGTCGCAGCGAACGGCGAGCGCGTGCGGGCCGAAGCTTCGCACCCGGGCCGCCGTCGCCTCGATCTCCGCCTCCGAGCGCGCCGCGCAGACGACGTGCGCGCCCATCTCGGCAAACGCGAGCGCGATCGCCTGCCCGATGCCGCGCCCCGCGCCGGTGACGAGCGCAACCCGGTCGGTCAGGCGGAAGCGATCGAGGAGGGCCATGCGCACCGCATACTACCGGTGCTGTCCGAGCGGCAACCCGCAGCCGCCAGGCTCCTCGGTGGACGCGCCTCAGTAGACGAAGTTGGCCCAGGGATGCTCGGAGCCGGCGATCCGGGAGATGTCCCCGGCGTCCGTCACCTGCACGATCGGGCCGTACGAGCTTCCCACGGGGATGAGATACGCGACCGCCCCCGACGTCCCGCGCACGCAATTGCGGACGAGGTGGCAGCTGGGAGCCTTTCCGTCGACGCTGACGCCGGTGGTCGCACCGACGATCTGGTTCCCGTCGATCAGCGCCTCTCCCGCGCCGGGCAGCACGAGGATTCCCGTCCCGGCATTGGCGACGTAGTTCTCCTCGACGCAGCACCTCGGTCCGCGGACCGTGATCGCGGCGCCCGGCGCGTCACCGATGTCGTTCTCGGAGACGACGCTCGCGAGGCCCACGTCGATGCCCCCCACCTTCACCAGACGATTCCCGATCAGCACGCCCCGGTTCTTGACGACGAAGCCCGGGCCGTCGTTCTCGATCGCGAAGTTGTCCTCCATGACGGCGTCGCCCTCGGAGAAGAAGCACCCTCCGGTCCCGTTGAAGTTGGTGCATTCCTCGATCACACCATGCTGGCCGACGCTCACCAGCGCGCCGCGGCAGGCGCGCACGTCGCAGTCGAAGACCACGCCGCCGGCGCCCAGCGCGCACGTCCCGCGCGCGGCCGGGTCCGAGGTGGAATCGCAGAGGTCGAACCAGCAGTGCTCGACGAGGCACTCGGCGCCGTTCACGAGATCGATGCAGGTGTTCTGCCACCCCTTGAACCCGGCGTCGTAGACCCCGATGCAGCGCTGCGGCGCGGGCGACGTGATGCACGCCAACGTCCCCGGTACGCCGAAGAACGTGAACCCGTCGCATTCGATTTCCACGTGGTCGGCCTGGACCTCGATGGCGGCCTTGCCCGTCACGCCCGTGATGTTGCCGGTCAGGTAGTACACGCCCGGCGCTTGAATGACGAACTGGGCCGTCGCCGAACCCTGCAGGCTGTCCACGGGGACCCGCGCCTCTGCGAACCCCTGGTCGGTGCGCGCGACCTTGTTGTAGACGTCCGGCAAGGAAACCCCGGGCGAGGGCGCACCCGGACGAGCGCGTGCAACACGAGCGAGGGCCGCTGCGCCGGTGATGCCCAGGCCAGCGAGCAGAAGACGGCGGTCGGGATTGCGTGGCATGATGTTCCCCCTTGTCGGTCCGGCCACCCTACCGGGCACCTGCGGGAAGTTGCAAGAAAACCTTCTACATCATCGTACCCAGCATGCCGCACGTCAGGCTCTCCATCGTCCGCCGCCCTGGCAGTCCCACGAGTCCGCCCCCCGCGGCCGGGCCAAACCCAGGGCCGTTGACATGCCGCCGCGCACGGAGAAACGTAAGGGGCAGCGGAATCATCCAACCTGTCGAGACATGGACGCTCGCTCGGGATTGCTCGCGCTCATCGGGTGCCTCGCGCTCTTCGCGCCGTCGCCCGCCGCCGAGCCCGGCGCGTCCGGAGACCAACCGATGAAGACCTACACCAAGCCGAGCGACGACGACCTCCACAAGACCCTCACCAAGGAGCAATACGAGGTGACGCAGCACGAGGCGACCGAGCCGCCCTTCCACAACGCGTTCTGGGACAACAAGAAGCCGGGCATCTACGTCGACGTCGCCTCGGGCGAGCCGCTCTTCAGCTCGCTCGACAAGTTCGACTCGGGCACGGGCTGGCCGAGCTTCACGCGTCCGCTCGAGGACCAGAACATCGAGCGACGTGAGGATGGGCGGCTCTTCATGAAGCGGACGGAGGTGCGGTCGAAGCACGGCGAGTCGCACCTGGGTCACGTCTTCGACGACGGGCCGGCGCCGACGGGCCTCCGCTACTGCGTCAACTCGGCCGCGCTGCGCTTCATTCCCGTCGAGAAGCTCGAGGCCGAGGGCTACGGCCAGTACCTGCCGCTCTTCAAGCAGGACAAGGACGAGTCGAAGGCGAGCTCCACCCGCGCCGTCGCCACCCTCGCGGGCGGCTGCTTCTGGGGCATGGAGGACATCCTCCGCCACATCCCGGGCGTCCTCGAGACGCGGGTCGGATACGCGGGAGGCAAGACGAAGAACCCGATGTACCGGGACGTCAGCCGGGGCGACACGGGACATGCCGAGGCCGTCGAGGTCGTCTTCGACCCGTCGCGGCTGAGCTACGAGGACCTGCTCGGGTACTTCTTCCGCATGCACGACCCGACGACGCTGAACCGCCAGCACAACGACGTCGGCACGCAGTACCGGTCCGCGATCTTCTACCACGACGACGAGCAGCGGCAGATCGCCGAGCGCGTCAAGGAACGGGTTCAGCACTCCGGGAAGTGGGACCGCCCGATCGTGACCGAGATCGCCCCGGCCGGGGAGTTCTGGACGGCCGAGGACTATCACCAGAAGTACCTCCAGAAGCACCCGGGCGGTTACAGCTGCCACTACCTGCGCGACTGACAAGCGTCTTCGCTTTACGAAGGGACGCGGTTCTGGAACCTTCGGCGTGCCCATGCGACCCGTCCCGGCCGTCGCCCTCGCCCTTGGACTGAGCGTCCCCGTAGGCTGCCATCTCCTCACCCGACTTCCGGGGCACGAGACCTGCGAGCTCGGCGAGGAGGTCGTGGGCGGCGTGGTCGAGCCCGGCGCCCGCGACGTCGTCGTCCCGGTCAAGAAGAAGGCGTGGGAGGCCGCGCGCGGGGGCGAGGAGGCCGCGCGGCCCTACGTCCGGGCGCGTCTCGCGGGCTGGCCCGCGCGCCCGCTCGTCGACCGGAGCACCCTTCCGGGCACCGACCGCGAGTTCGTGGCCCGGCTGGCGCGCGACACGTGGCGCGGGCTCGAGGCCCTGGCCGACCGGGAAGACCACCTGCCCGTCGACAACGTCCGCTTCGGCGCCTCGTTCGCGGCCGCGGACGCCCACGTCGGCGACTACACCAACGTCACGAGCGTCGGCCTCCGCCTGATCGCGCTCGTGGCCGCCTCCGAGCTCGAGCTCATTCCCCGGGCCGAGGCCGTTCGCCGCGTGCGCGAGCTGCTGGCGACGCTGGACGGCCTCGAGACCTACCGCGGGTTCTTCTTCAACTACTACGACACCACGTCCCGCGAGCGCACGAGCAACTTCCTCTCCTTTGTGGACTCGTCCTGGCTGACGGCCGGCCTCATGGTGGTCCGCACGACGTTCCCCGAACTCGCCGAGCCGTGCAGCCGGATCATCGCGGCGCAGGACTACCGCTTCTTCTACGACCCCGGCCGCCGGAGGATGTCGCACGGCTACTACGTGCACCTCGGGTCGCAGTCGCGGTACCACTACGGGACGCTCTATGCCGAGTCGCGGCTCGGGAGCCTGATCGCCGTCGGCAAGGGCGACGTCCCCGAGGAGCACTGGTTCGCCATGGCGCGTACCTTCGCGCCGAGCTGCCGCTGGCAGACGCAGACGCCGCACGGGCGCGTGCACAAGGAGGTCCGCGGGCACGCGTTCTTCGGCGGCTACTACGAGTGGAAGGGGACGAAGTACGTGCCGTCGTGGGGCGGCAGCATGTTCGAGGCGCTGATGCCGGCGCTCGTGCTCGATGAAGCGCGGTGGGCTCCCCGAAGCTTCGGCGCGAATGGCGCCGCCTACGTCGACGTCCAGCGCCGCTTCGCCGTCGAAGAGCTCGGCTACCCGGTGTGGGGGCTCTCGCCCAGCATGACGCCGGGCCGCGACGTCTACGGCGAGTACGGTGCCCGGCCGCTCGGCGTCCTCGGCTACGGTTCCGGGGCCATCACGCCGCACGCGGCGGCGCTCGCCCTCGCCGTGACGCCGGAGGCGGCGGCGGACCTGCGCGAGCTCGCGCGACGCTATGACGCCTACGGCGACTTCGGCCTCTACGACGCCGTCGACCCGCGCTCGGGCGAGGTGGCCCGCGCCTATCTCGCCCTCGACCAGACGATGACCTTCATCGCCGCGGCGAACTACCTGAAGGACCACTGCATCCAGCGCCGGTTCGCGACCGACCCGATCGCCGCGAAAGCGCTCCCCCTCCTGGCCGATGAGCGCTTCTTCGACTGAACGGCGAATGGCGCGCGTCGAGCTCGAGCACGTCGAGAAGGTGTATCCGGGGGGGACGCGCGCTCTGTCCGACTTGACGCTCGCGATCGAGGACGGCGAGCTCGTGGTTCTGGTGGGCCCCTCGGGCTGCGGAAAGTCGACCGTGCTCCGCTTGATTGCGGGTCTCGAGGACGCCACGGCGGGGACCATTCGCATCGCTGACCGGGTCGTCAACGAGCTCTCGCCCCAGGAGCGCAACGTCGCGATGGTGTTCCAGGACTACGCGCTCTATCCCTACCTCTCGGCGCGGGGGAACCTCGAGTTCCCGCTGAAGATGCGGCGCCTCGCGCGGGACGACATGCGGCAGCGGGTCGAGCGTGTCGCCGGCCTGCTCGATATCACCGCGCTCCTCGACAGCTTGCCGAAGCAGCTCTCGGGCGGGCAGCGCCAGCGCATCGCCATGGGGCGGGCGCTGGTCCGCGAGCCGGCGGTCTTCCTCCTCGACGAGCCCCTCTCGAACCTCGACGCCAAGCTCCGCGTGCAGGTGCGGGCGGAGATCAAGGAGCTCCAGCAGCGGACGCGGACCACCATGGTGTACGTGACCCACGACCAGGTGGAGGCGATGACGCTCGGCGAGCGGGTGGCGGTGCTGGACCGCGGACGGCTGCAGCAGGTGGCTCCGCCGCGGGCGCTCTACGAGCGGCCGGCGAACGTGTTCATCGCGAGCTTCATCGGGAACCCGCCAATGAACCTCTTTCCCAGCCGGTTGTCGACGGACGGAGGCCACGTCCTCCTCCACATCGGGAGCCAGACGTTGCGGTTGGGCGATGCCGCCGTGCAGCGCCTGCAGGCGAGCCTCGGATCGCCGCTCACCGCGGGCGTGCGACCGGAGGCCCTTCGGGTAGACGCGGGCGCGCTCGGCGAGGGCGCGTTACGGGCGACGGTCGAGCACGTCGAGTATCTCGGCCACGAGACGCTCGCGCATGTGTCCGTCGGGGGACATGGCGGGGTGCGCCTCGTCGCCCGCGTCGACGGGATGCCGGGCTTCGAGAAGGGCCAGCCAGTCCGCCTCCTGGTCGACCCGTCCGCGGTGCACCTGTTCGACGGGAATGGCCGGTCGCTGGCCGGAT
>Ga0070699_100004323_pt1 | contig 12562 bp, 10 predicted proteins | sample KBSK1503metaG_FD_65473 | JGI IMG/M metagenome (GOLD analysis project Ga0070699, IMG submission 65473) | Corn, switchgrass and miscanthus rhizosphere microbial communities from Kellogg Biological Station, Michigan, USA - KBS K1-50-3 metaG | ecosystem: Host-associated > Plants > Roots >...
GTGGCGGCAGCCGTCGCCGCGTTCCTGATCGTGTCCGGTGTCTTCCGACCACCGCCGGCGGCGACGCGCCTCGCCGGAGTCAGCGTCGCCGTCCAGGACGTCGCCGTTGATGACCTCCCGCCGGGAAGAGCAGGTCGTCAGCCGTGGGGCGGTCGAACACGAGGGAAGCCGTCTGGTCCGCACACGCTCGTCTGGGGCATCCCGGGTGGGCGCTGCGGGCTCGTCATGGAGGCCTTCGGCGTCTGCGTGGTCGAGAGTGCCGGCACCGTCGACGTGGAGCTTCCCCACACGTCCCTGATGCCGTCGATCGGGCCGATCGGGCCGCTCTTCCCGTTCGGCTCGCCGTCGCCTCGCTGACGCGCGAATTCTCGCCGGGGAAATCTGCCCGGGGAAATCTGCCCGCCGCCTGGCGCCGTATCAGTTCCTGCTCCGGTTAGCCGTTCTCCCCGCGGCCAGAACCGTTTCAGCACATGGAGGTCCGGCTCATGGCCCGACGCATCCTCGTCCTCCTCGCGAGCCTCGGCTTGCTCCTCGTCGCCGCGGCCCCGACGACCGCCGCGAACATCAACAGCCAGAACCGGTTCGTGGTAACCAAGCTTCAGTCGGACGTGCCGGGTCGTGCCGCCCACACCGACGCAAACCTCGTCAACGGCTGGGGCATCGCCGCCTTGCCGACGTCGCCGTGGTGGGTGGCCGACAACGGAACGCAGAAGTCGACGCTCTACAACGGCAACACCGGCGCGAAGGTCGCGCTCACGGTCGACGTCGCCGGTGCGAACACGGACGGGACGGCCGATCCGACCGGCATCGTCGCGAACACGGTCTCGAGCGACTTCCGGCTCGTCGCGACGAACGCCACATCGGGCGCCCGCTTCATCTTCGACGGTGAGGACGGCGCGATCTCGGGCTGGGCCGGCGGTTCGGTCTCGACCGTGAAATTCACGTCGTCCAACGGCGCCATCTACAAGGGCCTCGCGATCGGGACCTCGAACGGGCACCAGTACCTGTATGCGAACGACTTCCACAACAACCACGTCGACGTGATCGACGCGACGTGGACCGAGCAGCACTGGGCGGGCGCGTTCGTCGACCCGGGCCTGCCGGCCGGGTTCGCCCCGTTCGGGATCCAGAACATCGCCGGCACGATCTACGTGACCTTTGCGAAGCAGGACGCCGACGCCCACGACGAGATCGCCGGTCCGGGCCTCGGGTTCGTCAGCGCGTTCGGGACGGATGGATCGTTCCTCGGTCGCGTCGCCTCCGGCGGTGACCTCAACGCCCCGTGGGGCCTGGCCTGGGCGCCGGCGAGCTGGGAGCGCTTCGGCGGCCACCTCCTCGTCGGCAACTTCGGCGACGGCCGGATCAACGGCTACCGCCAGACGGACTCGGGCTGGGAGGCGCGCGGCCACCTCAAGGACGCGAACCACCACCCGATCTGGATCGACGGCCTGTGGGGCATCGGCTTCGGCAACAACAACGGCTCCAACAACGGTGGGGCCGGGCCGACCAACGTGCTCTTCTTCGCTGCCGGGCCGGATGGCGAGTCACACGGCCTGTTCGGGTCCGTGTCGATGGCGCCCTGATCCATCACAGCACGAATCTCGAAGGCCAGGCTCCCGGAGGAGGGCGCCTGGCCTTCGTTCTGGGGGCTGGTTCAGGTCAGCGCCGCGAATCGGGCGGCAACAGATCCGGTGGCAGGGTCGCCAGGCCGGCCTCGGTGACACGGCCCTCGGCGAGGAGCCGAGCGGCCATCTCGCGATTCGTCGGTGACCAATTGGAGCCCGGCCGACGCGGAACAAACCGGATCGCATAGCGATCGTCGTCGATCCATTTCGTCTGCGTGTCGACCCAGCCATGGATGAGCGCCACCTCCTGGAGCTCGCCGAGGCCGACCGTCTGCCGGCCGGACGCCTTCTTGTAGATCGCGACGACCACCTCGCGCTCGCGAGACCCGTTCGATCGCAGCCAGTCGTCGAAGCTCGCCCCGGTCGAGATGGAAATCGCCCCGTCGACGTCCATCTGACTCACGCGGCAGTCGTGAGCGTGAAGACCCGGGACTCCTTCGTGGCGGCGTCCTCGAGCTCGAGGCTCGTCCGGACGCGATAGGTGGCGAGGCAGTCGAGGTCGGGCGGGAGGTAGCGCCGGCCCGGATCGCCGACGATGACCCGCGTCCCCTCGCGGGCTGCGCGACCGAACCAGTCGAACATGCGTGCCGCCATCGTTTCCTCGTAGCTGACGTCGCCCGCCAGGATGACGTCACACGGCGGGGGAGGGGCGTCGAGCGGATCGGCGTGGCTGAAGGCGATCCGGACGCCGTTCGCCCGCGCGTTGAGATGGACGGCCGCCTCCGAGAGCGGGTCGATGTCGATCGCGAGGACCGCGGCAGCTGCCGAACGGGCGGCGACGATCGCACAGAGCCCGGAGCCGGACGCGACGTCGATGACCTGCCGTCCGGCGACAGCTTCAGGATGGTCCAGGAGATAGCGGGCGATGCCGAGCCCGCCGGCCCAGGCGAACGCCCAGTACGGCAGCGGCGGATCGACCTGCTCGAGCTCGAGCCCGGCGAGCCGGCAGGTCTCCATCACGTCGTCGGCGACGTGAAGCCGGAGGCCCGGGATATCGGCAACTGGGCGGAGGGTCGTGTGGCGGCGGACGAATGCCCGCAGCCGGGCGGGGGACCGGGTGGCCATGGTCGGAGGCTAGCATCGCGGAGCGTTCGGGGGCCGAGAGGGCGCTAGTTCGTCACACTTGCGCCCAGGGCAAGTTGCGAGATCACGAGACCGATACCCCCCTCGGCCCGTGAGTGGCTGTTCACCGAACATGCCGTCGGTGCAAGTTTGGCGAGGTCCGGAGGCTCGGACGTCGCGCAACGTTCCTCCGGCGCAAGTCTGACCAAGTGACGCAGCGGGACGTCAGGTCGTCACGAAGGAGTTCAGGTACAGGAAGGGCGCCAGGAACGACGCGGCGAAGATGAAGGCGCCGGCGATCGCGCCGAAAACGCCGACAGCTACGCCGCGGCGCATCGCGGCGGAGGTGACCTCGATCGCGATAAACGCCCCGACGGCCAGGATCGCGGGCGAGACCAGGATCAGGATCGTGCTCGGCGTGAGGGCGAGCTGACCGGTCGGATCCTTCGGGAGCGGCTCGAGCAGAAGCCGCCACGCGTACACCAGCGCCGGAGCGATCGACGCCATGACGAGAACGGTCATCGGCGCGTACGCCAGCCGCCGGGCGAGTGCCGCGATCGTCGGGTAGAGCGCCGCGAGCGGCACGATCACCCAGTAGACGAGCAGGCTCGGCCCGAGCGGGCCGACCGTCATCTTCTGATCGGCCGCGATCCCAGCGGCAATGCCGACGGCGAGCGGCAGGAGGGCGACGATCGTCGCCAGGCTCGTCGGAATCGGTCCACGCTCCATCTCGGAGCGACTCATCGCTTGGTCCATGACGTCCCTCGGCTACGAACCCCGCGCCCCGCAAGGATCGACCCGATCGTCAAGTGCCCCGGACCGCACACGACCGTGCCGGACCGCTGTTGGGCGATCCGGCACGACCGGGGCGCGTCGTCGGAGCGGGCGAAGACCTCGGGTTGCGGCCGCTCAGGCGACCGCGGAGCCGTCCGCGTCGTCGACCGGCTCGCCGACCTCGATCGGGTTGTTCACCGGGTCCTGGCTCCACTCGAACCAGCCGCCGTCATAGACCGCGATCCGGGGCCAGGCCATCAGGTCCGCGTAGAACCAGGTCTCCGCGGCCCGCCAGCCCGTGCCGCAGTAGAACGCGACGTGCTTCTCGGCAGTGACACCGTTTTCGAGCCAGTTCGTCGCGATCTCCGGGTATGGGCGCATCGTGTTGTCGACCGTCCGGTAGTGCTGCATGTGGTAGGCGTCGGTGCCGCAGTTGCCCCAGACGTCGCCGGCGATCCGGCCGGCCGGGCCGATGTAGTTGTAGCCGCTCACCGCCCCGATGTGCTCCCGCCAGGTCCGGACGCTGACGAGCGCGGCCTCGTCGCGATCGGCCAGGATCTCCTTCGCCTCGTCGATGTCGACGATCAGCTCCGGGTGCTCCGGGATCGCGAGGCCGGACGACGCGACCGGAATGGGCTGGCGAGCGATCGTCTCGAGGCGGTTGCCCGCCTGGACCCAGTGGTCGTAGCCGCCGTCGAGGAGACGAACATCTTCGACGCCGGCGTAGCGGAGGATCAGCGCCGCCCGCGTCGCCGCGATCTGGCCGGCCCGCCGCCCCGGCCATTTCTCGTTCGCGTCGCCCTCGGTGTCGCGGCCGTAGAGGACGACCGTCGTGTCGCGATCGATGCCCAGGCTCTGGAGTGACGTCTCGAGCTCGGCCGGCGACCGGCGGTTCCAGGTGGCCGGGTCCTCGAGCCAGTTCGTGTCGAGGTACAGGGCGGTCGGGATGTGATCCTCGGCGTACTCCTCGGGGACGCCGAAGTTCACGTGGAAGAGCAGCCATCGACCCGTCGGCGCCGCCTCCGGGGTCCGTCCGGCGAGGAGGTCACGCAGCCAGTCGACGTGGACGAGGCGCTCGAAGCGCGGCAGCGTCTCGACCGGCCGCCGGGCGTCTGCCGACCAGGCCGGCCAGTCACCCTCGAGGCGGACGACGCCGTGGAGGCCGAGGCTGGCGAGCCGCAGCTCGAACGCGTCGGCGTCGGACGGCTCGTGGCCGTAGACGACGATCGTGTCATCGGCGACCACGCCCCTCGCGGTGAGTGCTGCCTGGAGATCAATATCCGACAGGCGGCGGAGCCACTGGATCGGGAAGGCGGCAGCGCCCTGGATGTGCCCCCCACGCGCCTCGCCACCGAGTCGCCAGCCGTTGTAGGCCGCGAGCGGTCGCAGGTCGATGAGGTGGAGGTCGGGCTCGCCGAGCCGGGCAAGAAGCTCGTCGGCGGTCACGGCCGGGGTGGGAATGGCGATCGGCGTGGGAGCGGTCACGGTCGGAACCTCGTTGAGCAGGACGGATGAAGACAAACAAAAACCCCTGCCAAGCAGGGGCTGTGTCGGTGGTCCTCGCGCTGGCCTAGGTCGGTCGCGCGCTCATGTACACCGGCTGCCCTGCTCGGCAGAGGTGGGACACGAACAGCTTCGACGGATGGCGTCGGTCATCGCGGCGCAGTCTGCCAGATGGGCGGCACGGAGCGCAAGGCCGGGCGTCGGCGCGATACTCGATCAGTGGCGCCGACGCACCAGGCCGAACCGGGGACCGCCCTCGACCGCACTCCTGACGAGACACACGAGTTCGCCGAGTCGCCGCGGGCGCCCGCCTCGTCCGAGGGTTACCCGAAGAAGCCCGCGACCTGACCCGGGCGGGTCAGCCGCCGGCCATCGCCATCAGGCCGAACGCCGCGCCCTGGGGGTCGGCGACGATCGCCAGCCGGCCACCGGGGAAGTCGATCGGCGAGAGCAGCTCGCGAGCCCCGGCGTCGAGCGCCGTCCTGTACGAGGCGTCGACGTCGGAGACGGTGAAATACACCAGCCAGTAGCTCGGGGTCTCGGCCGGGACCATCGGGCTCATCTCGGTCGCACCGGCGAAGCTCTGGCCGCCTTCGATCGAGAATTCGGTGTACGGCTGCTCCGGCGTGCCCGACGATTTCGGCGTCCACCCGAACACGGTCTGGTAGAACGGAATCGCCTTGTCGACGCCGCGAGCATTGAGCTCGGCCCAGCCGAAGGCGTTCGGACCCTCGGTCTGGAAGCCGCCCATCCGCGTCCCCTGCCAGGCCGAGATGAACGCGCCCGACGGGTCCTGGAAGACGGCCATCCTGCCCTGGTCCCCAACGTCGAAGGGCGCCGCGATCACGGAGCCGCGGGCTGCCGTGACCCCCGTGGCCAACGCGGCGACATCCTCGGTGCCGATGTAGACGTTCCAGACGGTCGGCTGGTCGGGCGACATGAGGGGGCCGATCCCGGCCGCATCCTGGCCGCCGATCCTGGCAAGGGCGTAGCCGCCGTACTGCGGATCCTCGTTGACCTCGATCTTCCAGCCGAACAGCTTCGCGTAGAACGCGCGCGCGGCCGTGGCGTCGCTCGTCCCAAGGTCGACCCAGGCCGGCTTGTTGATGATCCGGGTCATCGTCTCTGCCATCGTGACCTCCTCCACTGGCTCGCTGATCGTTCCGGACGATTCTCCCACCAATGCGGATATCGGGACGTGATCGCCTCATGAACGATCACGCCAGGTCGAGTCCGTCGAGCGATCCCGGCTCGACCCGGAACATGTTCCTCGCCACGGGCGGCGACGGCCCGCATCGTCGAGAAACTCGTGGAAATCCCAGCTTTCGGACGAGACAGCCCGCTCGTCCTCGTGGCGGATGACGATCCGGCGACCCGGGCGCTGATCACGGAGTCGTTGAAGCGGCAGGGCCTCCGGACCGTTCATGCAGCGAACGGCGGTGAGGCGCTGGAGCGGTTGGCGCGCCACGACGTCGACCTGGCCCTGCTGGATCTCGACATGCCGACGGTCGACGGCCTCGCCGCCCTCCGCGAGATCCGCGAGCATCCACGCCTCCGGACGCTGCCGGTGATCCTGGTCACGGGCTCGGACAGCGAAGCGGAGCGAGTCCGCGGGCTCGAGGGTGGCGCCGACGACTTCCTCGTAAAGCCGGTCAGCCTCAAGGAGCTGAACGCCCGGGTTCGCGCCCACCTCCGCGGCCGGACGGCGTGGACCACCGAGCTCGAGCGTGGGCGGGAGGAGCGTCGCCGGCTTGCGGCGGTCATCGACCGCCTGCCGCGGTCCGAGCCGCTCGTCGTGCTCGCCGCGACGCTGCTCGACGAGCTCGAACCCATCCTCGGGCTCGATGGCACCGCAATCCTGTCCTTCGGGTCGGGGACCGTGCGGACGATCGCCTCGACAGGCGCTCTGGCGGTCCCGTTCCGAGCGGGCAAGGCCTTGCCCCGCGATCGAGCCAAGGTGATCGCAACGCGTTCGGAGGCGGGGCCCTGGCTGGAATCGGCGGCGGAGCCGGCGTCGGCTCAGGCCGTCGACATCGCGTACGTGCCGTTCCGGCTTGGTCCATCGCCTCGCCCCCTGGGTACCCTGGCGTTCGGTGCCCGAATGCGGGCCGTGACGGGCCCGCTGTCCCACCGCCTGCCGGACCTCATCGACGCGGCCGACTTCATCGTCGCCGGGCTGCGGCCGGCCGTCGAGGAGGCCGAGCGGACCGGGACCGCGACGGCGCGGATCCGCCGGATCATCGCCCGGCACGAGTTCGACATCCATCTCCAGCCGATCAGCCGGCTCGACAGCGGCGAGGTCTTCGCGGCTGAAGCGCTGACGCGTTTCCACTCCGGGGTCCGGCCCGACCTCCAGTTCGCCGAGGCGGCGGACCTCGGGCTCGGTCCGTCGCTGCAGCGGGCCACGCTGGCGGCCGCCGTTGACTCTGCGGAGGTCCTCCCCGCCGGCGTGGCGCTGAGCGTGAACCTGTCGGCCCAGGTCCTGCAGCTCGACCCGGACCTCCCCGCAATCGTGGAGGCGGTCGGTCGGCCGCTGATCGTCGAGATCACCGAGCACGAGCGGGTGGAGGACTACGCCGCCGTTCGGGCCGCGCTCGGCCGCCTCGGGTCGCACGTCAGCCTCGCCGTCGACGACGCGGGCTCGGGCTTCGCCAGCCTCCGCCACATCCTCGCGCTGCAGCCTGCCTATGTGAAGCTCGACATCGAGTAGGTCCACGACATCGACCGCGATCCGGTCCGGCGGGCGCTCGTGTCGGGCCTGACGTACTTCGCCAGCGAGACTGGCTGCGATCTCATCGCGGAGGGGATCGAGACGCGCGCGGAGCTCGAGGTCCTCCGCGATCTCGGCGTCCGGTTGGGGCAGGGCTACCTGCTCGGGCCGCCGCGGGCGGCTGCACGGAGCTGACGGCTGTCCACCTCACCACCCAGGCGGCCGGCTGACGAACGCGAACCGGCCCGTTGGGCTCGGCTGGTTCGCCAGACGTGCACATGCGACCGGTTTGCCGCCGCAGCGGCCGATTCGTGCTGCCTTTGTGCACCGCGCGTGCCAAACCTGCCCGTTTCCGGGCTGGGACGTCTCCAAGCCGCGGAAACGTGTCGGATGTGCACGCCCCACGCACCACGAGACCCGTCAAGTGGGCGACGGGCTACCCTGCCTGAGTGGCAGCGCCCGGATTCGTCCCTCCGATGCTCGCGACGCTCGTCGGAGCGCCGTTCGACGATCCGGACTGGCAGTTCGAGATCAAGTGGGACGGCTTCCGGGTCGAGGCCGTCGTCGACGCCGGAGCCGTTCGGCTGTGGACGCGAGGCGAGCAGGACGCGGCCCGCTACTTCGGGACGTTCCTCGCGCCGCCGACGTGGATCGAGGCGCGCCAGGCGATCGTCGACGGCGAGGTCATCGCCCTCGACGACCAGGGCGAGCCCGACTTCGCCCTCCTGCAGGAGCGGATCAAGGGCCGCGGCCGCCCAGCGGCGGCGGTGACGCCCTTCGTCTACGAGGCGTTCGACCTCCTCTACCTCGACGGTCGCTCGCTGGTCGAGGAACCGCTCGAGGAGCGCCGACGGCTCCTGGCCTCCGTCCTTCGGGCCGATCCGCGCGTCCGGATGAGCGAGCACATCGCGGGTGAGGGGATCGCCTTCTTCGAGGCCGCCCGGCAGCGCGGGCTCGAGGGGATCATGGCCAAGGACCGTCGGTCGCACTACGTGCCGGGTGCGCGGACGCTCGACTGGCAGAAGATCAAGATCCGGCCCGAGCAGGAGCTCGTCGTCGGCGGCTGGACCAAGGGAACCGGCAAGGCGGTCGACCTCGGCGCCCTCCTCGTCGGCGTGTACGAGGACGGCGAGCTCCGCTATGCCGGGAAGGTCGGCGCGGGCTTCACGACCCACACGCGGGCGGAGCTGCTCGCCGCGATCGCGACGCGGCCGGCCGATGCGTCGCCGTTCTCTCAGCCTCTGCCACGAGCCGTCGCGAAGAACGCGCTGTGGCTGCGGCCGGAGATCGTGATCCGAGCCGAGTTCGCCGGCTGGACGGGAGACGGCCTCGTCCGACAGGCCGCGTACAAGGGCTTCGACCTCGGCAAGGATCCGAACGCTGTCCGGCGCGAGTCGCCGGTCAGCCCATCGACGCGATCCGCTTCGACAGCCGCTCGGCGAGCATGATCGTGATCAGGTGCGGGAACCCGGATGGTGGCTCCGGGATGATCGAGGCGTCGACGACGTAGAGATCGTCGGTCCCATGAACGCGGCCTGAGGCGTCGACGACCGCCCCATCCGCGGGTGCCGGGCCCATCGCGCACGTGCCGACGACGTGCGGGACCGAGTACTCGCTCTCCTGGACGGTCCGGCGGACATCCTCGGGCGTCCGTGGGTACGGTGGGTCGGGTCGCGCCGCCTGCCGGCGGACCTCGACGTGCTCGGCCACGGCCACCGCTCGCCGATAGCCCTCGACCAGCCGGTCCACGTCGGATGGGTCGCCTAGCCCGGGGAGGGCGATCCGCGGCGGATCCAGGGCGTCCGCGGAGTGCAACCGGACGGAGCCCCTCGAACGCGGCTTGAGCAGCACGGTATCGATCTCGAACCCGGGCGGATCTCCGAAGGGATCGCGGACCCAGAACATCAGGTCGGGCGGGCCGTCGGCTGGGGCGATGGTGCTGTGGAACGTCGCGATGGAATGGAGGTTCGGCGCCGACCGGGCGGGCCCGTCGTAGCCGGTGACGACGTCGACACCCGGATGGTCCGCGAGATTGGCGCCGACGCCCGGCAGGTCGACCCTGACCGCGATTCCCACGGACTGGAGGTGCGCTGCCGGTCCGATCCCGGAGCGCATGAGGATCGCCGGGCTGCCGTATGTGCCGGCGCACAGGACGATGCGCCGGCCGCGGACGACGCTACCGTCGACGAGCCTGACGCCGACCGCCCGGGCGCCCTCGAAGACGATGTCCGCGGTCGGCGAATTGGCGCGAATGACCAGGTTGGCCGGCGTTCGGTCGGCCGGAAGATAGGCGTCGGCGGTCGTGACCCGCTTCCCATCCGACGAGCTCATCGGCATCGGGCCGGCGCCGACGGCTCCCGGTTCGTTGTGATCGCGGACCGTCGGGAAGCCGAGGTCCTCGAACGCCCGCAACGCCGCAGCGTGGGCCGGCGCCGGCTCGATCTCGAGGTAGCGGCGGATCCGTATCGGCCCGCCGGCACCATGCCATGGCGCGCGCCCGTAGTCGTCGTCACGCTCCAGCTCCCGAAATGCCGGTAGCACGTCGGCGAACGCCCAGCCCCTGTTCCCGAGCGCGACCCATGCGTCGAAGTCCGCGGGGGAGCCGCGGACGGCGAACCGGGTCACCCACGAGGTCCCGCCGAGGAGCCTCCCGCGATGGAGGGGCTCGACCTGCCCTCGGCTGTCGGGCTCCGACTCGTAGCCCCAGCCGTGCTCGCGGCTCATGCCCCAGCCGTCTCGCATGCCGTCCGGGACGCTCGTCCGGAGATCCGGACCCGCCTCGATCAGCGTCACCGAGCGCGAACCGTCCTCGGCGAGCCGAGCCGCCATGACACAGCCGGCAGCGCCACCCCCGACGACGACGACGTCGGCGTCGGAATGCGCGCTCGTTCGTTCCCGCACGATGGGATCGTCGCAGACATCGGCCCCGCCGTGCCTGACGAGTACGCCCCGCATGAGCAGGCGGGCGGGCCCAACGAGGCCTGGTGGCACAATGGCCGGCATGACCGACCTGCGGCCGACGACCGCCGGGGCCGCCGCCGTCGATGCGGCGACCGCGGACGATGCCATCGACCCGTTGATTGCCGGCCGCGCCGCGCGGTTGCGTCACGACTGGGGAGCGGCCTACGCGCTCCTCGCGCAGGCAGACAGGGACGGGGAGCTATCCGGCGACGACCTGGAGGAGCTCGCCGAGACCGCGTTCTTCGCGGCGAAACCCGAGGCGGAGGTCGCCGCGAAGGAGCGGGCGTTCAAGCGCCAGGAGGCGGACGGCAACGTCATCCGGGCGGCCTACCTCGCTGCCAGCATCGCCCGCACGTACGGCTTGTCCGGCAAGTATTCGATCGCGTCCGCCTGGGCCAGGCGCGCCGAGCGCCTGATCGGTCGTGAAGGCGAGACCTACGCCCACGGCTACCTCGCCCTGGTCGAGAGCGAGGCTGCCGCCGCCGCTGGGAAGCTCGACGCCGCGGTCGAGCTGGCCGAGCGGGCGATCGCGATCGGATCGACGGCAGCCGATCGGGATCTAACGGCCTACGCCCAGTCCCAACTCGGGACCCTGAAGATCGGCAGCGGCTCGCCGGCCGATGGGCTGGCTCTCATGGAGGAAGCGTCGATTGCCGCCGTCAACGGGGAGCTGTCGCCGTTCGCCAGCGGCGTGACCGCCTGCCGGATGATCGGGGCGTGTCGCGACCTCACGGACTACCGGCGGGCGAGCGAATGGATCGAGGCGACCGAGCGGTACTGCGATCGCGAGTCCCTCGAGGGCTTCCCGGGCGTGTGCCGTATCCACCGGGCCGAGGTGACCACCGTGTCCGGCGCCTGGGAGCGCGCGGAGCACGAGCTCGAGCGGGCGACGACCGAGCTCGCGGCGTTCAATGCGGTCGGTCCACAGGCGGCCGGCTTCTACGCAATCGGCGACATCCGGCGACTCCGTGGGGACTTCGGTGGCGCCGAGGCGGCCCTTCGCGAGGCGCACGCCCGAGGCAAGTCGCCCCAGCCCGCCCTTGCGCTCGTTCGCCTGGCCCAGGGAAAGGTCAAGGCGGCCGCCACCGCGATCGACGCCGCGGTCGCCGACGAGACATGGGATCGCTGGGCGCGAGCCCGACTCCTGCCGGCGCAGGTCGAGATTGCCATCGCCAATGCCGACATCGCCCACGCCCGAGCCGCGATCGACGAGCTCGGCTCGATCATCGCGAGCTACCCCTCGCCGGCCCTCGTCGCGGGCTGCCGGGTGGCGCTCGGCCGAGTCCTCCTCGCCGAAGGCGACGACGCCGGAGCGGTACGTGAGCTGCGGACCTCGATCAAGGAGTGGCGCGAGGTCGGAGCACCGTACGAGGTTGCCCGAGCCCGGGCGCTGCTCGCCCGGGCCCTGCGGGCCGGAGGCGACGAGGACGACGCCGACCTCGAGCTTCGCGCGGCGATCGACGAGTTCGGGCGCCTCGGCGCGCGAGTCGACCTGGAGGCGGCCGAGCGGGATCTCCGCGCCGCGGCAGAGCGCCAGAGCGGCCCGCAGACCGCGCGCAAGACGCTCATGTTCACGGACATCGTCGGCTCGACGAACCTCGCCGAAGCCCTGGGCGACGAGGCCTGGGAGCGACTGCTGCGGTGGCACGACGACATGCTCAGGAGCCTCGTCGCGAAGGGCGGCGGACAGGTGGTCAATTCGACGGGCGACGGGTTCTTCGCGGCGTTCGATTCGGCCGCCGCGGCCGTCGACGTGGCCATCGCGATCCAGCGCGCCCTCCGCGACCAGGCCCTCAACAGCGGGTTCGCGCCGTCCGTCCGGATCGGGTTGCACACGACGGCCGCGACGCTGCGCGGCGACGACTACAGCGGCATCGGCGTCCACGTCGCGGCGCGGATCGGTGCGCTCGCCGCTGGCCGGGAGATC
>Ga0070699_100004324_pt1 | contig 12561 bp, 11 predicted proteins | sample KBSK1503metaG_FD_65473 | JGI IMG/M metagenome (GOLD analysis project Ga0070699, IMG submission 65473) | Corn, switchgrass and miscanthus rhizosphere microbial communities from Kellogg Biological Station, Michigan, USA - KBS K1-50-3 metaG | ecosystem: Host-associated > Plants > Roots >...
AATTTTTGTTTGGAGGACGGCACTCCGCTGGCGTCCGATGCGCCCGCCTTCGATCCGAATGCGACCATCAGGTACCCGTCGGCAAGAGACACCGAGGAACCGCCACCGACCGAGATCTATCGTCCGGAACCGCCGGTAACCACTCCGGCACCGCGACGTACGACGCCGGTGCCGCCACCAGCTCCGCCGCCACAGCAGTGGATACCTGGACCAACCGCCGCACCGCCGCCGCGAAAGAAATCGAACGCCATCTGGTGGATACTCGGCGGACTCACGGCCGTGATCGTTGTCGGCGTCGGTCTCGTGGTGATGATCATCGCGCTGGCCAGTCTGTCAACTAATACAAACAATTCGAACGCGAACGTTCGTAACGACAACCGCAATGCAAACGTCACCACCAACACGAACGTCAACGCGAATGCAAACGCTAACGCTAATGCCAACGCGACCACACCGACTTCGCTTACAGACGATTTCAGCGAGCAAAAGTGGAACACCGGACAGTCAGCGTTTGGCAAGATCTGGTACGAAAACGGCGAGTATCACATGAGCTCGTTCGGGCAAAAGTTCGTGGTCATCTATGCGCCTTCAACTGACTACAACACCGAGAACGCGATCGTGAAGGTTACCGCGCGCAGCGTTAACGGCGAAGTTCCGTCGGCGGGATTCGGGTTGATGGTCCATTGCGTCCAAACGCGGGAAAAGAAGCTCGAAGATTACGCGCTGTTGATCTATCCGTCGGCTGAACCGGAGTTTGAAGTCATCATGCACAAAGACAGCGTTCAATCGTCGCTGGTGCAAAAGACGAAGTCGAGCGCGATTCGTTCGGGCAGCAGTCCGAACCAGTTGGAAGTTCGCATCAAAGGCGCTGAGTTGTCGTTTTATGCGAACGGACAGTTTTTGACAAAGATCACTGACACCGCAAACTACCGGCGCGGCCGTGCCGGGCTTTACACCAGCGATGCTTACGAAGTGGCCTTTGACGATCTCACGATCGATCGCCAACCCTGATGCAAGTCAATCTGAAAGTCACATCGGGCCCTTACAAAGGTCGCATCTTTTCCTTTACTCAACACGACAGTTTTCTGATCGGTCGCAGCCTGGATGCTCATCTTTGCTTGCCTGAGGATCGTTACTTCTCGCGTAATCACTGCCTGCTCGAGATGAATCCGCCGCACTCCTACCTGCGCGATCTCGGTTCTACGAACGGAACATTTCTAAACGGCCAGCGCGTCAAAGATGCATTTCTGAATAACGGCGATCGCATTCAATGTGGTGAAACGATTCTGGTGGTCGAAGTCACTACCACTGCTCCGGCGAATCTTTCCGAAACCACACAGGACGCCGGCGTACCTAAACGACCAGTGATCGTGATGGTCGAATGTCTCAACTGCGGGCGACGAGAACAGGCACAAGCCTCCGCGCCTGACGAACATCTGACGTTTCTCTGTGAAGACTGTCGCATCGAGCTGAAGCGTTCGCCGCAGGCGATTCCCGGCTACGACACGGTGAAACTATTAGGGCGTGGCGGCATGGGTTGCGTGATGCTGGGCCGCGAACAACGCACGGGCCGCGCAGTCGCGATCAAAACGCTGCTGCCTGAGTTTGCCGTCAGTGACAAAGCGATGCGCCGTTTTATACGCGAGATCGACGTCGCCGCCACGCTCAAGCATCAGAACATCGTCGAATTTCTCGATCGCGGCACACACAACGGCGTGGTCTATCTCGTCACTGAATTTGTTGACGGCTCAGACGCTTCGAAGCTCGCGGAAGACCAGGGCGGGCGATTGTCTTACGACGACGGCATCTCGATCGTCGCCCAGGCGCTCGATGCGCTCTCGTTTGCGCACGCGCAGGGCTACATTCATCGCGACTTCAAGGATCAAAACATTCTGGTTTCGGGTCGCTCGCCAAACCTCATCGCCAAACTAACTGACTTTGGTCTGGCCAAAAGTCTTACTCAGTCTGGCTTGAGCGGTGTGACGATGGCCGGCGAAATGGCGGGTACACTGGCCTACATGCCACCTGAGCAATTGCGTAACTTTCGCGACGTCAAACCACAGTCAGACATCTACGCCGTCGGGATGACCGCGTACAGCCTGTTGACCGGCTCACTGGCGCTCGATCTCAGTAAGAACAGCAGTGTTAACGACACGATTCGGGCCATTTTTGAGCAGCCGACGGTGCCTTTGTCCCAGCGCGCGCCTCACATTCCGCGAGCCGTCTCCGACATCATCGATCGCGCCCTTGCAAAAGACCCTGCACAGCGCTGGCAAAGCGCCGGGGCCATGCGCAACGCCCTGCTCCACTCAATATAATCGGTGAAAAAGTGTCTAATCCGTGGCATAATCCGCGGTTGAGGAGAGGGTTCCCTATGAGATCTATCTGGAAAGGTCACATCCGCTTTTTGCTGGTCGCCATCCCCGTTCGCATCTACAACGCGATTGAAACCAGCGAAAAAATTCAGTTCAACCAGTTGCATCGCGACGACTTTGGTCCAATCGGCTATGACAAGCGCTGCAAGAAGTGCGGCGAAATTGTAACCAACGATCAGATAACGAAGGGTTATCAATACGAACCCGATCGCTATGCGATCGTCGAACCCGAGGACATCGCGAAGATCAAGATCAAGACGACTAAGGCGGTCGATATCATCGGCTTCGTTGACAGTCATGAGATTCCAAGCACGTTCTACGATTCGCCTTACTTCGCCGGACCGGATGGCGCCGTTTCAGAGAAGCCTTACGCGCTGTTGCGCGAAGTGATGAAGCAAACGGGCAAGGTCGCCGTGGGGAAAGTGGTGCTGCGCGATCGTGAAGATCTGGTGGCGGTGTTTCCGCACGATGAGGGCCTGGTGTTGCAGAAGCTGCATTACCCACACGAGCTGCGCAAGATGGAAGATGTGCCCGATCTCGAAAACGTGCAAAAGCTCGACGCGCAGAAGTTGAACAAGAACGAGTTGAAACTCGCGACGACGCTCGTCCAGGAGATGACCACTACACTCTCTGAGGTCGATACCGAAGACAATTATTACAACGCGCTGCGAACGTTGATTGACTCGAAGATCAAGGGTCGTCAGGTGACGGAATTCGAGGAAGTTGAAGAAGTTCCCAGACTTGATATTATGAGCGCGCTGAAGAAGAGTTTGCAGGCGTCGCATCGTAAACCAATGGTCAAGGCGCCGGCGACTGCCGACAAGAAGAAGCCGCAGATCACACTCGTGAAACCACGTGCGGCGAAGAAGCGAAAGGTTGGATAAGAAATATCAGCCACAAAAAGGCACAAAAGGCACATAAACCTTTTTTGATAGTTCAGCTGAATGTTTTGTGCCTTTTGTGCCTTTTTGTGGCAAGTGAAGTTTTTTAGGTGCCAATGAAAGATCAGAGCACGAAGGTAATCTCATTTCCCTCACCTGTCCCATCAAAGGCAGATTATCAACGTGTCAAATCCTCCTATTCAGTCAAAGAGATCAAGCAACTTTTCGGTCTGAGCGAGAAGACCATTCGCCGCTGGACTGAACAAGGCATCATCGAGGCCTCGGCGTCTTCGCAGGCTCCGGATTATGTTTACGACTTCAACGCGTTGACAAAGTTTCGGCGTGTACGCGAGCTTCGCGCGCAGGGTCACAGTATCCGGCAGATCGAAGCCGAGTTGCAGGGACAACTCAACCTGTTTCGGGTGGAGACACCGCGGCTTGCGCGTTTGCTTACGCCGTTTGAAGAAGCACTGCTGTTACACGAGCAGGGCGATCCCAGCGCCGCCGAGCATTATCGCGAGGCCATCGGCGAGGGCGACAACGTGGCCGAGGCTTACTGCAATCTCGGCATCATCAATCTCGAACGCGGGCAAATCCCGAGCGCGCTCGACAACTTCACCCTGTCCCTGAAAAACGATCCACGACACGTCGAGGCTCATTACAATCTCGCAAATCTTTATTACGATGCGGGCGATTTGCAGCTGGCGAAGCTGCATTACGAGGCGGCAGCACAGATCGAGCCGGGCTTCTCGCTGGTTTACTTCAACCTGTCGCTCGTCTATCACAAACTCGGCGACCTGAGTGCTGCCTCGACGACGTTGGAAAAGTATTTACAGCTTGAACCCGAAGATGAAGATCTCGAAGTACTGAACCGGTTATTGAAGGCAATGCAGAACCACAGGTCTACGCAGATTTAGCCTACGCAGACCTGTGGCTTTGCTGGTAAATGGGCAGGAGGGCTGCCCACTTTGTCTAGTACTTTAAAGAAACCGCGAATTGCCCGTCGCTTCCAGATTGTAGTGGGCGGCGTAGTGGCGCAATTATTCCGGCTTGACTATAATCTGTTTCCACTGCTTCTCCTGCTTCCAGTGGTTAGCTAAACAATCGTCTGAATTAGGAGGTTTCTCCAGTGGCAAACCCCAAGTGCCGTGTGCTTTGTGTGGACGATCATCGCGACACGTCCGAGATGTTGCAGATGCTTTTGTCTGAGGAAAACTACCAGGTTCACACTGCCGCCACCATGCAAGAAGCCTGCGACATGGCAATGATCCACCAGTACGATCTCTACGTGCTCGACAAACGTTTGCCTGACGGCACGGGTGTGGAGCTATGTGAGACGTTGTTAAAGCTCAATCCTGACGTGCCCTGCATCTTCTACACCGGCGATGCCTACGAGATTCACCGGCGCGAAGCCTTCGCGGCCGGCGCGGCCGCTTACGTGGCGAAGCCTGACATCGAAGGTCTGATCAACGCCGTCCACGAGCTCCTGGCAAACAGCGAGTGCGCCACCGCGTGAGCTACCCTTGCTTGACACCTAAAACACGGCACGTATAATTTTCCGCGCGTCACCTAAGGGCCGATAGCTCAGTTGGTAGAGCAGCTGACTCTTAATCAGCGGGTCGCAGGTTCGAGCCCTGCTCGGCTCACCAGTTTTAAATGACGAACGGCAGGTTCCAATAGATTGTTGGGCCTGCCGCTTTTCATTGTAAGGGGCATCATCAGGTCCGCGTCAGAATTCCATGTTAAAGCGGTACATCGGGTAGTTTAAGAACAGTCTCTTCGGCAAGCTCGAAATGCATGCTGTCAACAAAGTCTCCAGAGAATTCCGCTCCCCAATACCAACCGTGTCGATTAAAAAACGGAAACAGCAGGAAGTTTCCTCGATGAGTTAGGTGCGTGCCCTGTGGAATAACCGCCTTACCAAAGAACAAATCAATAGCCGTTCCAAAGCTATGATTTGAAAAAAGTGAGGGGGCTTTTCGCCGGTGACGCACACAGAGCATGCCTTCCGTTTTCACGTGATTAAAGACGTCCGGCATTTGCTGGTGAACTTCTGCAAAAATTTGCCGCAGCGATTCGACAGCAAAATCGAGGCCTGAGACTTTGAAGGGTCCAACGTCGACGCCAAACTTAACTCGTTTCTTAAATTTTCCCGTCGGGTCTGAGCAGTCCTTCGTCAGTACTCCAGGTTTCCCCAATTTAGTCAGCATTGTTGATGCTTTGGCGGGACTCAGTCCCGTGTTCATCGTGTCCTTCGGTGGAATCGGAATTCGATCACTTAGTTCATCCATATAAACTCCTTTTAAGTCTCAAGGGTGTGGTCGTCAGAACGATCAACCCAGACCACATCGGAAGACTGTAAGTAAGCGTTTCATCGAGTCGACTGATTGAGTTATTTCGACTGACAGTAGGTTTCGTAAGGTATGATTTCTTCTACTGTCACTACGGATCCTTTTTGGATCACGAATTCAGATGCTCCGTATTTCGTCGACCCGGGTCGCCAATCATATGTATAACCGAGTCTGGTCCAGGGGTATCCGTTGCGCGTTTGGGCCGACTCGGAAATTACGTACGAGCCCAGCATCTTATTCGCCATCCAAGTCACGTGGTCCTGAGAAACGCCCTTAGGAAACGCCTCGCCGCAAATCGATTCTATCGGGCAGTCGCACGGGAAGGTTGTGGTCGGATCGCGATTGACGGCAGGTCGGAAGACCTCCCCCTGCTTCACAGTAATGACGACAAAATGTGTGAATTTCTGCGTCGGCGGCAAGCCGAGAAATTGTCGTAGTCTAAGAGCGATATCTCCTGTGAACTGCTGGCAAGCATTCTGTACCTCAGGTACGGCTGTAACCCACACGTCAACGGGCAGCGGTTTCGTCACGCCCAATGTATATGCAAATGAGGTAAGAGTAACAACGCGAGCGGTATGAGTTTGGGCGTCGAACTCGAGCCGCTTCAGTGGTCTAAGGTTAGAAAATTTGTAAACCGACGCATCGTAAATCGCGTTGTTATAAGCCCTCAGTAATTCCAGATCGTTTGGGGACTGGACCTGTGCGAAGACGCTGAAGGGGTCGACGCTCAGTGTTACGAGTATCAGGATCGTCGCCGCCAGCAAGTGGCCGCGAAGTTTTTTCCACATAGTTTGTCTCCAAAGCTGTGAGTTTTCTCGGGCTCGCTATCTTATATATCGGGCGTCCTGTGTGTATATGGTGAAACGCTAAAACCATTTCTTACGTTGACACGCATGATCCGAGGTTCTCACAGTTCGACTATGTCCTAGCCGTTTGCGTAGGTTCATGGCTGGTGAGGTTGATGGGCAATAGCGTAAGACGACATCTTACGTTCCAGAGAATAGCGGTTCCGCAAAGGGCAGATTATTCTTCCGGCTGAAAAACGACGCGATGAGCTTCCGTAAGACCGGAGTCAAAACACTAAACGCATTCGATTAACCCCATTGATACGTGCTCGACTCAAAACGTGAACACCTGGTACTTCCCTACCGGGCAAAGCAGGATGCAATTCAGGCGCTTCTCGAGGTCAGTGATTCCCACGCATTTTGCCAGACACTTTGTCTCTTCGGGACCTAGTTGGTTTTGACGGCTGATGGCAGTCTTGGGAATCGCAACTATCGTTCGGGTTCCATCGGTAGCAAGCGTCACTTCCACGTTGCCACTCTCGTTGTAAAAGGTCCTGGTTTTTAAGCCGTCCGCCTCCCTTTTATCAACTCCAACTTCATTAGTGTCTTTCTTACAGCCGGATAAAGAACCAGCGAACAAAAGGCCCAGTACGAGCAAAACTGTGAATGACTTCATTTTTGTCATGGTTTGAGACCTCCAGTTATTGATCGAAGTAAAAGATCGAATTGACATCTACTATGTCACTGAGTCTCAATTTGTTTCCGCCCGGAAACCCAATCGCAAAAATAGCCACAAAAAGGCACATAAGGCACAAAATGATTTCCGATTTGGCAGAAAATCTTTTGTGCCTTATGTGCCTTTTTGTGGCTGATCAGGAGTTGTCGTACGAGCGCTTCGCTTTCACGTTGACGAACTCGTCCGACTCGATGATGTAGGCCGTGAGGTTGTAGCCGTAGACACAGCCGGTGTCGAGGCCAATTGCTTTGCGCCCACGCCGTGGCTCGGGCGCGGGCCAGTGCCCAAACAGCACGATCTGCTCGCCGTGATAGACGTGGTACCACGGTGTACCTTCGTCGCTTTCACGATCCGCGCCGAGGGTTCTGATTCGCGTCAGGTCGCCGGTAGTTTGCGAGAAGAGCTCGACACTCGGACGCAACCCTGCATGCACAACGAGATGCGTATCGAGGTCAATCGTGAACGGCATGCGGTTGAAAAAGGTCGCGTAAGCGTCCTTCTCACCTTTCAACTCTTTGTGGGTCTCTTTTTGCGCCGGCTTTAACTCGACATCTTCCCCATTCCACTTGCGACGCAGCGCCAGGTCGTGATTACCGATCACCGTACTGAAGCGCGCATCGGTCATGAACAGCTCCAGCACTTCCTTGCTCTTCGGACCCTTGGTGATCAAATCCCCAACGGAGATAACCCGATCGTCATCGCCGATACCGATCTTTTCCAACAACTCCATCAGCTCGTCGTAACAACCGTGAATGTCTCCGACTACTATTCTGCGACCCGTCATCCATTCCTCCGCCACATTAATACCGTCTGAACTGGCAGTCTATTGCATCAGAGACATTCAATCAATTGACTAGCGATAGATGTAGGTCTTGCTCTCCTTCTGATCCCATTCAACGCTATCGACGTTGTCTCGATCCGCCGAGAGTATCTCCTCGCTCAACTTGCTCGTGCTCACGACCGGATCGAGGTTCACCAGGTAAACAATCGTGCCCAGCGGTTCGTCCTCATCCTCACGATTGAGCTCGCGCAGCTCGTATTCAAACCGGTGACGCGCGAACAGCTGTTTGAGAACCTCATCCGTGCGATCCACGTTACGCGTCTGCACACAAATTTTCATCGAACGAAAGACTTGAAACTGCTCGAAATACTCCAACACTGACAACGCAATCAGCACAAACAACGTCAGGATCACTGCCATATCCCAACGCCCGACGCCTGCCGCGAGGCCAACTCCCAGACAAACGAGCAGCACCGTGATCTCTTTCGGGTCGCGAATATTCGTGCGGAAACGCACCAGCGAAGCTGCGGCAAAAATGCCAAAGGCGCGCGCGGCGCTGTCGCCGACCACCATCATCATCGCGCCCACCACCACTGCCATCAGGATCTGCGTCTGCGCCACGTAAGGATTACGCGCTCCGCGTCGCGGACGAAACGCCAGCAGTGACGCGAGGAACGCCGCGAGAGAAAAACGTAACGCGATTCTCGCGGACGTCGCTTCCCAACTGGCGAAGCTGGCTGGCGTCAAACCGGAAGCGTCTGGACCAAAGAGTTCTCCCAGCAGCGGTATCTGACGTTGCGCCTGATTCTCGGAAGCTGCCGGTGCAGCAACAGCGCCGCCATTCGAGCTCGTTGGTGTTACCGCGTTTGGTTGATCGCGTAAGAGGTAAGCGAAGAGTCCACTAGCCAACAACAACACGACAAACGTCGCCAGCACTGCAAGGGTCACACGATTCATGTCTTGTTATCCTTTCAGAGCCACCAAAGGCACAAATAACACAAAACAGTTTTCCTGGTCGGCCTGAATCCCGGTCTTTCTTTTTGTGACTTTTTGTGCCTTTTTGCGGCTTATTTCTTAGACCACAAACGCTTGCTCTTCAACGGGTGAACGTTTCCAACCGCAGGTGAACTATTTGGACCTTCGAAGAACATCTGGCTGTTAAAAGGCTCCTCGCCGGGTTCCATTGTGGGACGCTCGTAGGTACCGTCCGAAGTCATGACCCTGGCCTTCACGTTGTCACGCAGGTACGCGCCCAGCACCGTATCCTTCAAATACTTTTGCAACTGCGGATCGAGCACGGGCGCGACCACTTCAACGCGACGATCGAGATTGCGCGCCATCCAGTCGGCCGAACCAATGTAAAGCTCTTCTTCGCCGCCGTTCTCAAAATAGAAAATACGACTATGTTCGAGAAACCGGCCCACGATGCTGCGAACCTGAATCGTTTGCGAAAGCCCCGGCTCACCCGGACGGATCATGCACGCGCCACGCACTATGAGATCGATTTGCACGCCGGCTTGCGATGCTTCGTAAAGCGCTTCGATGATCGGCAGATCGGTCAAACGATTGATCTTCGCGGCGATGTGAGCCGGACGACCAGCCAGCGCATGTTCAGTCTCACGTTTGATCAACTTCATCATCCGGCGCCGCAAACTCAGCGGCGCGACCAGCAGCCGGCTAAACTCCTTTTGCATCGAAAAGCCGGTAAGAAAGTTGAACAAGTCAGTCGCATCATCGCCGATCATCGAGTCGCTCGTTAACAATCCCAGATCCGTGTAAAGCCTTGATGTCGTGGGATTGTAGTTCCCGGTCGCGATATGAGTGTAAGTTTGCAGGCCGTGCTCCTCGCGTCGCACCACGAGCGCCACTTTGCTGTGCGCCTTCAAACCCACGTGCCCGTAAACCACGTGTACGCCTGACTCGGCGAGCCGCTTGGCCCACTCGATGTTGTGCTCCTCGTCGAAGCGGGCTTTGATCTCGACTACTGCGGTAACTTGTTTGCCACGTTCGCTCGCCTGTATCAGTGCCTGCGGAATCGGCGACTTCTGCCCGGTGCGATAAAGGCACATCTTGATCGCCACGACTTGCGGGTCCTGCGCGGCCGCGTCAATAAAATCGACGACTGTGCCGAACGCGCTGTAAGGATGGTGAAGCAGCATGTCCTGTTTCTTGATCGTATCGAAGATCGATTCCTTGCTGCGCAACGGCGGCGGCACTACTGCTTTCAGCGGTTTGTCCTTGAGCTCCGGTTGATTAAGACCGTAAAGCTCCATCAAATCAGGCACGTCCAGCAAGCCATCAATTACGTACACGTCGTCCTGGTCGATTCCGAGCGCGTTGGTCAAGTACTCAACCATCTCGGCCGGCATGGACGACGACACTTCGAGTCGAACCGCCAAACCAAAACGTCGCTCGCGCAGCGATTCCTTGATGAGCGCCAGCAGGTCCGCGGCTTTGTCGTCGCGGATCTCGACGTCGGCATCACGTGTTACGCGAAAGAGGTGTCCCCTGCTGAACGTCATGCTCGGAAACAGCGAATGAATGTTGGCCTCGATTACCTCTTCGACCAGGGCAAACTTCGACGCCTCTTTGTTCACCGGAATCAGACGCGGCACCACCGGCGGCACTTTTATTCGTACAAACCGGATCTCGCTTCCGACCGGCGCGCCCGCCAGCGTGTCTTCAGGATTACTCTCGACTGTCAAGCCGATGTTGAGACTGAGGTTTGAGATGTAAGGAAACGGACGAGCTGGATCGACCGCCTGCGGCGTCAGCACCAGGAAGATGTTCTTTATGAAGTACTGCGCGAGGCTCTGCTTCTCTGTTTCAGACAGCGATGCGTAACGAGCAATAACGACGCCGTTTGACTCGAGTTCCGGCAGCACTTCATCACGCAGACAACGCGTGTGTTCTTCAACCAGGGTCAGCACTCGTTTGCGAATCACCTTGAGCTGCTCAACCGGAGTGAGCTCGCCTGGTATTGGTCCAATGTCCTCGATGCTCAACATCTCCTTAATGCCCGAAACGCGCACCATGAAGAATTCGTCGAGATTCGAAGAGAACACCGAAAGAAATTTCAGCTTCTCCAGCACCGGAGTCGATTTTTCCGTCGCTTCTTCGAGCACGCGCCGGAAGAACTCCAACTGGCATAAGTCGCGGTTGAGTACGGACCAGGCGAGAAAACGTTTTGGTTTTGAATCTGTGTGAGCCGGAAATTCCGAGTGCATTAAACGGTACCCTGTGAGCTGGTTTAAGGACTATTTGGAACAGCGCGCGTCGATAATCATCCTCGCTTTGCGCACAAATTCCGCTGCCCATTCCGATGGTGGACGATCGCGTTCGGCGTTTCGCGAGGCGGCAAAGACTTTCGTGATCGTTTGGTTTCGCTGTTCCGCATTGAGCAACCGCTGGAGATTGTCCGCGAGCAATTTCCGCCCGGCTTCGCTGATGTTGGTATCGCCGACGCTCTTGGCGTTCGCAGTGCAACGCCCATCGCTCACCTTGATCGGATCTTTCTTGCGCCAGACTTCGAGTCGCGCTTTGTTCTCACTGGCGCTCGAATAACCAAACGTCGAGCCCATGTCGCTGACGTAGAACACTGCCTCACCCGGCTCGCAGATGCGAGTGTTACCGGTCTTCTTCGATTTCAGACACGCGATTTTATGGTTATCGGTTTTAGTGTCGCCGTGATCGATGAAGGCCAGCCAGAGTTTGAACGCATCGACCTCGGCCCGAGCAGCGTTGCCCAGATTCTTAAGTGCTTCGGCGAGGGGCGCTGCATCCTTGTCGTTGCAATTGACGTCAATGCCCCGGCCCAGTGACAACTCGATGCCCGCCGCAGGTTGGAACGGTGACCAGCTCGCTCCCTGAAAACTCTTCGTCAGGCTCTTTTCACAGTCCGGACAATTGACGTCCGCAACCCACTCATCGTCGGCGAAGAATCCGAGCGCCTTTGAAAAACGTGACGACAGGAACTCGCCATAGATCTCGCCGTTGCGCTTGTTGGGCGCCTGGCCCTTGAAGTGCGGCTTGATTTTGTAACGAATCAGGTTGCCGTCGTCGTCAGTCACGCCGGCAACCGAGCAATGAAACTTGGGAGTGGTGCCGGCGCCCGGCGACTCATCCTTATTCGCCACGCAGTTGAGTGGTTTCGCGAGTCCATTTGCGTTGACCGGCGGCGCGCCGCGCCGCGGGCCTGTGCGCGGGTTGTAGCCGAGCGCCGGATCGTATCCGGGATCGGGTGTGCGATAAACCTTCGCGGTCTGCTCGGCGCGCGCTCGTTCATCGGCCGTAAAGCAAGCCTGCTGCTGTTGCGCGCCGGCGGGCCACGCGAGCAGGAGCGCTGCGCAGAGGATCAATAGAAGCAGGAGAGACTTTGGATTCTTATGCATTGTTCCCCTTGAAGGCTGAAATTTGCGAAACTCAGGCGTTCAATCCAGCAAGGGTAACAAGATAGCATTGATACGGTTTTTTGCGGAAAGGGACAACGTTCACATGAGGTGATCGGTGTCGATTTCGGCTGTATCACGATCGCGGCGGTGGACCGGTTCTTTCACGCGGTGATCGCGAATTGATGAGAGCAGGTTGGTGGTTGCTTCAGTCACGGAGGCGTTGACGGGCGCTGGCGGCAACGCAGTGGTTACCGAACCTCT
>Ga0070699_100004325_pt1 | contig 12559 bp, 10 predicted proteins | sample KBSK1503metaG_FD_65473 | JGI IMG/M metagenome (GOLD analysis project Ga0070699, IMG submission 65473) | Corn, switchgrass and miscanthus rhizosphere microbial communities from Kellogg Biological Station, Michigan, USA - KBS K1-50-3 metaG | ecosystem: Host-associated > Plants > Roots >...
ACGCTGGCGGAGCAACACGTCGCCGTCAGCCGTCGCGGTCATCCCTCGTTCACAATCGCCGTGCCGCGTGAAAGCGTGAGCGAGGCCGTAGCCGCGGAGTTGCGATCGCTCGCGCAGGACGTCTGCCTGCGCGACGCGCTGGGCGCGCTCATCCGCCGTTTCTCAGCAACATCGCCTTGATCTGGCCGATTTCGGCGATGATCTCGTCGAGCGCCGACCGATCGATCGTGACCTTTCCATCCTTGCCCGACTTCAGCGAATCGGTCGCCAGCTTTTCCATCCGCTCGAGCAGCATCAGCAACGTGGCGCGATCGGGGTCGACCGAGCCCGGCGGTCGCTGGATCGGCTCGGTCTGAGGCGCAGCGGCCGTTGGCGCGATGCCGTTGGCGCCGACGTGCGCAATCGGATTCGCGTCTCGCGTCGGCCCGAGCGTGGCCGTGTAGAAGAGCTGAAGGTTGTGATGGGCCATTTCCAGCTGACGCCGCGCGTCGCCATCGACCCGCGGCAGCACCGTCGTGAAATCGCGCTCGACCATGGCGTAATGGGGCCGCCAGTCGCCGCTCCTCCGCGCGTCCGAGGACGCCGAAGCGCTGCCCGATGTACCGACGGCGCCCTCGACGCCGGCCTTACGGTTGGTCTGGGCGAGGTACGCCGCGGCCAGGTCGTCGAAGTCGGTCTGCAGCGAGGCGATCGGCTTCGCGGTGTCGGCGTTCGACGGCGTCGAGAGATTCGCGAGCAGACGCGCCGCTTCGGTCAGGTACGACTCGGGCGTCGCGTCCGGCGCCGGCTGCAAGGCCATCAGCGTGACGAGCATCGGTGACAGCACAACAGTTCTCCTTGATCGATCGGCAGAGCAATCGAAGTGCCACGGTAGAATGGAAAGGATGCGTTATCTGATCACAGCCCGCGTGAAGCCGGGCCGAGCCGAACCGCTCGCGCAGGCGATCGACGACGGAACGCTCGGCCGCGGTTCCGTGGCCGGCGACGAGTACTTACGCGACATGGGCGCGGCGCGCGAGCTCGCGGACGGCCGCGTGCAATGGGTCGAGGTGTGCTTCTGCCCGACGCCGCTCGCCGAAGAGCGCGCATATTGGGAAGAGTATTTCGATCTTGAGAAGGTTCAGGACGCGCACGCACGCAGCCGATGCCGCGATTTGAACGGCGACGAACCGTGGGCCTGCGTCGAATGCGACTGCTCCGCGCGGCTTGAAGCGCGTCTCGCGGCGCGCGGACGGCCGTTTCGTCCCTGCCGCCGCAGTTAGCCTTATACTCCGACCGTGGCCTCTCCGTCGCTGCAGGCGCTGCTCGTTCGCGCCGGCGCCGCGCTCGAACGCGGCGGCGGCACCGAAGCGGCGCAGATGCTCGCGCCCGCGCAGCGATCGTCGGCGCTGACGCGCGAGGACGAGCTCACGCTCCGCGCCATGCTTGCCGAAGCGGCGCTGCTGCAGGACGACCTCGATCAGGCGGCGGCCGCGCTGGGACGCACGCCCGACTCCTTCCGCGACACCGTGCCGCCGCGGCGGCTCGCCACCTTGTGGCGGCTGCACGGACGGCTCGCCTCCGCGCGCGGCGATCAGGCCCGCGCCATCGCGCTGCACGGCCGTGCGCTGAAGCAGGCGGAGATCGCACACGACTCGCGCGGCATCGGACTCGCGCACTACGAGCTCGGCCAGTGCTACCGCAAGGTCGGCGACATGGCGATCGTGCGCGAGCACATCACGAAGGCCGCGTCCGCGCTGCACGCCGCGGGCGATCGGCGCCACCTCGCGCTCGTGCACTCGCTCACGAGCATCTCGCACGCCCAGCTCGGACGCTACGACGAAGCGATGGGCGCGCTGCGCCAGGCCGAACGTCTCGCGTCGATCGTGCACGCCGACGACGTGCTGGCGACGGTGTGCGGCAACCAGGCGAACGTGATGCTGTTCCAGCACCATTACGAGCAGGCGCTCGCGCTCGCCGAACGGAGTGTCTCGCTTCACGAAGCGCACGGTTCTGGACACGGCCTCGCCGTGGCGCTCGCCACGCTCGGACAGATTTGCGTGCGGTTGGGCGATCTGGCGCGCGCCGAACAGGCGCTGCATCACGCGCTCGAGGTGCGGAGCCCGATTCAATTCCACGAGACCACCGGCGCGGTGTTCGATACGCTGGCGCAGATTCACCTGATCCGCGGTCGATACGATACGGCCAGCGATTTTCTCGGGCGCGCGAACGACGCATACGGCGCATACGGCCGGCAGACGAGCCAATGGTACCAGTGGTCGGTCCGTGTGCTCGGCGCGCGTCTGGCGCTGCGGCGCGGAGCGCTTGGTGAAGCGGTCGCACTCGCCGACGAAATCGCTCACGCCACCGCGCCGCCGCTCGACGCGCTGCAGGCGACGCTGATCGCCGCTGAAGCGTTGATTGTCGCCGGCCGCAGCGCAGAAGCCGAACATCGGCTCGCCTACGCGGCTGACGGCCTCGATCCGAAGAGCGCGCCCGCCGCGTGGGGCGAGTACCTCCGGCTTCGCGGGTTGCTCCACGCGCAGACCGGCAGCGCCGCCGACGCGTACCACGATTTCGCGCAGAGCGCGACGCTGCTCGATCTGCTCGGCGAGCGGTACCAGTCCGGCCTCAGCCATCTCGCCCTAGGCCGACTCGTCGCAGAAACAGGTGCGCGCTCGGTGGCCGAACGCCACTTGCGAAAAGCACACGAAATCTTCGAACAGCTCGGCGCGGAGCGCGATCTGGCCGACACGCGCGCGACAGAGGCGCTGCTCACCAATATCGGGACGGGCCAGTACGTCATCTCTCCGGCCGACGCCGACGATGCGATCGTGCGGCGCATCGTCGATGCTGCGGCGCTTCCCGAGTTGCTCGGACGCGAAACGGCGGCGGCGCTGCTCGAGGCCGCCGCAGCCGATTCCAGCGCCGTCTTCGTGAAGCTGCCGGATGGTGGCGTCCGGATCGTCGCTTCGGCAGGATGCGACGCGGACACCGCCACCGCGCTGGCGCGCTCGGCTGCGCACGGGAACGCGTACGGACACGGCACGATGGCCGTCGAGCCGCTCGGCCGCGATGTCGACGGCGCCCGCTACGGCCTGGTCGCATCGCCGCGGCCGCTCGGGCATCCCGTGATGCGTCGGCTGCGGATGATTGCCGCCGTCGCGCGTCAGGGATTCGCGCTGTGCGCCGCGCGCGAGCGTTCGGTGGAGCCGGTCAGCACCGCGCTCGACCGATCGCTCGAGCCGCTGCTGCCCGGTTTTCTCTCTGCCAGCGCCGCGATGACGCGCGTCGTCGAACAGATCCAGCGGCTGCAGGGGAACGAGCTGACGGTGCTGATCACGGGCGAGAGCGGCACGGGGAAAGAGCTGGTGGCGCGCGCCATTCATGTCGGCTCGCATCGAAGCGGGTCCACGTTCCTTCCGTACAACTGCACGACGACAGGGCGCGACCTCGCCGACAGCCAGCTGTTCGGCCACCGCCGCGGCAGCTTTACCGGTGCCGTCGCCGATCAGCAGGGGCTCATTCGCACCGCCGCTGGCGGCACGCTCTTCCTCGATGAAATCGGCGACCTCCAGCTCGACGTGCAGCCGAAGCTGCTGCGGTTTCTCGAGCAGCAGGAGATCATGCCGATCGGCGACACGCGGCCGCAGCGCGTCGACGTGCGCGTCCTCGCGGCGACCAACGCCGATCTCGAGCAGCGCGTGGCCGAAGGAAAGTTTCGCGAGGACCTCTATTACCGGTTGAGCGTCATCCGCATCCACGTGCCGCCGCTGCGCGAGCGCCGCGAAGAGATTCCCCACCTGAGCACGTACTTCCTCCGCGAAGCGTCCGAACGCCTCGGCAAGCCCGATATCCATCTGAGCTCGGAAGCGCTCGACATGTTCTCGCAGTACTGGTGGCCGGGAAACGTGCGGCAGCTGAAAAACGAGATTCAGCGCTCCGTGGCGCTCAGCGCGCCGGGTGGAACGATCGAGCCGTCGCACCTGTCGCCCGAAATCGCGGCGCCGCGGCTGCCGAGCGGGTCGACCCCGTCGCGCCCCACGCGCGGCGACGCGAACCTGGCTTCAGCCGTCGAGCAGGTCGAACGCGACATGATCCAGGCGGCGCTCGATCGGGCGAGCGGCAACATCTCAGAAACTGCGCGAGCGCTGGGCCTGACCCGGCGCGGACTCTACCTCAAGCTGCGGCGGCTGGGTCTCGACACGCGCGCGGAAGTTGATACGCGGTGATCGCGGCGACGGATCGGTCGAGTCTGAAATGGCTACGCCGAGTCTCATTTCAGCAATTTCGACGGCTCCCGAAGCCGCATACTTAGTAGTCAATTTACGTCTCAACTGAATACCAAATATTCACTTTGCACGGAAATTCAATTTCGTTATTACCGTTATCAACACACTGATTACACATCAGTTAGTGCGTCTCACCCATCGACCTCCTGCACGAATTTTCACGCGGGCCCGGCCCTTGATACAGAGCTGGCATCGACTTTCACTTGGGGGATGCGTGAGACAACCTTGGACGAACCAGCCGGCACAAACGGACGACAACAAGCGCGCGGTCGAGCGTCAATCAGTCGCGCTCCCGGCGCGTCTGACATGGAAGGATCAGCGGGGCGCGACCCGCTTCGCCTCCGTGATCGCACGCAACGTCAGCCACTTCGGCGTGTACGTGGAGTGCCAGTCGCCCGTCTCGATCCCGCTCTTCCGCCTCGTGCAATTCCAGCTCGAACGCGACGTGCGCGAGTCCGACGCGCTTCCTGGTTCCCTCCAGCAGGGTCGCGTGCTGTCAGCCGTCTATCGCGTCACACCGCCGTCATCGTCCGGACCGCAGGGTCTCGCCCTTCGGCTGATGGTCGAGCCGAAGCGCAAGGTCAGGGACGCTTCCGCCAGTAACGCGCAAGTCCTCGCCAGCTGAGATCGAATCGTCCGGCGACTTCGTACGCGTGAGCCTCAGGCTCGCTCATGCGGCGCCGGAGCTCTTTGCGGACCTCTTCGGCAAACCACGCTTCACGATCCTCGTCACTTCCCTCTCTCGCGAGCGACTCCCTCACAAGCCGGCTGGTGAGCTCGAGATGATCCGAGAGCTCGCTGAGATGAGCGGCGACCGGCCGGTGCGGTCCGAAATGTGTGATGAACACCGTGTCCGGCGCCCACGCCGCGATCCGAGCGAGACTCGCGCGCCACAACTCGAGATCGATGTCGGGCGGCGGCGTCGGCGGCATGTTGAAACCTCCGGGCGTCAGCCGCACGCCGGCGGTGTCGCCGACGAACGCAATGCCGGTATCGGCGCTGAAGTAGCTCACGTGATGCGACGCGTGACCGGGCGTGTAGGCGATCTGGAGATTGCGGCCGCCGGCGCTGATTCGCTCCCCGCCAGCCAGAACCATCAGCGCGCGAGCCGGCACCGGCAGCACCTCGCCCCACAGCCGATCCATGTCGTCGCCATACAGCCGCGTCGCGCTCGCCAGCAGCTTGGTGGGATCGACGAGGTGTGGTGCGCCTCTCTCATGGACGTACACGCGCAGATCCGGCTGCTCGCGGACGAGCGTCCCCGACGCGCCGGCATGATCGAGATGGATGTGCGTGAGCAGGAGCTCGCGGACGTCGCGCATCGCGATGCCCGCGTGCGACAATCCGGCGCGCAGCGCCGGCAGCGTGCTCGTCGGACCGGGATCGATGATCGCGGCGCCGCCCGACCCGTGCAGCACCACGCTCGCGATGATGCCGGGAAGGCCGATGAACTGCACGTCAGTGTACGACACGCCCGATGCGAGTGTGATCATGTCGATTCACGCCGTGACCGCCTGATCCACAAGATGATCAGGGCCACGACGACGATGAGGCCGAAGAGGCCGCTGCGGCCAATCCAGCGCTGCAGCGTCTCCCAGCTCTGTCCGAGCACGTACCCGACCGCGGCGATCGTCATCGACCAGACGACGGCGCCGGTGGCGTTGAAGAACAGAAACGTTCTCCACGACATCCCGCTGCTGCCGGCCAGCACCGCGCAGAACACGCGCAACCCGGTGATGAAGCGTGCGATGAACACGGTCCTCGCACCGTGACGATCGAAGAACCGATCGAAGTCGGCGAGGCGCTCGCGCGTGATCCCGATGCGCCCGCCATAACGCTCGAGGAAGCGGCGTCCGCCTCGCCGCCCGATGAAGAACCCGAGATTGTCGCCGAGCACGGCGCCCGACATCGCTGACGCCATCACCCAGCCGAGCGACAAGTGGCCGACGTGTGAGAGCGCCCCGCCGGCCAGAACCATCGTTTCGCCGGGAACGGGCAAGCCGGTGTTCTCGAGGAACACACCGAAGAACACCGTCGCGTAGCCGTAGCGCGCGAAGAGATCAACGAGCCACTGTGGCACAACTTCAGCGATTAGCTTTCGGCTATTTCGTTCCAGGACCGCGGAGCGGCCGACCCGGCCGCTCGCTCGTGATGACACCGTCGCTGACAACGCGACGGCCGTTGACCAGGACATGCCGGACGCCGACCGAATAATGCTTCGGATCGCTGAAGTCCGACACGTCGCGGATCGATGCTGGGTCGAAGATGGTGACATCGGCCATCATGCCGGGCCTCAGGATGCCGCGGTCGGTCAGGTGCACGCGGTTGGCCGCCTTCGACGTCATCTTGCGGATCGCCTCTTCGAGCGTCAGCAGATGCTGCTCGCGCACGTAACGGCCGAGGATCCGCGGGAACGATCCCCACGCGCGCGGGTGCGACTTCGACTCGGACAGCTTGCCGTCTTCCGCCTGCGCGCCCGAATCGGTGCCGACTCCGACCAGCGGGTGCTTCAGTGCGGTCTGCACGTCCGCTTCGTCCATGATCGAGATGATCACGGAGCTTTCTCCGCGGTCAGCGACGACGAGATCCATGACGGCGTCGCGCGGGTCCTTGCCCATCGCTTTCCCGATTTCGGTGAGCGTCATCCCTTCCCATTTGCGCAGGTCCGGGTTGAGGACCGATGCGATCATCACGCCGTCGCCGCCGCCCGCCCCGTACCACTGATTCTCCCACGTGATTGCCGCCGAATCGGCCATGTCTTTCTTGATGCGCTCCCGCTGCGACGCGTCGCCGAGCCGCGCGATCATCTTCTCGAGTCCGCCCTCGCGCACCCATAACGGCAGGCACGCATCGAGGCCGTTCGATGCCCGCGTGTACGGATACTGATTGGCCGTGACGTCGAGCCCTCTCGCGCGCGCCGCTTCGAGTCGCCGCAGCACGTCAGGCATGCGGCCGAAGTTGGCTTTGTATGCGGTCTTCAAGTGCCAGATCTCTGCCGGGATGGCGGCGCGCTCGGCGATCGCGAACACCTCGTCGAGCGACTCGAAGATCCTCGCGCTCTCCGATCGCTGGTGGGTGAAGTACACGCCCCCGTAACGCGCGACGACCTTTGCGAGCTCGACGATTTCGTCGGTGGTGGCAAACCGATCCGGCACGTACTGAAGCGACGTGCTCAACCCGAGCGCGCCCTGCTCCATCGCGTCGGCGACGAGACGCTTCATCCGGTCGAGCTCTGCGGCCGTCGCCGGCCGATCGTCCTTGCCGATCACGTAGTTGCGGATGCCGCCCGCGCCGACGAACGTCGCCAGGTTGATGGCGGGATGCGAACGTTCGTCCAGGCGCCGGAGATAGTCCCCGAGCGTGCGCCAGTCCTGCGTGACGCCGAAATGCTTCGCGTTCGGCGCCGCCTCCTGCACGAGACGATCGTTGACGGGCGCGATAGACGATCCTTCGCCGGTGACTTCCGTGGTGACGCCCTGCATGATCTTGCTCGCCGCGCGGGGATCGACGAGCACGTTGAACTCGGATTGCCCGAGGAGATCGATGAAGCCCGGCGCGGCGATCAGGTTCGTGGCGTCGATCGTCGTCGCAGCGCCGGCGCCGGTCAGGTGCCCAACGGCCGTGATTCGATCTCCGACAATCCCGACGTCGCCGCGGATCCACGGTGAGCCGGTGCCATCGACAATGCGGCCGTTCGTGATGAGGACATCGAAGCGACTCGATGGCGCACGTTGACCCGATGCGACGGCAGTCACCGATATCGAAACCGCGAGCACACGGAGCAGTACGGATCGCAGGACGTGCATGGCCACGAATGCTAACAGAAAGCGCCGAACGTCCTCCAAAAGCAGCACTGCGTCCTCACAGTTTCACAGGATCTGTTGCACGCGTGGCCGAACCGTCGCGCGCAGGTGTTAAACCTTGAGAGTCGGCAACGGTCCAATCTGTGCAAGCGCGCTTGGTCGACGCCCGGATGCGACGATTCACAACTACTGCTCTTTCAATTCCTCTGCTCAGCCTCCTTATATCTCCCTGCGTCGCGTCGGCTGCCGTCGTCGTGCAAAACGGCGATGCCGAGATCGCGCGCGATCAAGCGGCCGGCACGTGGACGCTCGCCGCTGGCGGCACGACGCTGACGCTGGCGCTCGACGCGTCGCGCGACTTCGCTGTCACCAATTTTTCATCGGCATCAGGCGCTGCCTGGGCGATCGCCTCCGCGCCCGACACGACTCTTCACGTGGCCGGGCAGGCGATCCCGTTTGGCAGCCGCTCGGCGGGATTCGCGTATCGCGCCGTCGACGTTTCTGCGTTCGGCTCCAAACTGCAACTGAACGCCACGTTCGATCTCGCGGCGGCGGGATTGCAGGTCACCCGCCATTACGCGATCGTGTCCGGATCGCCAACGTTCGAAGCGTGGACGACGTTCACGCCGACGACGAGCGCCGCGTCGGTCTCCGACATCAACGCGGTGGAGCTGACGATTCCGAACGGCGCGATTCACTGGGTCACCGGCCTGCAGGGCGACGCGGCCGATGTCGCGTCCGAATCCGCGTTCACACGCCGGGCGCGGACGCTCGCCGTCGGCGAGCAGTTCTCGCTCGGCGCCAAAGGGCGCGCGTCGGAGCAAACGGTGCCGTGGTTTGCAGTCGACGGGGCGCGCGACGAGTTCTATGCGGCGCTCCTGTGGTCCGGCGCGTGGTCGGCGACGTTCAGCCGCTCGAGCTCGGGCCTCGTCGTCAACGTGGGGCTCGCCTCGATGACGACGTCAGTGCGCGAGCCGATCGAGGGTCCGCATGTCCTGGTCGGCGTCGTCCCTGGAGGAATCGTCGACGCGGCGGCAGCGATCCGCTCGTACGCGCTCGACGGGATCCGCGCCGGACGTCCGCTTACACCACTCGTCACCTACAACACGTGGTTCGCGTACGGCGTCGAGATCGACGAAGCGATGATCGAGAGCGAGATGGAGCGGGCGGCGTCGCTCGGCGTCGAGCTGTTCATCGTCGACGCCGGTTGGTACCCCGTTACCGGAGCGTCCAACTCCTACGACTTCGACGCCGGGCTCGGATCGTGGACCGCCGATGCGGCGCGCTTTCCAAACGGTCTGGGGCCGCTGCGCGACTACGCGCACACGCTCGGCCTGAAGTTCGGGTTGTGGGTCGAACCGGAGCGCGTGAACCGATCGCTCGTGGGCGAGGCGGGCGTGCGGGAATCGTGGTTGACCACGTCGCAGGGCGAGTACGGATCGGACGAGACCGCGCTCATCTGCCTCGCCGGTTCGGCTGCGCGCGACTACATCCTCGGATGGCTCACCGCGCTCATCGACGACGTCGCGCCCGATTATCTGAAGTGGGACAACAACCTCTGGGTGAACTGCGATCGCAGCGGCCACGGCCACGGCGCCGCCGACGGGAACTTCGCCCACGTCAACGGTCTCTATCGACTTCTCGGCGCACTCCGGGAGCGCTATCCGGATCTGCTGATCGAAAACGTCTCGGGCGGCGGCAATCGCCTGGACCTCGGCATGCTGCGCTACACCGATGCGGGTTGGATGGACGATCGCACGGCTCCCTCGGCGCACGTCCGGCACAACATCGAAGGGCTTGCGGCGCTCTTTCCGCCCGCATATCTCTTGTCGTTCGTCGTCGAACACGAGACCGAGCCGGTACATGGTTCGCCGGATCTCGGTCTGTACTTCCGCAGCCGGATGGCCGGTGCGCTCGGGCTATGTTTCAGGACGGATGGCTTCACGGAAGGCGAAGCGGCGGAGATCGCGCGCGAGATCGCGATCGACAAAACGTTGCGCAGCACGCTGAGTGTCGCCGCCGGCGCGCTGCTGACGCCGCAGGCCGCTCCGAGCGACGGCCCGCCGTGGGATGTGCTGCAGGCAACCGCGTCGGGCGGTGAGGAGTCGATCCTGTACGCCTACCAGTCCGACGAAGCCACGGGCAAAGTCACGGTCAAACCGACCGGCCTTCTCGCCAATGCGACGTACGAAGTGATCTCCGTCGATGCCGGGTCGCTCGGCACCGCAACCGGCGCCCAGTTGATGGCAGACGGCATCGACGTCTTGCAATCGCCGAACACCGCCGCGCACATCCTCATCCTGCGGATCAACGCGCGGTAGTGCGCAAATTCACACCGTGTATACTGGGCCAGAGTGCGCGGACTTGCCGTCCGTTCCACCCGCCGGCATGATCTTCCATCAGTTCTATCTGAATTGCCTCGCGCACGCGTCCTATCTGATTGGCGACGAGCTGACGCACACCGCGGCCGTCGTCGATCCGCAGCGGGACGTCGATCAATATCTCGCCTTCGCCGAGTCGCACGGTCTCCAGGTGAAGCACGTCTTCCTCACGCACTTTCACGCGGACTTCGTCGCCGGTCATCTGGAGCTGCGCGATCGCGTCGGCGCGACGATCTATCTCGGCCGAGCGGCGAAGGCGGAGTTCGCATTCACGCCGCTGGCCGACGGCGATCGCGTAGAGCTCGGGCGCGTGCGGCTCCAGGCGCTCGAGACGCCTGGCCATACGGCCGAGTCGATCTCGATTCTCGTCTTCGATCTCGATCGCAGCGCTTCCGATCCCTACGCGGTGCTCACCGGCGACACGCTGTTCGTCGGCGACGTCGGGCGTCCGGATCTCCGCGCCGCCCTCGGCTGGTCGGCGGCAGATCTTGGCGGGCTGCTGTACGACTCGCTGTGGAAGAAGCTGTTGCCATTGCCCGATGCAAGCTTCGTGTATCCGGCCCACGGCGCCGGATCGCTTTGCGGCAAGGCGATCAGCAAGGAAACGGTGTCGACCATCGGCGAACAGCGCCGCTCGAACTACGCGCTGCAGCCGATGAGCAAGTCGGCATTCGTCGACATCGTCACGGCGGATCAACCCGAAGCGCCGCCCTACTTCACGTACGATGCGGTGTTGAACAGCCAAGAGCGGCAGACGCTCGACGAAGCGCTCGCGCGGCAGCTTCACCCGCTGACGCTCGATCAAGTCCTCGCATTGCAGCAAGTCGGCGGACAACTGCTCGACACCCGCGATCCGTCGGATTTCTCGGCCGCGCACCTCAGAGGCAGCATCAACGTCGGGCTTGGCGGACAGTACGCGACGTGGGCCGGCACGATCCTCGGTCGCGAGCGGCCAATCGTCATCATCGCCGACCCCGGACGCGAGAACGAATCAGCGGTGCGTCTCGGCCGCATCGGTTTCGATCACATCGTCGGGTTCTTGAAGGATGGGCTGCGCAGCCTCGAGTCGCGTCCGGATCTGACCGCAACGACCGAGCGGCTGAGTCCAGGCGTCGCCGCAGAACGGCTGGAGTCGAACCGGCCGCTGCTGCTCGACGTGCGCACGCCCGCAGAGCGCGCGCAGAAGTACATCGCCGGCAGCGTCGCTGCGCCGCTCAATCGGCTCGTCGAGGGTGCGCGAGAACTACCGAAGGATCGCCCGCTGATTGTGTACTGCGCCGGCGGGTATCGATCGTCGATCGCCGCCAGTCTGCTGCAACAACTCGGGTTCCGCGATGTCAGTGAGGTCGCCGGTGGCATAGCCGCTTGGGAAACCGCTGTGCTACATTCCGGAATCCCTCCGGGTTCCCTCGTCCATGGGTGAAGTTCCGCTCGCACGGCTCTGGCATCTTGCCGATGGCACGTCCTGTCTGCTGTTGAAAGACCCGCGCACCGAAAACTGGGAATTGCGCGTCGTGCGCAGCGACGCGACGCTGCGAAGCGAGCACTTCAGCAGTCCGATCGTCGCGATGGCTGAAGCCGCGCAGTGGCGCGTGGCGTTCGAATCCTCGCCTGAAGCCTCGCGCTAACGTTGGTCGGGGCGGATCAACGTGTCCGCCCGGACTGGCATGTCCTCTCTGGCCACGCCATCTCACCGCCAGGGGCCTGCGCGGACGTCGCGCACTTACACGCGCGCCGCGAACGGATTCTCGTCGGCGCTTGGACCGTAGATCGACGGCACCGGCACGTCGAGCAGTCGCAGATACACCGACAGCTGACCGCGATGGTGATACCAGTGGTTCAGCACCAGCGCGCGAACCAACGCGCCCCGCGGCATCGTCATCAACGTCGTGCCGTTCGCCTTCCCTTCCCAAAGCTTCATCAGGCCGTCGTCGCCGAGGGTGCCGAGCGTGCTCTTCACCGTCTCGACGCTCTTGTCGTGCGCGGCGATGATCTCGTCGACGTTGGCCGGATCCGGTCCCGGCCGGCCCGTGAACTCTGTCACATCCTGCGCGCACCATCCGGCGATGACGCCGGGGCTGGCGGCGACGTGCAGGGCGAGATG
>Ga0070699_100004326_pt1 | contig 12559 bp, 12 predicted proteins | sample KBSK1503metaG_FD_65473 | JGI IMG/M metagenome (GOLD analysis project Ga0070699, IMG submission 65473) | Corn, switchgrass and miscanthus rhizosphere microbial communities from Kellogg Biological Station, Michigan, USA - KBS K1-50-3 metaG | ecosystem: Host-associated > Plants > Roots >...
GGTCCGCTGGGTACCCGCGCTGGACGTGACGATCGCCGTGCTGGCTTCGCTGAGCCTGGTGCGGATGCTCGCCCGCACCTGGACCCGCCAGCGGAGGCACCGCCGTCGGCCATAACACCCCATCCCGACGGTGCACGGGTCCCGACGGAGCTGCGGCCACGGTCACTCTTAAGGCTGAGGGGCGGACACCTAGACTCAGCGGGGCCATCCCCGATCCGAGCCCAGCCAGAACTCTCGCACCTTCGCGTTCACGTGGTCGTGGACCAGGTGGTCACCGTCAAACCCAGGTGCGGGCTGTCGTTAGCGCAGCGGCGCGAACGCCGCCCGGATCTCGGTCGCGAACAGCCCGGGCTCTTCCCAGGCGGCGAAGTGGCCGCCCTTGTCGGCCTCGTGGAAGTAGGTGAGGGTGGGGTACCCCTGCTCGACCCAGCTGCGCGGGGCCCGGAAGATCTCGCCGGGGAACGTAGTGAAGCCGACCGGGAGCTTGACCTGCGGAGGAGCCTGCCCGGCCGAACGAGCCTGGGCTCGTCCGCTCTCCCAGTACGACCGGGCCGCCGAGGCCCCGGTCCCCGTTAGCCAGTACACCGTGATGTTGTCGAGGACGTGGTCCCGGGTGAGACCGCCGGATGGCTGCCCGTCGACGAAGGCGCGGGAGATCTTCTCGTAGGCGTCGGTGTCGTGGTCGAGCATCCAGGCGGCCAGGGCGACGGGTGAGTCCAGCAGGGCGTAGCCGATCGTCTGCGGCCGCGTGGCCTGCTCCAGGAAGTAGCCGAAGCCGGTCGCCCTGAAAGTGGCGAGCGCGTCGGCGGCCGCGCGTTCCTGCTCGGATTCCGTCGGCAGCATGGCGCCGCCCAGCGCCGTCACGAGCAAGTTCATGTGGATGCCAGCCAGCCCCCCGGGTGCCTGGCGGCCCATCGCGTCGGTCACCGAGGCGCCCACGTCGCCGCCCTGGGCGACGTAACGGGTATAGCCGAGCCGGCGCATCAGCTCCGCCCACGCCTGCGCGACCCGGCCCGGATCCCAGCCGACCTCGGCCGGCTCGCCGGAGAAGCCGTAGCCGGGCAGCGACGGCAGCACCAGGTCGAACGCGTCCTCGGCACGTCCGCCGTGCGCGGTCGGGTCGGTGAGCGGGCCGACGACCCCGAGCAACTCGATGACCGAGCCGGGCCAGCCGTGGGTCATGATCAGCGGCAGCGCGTTCTCGTGCCGCGACTTCACGTGGATGAAGTGGATGTCCACCCCGTCGATCTCGGTCGTGAACTGCGGCAGCGCGTTCAGTCTCGCCTCGCACGCGCGCCAGTCGTAATCGGCCGCCCAGTAGCGGGCGAGTTCCTGACCTGTCGCTAGCTGCACGCCTTGCGACCGGTCGGCGACAAGTTCCCTGTGGGGCCAGCGCGTCGCGGCGATGCGCCGCCGAAGGTCGGCGATCGCTTCTTCGGGAATGTCGACCCGGAAGGGACGGATCTCACCATTCGCTGACACAGAACTCTTCATAGGTTTCTCCTCCCGGGATTGTGCTGCGGTCAGAGTCCTTCTCACTCATGCCCAGGCGGGCCGGCATCCAGTCATGCCCGGTGGCGTCGACCGAGCTGAAGTGAGCAGTCAACGGCCAGCCTCAAACCGCATCTCCAACGTCGGCTGGTTGCCACCGCCGGGCTCCCAGAACGCTTCGCCCGTCCGGATGACACGCTCTGGGTCGCCCTCTAGCATTCCCCTTCGAGCATGTAGCCGAGTACCGGACCAGAGTGCCGGTGGGGCGGGGCGCCCGGGAAACCTGGGGGATACTCAAAAACCCAGGTCATCACGTGTGCACCTTCCGGAGTGAACGGCGGGCGCTGCCCCGGGAGCGTGCGCACCTAAAGGGCCGTGGATGCGGTCGAGGAAGTGGCGCAGGTCGCAGACCGGGCCATTGGCGCGTATTGCACGCCAAGCGCGGCCCGCGCACCTCTGGCATCCACATAGTGCCGGTGACGTCCCGCTTCGTGCACGCGAGGTCTTCCAGCCTGCCGGTCTGGGCAGCTTCGCCGCGACCGGAGCGACCATGGAGCCTCGACGCCCAGCACGGCAGCCCGCCGGTGATGACAGTCAGATCTTCCTGGGCAGCCGCTATGTGGTTTCGCTCCTAGTGCGCTGGTTTGGGCATGTGCCATGCGGCGCGTCCCGATCCGTAGGCTCGCCGGCCGCGCCGATCTTGCTGGGATTGGCGGTGGTAGCGTGAAGGTGCTGGCTGGCAGGCTCGGCCGCCATGTGGACTGAAATCCTGGCGGCCCATCCGATCCGCACGACCTGTCCGTTCGAATCCGAATATCCTCACCACAGAGGAATAATTCGAACATCCTCACCACACAGGAAGCCGTCATGCAAGCTATCACTGTTCGAGACCGTGACGCCGGCGTCGGTGGACTTTCCCTGACGGAAATGCCCCACCCGCACGCGGCCGAAAACGACGTCATCGTGCGGGTGCATGCCGCGGGATTCACCCCCGGAGAGCTGGACTGGCCGGGAACGTGGACCGACCGCGCCGGCCGCGACCGGACGCCGAGCGTGCCCGGCCACGAGTTGTCGGGTGCGGTCGTCGAGCTAGGGTACGGAACCACCGGCCTCACCGTCGGCCAGCGCGTGTTCGGACTGACCGACTGGACCCGCAACGGCTCTTTGGCCGAGTACACCGCGGTGGAGGCCCGCAACCTTGCCCCGCTTCCGGCGGACATCGACCACACCGTGGCCGCTGCGCTGCCGATCTCCGGACTGACCGCGTGGCAGGGACTGTTCGACCACGCCCGCCTCACCACAGGCCAGACCGTCCTGATCCACGGCGCCGCAGGCGGCGTCGGGTCCATCGCTGTGCAGCTGGCCCGTGAGGTGGGAGCCCGGATTATCGGCACCGGCCGGGCGGCCGCCCGGGACACCGCACTGGGTCTCGGCGTGGATGCCTTCCTGGACCTGCAGGCCGACAAGCTCTCTGACGCGGGCGAGGTCGACGTGGTGTTCGACGTCATCGGCGGCGACATCCTCGACCGCTCGACCGCGCTGGTGCGCGCCGGCGGCACGCTTGTCACCATCGCCCAGCCACCCACGGTCCAGCCCGAGGACGGCCGGGCCATCTTCTTCGTCGTCGAACCCGATCGCGCCCGGCTGGCGGACCTCGCCCAGCGACTCCGGGACGGACGGCTGAAGCCGATCGTCGGGGCCGTAAGGACACTCGCGGAAGCGCCCGCTGCATTCGCCCCCGACCGGCGCACCCGCGGCAAGACGATCATCCAGGTCACCGGAGGCTGAAGGGAGAGCAAGCCGACAGCATTCTGGCTGCCGGCATGGTGGTTGCGGGCACCCCATGCTCCGACGCAGCAGACCGTGCGACCGCCGCGGTTCGCCCAGACCGGGCTCGCCCTCGACCCCGAACCGCCGTAGACCGCAGCCTTTCAGCCTCTTGTGGCCATCTGCGCCAGCTCTCCTCCCGTCGGCGGACAAGTGCCCGGCTCAGGTCGCCGTTGACACCGGCCGCGGACGCAGGCGCGATAATGCAAACATGGACTGGAATGCGCTGGTCCTGAACCCAGGCGACACGGTCAGCGCCTGGGGCAGGCTGGTGCGCGACGCCAAAGGAGACTGGTTCGAGGGCCCGGTCCCGGTTCCGCTGATCCTGGCCCCAGGCGTCCGCAGGCCTATGTTCGCCGTCCCGGCGCTCCGCGCGAGCTTCGCCGAGATCGCCGAGCGGTACGAACTTGACGAGGACGTCGAAGGTACCGCCACCGTGACCGGAATCTGGACCGGCAGCGAGCTGCGGGTGCGGCATCAGGTTCCCGCCGCGCAGCCCGATGGGGAAACACCCGTGTACTGGGACCGGCCGCCGCGCACGCTGCGCTTTCCCTGGGCCGAGCGCGAAGGCCAGCAGGTACGAGAGCACCTCCTCGAGCACGGGGCCGACTGGAAGATCTACGGTCTCGACGGCGGAGGCCGAGACCACGTGACCGCCAGGCTCGTCCGGGTGCTTCCTGCGATAGCGGCCTGGGCGGCGACGCTGCCAGCGGGGATCCTGGCCCTTGAGCCCTGGCTGACTCCAGCGGCCCGCCACACCCACGCGCCCCAGGCCGTGCACTTGCAAGGCTCTGCCTTGGACCACTGAGATTGACGGCGCTGCAAACAGGCGCGGGCCGGCTCATCCGCGGCCAGCCGACTTGGTCATCTGGAACCGGGCCCGCGCGGTATGCACTTCACGCCAGCCTCAGCATCGGCCAGCCCGCCAGCGCGGCATCCGGTGGACCAGCACAGACCCCAGCCATTCATCCTCTGTAGCAGCGGATCGGCTATATCGGATTTATCCGGGTAGGTGCCGACGGCGATGCACTGCAAGGATGAAGTGCACGACGTCGACGTCACGTCGGCTTGAGGATTGCTGGCGGCTCCGGGGGCATCGGGCTTCCGCGGCTGTCCATGACCTTTGACACGGAGCCTGGGCCAGGATCTTCTGGGAATGGAGCACGGATGTGGCCCAGGCGGGCATCCTGGTCTACCTCACGCCGATCCCCGGTTGATGTTGTGCCTGCAGCGCATCGTTGTACCATGCCGCCCTCAGCCGGGCGTGATGAACGGGTTCGGCTCCCGGTGTGCCAGGTTGGGGGCATCGGCGAAGCACAACCGTGGTGACAGCTACGGCACGGGGAGTGCTATGCGAGCAGCGGGGATACGCCGGTACTCGTCCCCGGTCGAGTTCCTCGAGCTGCCCGGGCCGGGCGAGTTGCGGCCCGACGAGGTGCTGCTGGAGGTGCGCGGCGCGGGCGTGGGGAACTGGGACGACATCGCCCGTACCGGCGGCTGGGATCTTGGGGGGCATCCGCCCATGGCGCTTGGCGTGGAAGCCGCCGGCGTAGTCGCTAAGACCGGCGGCGCGGTGGCTGGTGTCCCGGCCGGCGAGCGGGTGATGGCTCACTCGCTGCCGCTCCGCTTCCAGGGCACGTGGGCGGAGTGGTTTGTCGCCGCCGCAACCGATGTGGCACTCGTCCCGGATGCGGTGCCGTTCGAGGTTGCCGCAGCGCTGCCCGTGCCCGCCCTCACCGCCGACCAGGCCCTTCGCGACGCGCTCGGCGTCGCACCAGGCGCCACCGTGCTGGTCAACGGCGCGGGCGGTGTCACCGGAACCGTGATGGTCCAGCTGGCCAGGCACCTGGGTGCGGAGGTGATCGCCACCGCCGGGCCGCACAGCGCGGCCCGGGTTGCCGCCGCCGGGGCCGCGCACGTCCTGGACCGCCACTCGCCGGACTGGCCAGGCCAGGTCCGCAGGCTCACCGCAGGCCGCGGCGCCGATCTGGCTGCCAACGCCGCCCCCGGCGGCGCGGCCCGCGCGCTGCAGGCGGTCACGAACGGCGGCCAGCTTGCGACGATCACCTCCGACCCGCCGGACAGCGAGCGCGGCATCGAGGTCAGGCAGGTGTACGTGGCACCGGATGGACCGCGGCTGGCACGGCTCGGCGACCTGCTCGCGGCCGGGACAATCAGCGTCAAGGTGGGTGCCCTCTTTCCACTGGAACACGCCGCACGCGCACTCGCCCACCTCCACCAGGGAACCAGCGGCCAGGCCGTGGTCCTGCAGCCAGGACCGATCCGCTCATAGACCCCGGTTCGCGTCCCGGTGGAGACCACGTGGTCGGCTGGGCCCAGCCGGTCGCCGAGAGCGGCGATGGAGGCCTCAGCGGTCAGATCCACGATCTGGCTGGTGACGTCAGGCTCGCCGGCGTAGGCGGCGTCCAGCGCTTCCTGCTGCCGGCCGCCCGCGACGACTGTTGTCCCGCGTTCCGGGCGGCCAGGACCGCCGTGCGGGCGAGCCCGCTGCCCCGCCCGATGGCGAGCACGTTCTGGCCTTGCAGCGGCCCGGTTATGACAGTGTCCTTTCGAGGAAGCCGCGGATCGCGGTTGCGATTTCCTCGGCGTGGGTCTCCAGGGCGAAATGACCGGTGTCGACGAAGCGAACGTCGGCGTCGGGGATGTCGCGCGTGAAGGCTTGGGCCCCGGCCGGCAGGAAGAACGGGTCGTTCTTGCCCCACACCGCGAGCAGCGGCGGCCTGCTGGTGCGGAAGTACTCCTGGAACGCCGGGTAGAGCGCCACGTTGCTGGCATAGTCGAGGAACAGGTCGAGCTGGATCTCGTCTGCGCCGCTGCGCGCGAGGTAATAGTTGTCGAGCCCGTAGCCGTCCGGGCTGACCCGCGTCTGGTCGGGTACGCCGTGGGTGTACTGCCAGATAGTCGTCTGCGGCTGCACGAGCATGCGGATCGCCTCCCGGTTGGCCTTTGACGGATCTTTCCAGTAGGTCTGGACAGGGTTCCACCCCTCGCTCAGACCCTCCTCGTACGCGTTGCCGTTCTGGGAGACGATCGCGGTAATGCGTTCGGGGTGCCGGGTGGCGATCCGGAACCCGACCGGCGCGCCGTAGTCGAACACGTAGAGCGCGAAGCGATCGAGGCCGAGCATCTCCGTCAGGCGGTCGATGACGTCGGTGATGTGCTCGAAGGTGTAGTCGAACTCGCCTCGTGCGGGCATGTCCGACTTGCCGAAGCCGGGCAGGTCGGGAGCGATGATGTGGAACCGGTCGGCGAGTAGCGGGATCAGCTCGCGGAACATGTGGCTCGAGGACGGGAAGCCGTGCAGGAGCACCAGCGTTGGTGCGTCAGATGCTCCGGCCTCCCGGTAGAACACTGTCAGACCATCCTCGTCCGCCGTGCGGTAAGCGATGTCAGCCATGACAGTTCTCCTCTCCTCCTGGACCGAGTCAACAGAGCGCGGCCGCCGGGCTAGTAGTGATGCGCTGGTCCTCGTGGTACCCCTCGACAGGCGGTTCACCAGAGCCGTCACCCGCCCCGCTGGACCAGACCCACCGCCTCCAGCATGATCTCGACGACGACGGGGCGGCGCGGTGAGCATGGGCATGTGGTCGGCGGGAGCCGTCTGCACGCGGGCCTTCATCCGCTCCGCCGTGAAACGCTGAGTCTCCGCCGGGATCATGCGATCCTCTTCGGCCACAAGGAACCAGCTCGGTCGGTCTTTCCACGCCGGACGCGGCACCGGCACGCCGATGCAAGCCGCCGCTGGACGGCGGCCAGCAGCGCCTGCTCCTACGTCGAGGCATACTGGGCGAAAGCGCTGGCGAACGCCTCCTCGGGCAGCCAGATCAGCTCGTGGCGATCGGGATGAACACGGGGGCCTGCGGATGCGGTTCCGCTCGGTAGAAGACGTCAGCCGCGCTCTCGCCCTCGTCAGGGGCCGGCGCGGTGACGTACACCAGCGACGCGACCTTCTTGTCGCTCGTCGCGGCGATGACCGCGCCGGCGTAGGCGTGTCCAGCCACCACGACCGGACCCGCGACCCGCTCCAGCGTCCGATCGAGCGCCGCCACGTCCTCCGCCAGGGAGGTCAGCGGCAGCGGCGCGGCGACTACCTTCACATTCTCCGACCGCAGACCGGCGATCACCTTGCTCCACCTCGATCCCTCAGCCCAGGCACCGTGCGCCAGCACCACGCTGGCGTCGCTGTCGGACATCCCAGCCTCTTCCGGCCGATACTCCGCTCAGTGAGTCGGGATTCCGCTCAAACCGCGGAGACCTCGGTTGTGGTGATGGTGGGCACCGTCGACCGCCATCGCCACTGCCCGCGACGCCCTGATGTTAGGGCTAACGATCTTGAATGATCCTCACTGCAAGTCATCGGCCTTCCCTGCGAGGCGCAGGGAAGGCCGCTGACCTGCGGGAACTGGTGGCGGTACAAGATTTGAACTTGTGGCCTCTTCCGTGTCAGAGTGTTGTGACTTCGTAGAGGATAGCGAGTTTGCCCTTGTGACCTGGGGCTTGCTGATGCACGGGTCCACCACCTAGCCCTGGTTGACCTGGGGATTCCTGGGCGGTCTAGGGCCGTTGTAGGGTCTGGCCCTAGGGCCGCCGGATCGGCTGGGCACCCGCTATAGCACCAGCTTGGAAGGCTTCGCCTGCCCGCGTCGCAACCTGCCTCCGGCGAGGTCACGAGGCTGAGCGGTTGTCCGTGACTGACCGCGAGTTACGGTGTTTCGCCACTGGATCGGGCACGCAACGGGCACGCCTCGGAACGGGAGCGGCAAAGCCGGGGAAGACCTCGGCGGCTCAGGCCGGATCGACCTCGGCCAGCCTGTGTGCCGCCTCGGAGCGGGTGTCAGGGTCAAACGCGTCGTCGGCGACGATGCTGCGCAGGGCGTCGGCGGCCCGGACGGGATCGACCTCGGCCAGTCTCAGCGCCGCCTCAAAGCGGTCGTCGGGGTCGTTCTCGTACATGGCTGTGTCGGCTTTCTCTGCAAGATCTGTTCCGGTATCCGAGACGGACAGCCTGGCTGGTTTACGGCCAGGCCCAGCGGGCGAGCGGAGATGAGCACCCGGGCGCTGGGGGCCCGCTTCATCTTGTTGTCCCAGCTGCATGAGTCCAGCCTGGCGGCGCGAGTCGGCCTCCGACCATCGGGGAAGACCCCGATTTGACCCTGACGATAACCCTCAGCCGAACCCGCAATATCAGCTTGGGAATTGGAGCACCTGCTTGCAAATCGTCGTATCAACCTTCAGCAGCGGCTCTGACCTGCGCTGACTGATGACCGTGACTGACTGTAGGGTACCGCCGAGCACTGGTGGTAATGGCACGCCAATGGCACGGCGATCTTGATTCGGGTCCGGGGGCTGTGCTCGGCTTGGGTGTTCCGGTGGCCCGCTTAGGTAGCGACTCGCGACAGGCGGTCGGCACCCGGCTGAGACCGGCTAACAGCGCGTCAGACTATAGAATCGGTGGTATCGGGCAGCGCTCTACGGCGCTGCGTCTGCCGTGACGCCTGCGGGCTCCGGCCTGCGGTGGGAGGTCGGATGGCCAAGAAAGAACGGCGAGAGGGGCCGTGGCCGACTACCCGATTCGTTGCGTCGCCGCCCGTCCTGAGGCCTCACAAGCCGGGCGACAAGGGCTCTACCTTTTATCTGCCGACCCCGCCGTCGAAGCGCGAGTCGCAGTTCATGGCCTTGATAGGGAGCAAGGCCGTCGTGATTCTGATGAGCTGCCTGCTCGGCGCCGTATTCGTTATCGTGCTAGTTCTCCTGGTCACCAGAGTCTTAGTGACCGAAACCAGGACTATCAGCTTGGGAATTGGACAGGTTGGTGTGGGGATGCCGCATGACCTGCGCGGCTACCTCGCTGCGGGTGACCGCCACGGACCCTCATCGCCCGACACCTGGTGGGCTTCACCCGATAGGCGCCGATCACTGCCCGGACCGGGAGCCGTCAAGGGCTTGGCCGCCTTGATGGCTCCCGTGGAGGGCTGATACTTCCGCGCCGGGTGAAGGCCACCCCCAGTCACGCGCCCCGGTGGTCGCTAATGGGCGTGGTGGTAACCGGATAGGGGTGAACGATGAACGAGGTAGACGGTGCTGATGGACCGTCGATTGCGCCTGAGGCGGCCGCGCGCCTAACCGAGGTGGCGGCCCGGCTGGCAGCTGACTACGCGGACCCAGAGCCAACGTCGGCCGTCGCGGTCGCCACGACGCATGCAAAGGCACTAGAGCTGGTCATGGGGTATCGCGCGAGGCCGCTTCCAGGAGACCTCGGCGCTGTGCCGGTTTATGTGGTGACCATGACAGGCCGCTTCTAGAGTCCTCGCGCCAGCCCCGCAACCCGACTTCCGCTGCCCGGGTCGTACCTCAACGTGGTCGTTGAGGCGGCGACGCTCCAGCTGCGCGATGTGGGCGTGGGCGACAGGGATCCGCGTGCACGCCTGTCGCGACTGGGGCCAGTGACCCGGCTTGCTTGGTAGCCAGCGCCCCGAAGGGCCCGGGTGAGCCTGGCAGATCAGTGGGGAGCTAGCGGTGGGGCCGGCGGCGCCGTGACTGGTCAGCGGGGCAGGGGCAGGCGGACGCGGCTGGCGTCCAGGTTGGAGAGGATGAACTCGACAGTCTGCTCCGCGCTCTGCCCTGTCGTGTTGACCCACAGGCCGATCTGGTCGGTCTCCTGCCGCAGCAGGGCCTGCAGCTCGCCGGGCGACCACCGGCCCGGCCCGTACGCGACGCGCCTCCGCTCCCGTTCCCGCCGCCCGATGGCCGCCGCGTCCGGGTCCTGGAACACCAGGTGAAACTCGGGCACCGGGACCAGGCTGAGGAACTCCCGCAGGATGGGGCCGACGATCACGTCCTCGACCACAACGTCGAATCCGCCGTTGAGGAAGACATGCGCCACCGACAGCGCCCCCGCGTACCGCAGCGCCAGCTGACGCAGCGCTTCCTCCCCGGAGTCAGGCCGCATGTCAACGCGCCCGCTGACGATCATCGCCCGGATGGTGTCGCCCGGCACGCAGACGCCGCGGTCGAACCGCTCTGCCAGCAGCCGCGCGACCGTCGACTTTCCCGACGCAGACACGCCCGAGATCACGACCAGCGCCACGCCGCCGATCATGTCATCACGCCGCGCTCATGTCGTAATGACTTTCGCCGGGGCAGGTGCTGCGGAAGTCGATCGCTCGCACTTGGCTCATCGCGGGACCGGGCCGAGGCCGGACTGGCCCGACGGGTCCAGGGTGGGCTTCGAGGTGGCCGAGGCGTACTTCAGGCCCCGGGCCGAGCGCGAACGCAGCGGCGGTCAGCTCTACGATCGGCTGATCAACGGCGACCGCGGCGGCTACCTCGGCTACGCCACCTGGCGCAAGTACCCCAAGCTGGCCCACGGCTACAGCGCGGCCCACCCCGATGGCGTCGTCAGCTACACCGCGCACGAGCTCCGGCACGTGTGCGCCTCCCTGCTCATCGCCTCCGGCGCATCCGACATGCAGGTCGCTCACCAGACGGGCCACAGCAAGATCGAGACGACCAAGAACATCTACGGCCACCTGTTCGCCCAGGACCGAGCCTCCATCTTGGACGGGATGAACCAGGCCGTCAGCCGTCTGTACGTCTACGAGACCCCCGGCAGCGGCGGAGAAGAGAGCGCCTAGCCCAGTGTGACCCTACAAGTCGTAGGGCCACACGCCTCGGTCGTTCTAGGGTCAACCTGCGTTGACCTGCGGTGGGCGGTACAAGATTTGAACTTGTGGCCTCTTCCGTGTCAGGGACAATCAGCGAGCCAATGACCAGCAGGGTATCCGGCTCACCTGCGATTTCAGTGCCTCTAAGGGTCTTGGGGAGTCTCCAAGCCTGCCTGCCATGGCCCTCTTGAATCTCCAGGCCCGGGAGCTCGGCCAGGCCGCTCATGTCCTGCTCGCCCTGGTCCCGTTCTCGGCCATTCGCGCCATCAGCCCTCCCCTTGGCGACCATCAGATAGTGGGCGCGCCCTACCCATGATCGACCGCTTGCACGTGTATGCGGCGCCCGATGTCTGCCGAGAGCCGAATCGCCGCGACGACCTCGTGGAATTTGAGCGCCATTCGGAAGTCAGGGACAGCTCGACGTCCGGCTCGCATTGCGCTACCCAGCTCGTCATACATCCGGGCGACGTTTTTTGCCGGCCCGGATGGCGGAAGTTCATTCGTCTCGGCGGGAACCGGTAGCTCCTCGGCCGAGCCGTCGGGACGTGCGAGTGTGACCTTCCAGTCTCCGACGTTGATCGAGTCGCCAAGCGTCGTGGGTCGTACGAGCAGTGCCCCCTCTGTTCCGATGATGCGGAAGGAGAAACGAGGTGCGCTGACCGGCGTGCCACCGTGGACCGCCAAAGAGACAACGGCGCCGGTCGTGAGCAGACCGATGGCAGCCACCTCATTCGGTGCGTCGTTCGGGATCCGCTCGCCTGTCTCGACCACGCGTACCTCCGAGTGCAGGGTTTCGACGACCGCGGAGATATCGGCGACGTCGCCGACGGTTCGAGACAGAGCGGCCAGCGCGTGGCCCGCGCTCGTCGTCATGAGATTCGTTCCGGTTGTGCGGTCCGCGGTGTACGCCAATGCCTGGGCTACCTCGGTGCCTCCGATACTCGGAGTCAGCACCACCAGGCTTGCTGCGTTGACCTTTCCAAGCAGGCCTTGCTGTACGAGCTGCTCGACAAACCGGGCGCCAGACGATACGTACGCCTGCAGGCCGACTAGGTGGTGAATCCCCTTCGCCTCGGCCAGCCGAGTGAGTTCTCGGGCCTCCGTGTCATCGATGCCCAGGGGCCATTCGCAGTAGATGTGCTTGCCGGCGTCGATCGCTGCGCGGATTAGCGGGGCGTGGTCAGGGACCTTGACCGAGATCGCGACGACGTCGACCTGAGGGCAGGCGATCAGGTCGAAGGGGTTGTCGAAGGCGTGAGGGACTCGGAACTGGGCGGCGACCGCCTCGGCCCCTTCAGCGCGGGTCGACGCGACGGCGACGGTCCGAAAGTCCGGCAGGACGGACAACGCCGGGAGGTGTGCGGCGGTGGCCCAGCCGCGCGACGGACTGACGCCGATGACGCCCACCTGGATCTGATCGGGGGAGGATCTGTTGCTCACTCGCGCTCCTTCTGGGGTGCGTGCGTCTCCAAGCAGATACGCCGGCTCGCGGGCTCAGGTAGTTGACTTTAGAACTTTCGCTTGTACGGCGGGGTGGTGACACCGTTCACGGTCGC
>Ga0070699_100004330_pt1 | contig 12556 bp, 13 predicted proteins | sample KBSK1503metaG_FD_65473 | JGI IMG/M metagenome (GOLD analysis project Ga0070699, IMG submission 65473) | Corn, switchgrass and miscanthus rhizosphere microbial communities from Kellogg Biological Station, Michigan, USA - KBS K1-50-3 metaG | ecosystem: Host-associated > Plants > Roots >...
TGTCAACGTCGAAGAGGAGAGGAGTGGTGGTGCCAGTAAGAGTGTTTGTTCCTGTCCCAGTACCCTGTATGTGTGCGACGCCCACGAATCCCTTAAAATCGGAGATCGTCGATGGCTCGGCGCCATGTACGGGCCCGAAGAGGTGAAAAACCTCCGTCCCTGCAAAGGGGAACTGGATGCCGCCGGGAATGGGTCGTGGAGCGACGTGATCGTTCTCGCCGGCATGCGCAACCGCTGGTAGCCAGAGTCCTGAGCTGAGAACAGCACCTGTAGCACCAACCGATTATGTAGAAATTCTATCAATGTAGCTACGTATCTAACTTTACTATGGCGATGCTAGAAGTCCAGGTGTACGGCGGTGAAAGTTGTAGTAACTATTCAGGGCGCCGCGACGCCTGCGGCGTCGCATTATCTTTAATGGGTGCGGATTTGGCAGCCGACGGCTGCCAAATCCGCACCCATGAGGAAAACCGTGGCGAAGTGCCGCAGGCGCTGAGGGGTCAAGAAGAGAGGAGACCTGGATAGTTACCCTTGTCCCTTTAATCCGTTAATTGCCCGGTCAATCTTCCTCTTCTGCCGATCCCAACTCTTTCCATAAAGCACGGACTGTCCGCGTGGTAACCTCGTAACCAAAGCCGCGCCTCTGTAAAAATGACCCGAGGCGGTTGCGAAACGTGGCATAGTCCATATCCGGGATGTTTACCAGCAACTTGGCCTTTTTGCGACCAGCGCGCAGGGCGCGTTCCCCGTCCTGTTCATCGTCAACCAGCTCGTTGACAACTTCGCGGTCCACACCTTTCATGCGCAGTTCGTTCTTGAGCGCTCTTGCTCCACGTGGACTGAATTGTTCGCGCGTGCCGATCCAGAACTCGGCAAAGCTGTGGTCATTGACGAAGTCGAGACGATCTAAGCGTGCCAGCGCGGCATCGATAATTTCGGGAGGAGTTTCTTTGCGGCGCAGGTAGCGCCGTACCTCTTCACGGCTGCGCGGGCGAAACGAGAGGTAGTTGAGGGCACGGTCTACGGCCCGCTGCTCTGCCTCTTCGCGGCGCAACAGTTCCAGCTGGTCGGGCAGCAGTTCCTGCCCAAGCTGCAATCCCATCTGGAGCACGATAGCTGCGTTGACGCTGAGTAGGAAACGACCATCAACGTAAAGGTTGATGCGTTCAGGGTTGTTGGCCTGTGGTTCAAGGGTGGTAATACGCATAGGGACACTATATCACATGGGGGTACAGACGTGTTCTCGGCGTCGGTGTAGACCGTTGCAGAGCAGCATCAACCCGCTCCTGTGCTCGTATGAACAAATTGACCTGTTCAATGGAGTTCATATTCGTTCACGTGCGTTCAGGCGTGTAGCTGTCAGATACGCTGTCAGATTTCGCCGCCCTGTGAGGGGGGCTCAACTGGCTCTCGAGGCTCCGCAATCAGGTCATTTCGCCTGGAGCCTCTCCACCTTCTCCTGCTCTTTTCTGCGTTGCTTTGCATCAGATGCACTACGCGTGCAGGGCCTCTCAAAAGTTCCCTGGCTGGTTGCCGCAGTTAGGAGAGCGGCCCATCAAGGGCGAGCGCAGAGTTCTTGAATGGCGGCACTCATTGCTGGACTCACCTCAAAATGTTGCTCGAGAAAAGTCAATAGTGCCAGAGCAGATGCGACATTCTGCTCATAGCCCTGGAGAAATGCTGGCAGTGACTTTGCTGTCTGTGGATAACGCACCTCATATCTGCGCTCTTGGTTGAATGGATCTTCAGCATATCCCTGTGCAGTTTCAAGCACCTTGGCCAGGGTAAGCACATGATCGACGGCATAGCTCTGGATGAAGCGGGTGCCGGTCAGCTTCTCCCCTCTCTGCACACGGCCAAGTCCAATATAGAGATTGGTCAGCGCCTCCCCCAAATGCCACTCATTGGTGCCCTCAATGAGATGGATGCGCTGCTGCTTTGGCGGTGGTGTACACAGCTTCTCATCAAATGAGTCGTCTTGCCAGATAAGGCGTCTGCGAGCGAATGGGATGTGAGCGAGTTCGTGCGCTTCAAACACGGCGAATTCACAAAATATCCCATTCTCAAACAAGACTTTGTAGCCGTCTACAGTATTCCGAAACACATAGGCCAATGGACAAAGAGTGGACAACCAATCCAGATGAGCGATATAGCGGACCTTCCATCCTGGCCTGGCAATCACAAAGAAATCCAGATCAGAAGAGTCATCCAGTCTCTCGGTTTCAAGCCCAACCGATCCCAGCCCAAGCAGCGCAAGAGCTGTCCCCGAATCTTTCAATACTGCTCCAATTGCATCAAGTCGTTCGAGCAGTTTCTGCTTTTTCTGCATAAAGACTCATCCTCGCGTTCTTTAAGAAGCCGATCATCCCCATCATTGTACAGTTTTGTCTCTGACGGAACAATACTGAGATGGTGGAAGCTCAGGGCTTCTCAAAGTCGAGCGACTGAGCATGGTTGCATTCTATCAACCCAGGCGTCTTGGGTTCAGGCCACTCGACTTTTGAGAAGCCCTGCTACGCGTGTCCAGCCACTATACCATGCTTGTCGGTATGGATGCGGTTTCGATGAAAGGCCATAGTTTGACCGAGTAGAGAGCGCACTTCCTCCTATCGATTCGTTCAGGGCAGGTAATCCTGCATATTTCCGAAGTTTCACTGCCTCTAGAACAATGCTCCTGTCTCACGATACTCAAAGAGAAAGCCTGTATCGCGCGCTCAAGATACGATGCCTCACTACAGAACTAGAGAGAGAGATGCCAATTCTCAGCAGTTTGGTCGGAGTCCCCCCTTCGGCACCCCCTCTCTAATGCAGTTTTTTGGGTAGAATCTTACTAGCCGTCAGTACTCGTTTGATAGCGCTGACGGCGCTTTTTTCCTCTCTTCGAGTGCATAGCTCGTCGTCTTCACCGTTCAGATTCGTTCATCATTGTTCAGATTGATTAAACCGATAAACGAAACTTATTTTTACGCCGACCTCAGCAGAGAAATTATGGCCGGATCATATTCGAATGATGGCATCTCCATCAGGATCTATCTCATGAAAGAGTAGAAGCTTGTTTCCACTGCACATGTGTAATGGAATGAGGGAGAGTCGAACTCCGCTAGGTGCCTTTTTGGACTTTGTATGTGTGGCATGTTTCGGCCCGTCAAGCGGTTTTGATGGGTTGGCCCTGTCTATTTTTGTCTAACTTTGTTGATCTATGTAAGATCGTTTTGCGCTCACTATTGCACTCATGTTTTGGTGCTATTCTAGTTGGTGCCCTAGGTAATACCGCATGTGGCAAGCAACTCATTATATGTGACTTTTTACGTATGCAATACGTGTCTCTAGATGAAGAAGATAAAGAAGTTGTTTACGTCTACTATCCGGTATTGCAAAGTATAAACACAATAGAGCCACTACTCCACCATGCCCATGCATGGCAAGAGCGCGAGAGCAAGGAGCAAACCTATGGTCATGAGTGAACACTCAGCAGTAGTAGGCGTCTTTACAGACTACGGACAGGCAGAGCAAGCCATCGATGAACTTCGGCGTGTGGGATTTAGCGATGACGAGATCAGCGTTTCGCGAGGCGGGGCCGCGACCGGTGGCGTTATCGAGAGTCTCAAGGGTTTGTTTACCAAGCAAGAACCAACGGCTCTCACGACTGCGGATGATTTCATCCGCGTGGGTGTGCCGGAGCAGGATGCAAGCTACTATCAGAGTGAATTAGCTGCTGGGCGCACGATTGTGGTGGTGAGGGCTACTGGCCTGCAGCAGGAAGCGTTAGGGATTCTGCGTCATTACGGAGCTTATGACGCCACGACGCGCCAACCCTAAGGCTCAGGCGGGACCTTCTACTCCTCACGCTGCACCGGCAGGTACGATCCCAAGGTCCGGTGTGAGACCGATGACTCCATGCTGTCCCCACACAGGCCTCGCGAACCAGACATTGGGTCACGGCAAATCGGCATGTGAGCTCAACGAAACGGCGAGTGACCACAGTGCCGTGGTCCTTTTACACAGGGGGGTGATTCTAGTGCTCTCCCTGTGTATGATGCATGAGATACATGTAACTTGTTACTCCTTTGTGAACTACATGCAAGGGGTTGTGGGAGTTCAGGAGTACCCACATGGACACTAATCAGGCGACCACAAGGTGGTCAGAGCTAGCTGGTATAGCAGTAGTCAGTCTTGCTGATGGCAAGAAAGTTGGGACGGTCGATGACTTTTACTTCGATCCGGCGAATTCTACTCTCTGTGCGCTACGAGTGAAGACCGGTATGTTTGGTCACAAGGCGCTCAAAGCCGCGAACATCAATGGTATTGGACAGCATGCAATCACTATGGCAAACGAAGAACTGATAAGCAAGGAGTCAGAGGATCCAAAACTCTCTTCATTCCTTCTTGGTCACAATCTGCTTTCCTATAAGATTTTGAGCGCAGGTGGGAACATCGTAGGTACCGTTGGCAATGTGCTGCTCGATATCAGTGTTCCCACTGCACTACGCATCGTTGCTTTTGAGCTTTCCGGTGGTTTACGCGAACGCCTGGGTGGCCGCTACCCGACATTTGGCTCAAACCAGGTCATGCGCTACGGTCGGGATGTGCTTGTCGTTTCCGATGAGGTAGCACAATCACTTCATTAGGCTGTAGTCGCTACCGATCCAATCGTGCTGGCAACCGCTGCTCGGCTCGCAACAACCAGCTTGCAATCAGGAACAATGGCTTGCTGTACTAGCATAGAGGTCCGAAAGGCTGATTTGCAATGGATTGTGCGCTGACGCTCGCTGGTGGTCTATCTAGAATAAACCGCTTTCGAGTGCCTTCTTCAAGGATTACAGCCCAGTGAAAGCTCTGTCTACGTTCGTGTTTCCCCTTTCATCCTCCTGAGGGTGTTTTGCTACCAGCCGATGATATGCATGGATGGACATGTCTTGTGTTGCTTCTTTCTCCTTGGTATTCGGCACGCTTGCCCTGGTTCTGTTACTCAGGCCAGCTACCCGCGTCTTATTTGCTAGAAATAGTATCGCATGCAGCAGTGGAAGGGGTATCCCATGGACGAAATATTTTCCTTGCGGCCACAGCCAACACCTCCACCTCTCCCATCTCCGGGCTGGCAGAGGCAAGGATCCTCACTCCAATACAGGGTGTACCATACCCTCGATCACGTGGTGAGCGACCCACAGGCGGGGTCTGAAACGCCTACCCAGAAGCTGGTTGCTGGCCTGGATCCAGCAAAAATCCAAGAAGTGGCTGCATCTCAAGTAGAAATTAGCGAGAGATATTACCACAATGTCCTGCAACACGCACAGCGACTCTTTCGCTGGGCCCTCATTGCAGCGGGAACTGGGCTCATCTTCTTTCTTGCAGCAGTCGCTCTGCTGGTCTCTCAACAGTCTGTCACCGGGGCTCTGATCAGTCTGACGAGTGGAGGAGTGATGGAAGCGCTAGCCGTGCTCAACTTGTGGCTCTATGGGCGTGTCTTCACCCACTTCAGGGAGGTGCATGAGCGCCTGGATCGAACCCAACAGTACCTGCTGGCCAATAGTATTTGCGAGAGTCTCAAGGGAGACGTGAAGCAGGCAACACAGATCGAACTCATCCGAGCCATGATGCATTCGTTAGCACGGCAGGAAGCAAAGACGGAAAAGAGCACCGCAAAGTGATGTGCAGTCTCGAAGGACGGATTTGGTTCGGCCTACTTGCTGATGTTCACACATGTTCGCATGGCTCTCAAATAGGGAGTTCATTGTTCGCCCTGTACCGTTTCGTGTTGTAGTTCCTCGTCGGTGTTGCTACATGCGTTGCTACAGATTGTCATGAAATATACGCTTTCATGATTTACGGCACAGTGCAGCAACGATTCTGCTTACGATGGGCGTTCATCCGAAAGTTGTGCAAGAGCTTTTAGGGCATAGCCAGATCAGTATGACTCTGGACATGTTATGTAGACACTTGACACCTTGTAGAGCATTTGTTCATACTAAGAACAGATGTCTCATAGCTACAGAAGGAGCAAGTGATCTATGCATGTCCATCGTATCCAACTCGGCAACGAAAACGAGACCTCGTTTGAACTTCTTGATGATCATCAACAACCCATTCCTGTTGTTTCCCGTTTCATGCGTTATCTTCGTGCCCGTGGATGTTCTCCAAACACCCTCTCCGCCTATGCTTACGATCTTTTGCATTTCATGACGTGGCTTTCTCAGCAGCAACTTACCTATCAGGAGTTTACTCCACAACATGCACTGCAGTTTCTGGAGTATCTGAGCCCCCTGCCGTCTCGCAAGCAAGTGCAGCGATTAGGGATCGTCCTTTCGACCACAACGAGTGATGGGACCTCTACCACTCGCCTTTCGGCAGCAACGCTCAATCGTATCTTTGCTGCTGTCTCCTCCTTTTACGAATACCTCATTCTCTCAGGGCAATTTACGGATCGAGAGAACCCCGTTCAGCGCATCAATGATCCAGCCCTTGCTCGTGTACCGGGCCGGCATCAGCCTTTCATGGGATACGGAAGCCGTCAAAAGCCCATGCGGCGAGCTGTTCACGTCAAGACCGTGCAGCGTGTCCCTCGCCCAATGGAGGACGATCAAGTTGACAAACTCCTTGACTCATTTCGACTCAAGCGAGACAAAGCGATGCTTTTGCTTATGCTGCACGGAGGACTCCGACCAGGTGAAATTCTCAATTTGCATCTTGAGGATATCTCCTACGCGCGTAAGCGGGTGGTGATTCGCCATCGGACGGACCACCCTAAGGGAGTGCGAACCAAATCACGCACGGAGCGGATAGTCGATCTGCTCCAACCGGAGACATTGCAGGCGGTGAGTGATTACGTGATGTATGAGCGTCCAACTGATGCGGAATCGTCATATGTCTTTCTCGTTGGTGGTCGTGGAAAAAGGAGATGTGAACCGCTGGGGTACCATGCTCTGGTCAAACTGTTCGAGCGTCATTGTGAGCGGCTTGGCATTCGCTCTCCCTGGGTGACGCCCCATGCTCTCAGACATACCCATGCAACAAAAATGTTTGAGCAAGGTATGCGAGAACTCACATTGCAAAAACGTCTGGGGCATGTCTCGCCAGAATCGACCCAGGTCTACACACGGGTCTCCGATGCTGTGGTAGTAGCAGAGTATCGCCAGGCCCTTGAGGGGAGGGAGGAAGAATGAGCCAATCTCAGCCTCTAGAAGCGCAACTCATATCAACAGTTGAGCACGCCTCAGAAGAATATCTCTCGTTCATTCGCCAAATGTACGCAACCCCGGTGCGCTACAGAGACCGGCTGCTGCTTCGCCACAAGCGCTTTGTCCAGCAGTATCCAGATCTTCGCGATTGGTTTACCGCACCTCTGACAGAACGAGTGGGAAAACTCTACAGAGAAGATCGGCGGGAGGAGCGCGGGACGGTCGATAACGTTGTTTCTTACGAAGCACGCCATTACTTGTTCTTTCTTGCCTTGCGTGGCTACATGCGTTTTGATTGGGAATGGTTAGTTGCCTTGCCAGATCTCACCCTTGGGGCTCTTCCTAAGAAACTGGGTGTGTCCATCAACTGGAAGCAATTGACGGAGGAGGCAGTGGTCTTGGGATATGAGTTGGCAGGTGCACAGAGTAAACTGCAATGGGCCATCATGCGCATCTTCTTGCACATTGGTTCAGTGCATATCGAGGATATTACCCTTACACATTTGATTGAATTGAACCAGGCAATCGTGCGCATGGGGGAGAGAACAGATATTGCGCTCTCCTACGGTTCAGTAGAACGATATCGGGGGCCGGTGCAAACGCAACGTCGCTTCTCGCTCAATCTGCTGCAAACCGTGCTCTACCATCGCGGCCAGATCAATGCTGAGCCTCCCAGGCCCAAGAAGCCAGCATTTGTACGTCCTGTGGTCAAACCACAGATGGAAGCCGTCATTGACCATTACCTGGCGACACGCCGTCTCACGAATCAACCAGGGACAATTACCAGTTTTTACGAAACGCTGCATCAGTTCGTTGCGTGGATTGCCCAATCCTATCCGAGCATCGAGACCTGGGCTGAGGTCTCACGCGATCACGTTCTGGAGTACGCTGAGGCATTGAACACCCTTCCTGCACGAACAACAGGGCGACCCCTTGCAGCGACCACCAGGTTGACGAGACTCTCTTGCCTCTCAACGTTCTTCAAAGATGTGGTGGCCTGGCGATGGGAGCATGGTCCAGCGTATCCTCTGCTTGTGCATGGAGATCTCCCTAAACGTCCCAGACGTGTTCCTCGCTACATCCCCCAAGATGAATTAGCTCGTCTCATGCCTGCGATCCGAGCATTGAAGTGCCCTTACCAACGTACTGCTCTTCTGGTTGCTCGTTGGAGTGGAGCGAGACGAGGGGAGATTCAACGTCTTGCTGTTGATTGTCTAGACAGCTATCCTGATGGAACCCCTCGCTTACGGATTCCCGCTGGCAAGACCCGGCAAGAACGGATAGTTCCACTGAATCAGGAGGCTGCTGAGGCAATCCGACAAATCCAAGCGTTACGAAGAGGCGAGCGAGGGCTTCCTGATCGTCAAACAAAAGTCGAGACACGCTATCTCTTCGTTCGGTATGGAAAACTCATCTGTCTCAAATATCTCTTGAGTGATTCGTTAGCGAAAGTCTGTACGATCGCAGGATTGACCGCAGTTGACAGCAAGCCCACCGTAACCGCTCACCGTTTTCGACACACGGTTGGCACCCAATTAGCGCAGCGAGGCGCTCGACTCCGAACCATTCAAAAAATCTTAGGGCATGAAAGTCCGGCTATGTCCATGGTGTATATGGGCATCACCGATGAGGACGTGCGTCAGGATTATCAAACCGTACTCGGACCAAATGCCGTTCTTGCCGGTCCGGGAGCTCAACTTGTACAATCCGGTGAGCTGGCAGAGTCCGAAATTCGCTGGATTCAGGAAAATTTCTTCAAGACAGAACTGGAACTTGGAGGGTGCTTGCGGTTACCTCAGGAAGGCCCGTGTGAGTGTGATCTGTATCTGACCTGTGCCAAGTTTGTGACCTCTCCGGAGTACGCTCCGCGACTCCGCCATCGCCGTCGAGTTGAACTGGAACTCATTGAAGACGCTGCCGCTCATGGCTGGCAACGCGAGGTGGAACGGCATCAGTGTACGATGCGTCGCCTTGAGCAGCTCCTCACCGATTTGGGCGAACCCATCGAGGGTTCAGAGGCCCCCGACTAACGAGGAGCGATCAGCACGGCGGAGTGGTGGAAGCGGTCCAGCACACCTGGCACCAGGAGCCCGAGCAGAGGCCCGCCGGAGGCTCGCCTGGGGTGCTGTAATGGTGCTCATGGCAGCAGGCGGCGTCTGCGCAACGCGGGCGCAGCTTCCCTTGACCTCAGCCATTACACGCGCAGAGCAAAAGCGAGGGTCGGACGGGACAACACACCAGTTTACCGCTCACCCTCGCTTTCGGCCCACAGGGCTGTATGGCTGAGGTCAAGGGCCGCGTTGTAGCTGCCTGCTGCCTCGACGCTACGGTCGGAGTGTGTTCGTTGGGGTGAAGAAGTGTCTACATAAGACATTTATTCTCATGTGATACCTTCAATGCATCGGGATGCTATGAACAAAATGGACAGCATTTTCAAACAGCAATCTTGATGTTCTTCTGCAACCTTTCTTCTTCGGGAGGCCCGCTAAGGTGGTTTGCATAGCTGGTGATATGGATGAGAAAGCGAAGCTGCTATTCCAAGCAACTTCGCTTTTTGTTGCCTAGTTTTTGCGTGTAGTCAAGAAAGAGGCTGCGGTCTTTACACTCGAAATTGCACCCGGTATGCCTCTATAGGCTCCTACTCCCCCAAAAACTTGCATTAACCAAGATTGATAGCGTTAGCGAATTGGCTTTTCAGTAATGATAGGAGTGCGCTAGTTCTTACCCTTATGTTTATTGATACTCTTCAATCGTTCAATAGTAACGTATGATCTGATAGATTTTGCTCTGCTTAGATTAGCACCATTCAAATTGGTTTGGCTTAAATCTGTTCCCCGGAGTTTGGCCCATCTTAAGTCAGATTGAGAGTATTTCGCCTGTAAATACGATATTTTCATCCGCTTCTCTGTCCGACACGGACATCGCGCTTCCTAACTGTGGATAACGGTCAGGTAGAGGGTCAGGTGAACCGTTTGAAGCTCCAGAAAAGACTGATGTTCGGCAGAGCCAATTTTGACTTGCTCCGATTGCGGGTGCTGCATGCCATCTAGCTCTTGCAACACGTTCTTCTCGCATGGGCGAACACGTCTGCGGAAGAAAGACTGTTCGTTTGTTGCAATGGTTGTGTCTTTAACGTATACTGGCTGATGGTACTCCTCTCTTTCCACGTCGGTTGTTGTTTTTATGTTGACCCTCATATGTATCTCATCTTTCAGGCAAACGTGCACCTGAGAAAGGAAGCAAGACACAGGAAGGAGAACCTGATGACGGTACAGGATACGGCCACGATCGTTCGGGCGGGCTATGACGCGTTCAACCAGCAGAATGGGGACCCAAGTTCACTCGACCCAGTCACAACCTATTTTGCCGCGGACTGCGAAAAGGTCGATGTCCCCTCCAATATGACCTTCCGCGGTCCTGAGGGCATGAAGCAATGGCTCACAGGGTTTATCACCGCCTGCCCCGATGCCCGGGTAGACGTGCTCAATCTGTTCGCCACCGAGGACCGTGCGGTGGTCGAATGTATGCTGCATGGCACTCAGACAGGTCCATTGCAAGGTCCTGCTGGCGCTCTGCCAGCAAGTGGTCGGGCCATGAGGCTACCGGCTTGCGAGGTGTTCGAGGTCAGGAACGGGATGATTGTCAGCCACCACACGTACTACGATCTGCTGGGCCTGCTCCAACAGCTCGGCGCTCTGCCCGCAGCAGGGCAGGCGAGCAGCTAGCCCATCTTCCACAGGATCAGCCAGGAGTTCGGTAGCGTGATGCTGCTGGACTCCTTTGACTTCTGGTCCAGTCAACGAGGTGGGTTTCCATCATGCCCCCATCATAAAAAACCAACCTCTTTTGTGTCGTCACCGTTCTAGGAAAGACTCTTAGCGCATTGAAACGGTTTGAAGCAAGCGGGCACACTTAATGCCATATTGGTGGCGAATTCGCTTTTCGTGCTTGCAATGCTCAGGATTTGTGCTCAGAATGAGGCTTGTTTTTTAAATTCGCCAACAATATTTTAATGTGGTTCTACCGGTTCACCTACTAATGGGCAAGAGAACCAGGATATTTTCTGATTGAAAACCATAGCCTGTTGAAAAGCTGATAGAAGCTCGATGTGAAACAGTATTTGCTGCGAATACAAGAAGCCTGATAGCATCACACTATCAAGCTCCTGGCGTAGACCATATTCCTGACGCCCTCAAGGTGCCTATCCAGGTGAGGAATAGCACTGTGCGATTGCGACAGAATCAACTGGTCTGCTACCACCTAGTCCTGCCCGATCTTGCCAGCAGCAAGACCCCTAAGGAAAGTCACTACAAACAAGCGATGCTGAAGTTATCGTGGAATGAAGTCACCGTACCATCAGGGTTGACCGTTACATGGAAGTTGTCATGCACCAGCAAGTTGTTCCCTGGCCCACTGCCAATGATACGAAAGTTGTTCACAAAGGTGAACACCGACGTGCCGCCAGCTGTACTAGAGGTGTTGAACCGAGTTATACCCGTTCCCTGATACTTGTCCCCGGTCGTCAGGCCCACACCGCTTACTCCCTGGGGATTGTCGCTAGCATCGAGAAGGAAGCCACCATTGCCATCAAACGTCACGTGGAACAGGTCGTGGAGGTTTCCACTGAGTGCCACGTTTTCACCGGCTCCTCCCGCTGCACAAGGAACGAACACGGTGAGACTGATGGGAAACACGGTGCTCGTCGTCACGGTGGAAGCACTCGCTTGGACCGAGGTTGCGAGCATCAAGCTGAACACGACTGTCAAGAGTGGGAAGGCGACACGTACCAACCGTCGCCAGGCGCCAAAGAGGATGGATTTACCGTTCATTTTCTTCTCCCTCGGTTGTTGTTTGTTGGATAGGACTACTGCTACACGTTCACTACGTTTTCTTTTGCTGACCTCGAAACACCTCCTTTCTGTGGTAGCTATTGAGACAAAATTAATCTAAACACAAATAAAACGATAAGAAGAAGAACTTTTAGGAGACGGATTTCTGAAATCAAGTTCCTGAATGGTTGGCATGTTGGGACAGAACAAGGGGTGTTGCGAACCCGCCAATCTTTCACCCAAATAGTGCCTACCCGTACATCTCAAGCTTGGGAAACCATTGGATCTATACCCTTTTCGGGCCGACTTAGCCTAAACGTCAAGAGACTACTACAAACGGGTACAACCACATTAAGATAGTGTTGGCGAATTGCCATTGTGAGCACATGTTGAGCACGGCTCCCGACGAAAAATGAGCGTAGAGGACCAATTCGCCAACAATAACAATGTGGGGAAGATCTGTTTTTGATAATGATGACCCTGCCCACTTTGCTACTCACCATTCTACCCACTCATGATAGGGTCATGGCAGAATGCTAACGAACATACTGC
>Ga0070699_100004331_pt1 | contig 12555 bp, 6 predicted proteins | sample KBSK1503metaG_FD_65473 | JGI IMG/M metagenome (GOLD analysis project Ga0070699, IMG submission 65473) | Corn, switchgrass and miscanthus rhizosphere microbial communities from Kellogg Biological Station, Michigan, USA - KBS K1-50-3 metaG | ecosystem: Host-associated > Plants > Roots >...
GCAACGCATACCCGAGAACCTCGCGACGATGCTCGATTATGGCATTCACGTGCAAAATAAATCGCTCTACAACACACCCAACACCTGGGGCATTTACATCCTCAATCTGGTGTGCAAATGGTTGCAGGAAAAGGGTGGCCTCGGCGCGATGGAACGCGAGAATGACGAAAAGGCGCAACTGATCTATGAAGCAATCGACGCGACCGACTTCTACCGCGGCCATGCGGATATCGATTGTCGTTCGACGATGAACGTCACGTTTCGTTTGCCGGCGGAAGAGCTCGAAAAGAAGTTTGTCGTCGAGGCTACCGCGCAGGGTCTGGATGGACTCAAGGGACACCGCTCGGTCGGCGGCATTCGCGCGTCGATCTACAACGCATTCCCGCGCGCCGGAGTTGAAGCGCTCGTGTCGTTCATGAAAGATTTTGAACGGCGCAATGGCTGAGTCACGAATTACGCAGATTGGACCGGATCATGCGGGTCTTCGGCTCGACGCTTATCTTGCCTCACAGGTCGAAGGCTGGAGCCGCGCGCGCCTGCAACGGCTGATCGAAAATGAAGATGTACTGGTAAACGGCAAGGTCTCTAAACCCTCCTACAAACTCCGCGAAAATGACGAGATCGAAGTTGACCTGATCGCGCCGCCGGCGGATTTTTTTGCGCCGGAGAATATTCCGCTCGAGATCGTTTACGAAGATGAGACCCTTGCGGTCGTAAACAAACCGGCGGGGCTCGTGGTCCATCCGGCGGCGGGCACGCCTTCAGGCACACTCGCCAACGCGCTCGCTTATCACTTTCAACAACTACCGGATCGCGGCGTCGGCGTGCGGCCTGGTATCGTGCATCGGCTCGATCGGGATACGTCCGGTCTACTGGTCGTCGCCAAAACAGAAACGGCACTCGAGCATCTTTCGGATCAGTTTCGCGATCGAACGGTGTTCAAGTCTTACGTGGCGCTGGTCCATGGACGGGTGGCGACGAATTCAGGAAAGATCGATCAGCCGCTTGCGCGCGATCCGACGAATCGGACGCGGATGGCGGTCGTGCGTGGCGGGCGCAACGCGTTGACTTTATATCGGGTGCGACAAACGTTCGAGAGATTCACGCTGCTGGACGTAGAGCTCAAGACCGGACGGACGCACCAGATCCGCGTACATCTCGCGTGGCTGAAGCATCCGGTGGTAGGGGATGAGACTTATGGCGGCGGGCGGGATAATACGATTCAGGATCCACAGCTGCGCGCGCGCGTTCGCCATCTCAAACGACAGTTCCTGCACGCCGAGAAGCTCGGCTTTAAGCATCCTGCGACAAATGAATTTGTGAAGTTTGAATCCCCGTTGCCGGCGGAGTTGTCTGACTTTCTGGAACACGGATTACGCGGATAAAAAGCCGGATTTACGGTATCGGCTCGAAACGTTTTATTAACGCCTTAAACCGCTCGTCACTACGTAAGCCATCAAACATCGGCTCGATCCGGATCAGCACCAGCCCCGGATGCCGCGTGTCAAACGCCTGGTTCAAATACTCAATCGCCTTGTCATTATCCTTCAACCCCGCATAGACGATCGCAAAGTACAGCGGCGACACATAGCGCCGTTTCGCCAACGCCTCGAGCTGCTTCAGGATCGCCTGCGCCTCCGCCTGCTTCCCCGCCATCCCATACACAAACCCCAGCGACGACGTCGCTTCACTCTCCGCTTCAACCACCTGCTCCGGTATTGGACCACTCACCGGTGCTTTGATCAGTTTCCGCAGTTCCGCAATCGCCTCCGAGTGCATTCCCTTTTGCACGTAAGCCAGCGCCAGGTAATGACGCGCCACCCAGAAATCCGGATCGCTCTGCAACGTCACTTTGTACTTTGCGATCGCATCGTCGTAGTTGTGCTCGTAGTACGAATAGAGACCAGTGTTCGCGCTGATGATCGGCGACAGCGGATCGAGGTTGTGCGCTTCTTCAATCTCCGCCTTCGCGAGACTGAATTTCCCCATTTGCATCAGGTACGACGCATACCACTGATGCGCCGTCGGGTACTTGGGATTCAACTTCAGCGCCTGTTGGAAATCGTTTTGCGCGCCGAGCCAGTCCCAGTCGTAAGCGAGCCTGACAAACGCACGCGACGTGTAGGCCTCGGCGAGTGTCGGATCTGCATCGACTGCTTTTTGCGCCGCCGCTTTAGCTTTCGGCATTTCGTCGAGTGGCCGCACCACGCCGATATCGCAAAGCAGCGCATACGAATCGGCGAGTCCGGAAAAAGCGAGCGCAAACGTCGGATCTTTTTCTTCAGCGCGTTTGAAGTAGTCGATGCCGTTGCGAAATCCTTCTTCGTTACGGCGGTTCCAGAAGTAACGGCCCTTCAAATAGAACTGATACGCCTCCGCATCGTGCGTGTAACGCTTCGCCAGTTTCTCCTCATCCTCGCCGGTGAGTCGCAAGCGCAGGTTTTGCGAGATCTTCTTCGATACTTCTTCCTGCACTGAAAAAATATCGGCGAGACTACTGTTGTACTCATCGCCCCAGAGCTGCGAGCCATCAGCCACCTTGATCAGTTCTGCCTTGATGACGAAGCGATCGTCCAGCTTGAGCAAACGCCCTGTCAGCACCGCGCCGACGTTCAGATTCCGACCCGCTTCAACCGGATCGAGGTTCGAACCTTTGAAACGAAACGACGCGTTGCGCGACATCACTGTCAGGCTTGGCAACTGCGAAAGACTGTTAATGATACTTTCCGTGATTCCGTCGGACAGATACTCGACGTTTGGATCTTTACTGTCGTTTACAAACGGCAGGACAGCCACTGAGTTGATCGCCGGTCTTGATGATGCAAAGAGAACCACCGCCACTACCAACAGCAACACGCCCAACATGCCCGCAATGCTATAGACCAGCCATCGCCTGCTGCGACTCGGCGCGGCAGTAACGCCGCTGCTGCTCGAAGCAGTTGCGCTTTGCGCCACCGTCTCCACGTTCGATCTCACGACGGTCGGTCCTGAAGTAACCATTTCGGTTTGCGTGTCGCGCGCTGCTCGCGTTAGTTCCCCGGTATCCGACGTGTGCAGCTCATCTCTGAGTTGTTCGAGATCGAGTTTCAGATCCGTGATCGTTTGATAACGCTTGAGCCTGTCTTTGGCGAGTGCCTTCGCGACGATGCGCTCGAGCTGGCGCGGGACGTTCGGGACGTAATGGGATAATGCCTGCGGATCGTGATCGATGATCGAAACGCGCGTGTGACTGTCCGTCTTGCCTTTGAACGGCGGCTGTCCGGCGAGCATCTCGTAAAGCACAACACCGAGACTAAAAACGTCCGAGCGAGCATCGATGCTTTCACCTTGTGCCTGTTCCGGCGACATGTAACCGCTCGTGCCCATGATCGTGCCGGGACTGGTCTCCGTAATCGGGATGGTCACGGCCTCAGGATCAGAACTCGATGGCTCGCGATCGGTGAGTTTAGCGAGTCCGAAGTCGAGCACTTTCACGAATCGATCGCGCACAAACTTGTCCTGCCGCAACATGATGTTCTCTGGCTTGATGTCACGGTGAACAATACCTTCGGCATGCGCCGCTTCGAGCGCCATCGCCACTTGAATGCCGACGCCGAGCATCTCGTCGAGCTTGATTGGACCACGCCAGAGACAGTGACGCAGCGTTTCGCCTTCGATGTATTCGGTGGCGATGTAGTAGCTGTCGGCAGTTTGACCGATCTCGTAGATAGTGAGGATGTTTGGATGATTGAGCGCCAGGATCGCGCGTGCTTCCTGTTTGAAACGGCGCAGCCGGCTTTCCGACTTCGTCACTTCCTGCGGCAACACCTTGAGCGCGACTTTGCGACCGTGTTGTTTGGTGTCTTCGCCCAGCAACACCTCGCCCATGCCGCCCTTGCCCAGCCTGCGTAAGATGCGATAATGGGCAATGTACTCAGGCGGTGAACTGGTATCGTGTGGAACTGGGTTGTTCGGGCTGTCGGGCATGAAGAATATTTGCGCGACTAAGTGGGCGCATTGTAGCACTCGGTTTAGATTGAACTACAGAAGCAGCTTCACGCAAAGGCGTTTGCGTTGCGCTCTGCCGTCTTCCTTTTCGCCTTTGCGCGAAATCAGCTTTTGTGTCATATCCTTGTAGCAGCGCCAGAAAGGGCAACAAGTTCGGGGGCAATCGCATCGAATCTCAACTCCCGACCATTATCCAATTAGCATGTCAGCACGTCTAACACAGCTTTTATTCAAATATTTGTCGGTCGCTGTTGTGATTACAGCGGCGGCGCTCGCCGTCTCTGCACAGAAGCCGAAGCCTTCGCCGACTCCTGTTCCCGAAGACCCGCAGGGCACGGTCAAGATTCCCATTCGACGTGTGCGACTACCAATCACCGTCACCGATAAGAAAGGTAATTTTGTCCCGGGCCTGACTAAAAACGACTTCGCAATCCTGGAAGACAAAGTACCGCAGGCAATCGAAACTTTCTCTGACGATCTCTCGCAAACCACACCGCTCTACGTCGCAGTCCTGATGGACACGTCGCCGTCAACTGCCGGCAAGCTCAAGTTTCAACAAGAGTCGGCGATGAACTTCATCCAGACAGTGGTGAGGCCACGTAAGGACCGCGTGCTCTTTGGCACCTTCGACGATGAGATCAAACTGATCCAGGACTTTACCGACAAACTCGACCTGCTCGACAAAGCCGTCTACGGTGTTAAGAAGATGGGCAAGCAAACGGCGCTGTTCGATGCCGTGTGGCAGTTTTGCGATGAGAAGATGCGCTCGGTTCCCGGACGTCGCGTGCTGTTGATCGTGACCGACGGTGAAGACACTTACAGTCGCGCGAATTTGCGTGACGCAATCGATATCGCGCAACGAACTGAAACCACGATTTTCGCCATCTCGACTAAAGCAGGCTTTCTCTCAACCGTACCCGGTGTTGAAGCCGGACAAGTAGCCGAGAAAAAAGACAAGGATCTGATGTCGCTCTCGGAAGAGACCGGCGGCATGGCCTTTTTCACTGGCGACATGCTCTCGCTCGAGCGTTCGTTCACGAAGATTTCGAAAGAGCTGCGCGCGCAGTATCTGGTCACGTATGACCCGACGAATAAGAGTTACGACGGAACGTTTCGGAAGATCGATGTGAAACTGTCGGACGGACACAATGACCTCAAAGTAAGGACCAAGCGAGGTTACAAAGCCATCTCCGACAGCGTCGCGCAATAAAGAGACTGGAAGCAAGAGATGCAATATCGCTCAATAGTTTTGTTCGTGCTGGTTTTTCTCCTCTTGTGCGGTGGAATCGCTAACCGCAGTCAGCTGGCGAAAAGCGAGACGGGCGCGAGTGCAGCTCCATCTCCGTCGCCCACGCCACGCACGCGTGAAGAATTACCGCAGGACTCGGACGAAGTGATCAAGGTTGAGACCAACCTGACGAACATCTTCTTCACTGCCGCCGATAAGAACAAACGTTTCATCGGCAACCTGAAAGCCGAAGATATTCGCATACTCGAAGACGGTCAGCCGCAGGAGATCTTCACCTTTCAACAAAACATCGAGCTGCCACTCTCGCTCGCGATTCTGATCGATACCAGCGCTTCCGAAGAACGCACGCTGCCCGACGAGAAAGAAGCCGCGCGCGCGTTTCTCGAAAACCTGATGCGCCCTGGCAAAGACGAAGCCGCAGTGGTTTCGTTCACCGGCGAAACAACTTTGGAGCAGGGCTTTACTGGCAATGTCGAGCGTCTGCGCCGCGCCATTGAGCGCGTCGAGTTTGTACCTCCATCCGGGTACATCGGCGGCGGCGTGGTCGTTAACGGCACACCTCCGATTTCCGGAACCAACCAAAGCATTGCAGGCTCGACTGCGATCTGGGATGCGGTGTGGGCGACGTCAGAAGAATTGATTAGTTCGTCCGCGGAAAACACCCGACGGGCGATCATCCTGCTGACCGACGGTGAAGACACCAGCAGCCACATGAAAATTCACGAGGCCATCGAGCGCGCGCAGAAGGCTGACGCGCTTATCTACGCGATTGGTATCGGCGATCGTTATAGCTTCAACGTCGATGAAAGCTCCTTGCGAAAGATAACGGAGAAGACGGGCGGCCGAGCCTACTTTCCGCGTCACGAACGAGACCTGCGCGATGCGTTTGCGCAGATTCAGAAAGACCTTCGCGAGCAGTATCTGGTGGCTTATTCACCCAGCAACAAGAACCGCGACGGCTCATACCGCAAGATCGAGATCCAGCTCGTCAATCCAGCCCTGCGCGATCAAAACCTCAAGCTGAACTATCGCTCCGGCTATTTCGCAAAAACGACCGCGGCCGAACCCGGCACCCGCAAACGCACCCAGGACCACTAAAACGGAGCAGAATCTTTCACGCAAAGGCGCAAAGACGCAAAGCGCTGCCGCGTTTTAAGGAATTTCTTTGTGCCTTTGCGTCTTTGCGTGAAAATCCCTCTGCCAGGTCAAATCGAAATTTGTGAAAAACCTCGCCGTAATCCCGGGTTAATCCGTGGCTGACAAACTTTAATCAAACCTGTTATACTCGCCCGGCTAGCGTGTTAGCCTAGCACTGCGAGGAACTCCCGCACCAAAGTCTCCAAGTTTTTCCTCCCGAAGTTCCTTACTTAACGGCCGGAAAACTGATTAGATGACCAATGCCAGCTCAGACCGGGGCAGAATCCTGATCGTTGATGACGATCGGAAAATTCTCGATCTACTCCTCGATCTTCTCCAACTCGAAGGCTATGAGGTTGCGACCGCCGCTGACGGATCCGAAGCTATCGATCTGGCGCTTTCCTTCGATCCTGACATCGTGGTCAGCGATGTGGTCATGCCACAGATTGGCGGTCTTGAGCTCTGCCGCCGTTTGAAAGAAGACCCACGAACTGCATATGTGCCGGTGCTCCTGATCAGCGGCCTCGCAACTTCAGACGATGCGAATATCGAAGGACTATACGCGGGCGCCGACGACTATCTCGATCTGCCGTTCCGGAACGAAGAGCTGCTGGTAAAAGTGGCGCGACTGGTTGAGCGGCATCGTATCGGCAAGGCGCTGAAGGAAAGTGAAGAACGTTATCGTCGCCTGGTCGAGCTCTCTCCGGATGCAATCGTTGTTCATCGTGAAGGTAAGTTCACTTACGTCAATCCCTCAGCCGTTAAACTCTGGGGCGCGTCCAATGCCGAAGAACTAATCGGTAAGTCGATTCTCGACCTGGTCCACCCTGACTATCACGATCACGTGCGCGAGCGCGTTGACTACATCAATCAGTTTCAAAAATCTACCGAGCTTGCCGAACAGAAGTGTCTTCGTCTCGATCAATCGGAGTTCGACGTTGAAGTTACCGGCTTGCCTTTTACGTCCGAGGGCCAGTCGGCTGTGTTGGCAGTGTTCCGCGACGTCACCGAAAAGAAACAGGCGCGCGAGGCACTACGAAAAGCCGAAAAGCGTTTGCGCACGGTCGTTGCCAGCGCCTCACTCATTCTCTTTGCTACCGACAAGAACGGCGTCTTCACTTTGTGTGAAGGCGAGGGCTTAAAGATTCTCTCACTGGAACCCGGCCAGCTGGTGGGCCAATCGGCGTTTGAAGTCTATGCGGATTCACCGCAGGTTGGTGAAAACATCCGGCGCGCGTTGAGAGGCGAAGCATTTACGTCTGCGGTTTCGGTGCGAGATCTCGTTTTCGACGTTCGCTATTCGCCGTTGACGGACGAGAACGAGAATGTTCTGGGCGTTATCGGCGTCGCCACCGACATTACCGAAAACCGTCGCGCCGAGATCTCGATTCGCGAAAGCGAGGAGCGCTATCGCGAACTCTTCGAAAACGCCAACGACATCATCTACACGCACGATCTGCAAGGCAACTTCACGTCGCTTAACCGCAGTGGCGAACGCATCACCGGCTACTCGTGCGAAGAAGCAGTAAAGATGAATGTCGCTGACGTGATCGCGCCGGACTATTTGAATATGGCGCGCGAGATGATGGTCCAAAAAACGCGCCAGGGTGTTTCGACCGTTTACGAAATCGACATCATCACGAAGCAGGGCAGACGAGTCAGGCTCGAAGTCAGCACGCGTCTGATGCTCAGAGACGGCAAACCGGTAGCCGTACAGGGAATCGGACGCGATCTCACCGAGCGCAAGCATTCGGAAGAAGCGTTGCGTGAGAGTCAGGCCTTCCTGGCCCAACAGGCGCAGCGCGAGGCGATGACTCATCGTATCTCGCAAGCCATTCGTTGCTCGCTCGATAGTCATGAGATTTATCAAACGGCAGTCAGGGAGCTGGGCTCATATCTCGCGGTGGACCGTTGCTCGCTATTCATGAGAGACGACCGTGCCAGGTGTGCGAGGAATGCGGCTGAGTATCACGCCGCAGGAGTTGAACCAGCGGCGTCGGATTTCGCGCTCTCTCATCTGCAAACTCTGATTTCAGCGCTCGACAAGACCGGCGTTTTACCTTTCAACGATGCCGCAAACGATCCGCGTATCGCCGAGCTCTATCAGAACATACTTTCGAAAGCGAATGTGAAGTCGATCATGTACGTCGCGATTAGAGTGGGCGACGATGTGCCGGCCGCGTTTGCGCTTTCGACTACTAAAGCGATCAGGCAGTGGAGTGAAGCTGACATCGCCTTAGCGAAGGCAGTTGCCGATCAAACGGGCATCGCGATTCGGCAGTCCCAGCTTTACCAGAAAGCGGAGAGCACTTCGGTCCGTGAGGCGCTCGTGAATCGTTTGACGATGGCGATTCGCGCGTCCTTGAGTTTGCCTGAAGTTCTCAGCACGGCGACGCTCGAGCTCGGGCGGGCGCTGGCGGCCTCGAGAGTGCAGCTTTGTTTGTACGACAGCGAAGGCGTTAACGAGCCGCTCGAATACGAATACCTCGGACCCGGCGGCCGTACGGTCCAAAACAGCGTTGTCAATTGCGATGATCCGATCGGCTGTCGCCTGTCGCATTCGCGTGAGCCACTCATTGTTGACGACGCCCAAAACTACCAGGATGCTTCAAGCAAGTTGGCGGATTATGTGCGGCAGCGGGCCGAGACGTTCGGAATACGCTCCCAGATCAACTATCCGATATTCATCAAGGAACAATTTCGCGGCTCACTCTGCATCTATCAAACGGACTGCATACGCTTGTGGACTGAAGACGAAGTCGTCCTCGTTGAAGCACTCGCGGAACGCATCGCCATCGGCATCGCTCAGGCTGAACTGTTCGAGATGGTCGCTCGCGGTAAGACCGAATGGGAAACGACTTTCGACGCTATGTCGGACGGTATCTTTATCTTCGATCGCGCCGGCGAGCTGAAACGCGTCAACCGCGCGGGCGCGGCGATGGAAGCCCTTCATCCGCGATTGCTACTCGGCCGGCAGTGTTGCGACATCCTGCGCAGCAGTGAAGAAGACGAAGCGTGCGTGGTTGAAAAGGCACTCGAAACCGGGCGCAGCGTGACGATAGAGATCACTCCGAATAGTCTCAACCGGCCACTGCTCGTTTCAGTTGAGCCAGTGCTTGATGAAAATAACCAGGCTGTAGCGGTCGTTTGTACTGCGCGTGATCTGTCCGATCTGCGCAAGGTTCAGGCGGTGGCGCGCGAGCATCAATCGTTGTTGACGAATATTCTCGAAAGCGCGCGCGAGTCGATCTATGCGGTCGATCCTGACGGCAACTTCAAGTGGTGCAACTCGGCAACGTTGAAAGGTCTTGGTTATCAACGGAGCAACTTAATCGGCCGCCCGTTGCTGAGTATGGTCCATGAAGGCGATCGCGATCTGGTGCGTGAAAAGCTGGCAGTGGCGATGACCGGATTGCCGCAGACTTACGAGATGCGTTACTTCGCCCACGACGGACAACTGCGCTACGCGCGCGTCGATAACTCACCATTGGTAGTCGAAGGACGGACCACAGGCGTGCTTGGTATTGCGCGCGACATCACGGAGCAAAAAGAAGAACGCGAACGCGCAGCGCGCGCCGACAAGCTACGCGCATTGGGCCAACTCGCATCCGGTGTAGCCCACGATTTCAACAATTCACTCGCGGCGATTCTCGGACGCGCGCAGTTGCTGCGGCGTCAGGTCAACGATCCGGGCTTAGTGCGAAATCTCGACATCATTCAGACGGCGGCTGAAGACGCCGCGGCCACGGTTCGTCGTATTCAAACCTTCGCACGCAAATCGGCCGTGAAGGAGTTTGAACGCGTCGACGTCGCCAGCCTGCTCAACGATGCGATCGAGATAACCCGGACGCGCTGGCAAAACGAAGCGCGTCTTCGCGGGCTTGAATACGACGTCAAACTCGACACGGAGCCAGACCACTACACCTACGGCAGTGCGTCCGAGCTGCGCGAGGTATTCGTCAATCTGATCGTGAACGCGGTAGACGCTATGCCGCGCGGCGGTAAGCTGTTAGTGACATGTCGCCGTAAAGACGATCGTCTGCAACTGCACTTTGCCGACAATGGGATGGGAATGCCGGAAGACGTGCGGCAGAAAATCTTCGAACCGTTCTTTTCCACGAAGGGCGCGCACGGTACCGGGTTGGGACTGTCAGTCAGCTACAGCATCATTGAACGTCACTCGGGTTCGATTAGCGTTGTGTCTGAACCCAACACCGGTACGAACTTCACGATCGATCTGCCGGCAGCTGTAGTCGAAACCATAGCTGATGAATCCGCGACCGAGATCTGTGAGACACCAAGTCTGCGTATTCTTGTAGTTGACGATGAGCAGCCTGTGCGGGAGACACTCGCCGAGATGCTCGTGGCCGTTCATCACAGCGTGGAGCTCGCGGGCAGTGGTCAGGAAGCAGTTGAAAAGATGCGACGCGGCGCCTTCGATTTTGTGTTCACCGATCTCGCCATGCCCGAGATGGACGGCTGGGAAACGGCGCGCCTGATTCGCAGAGACTGGCCCGGCGTTCGGATCGTGCTCGTAACCGGTTATGGACCAACCACCACACCACCAGCCGGCGAGGAAGATCTAGTCGATGCCATCATCGGCAAGCCCTTCGACTTCGTGCAGGTAGGCTCAACGATCAATACTCTCACGAAGAACGTTGAGATCGGCGCCTATCCGTAAAAATCCGTATTAATTAAAATTCATAATTCCGGCGCTGGCGGTGAAACCGACTCCAAATCCAACCACCATCGCCGGACCGGACCATTCGTTTTTCTCAGCCAGCATGAAACCGGTCGAGGCGCTTGACAGGTTGCCGTAGCGTTGCAGCACCTGGTAAGAGCCATGCACCTTCGCTGATTCCGGTACCAGATCTAGTTGGGAACAAACGCCGTCGAGAATTTTCTTGCTGCCGGTGTGAATCAGACAATCGTCAACTTCAGTCAGATTCGACACGGGAGAATCGGGATGTTGCAGCACGTTCTTGACGGTAGTCACTGCGTAATGCGCACCGCGCGACGGAACGCTCGGCTGCATGAAGTATTGCGGCCTTCCTTTGAGGAAGGGGTGTGAGCTGTTGCTGACCATCGTGAGCAGGTTCATATCGGTTGGCTGGTCGTTGGTCAGGTGGGAGATTGGTCCGAACGCGGGTTTTCCTTCTTCAGTGCCTACCAGCAAGGCCACCGCGCCGTCCCCGAATAGCATGGATTGGATTACGAAGGTGGTATCCAACCTTTGTTGTTCAAATTGATCGGGATCAAGTCTTCGGTCCTTTCTCAATCTAATGATTTCGCGGTACCCGGAATACTCCTCGCTCAGCAGGGGAGCAACGTAGGGCGTGTGAGCTTCGGCCATCACCACGATTGCGAGTTTGCCGGGATTTGCGGCCAGGTACCATTGAGCAACTTCAATTGACTTGAGTAACACAGAACAACCCTGAGATTGCATATTGACTGTGCGCAGGGACCTTGAGAGTAGTCCATGCGTCTTCCCCATGATCTCGGACGCCAGGCATGGCAACATTTGGTCAGGAGTGTTGGTTGCCGCGACCAGCAGACCGATGCGGTTTGGATCACCTCCCCACTCGTGAATGCAGCGCTTGGTAGCGGCCACGCCGAGTTCGGTAGTGGAACTGGTGGCCCTTTTCGGCTTGCCGCAAAGAAAGTCCGGATAGTTTTCCAGAGTTGAGTATCGCTGATCGACGCCGAGAGTGCTGATGGTATTGATCAGTTCAGGTGAGAGTTTGTGCATCAGACTTCCGACCAGTTCAGTGGTCTTGAAGGCATTTTGAGGCACAGACGTAGCCGCTGCTAACAGGTTTATCATCGTCGTTAATTTTCTACTCCAAAAAGAGAGGGGGTTTGCCGCTTCGGAGCTGTCTACCCGACCGTTCCGACGCTGATCTCTTCTACAACCCTTGTGCCGCAGGGTCGAATTGGACCAGTGAGGAGTTAAAGTGCGGATTTGTTGGGATTTAGGAAGCTTTTGCGTTGTGCGGCAATTTGCCGCGCAGCTCAGCGTTTGTATATCTACTACCCACCCGGCAAAAACCTGTCATTTGCCTAGGGAATTCACTGAGACGCGCAAAACCCTTATGGCACAGAGATATACACTGCTTAATTCGTAGCCATGGCAGGACGGCAGCGGCTTGGCCAATGCGAGGAAGATTTCTCACGCAAAGGCG
>Ga0070699_100004333_pt1 | contig 12553 bp, 9 predicted proteins | sample KBSK1503metaG_FD_65473 | JGI IMG/M metagenome (GOLD analysis project Ga0070699, IMG submission 65473) | Corn, switchgrass and miscanthus rhizosphere microbial communities from Kellogg Biological Station, Michigan, USA - KBS K1-50-3 metaG | ecosystem: Host-associated > Plants > Roots >...
CCGGCCCGCCGCCACGTCGCATCGAGCGTCGCCCAGGCGACGTCCTGCGGCGACGTCTTGAACCCGATCCGGACCCTCATCCGCCCGAGATCAGCGTGTCCGCCATCGCGGCCCGGCTCCTGCCGTCGAGCGCGGCCCGATCCAGCGCATCAGCCATCCGGCGGCCCGTCGTGACGGCACCCTCGGACGCGGACGACACCGCGGCGGCGTACTTCGCCATGACCCCGCCGGTATAGCGCGGCGTTGGCGCTCGCCATGAACCTCGCCGCCGCTCGAGCTCTCCAGCCGGAACGTTCAGGTCGAGTCGCCGGTTGTCGACGTCGATGACGATCTCGTCGCCTTCAACGACCAGCCCGATCGGGCCGCCGAGCGCCGCCTCGGGCGCGATGTGGCCGATCATCAGCCCGTGCGTCCCGCCGGAGAACCGACCGTCGGTGATCAGCGCCACCGAGTCGCCGAGGCCCTCGCCCGTCAGGGCCGCCGTGACGCTCAGCATCTCCTGCATCCCCGGGCCACCCACGGGCCCTTCGTAGCGGATCACGACGACGTCACCCGGCACGATCCGCCGATCGCGGACGGCCGCGTAGCAGTCGGCTTCGGAGTCGAACACCCGGGCGGGGCCGCGGTGGAGACGTCGCTCGTGGCCCGCCAGCTTGACGACGCAGCCGTCCGGAGCGAGCGAGCCACGCAGGATCGTCAGCCCGCCGCTGGCCTTCAGCGGCCGATCGATCGGGACGACGACGTCCTGGCCGGGGGCCGCGACGGCGGCGGCGGCGATGTCGGTCGTCGTTCGGCCGTCGACGTTGCGCGTCGCGCCGTCGATCCTGTCGCCCGCCAGCAGCTCGCGCAGGACCAGCCCCAGTCCGCCCGCCTCGTAGAGGTGGTTCGCCGTGTAGCGACCGCCGGGCTGGAGGTCGGCGACGATCGGCGTTTGGTCGGCGATCCGGCCGAACTCGTCGATTTCGAGCGGGATCCCGTACTCGTGGGCGATCGCCAGGAGATGGAGGACCGCGTTGGTTGAGCCGCCCGTCGCCGCCACGGCTGCGATCGCGTTGTCGATCGCGGCGCGGGTCACGAACCGGGACGGCCGGACGTCGTCGCGGACCAGCTGCATCACGAGCTCACCGCATTGCGTCGCCGCGGCGTCCTTCGCCTCGTCTTCGGCGGGGATCCCGTTGAGACCCGCGGGCGACAGGCCGAGGACCTCGATGACCATGCTCATGGTGTTCGCGGTGAACTGTCCGCCGCATGCACCGGGTCCGGGGCACGACGCGCTCTCGACGGCGTACAGGTCGTCAAGGCTGATCTTGCCGGCTCGGTAGGCGCCGATGGCCTCGAAGATCGTGACGACGGTCGCGTCCCGCGACCCGTTCCCTCCCATCACCGCCGAGCGCACGCCCGGGTAGATCGTCCCCGAATAGAGCGCCAGGGCCGGGATGTCGAGCCGGCCGAGGGCCATGACCGCGCCCGGCCCGGTCTTGTCGCAGCCGAAGATGCAGACGAGTCCATCGAACAGGTGGCCGCGGGCCACGAGCTCGATCGAGTCGGCGACCACCTCGCGGCTGACGAGCGAGGCCTTCATCCCTTCGGTCCCCATCGACACGCCGTCGCTGACCGAGATCGTGTTGAACTCCATCGGCGTCCCGCCGGCCGCCCGGATGCCGGCCTTCACCGCCTCCGCCAGTCGGCGGTGGTTGTAGTTGCACGGCATCGTCTCGATCCAGCTGGTCCCGACGCCCACGATCGGCTTGGCGAGGTCCTCGTCGGTGAAGCCGATCGCCTTCAGCATCCCGCGCGCACCGGCCCGGTCCGGCCCGTCGGTCAGGGCGGCCGAGTGGCGCTTCGCGGGGTCGGTCGGACGGTCGTACGGATGGCGGGAATCGGGCATCGCGCAGTCTCCCGGTGGCGGCGATCGGGTCGCCGCCAGTGTAGGTTGCCCTTCCGTCCCGCGGAATCGCGGCGACCGCAACGGCCGACGACGCGGTGCGGCTCGATCAGCGCGGTTGATCGAGCGGAAGTCGAATGAGCGTGGCGCCCGAGCGATCCATGCGGCTCGGCGCCAATCTGTCGGTGCGGCCACGCTCGTTGCGGACTAATTCGATCGATGACGTCGATCAGGCAGACGTCGTGGCTGAACCGACCGTGGTCATCGGATGCAGGAGCCCGTGTCGACCGGTCCGGTCCGTCCGAGAGACGGCTCGACAGCGCGCGCGACCGCGGTCGGCGTGAGCGCGTACCCGACGGTGTCGTCGGTCCGTGCCTCGGCGAAGACGACGCCGCCGACCGTCCCATCGACGAGCACGAGCGGCCCGCCGCTGTCGCCCTGGTCGATCTCGGCCCGCAGCTCGAGGATCGTCCGGCTGACGCGTCGTTCGCCGTAGATGTCGCGGCCCTGGGCGAGATACGAGGCGGTGACCGCGGCAGCTGATACGGTCATCGAGCCGCCGCGGGGGAATCCGATCGTCGCCCCGATCGCTCCGCGGGTCGGGTCGGCGCTCGCCAGCCGCAGCGGGGCAGCGCCGAGGCCCTGTACCCACAGGAGGGCGATATCGAGCTCGGGGTCGTCGTAGACCGCCACGGCGTCCAGCGGGCCGTTGCCTCCCAACGTGACGCGGATCGTGCTGGCACCTGCCACGACATGGGCGTTGGTGACGACGTAGTCGCGATCGATCGCGAAGCCCGTCCCCGACGACGTGAACTGACACGTGGTCGCGGAAACCTTGACGGTGCTGTCCTCGGCCCGGCGCGCGATCGCCTCGGCGGCCGGATCGCCGGGTCGTTCGACCGGAGGCGCGGGCAGCGGCTCGAGGCCCACGAACAGGTCGGGAATGCTCGTGTCGCTGAGCAGCCCGCCCAGCTGCACGGCGATCTCGGTGGGGGCGGGGAGGACGCGGTTGAGGCCGCGAACGATGAGCGACGTCTGGGCCTGGGTGGCGAGGTAGCGGATCGGGCCGGCCGCCAGGAGCCCGCCGATCAGCCAGATGACCAGCAGCGCCTGGGCGCCGCCGACGATCCCGCCGAACGCCCGGTCGATCGTCCTGAGCGGACTGCCGCGGAGGCGGTAGGCCACGAGGCGTCCGGCTGCCGAGCCGACCGCCTCGCCGATCCCGACCAGGAGGAGGATGAAGGCCAGGACGACGATGGCCCGCGAAGTCGCATCGAGCCTGGTGGCGAGGGGCTCGACGAATGGCAGCACCCAGATCGACAGCGCGCCGCCGGCGAACGCCCCGAACAACCCGCCAAGCTGGGGAAGCGCCCCCGAGCTGACGCCGATGAGGATCGCGGCCGCCACGAGGACGAGGATCAGGACGTCGAGCAGATTCACGCGGGGGAAGTATGGCCGAGGTGGCCGAGATTGCCCGCCCGGCCCGGCAGAGCCGCCGGGCGACTACTCGATCGTGACGGTGACCGGGGCCGCCTCGCTGTTCGGCGCCGTGATCGTCCATGTTCCGGGATCGAGGTCGCCCAGGTCGACGATCGTCGCCTTCAACATCGCGATCTCGACGCAGATGGCGTTCGGGTCGGATGAGCCTTCGATGACCGTGAGGGCGATCGTCGTGCCGGATCGGTCGACCTTGACGGAGTCGAGGACGTAGCAGGGCTCGATGCCGCTGTACCAGCTGACCTTGACGAGGACGCGACGCCCGTCGACGGAGGCTTGCAGGCTCTGCGGCGCGACGGGATGCGGATTCAGCTGACTGGGCTTGGCCACGACGAGCTTGGGTTGGGCGGCGACCGGGTCGACCGGGGTCGGGCCGACCGGAGCGCCGATGCCGGTCCCGGGATCGCCGGGGGTCCCTCCACCGACGGAACCGCCGCCGCCGGTGCCGGGGTCCGGGGAAGGCGCTGGCGAGCCGGCCGAGGGAGGGGCGCTGGGCGACGGCGGGGCCGCGGACGGGGCGGCCGCGCCGCTGCAAGAGGCCAGGGCGAGGACAAGTCCAAGGGCGAGCGCAGGGCGAACGGTGGGATGCCGGGTGGCGGCGAGGGCAACGAAGGTCGTCGACATGGCCCGGCAGACGGCCAGACCCGGCAGTGGGTTCCGGCGCCGTCGCCGGGTCGGGTCAGCCCGCGCCGACCAGCGTGTCGACCCGGGCCGGATGGGTCCCCTCCCAAGCCTCGATCGCCGGCAGCTTGCCGAGGAGGTAGCCCATCTCGTCGGTGCCTTTGAGCAGCATCATCCGGGCGAACGGGTCGACGTCGAACGGCAGGTCCTCGTCGCCCGGGAGATGGACGACCTGTGCCTCGAGGTCGACCGTCAGCTGGGCGTCCGGGTCGGTCGCGACGAGCTCGAACAGCTGGCGATGCTTCTCGGTCTCGACGACGATCGGCAGCAGGCCGTTCTTCAGGGCGTTGTTGCGGAAGATGTCGGCGAACGAGGTCGACACGATCGCCCGGATGCCCCACGCGGTCAGCGCCCAGGGTGCGTGTTCGCGTGACGAGCCGGTCCCGAAGTTGGCCCCCACGAGGAGGATCTTCCTGTCGAGCATCGCGACGCGATCCATGACGAACAGCGGTTCCCTGAGCCCGCCGTCCTCGTCGTACCGCCAGTCGTGGAAGAGGGCGTCGCGGAGGCCGTTCTTGTCGGTGACCTTCAGGTAGCGAGCCGGGACGATCTGGTCGGTGTCGACGTTCTCCGCCGGCAGGGGGATGGCGGCGCTGGTGAACGTCCGGAACGGGTCGGCCATTGGGGCTCCTCGCCGTCTCAGCGTCCGCCGACCGCGGCCAGGCTCTCGATGCCCGGCAGCGTCCTCGGGTCGCTGACCACGCCGTTGATCGCCGACACGGCGGCCGTCAGCGGCGAGGCGAGGAACGTTCGCCCGCCCTTGCCCTGGCGGCCCTCGAAGTTGCGGTTCGATGTGCTGATCGCGTACTGGCCGGGCGACAGCTGGTCGCCGTTCATCGCGATGCACATGGAGCAGCCGGCCTCGCGCCACTCCGCTCCGGCGGCCCGGAAGACCTCGTTGAGGCCCTCACGCTCGGCCTCGCGCTTCACCTCGTCGGAGCCGGGGACGATCATCATCCGGACCCCGTCGGCGACCTTGCGATCACGGAGGACCTCGGCCGCCAGGCGGAGGTCGCTGATCCGGCCGTTGGTGCACGAGCCGACGAACACGACGTCCACCTTCTGGCCCAGGATCGCCTGCCCGGGCTGGAGGTCCATGTACTCCAGGGCGCGCTCGAGCGCGCGGCGGGCCGAGGCGTCGGGCTGATCCTGGGGGGCAGGCACGCGGGACGTGATCGGGATGCCCATGCCCGGGTTCGTCCCGTACGTGACCATCGGCTCGAGCGCCGAGGCATCGATCGTCACCGACCGGTCGTACGTCGCGCCGTCGTCGGTCGGCAGCTTCCGCCACGACGCGACGGCGGTGTCCCAGGCCGCGCCGGCCGGCGCGTGGGGGCGGCCCGCGACGTAATCGAACGTCGTGTCATCGGGGGCGATCAGGCCGGCACGGGCGCCGCCCTCGATCGACATGTTGCAGATCGTCATCCGCTGCTCCATCGTCAAGGCGCGGATGGCCTCGCCGGTGTACTCGAAGACGTGGCCGGTCCCGCCGCCGACTCCGATCCGGGCGATCAGGGCGAGGATGATGTCCTTGCTGCTCACGCCTGGGGCGAGCCGGCCGTCGATCCGAACCTCGTAGGTCTTCGGCTGGCGCTGGAGCAGCGTCTGCGTCGCGAGGACCATCTCGACCTCGCTCGTCCCGATCCCGAACGCCAGGGCGCCGAATGCGCCGTGGGTCGCCGTGTGCGAGTCGCCGCAGACGATCGTCATCCCGGGCTGGGTGAGACCGAGCTGCGGTCCGATCACGTGGACGATCCCCTGGTTCGGCGAGCCGAGGCCGTGGAGAGGGACGCCGAACTCCCGGCAGTTCGTCTCGAGCTGGGCGACCTGGGCCGCTGCCATCGGATCGGCGATGGGCAGGGACCGCGCGTGGGTCGGCGTGGAGTGGTCTGCCGTGGCGACCGTCCGCTCCGGGTGGCGGACCTTCAGCCCGCGCGCCCGCAGCCCCGTGAAGGCCTGCGGCGAGGTGACCTCATGGACGAGATGGAGGTCGACCGCGAGGACCGCCGGCGCCCCCTCCTCCTGGCTGACGACGTGGTCGTCCCAGATCTTCTCGACGATCGTGCGGGGATGGTGGGCATTCATCGCGGTGACGGCGTTCCTGGCTCGGTCGACTGGCTGGCGGACGGTCCGTCAGGCTAGCACAGGCCCCCGTTTCACCCGGCGATACTGGCCGGCGTGTTCATCCTGTACGGGCTCGTCGCGGGCCTCCTCGCCGGCTTGGTCCTCGGTGGCCGGATCGAACGCCTGGCTGCGGTGCGTTTCCGGCTCGCACCGGTCGCCGCCGTCGCCCTCGCAACCCAGATCGCCCTGTTCTCGCCGTTCGCCGAGGCGCTCCCGGACGACGCCGCGCGTGCCATCTACCTCGCGTCGACCGCGGCCGTCGCGATCGTCGTTCTCGCGAACCTGCGCCTGACGGGCGTTCCCCTGGTCGTGGTTGGCGCGGGCCTGAACCTCGCCGCGATCGCCGCGAACGGCGGGGCGATGCCGGCGAACCCGGCCGCGCTGGCCTCGCTCGGGATGGGCGTTGGCGGCAACACGAACAGCGTGGTGGTCGAGCATCCAGCGCTGGAGCCGCTGACCGATATCTTCGCGCTGCCGGCCTGGCTGCCGCTGGCGAACGTGTTCAGCGTGGGCGACGTCCTCATCGGGATCGGCATGGCGGTGGTGATCGCTGCGGCCATGCGGCACAGCCCGGCAACCGCGTAGGCGCGATTCGTCCTGCCTCCCACTGGTACCTCGGACTCCCCCGCAGATCACCGCCCGCCGCGTACAACTCGGGAGCCGGGGTCACATGGAGGCATGCATGGGCGAGCCGGACCGTCCCGCCGTGGTCCGAGCGAGCATCGAAGACGAGGTCGAGCAGGCGCCGAACGCCGGGCGTTTCCGGTTCGAGCTGCCGTTGGCCGCGCCCATCCGCTTCGCGCGCTTCCGCTTCGCCCGCTTCGCGAGCTTCCGCCTCGCGCGCTTCCGCTTCCCGCCGCCACTCGTCACCTCGCCACCGGCGGCTCGCGTCTGGGCGTTCAGCGCGGGCCTCGCGCTCCTCGCGGTGGTCCTCGACCTCGCCCTGCTCGAGCGGCGCCCGATGCCCAGCTCGCTGCCCTTCGGCATCCCGTGGCCGCTGATCGCTGTCGGATTCTGCCTGGCCGAGCTGAAGGTCGTCGACGTCCACTTCCGGCGTGAGCAGCACAGCTTCTCGCTGAGCGAATTCCCGGCAGTCCTCGGGCTCTTCCTCCTCTCACCCCACGACTACGTCCTGGCGGTGCTCCTCGGCTCGGCCGTCGCGCTGGCCTACGCGCGCCAGCCGCCGCTGAAGTTCACGTTCAACCTGGTCAACTTCGGCCTCGGGGCGACCGCGGCCCTGGTCGTGTTCCACTTGGTGGCCGCGCAGGCCGGCGAGCCCAGCCCGACCGACTGGGTTGCCGCCTTCGCCGCGACGCTCACGACAACTGTCCTCTCGGCTCTGACGATCGCCAGCGCAATCTCGCTCTCGGGCGGCGCACCGCAGTTCCAGAAGCTGCCGCAGATGATCCAGTTCGGCGGCCTCGTCGCCATCGCCAACACGAGCCTCGCCCTGCTTGCCGTGTCGATCCTGTGGGTCGACGCGCGGCTCCTCTGGCTCCTCGTGGTGCCGCTCGTGACGGTGTTCCTCGCCTATCGGGCGTATCTGTCGGAGCGCGAGAAGGGCGAGCGTCTCGAGTTCCTCTACGAATCGGGTCGGATCCTCCAGCACTCGCCGGAGCTCGACTCGGCGATCGTCGCGTTGCTCGACCACACCCGCGAGATGTTCCGCGCGGAACGCGCCGAGGTCCTGCTCCACCCACGGCATGCCAGCGACGACGCGCTCCGGACGACCAGCTTCGAGGGCGCTCCGGCGATCGCCATGGTGCCGACGCCGTTCTCGCCCGACGACATGATCCAGCGCCGCATCCGGAACGAGCCGCACGCGTTCTTCTTCAGCCCGTCGCCGTTCGACACCGCCTGGACAGGCCTCCGCCAGGCGATGGTCGCCCCACTCCGCGGCGAGTCTGGCGTCATCGGCTCCCTCCTGGTGGGCAACCGCCTGACCGAGGGGACGGCCTTCAGCGACGATGACCTGCGGCTCATCGAGACGCTGGCCAACCAGGCCGCGGTGGCCCTCGAGAACGGCCAGCTGGAGCAATCGCTGGCAGAGCTCTCGCGCCTCAAGGAGCAGCTCCGCTACCAGGCCTACCACGACCCGTTGACTGGTCTCGCGAACCGAAGCCTGTTCGTCGACCAGGTGGAGGGTCTCATCATGCGAGCACCCGCCGGGATGCATCCCGTCGTGCTCTTCATCGACCTCGACGACTTCAAGGTCGTCAATGACACCCTTGGTCACGTCGCCGGCGACCGGCTGCTCGTCGCGGTGGCGGACCGGGTCCGCAGCTGCGTCCGGACGGGCGACGTCGCCGCGCGGTTGGGCGGCGACGAGTTCGCGATCCTCCTCCAGGACAGCGCCGACCTCGCCCACAGTGTGTCGGTCTGCCGGCGGATCCTCGAGGCGCTCCAGGCGCCGCTGCAGATCGACGGCCAGGAGCTGGCGATCTCCGCGAGCATCGGCATGGCCACCGGACGTGGCGAAAGCGAGCGACCCGACGAGCTGCTCCGCAACGCGGACGTCGCCATGTACACGGCCAAGGCCGCCGGCAAGAACCGCTACGCGGTCTTCGAGCCGACGATGCACGCGGCGCTCGTGGAACGGCACGCCCTCGCGTCCGAGCTGTCGAAGAGCATCGGCCGGGGCGAGCTGCTCGCCTTCTACCAACCGATCGTCGCTCTCGCGACCGGCGCGACCTACGGCGTGGAGGCCCTCGTCCGCTGGCGCCATCCCACCCGCGGCATCCTCGGTCCCGACGAGTTCATCCGCCTCGCCGAGGAGAACGGCGCGATCCTGGCCCTCGGGCGATGGATGCTGATCGAGAGCTGTCGCGAGGTCGCCGGCTGGCGGCGCCAGCGCGGCCTCGACCGCATCGCGCTCTCGGTCAACCTGTCAGCGGCCCAGCTGCAGCAGCCCGACTTCGTCGACGACCTCCAGGCGATCCTGGCCGAGACCGGCTTCCCGGCGACCGACCTCATCCTCGAGATGACCGAGTCGGCGATGTTCCACGACACCCACACGACCCTCGCCCGGCTGCAGGACCTCCGGGCTCTCGGCATCCGGATCGCCATCGACGACTTCGGGACCGGCTACTCGTCGCTCGGCTACCTCCGCCGCTTCCAGGTCGACGTCCTCAAGATCGCCCGCGAGTTCATCGGCAGCCCGGGCGGCGGCTCGGACGACTGGGCCTTCGCCCGGGCGATCATCGCCCTCGGCCGCAGCCTCGACCTCCAGGTCGTCGCCGAAGGGATCGAGGAAAAGGACCAGCTGGCCGCCCTCCGCGAGCTCGGCTGCGAGCTGGGCCAGGGCTATCTCTTCGGCCGACCCGATCTCGGTCAGGTGATCGCCGGGACGATTTGGTCGTCGACCGAGACGCGGCGCGCCCGCCGGGTCGGCCGACGCGTCGGCCGGCGGGCCGTGGCGACTCCGGCGAGCTGAGGCCCTCCCGTCGTGTTCATTCTGTACGCGATCGCGGCCGGCCTGGCCGTCGGACTGCTGACCGGCGGACGGGTGGCCCGTCTCGCCGAGCTGCAGTTCCGGTGGGCGCCGCTCATCCTCGCCGGGTTCCTGGCCCAGGTGATCCTGTTCACGGACGCCGTGGCCTCGGGGGTCGGCGTCCTGGGCCCGATCCTGTACGTCGCGTCGACCCTCGCCGTCGGCGTCGCCTTGGCTCGGAACCTGGACCTGCCGGGCATCCCGCTCGTCGGCCTTGGCGCCGCGAGCAACCTCGCCGCGATCGTGTCGAACGGCGGATACATGCCCGCCGCCCCAGCCGCGATGGCCTCTCTCGGCAAATCGGCTCCGGCGATCTACTCGAACAGCGCCGTGGTCGCCCGGCCCATCCTCGAGCCGCTCACCGATCAGTTCGCCTTGCCCAGGTGGCTGCCGTTCGCGAACGTGTTCAGCATCGGCGACGTCCTGATCGCGATCGGGGTTCTCATCCTGATCGTCGTCGTCATGCGGCGTTCGGGCCCGGTCGAGCCGGGTGGTGCCGCCCGGCAACTCCCTCTCTCGTCCTGAGCGACCGGGACTGTCGGGCCATGTCCGATCCGGACGCGGCCGACGATCGTCCGGGGTGAGGACGAACGTTCCTCCGCCGGTCCATCGTCCAGGGCAAACCCGCCGCGAGGCGGGGACGCAAAGCCAGGGATCTTCCGTCAGGAAGACCGCCCGGTTGCCGAGAGCCGACGACTCGACAGACTCACAAGGAGTCAAGTGTGAAGGGCAACCTGGTGCGCCTCACATGGGCCCTGATGCTCCTGGCGTCATTGGCTCTGACCGTCGGCGCCGGAATGCGTTGGGAGTGATCAGATGGCTCGCACACTGAAGGCTCAGGCCTTCCGGGTCCTCCTGGTCCTGTCTGCGCTGGCCAGTTCCGCGCTCGTGCTCGAGGCTGGACAGCGCTGGAAGTAGCCCTCCTCTTCGAGGGTCGGGGGATGCGAGGCCGTCGGGCGACCGACGGTCTCGTGGATTCTTCTCTGCCTCGCTCCGCGCCCGGGTCTCGCCGATCCGGGCGATCGCGTGAGGTCCGGGTGGTTGCACGAACACGGAACCGCCCGTAGACTGCGCGAACCGCCCGGATCGCCGGGCCACGTTCGGGAGACCGCGTTGGGTCTGTTCCATCGCAGCGATCGCCGCCACATCGCCGTCGTCGTCACCACGGACGGCCGGCGCGTTCAGCTGCCCCTCCGCGATTCGGGTCTCCAGGACGTATCGCTCCTCGGTCTTCTTCGCTCGCTCCTTGCCGGTATCGACGGCCTTCTCGGCCTCCTCATTACCGGCTCCCGGCGGGAGAACGGAGGGACACGGAGGGACGGGCGCTCATAGCGACCAACCACCGCAGACCAACGGGACCCTCGCCGGGTGGCGAGGGTCTTTTGTTGTCACGAAGAGGGCAGGCAGGGATCGATGACGATGACGAAGGGTCAGGCCTCCGCGCCACCGAGTCCGACGGCGGGCGCGGACCCGGCCGTGGCGACGGGGGCCGCAGGCCCGGCCGCGCCCGCGCGACGCAGCCACGTTCCTGGTGAGGGAACCGCGCACGCGGAGGCGGTCGAGGCGGCCCGCCGGGCGATGCTCAACGACGCCCGGCCGCGGCGGCGGACCCGGATCGGTGCCGACGCCGTCTGCGAGGCGCTCCTCCTCCAGGGCGTCGACGTGTTCTTCAGCTACCCAGGCGGCGTGATCCTGCCCCTATACGACGTCCTGGGCGACTACCCGGAGCTCCGTCACGTCCTCGTCCGCCACGAGCAGGGCGGCGCCCACGCCGCCGACGGCTACGCTCGCGTCACCGGCCGGGTCGGGGTCTGCATGGGCACGTCCGGCCCCGGTGCAACGAACCTCGTCACGGGAATCGGTACGGCCCTTCTCGATTCGGTGCCGATGGTCGCGATCACCGGCAACGTCCCGTCGGCGCTGATCGGCAAGGACGCATTCCAGGAGATCGACATCAACGGCATCACCCTGCCGATGACGAAGCACAACTACCTTGTCCGCGACGCGAACGACCTGCCGCGCGTCCTGGCCGAGGCCTTCCACATCGCCCGAACCGGCCGTCCCGGTCCGGTCCACGTCGACATCACGAAGGACGCCCTCCAGCAGGAGACGGCCGCGCCGCACCCGACCCACGAGGAGATCGTCGCCGGGCTGCCGGGCTTCCGGCCGAACCTCGACGCCAACGGCCGCCAGCTCAAGCTCGCAGCGGCCGAGCTGGCGAATGCGAAGCGGCCGATGATCCTCGCCGGCCATGGCGTCCTCCATGCCGAGGCGTGGGACGAACTCGTCGCCTTCGCCGAGAAGACCCAGATCCCGGTTGCCCACACGCTCCTCGGGATCGGGGCGATCAACGAGACGCACCCGCTGAGCTACGGCTACATGGGGATGCATGGCTGGAAGCACGTCAACCGGGCGATCCAGTCGGCCGACCTGCTGTTCGCGATCGGGATGCGCTTCGACGACCGGGTCACGGGCAACGTCCGGACCTACGCCCCGTACGCCCGCATCGTCCACGTCGACATCGACCCCGCGGAGATCGGCAAGAACGTGGCCGTCGAGGTCCCGATCGTCGGCGACGCGAGGCGCGTCCTGACGGCCCTGTTGCCGATGGTCGCGGAGGTCGACCCGGCGACACGGGCCGACTACTTCGCCGAGCTGGCCGAGTGGCGGCGCGAGTCGGAAGCGTCGTCGTGGCACGGGTCGGGCGCCTGGCGCGACGGCCTGCTCTCCGCGGATTACGTCATCCAGCGGATCGGCGAGCTGACCGACCACGCGGCGACGTACGTCGGCGACGTCGGTCAGAATCAGATGTGGCTCGCTCGCTACGCCGGCTTCCGCCGGCCGAACACCCACGTCAGCTCGGGCGGGCTCGGGAC
>Ga0070699_100004336_pt1 | contig 12549 bp, 14 predicted proteins | sample KBSK1503metaG_FD_65473 | JGI IMG/M metagenome (GOLD analysis project Ga0070699, IMG submission 65473) | Corn, switchgrass and miscanthus rhizosphere microbial communities from Kellogg Biological Station, Michigan, USA - KBS K1-50-3 metaG | ecosystem: Host-associated > Plants > Roots >...
ACCCCGAGGTCCGCGGCGACGAGGATGCCGCCGACGGAGGTCAGGAACGCACCGACGTACAGGAACCTGCGATTGACCCTCATGGGCAGTCCTTCCCTCTGGCGTCACGATCGCACGCGCGTCGTGACGCCGCTGTGCGCACGGGCCGAGCCCGCGGCCGACACCGACATCGTCCCGTCCGACGACGGACCGTCGTGCCGGTCCTCAATCTGCGGCGCCGCGATGGCCCGCGACCAGCCGGGGGACTGGCGTCTTTGGGTGGTGCTAGCCAGAGTCACGCTCGGGGTGGCTGGCTGGATTGCCCTCGGTCGGCCGGCGAGGTCCAATAGGGAGGCGCCACGCAGGGCGGCAAGAAGGAGGGAGTCATGAAGGCGGCCGTCCGGGATCGTTACGGCTCACCGGACATCGTGCGCGTGGAGGACGTCGACACGCCGGTCCCGACCGACGACAAGGTCCTCGTCCGGGTGGCGGCGGCCTCGGTCAACCGGGCCGACCTCGACGGTCTCGAAGCTCGGCCCGGCTTCGTTCGCATCTTCACCGGCGTCCGCGCCCCGAGGAACCACTTGATCGGGATCGATGTGGCCGGCGTGGTCGAGTCGGTCGGCCCGGCGGTTGCCCGATTCAAGGTGGGCGATCGCGTCTTCGGCGACATGTTCTCGTTCGGAACGGGGACCTTCGCCGAGTACACGTGCGCCGCGGAACGGGCCTTCCAGCTGATCCCCGCCGGGATCACCTTCGAGGATGCCGCGACCCTCCCGCACTCGGCCATCCTCGCCCTCCAGTCCCTGCGGCTACGGAACGGCCGGACGATCGGCTCGGGCAGCCGGGTCCTGATCGACGGGGCGTCGGGCAACGTCGGACCGTTCGCCGTCCAGATCGCCAAGTCGATGGGCGCCGAGGTGACCGGCGTCTGCCGGACCGAGAAGGTCGAATTCGTCCGGTCGCTCGAGGCCGACCACGTGATCGACTACACCGCGGTCGACTACACCCGGACCGGCGAGCGCTACGACTGGATCGTCGACACGGACTCCCACCATTCGGTGCTCGCGGTCCGCCACGCGCTGCGTTCAGACGGCGTGTACGTGACGCTCGGCGGGTCTGGCGGGCCGATCCTGGCCGCGTTGCTGCTGGGCCCTGTCGTAGGGAAGGCGACGGGCAGGCGGATGGGCCTCCTGATCTGGTGGCGGCCGTTCAACGCTGCGCCGGACGACGTCGAGCGGCTGAAGGAGCTGATGGCGGCCGGCAAGGTCCATCCCGCGATCGACCGGCGCTTCCCGCTGGCCGACGTCGTCGAGGCGCTGCGCTACGTGGATGACGGCAGGGCCAAGGGCAAGGTCGTCATCATGATGTGATGGACCGGCCGGCGGCCCTCGTCAGCCCAGCGTGGCGCAGGGATCGAATGCGATGCCGTCGTGCGGACCGCTGAACGAGATCGACACGTCGGCGACGAACTCGCCGCCCGGCACATCGTCGCCCAAGGTATCGAACTGGATCACCGCCCGGACGACCCCGCGATCGCGGACGATCACGTTCCCATCCGAGTCCCACACCGTGAACGGCTGGCCGGCGTTGACGGCTGTGAACTCGAACACCGTGCCCCCGACCGGAGTCGCCTTCGTCTCCTGGAACAGCCCGTTCCCGCCGAGCGTGAACGAGTCGCCTGTATCGCGTCGCGTCCAGGTCTCCAGGAACGAGTAGTTGTCATGTGCGAAGAAGGCCGTCGCCAGATCGCCCTTGCCGACCCGGATGTGGGCGACGCCCTCGGCGTGGCCGGAGACGTCGATCCAGTAGCCGCAATCGTCGAAGCTGAAGGCGTAGTCGTCCGAATAGTGATCTCGCAGGATCACCGCGGCACCCACCGGAGTCGCGGTCATGGATAGCGCCATGAGCGCCGCTCCGACCGCCGCGACCACCCGCCGCCGACTTCCAGCCATCGTCCTACCCTCCTAGGTGCGCCGGGTCGATCGTCAGGGCCCCCGAGCGAGACGGCACGCGCGAGTCGAGAGACTAGCGGGCAGGCGTTACGCCGCGTCTCCGTCGCTACCGTCCACCTTGGCGGGCACGGGCGCGCGCCCGAACACTCGGTTCAGTCTCGCGCGATCTGCCTGAGCCAGTCCAGGCCCACCGCACAGCCGTCGAGCACGGAGATATGGCCGTCGTGTGGGCGCAGCCACAGCTCGGCCGTCGGGATCGCGCCGAGGAGCCAGTCTGCATGGCTGGGCGGGATGACGCGGTCCTCGCCACCCTGAACCAGCAAGACCGGGACGGAGATGGAGCCCAGGTCGAAGCCCCACGGCCCGGCGAAGGCGACGTCGTCGTCGATGAGGCCATCGGGTCCGGCGGCACCTGCCTCTCCGGCATCGCGCCCGAGCGAGGCCCACGTTCCCGAGAGCGCGGCCCAATCCCGGGCCGTGAACTGGCTCTCGTCGAAGGTCTCCGTCAACGCGAAGCGAGCACGCTCGTCCCGACCCCCGGCCGCTGACCGGAGCGCATCGGGCGAGGCCATGCCGGCATACCAGTCGAACGCGTCGCTGTAGGGCGCCGGACACGCGAGGCACGCCGCTCCGACGACCCGATCCGACAGCAACGCGGCGCAGGCAAGGGCATGGGGGCCCCCGCCCGACGCGCCCATGACCGCGAACCGATCGATGCCGAGCAAGTCGGCGATCTGCCCGACGTCGGCGGCCGCGGACGCAACGTTTCGGCCGACGTTCGGGCTCGAGTCGCCGTAGCCCGGCCGGCCGTAGGACACGAGCCGGATTCGCCGCCGACTCGCGGCCTCGAGCAGGGGCGCCAGCAGAGCACCCGTCTGCGGCGAGCCGTGAGCCAGACCAGCGTGAGCTCGTCCGCCGCGCCCGTGCTTCCCGCGTCATGCACGACGAGCCGTCGGCCATCCCGGAGCTGGAGCTCCTTGGTCGTCGTTTCGGCCGGTACTGCCCGACTCACACGAGCTCCTTCCTCATGAAGACCTGCGACTCACCCAGCGGGTAGTCCTGCGGTGATGGCTCGGCAGGTTGAACGAGCCCTCGGCGACGACGACGGCGACGTCGTCCCGGGTGAGGGCGTTCGCGTCGGACGCGGCCCGCCGTCGTGCGGCGTGCCACGTGGCGTCGCGCGGGGTCGATCCATCGGCAACGATCGCGTCATGGACGAGGTCGAGGTCGATCACGGCGGCTCGGACACGCGCTCGCTCCAGCTGCCGAGCCACCTCTCGTGCGATCGTGCTCTTGCCGCTCGCGATGGGACCCGTGATGACGATGATCAAGGACCTACGGTACGCCGCCGTCCGGGCGGAGGGCGTCGGGGAATCGCGCGCAAAATGTCGAGTCTCGCGGGCCCCGATCGTCGCCCAAACGAGAGGCGGGCACGATCCGCCCGAGCACGAGGAGTTGGCGCGATGCCGAAGTACCTGTTGTCCGTTCATACCTCGGGGGACGCGGCACCACCGGAGATGACCGAGGAGGAGATGCGTCGCGGCTACGAGCCCGTTGTCGCGCTGGAGGCCGAGATGCGCTCGGCCGGGGCATTCGTGTTCGGTGGCCGGCTCGGCGAGCCTGGCCGAGCCCGGGTCGTTCGACCATCCGGGAAGCGCGTGCGGACGACCGACGGCCCGTTCGCGGAGACCAAGGAGCATCTCGGCGGCTTCTACATCATCGAGACCGGCGACCTCGACGCGGCCCTCGACTGGGCGTCGAAGGTCACGCTCGCCATCCAGACGCCAATCGAGGTTCGGCCGTTTGTCGGGGTGACCGCCGCCTGATCGGCGACGCCGGGCTGGGGCTGCGTCGTTCGACTCGGCCTCAGCCGCCGAGCACCCGGACCTCGGCGGCCGGCATCGTCTTCCACCAGTGGGCATACCGCCCGTAGATCGTCGGCTCACGGCCGGCCAGAAACGCGAGGAGGCCGCGAGCCTCGGCTGCGAGGCCCTTCCATGCGGCATCGGACAGGCGATGGAACGCGGTGGCTTCGATGCCACCGTCGACCGGGCGCCAGATGCCCGCCACACAGCCGTCGACGAAGAGGGTTGGCAGGACGTCCCCGTTGTTCCGCATGACGTGCGTCCGGTATTCCGGCGGGATGACCCGGCTCCGATCGGCATAGGCCAGGAGGACGCTGTCCCACATCGCCATCAGTCGCGGCGGGGCAGGGGAGCCCTCTGGCGGGAAGAGGCCGTCCGGGACGTCGTACAGCTCGCTGCCGTCTGCACCTTTCAGGGGCACCACGTCGCCGGCGTCGACGAGCGGTCGCAACGCGTCACGGATGGGTGGCACCAGGATCGTGCTGAACTGGGCGATGTCCTTGGCGGTCGCCGGCCCGAATCCCTCCAGATAGCGGCGAACGAGTGACCGGGTGGCGGCGCCGGCATCGCCGCGCTTCGGTTTCGCGCGAGCCGCGATGTACGAGGGTCGTGGGCCGAACGACCACGGCCCGCCCGTCGGGGCGTGCCAGAACGGACCGGCCGTCCGCATCGCCCACCACACGCCAGGTCGGGGTAGGACGCCGAGGCGCTCGTCGAGCCAGGCCTCGAAGTCCGCGTTCGTTCGCGGCTCGTTGGCGAACTTCCGCAGCTGGGGAACGAGTTCGTCGGCCTCGGCTTTCGACAGCCCGGCGACCTTGAACCGGCGATCGTTGAGGCGCGCCGCCCGCAGCGTCGGCTGCATCGCGTGGTGGAGGGTCGGGTAATCCGCGGCTGCAACCGCGTGAAGCGTGATCCGCATCAGCGAGGCCTTGACGACCGACTGATCGGCGAAGGCGGTGTCGAGGTCGGCCGGCTCGAAGCCCTCCAGGCGGTTGTACAGCGCCAGGTACGGCGAGACGGGCTCTTGCGCCTGTAGCGCGACAACGCGGCGGACGGCCTCGGCGACCGGCAGCGTCGCGCGGCGCAGGAGCAGCTGGCGGCCGAGCGTGGCCCGGTTGAGCTGGCGGGCGGTGAGGGTCATGCCTCAGGGCTTCGGGTGCGCCTCGAGGAAGTCCAGCGCTGCGTCGGGAAAGGACGCCGAGATGTTCGGAACATGGTTGCCGTTCGGGACCGTCCAGAGCTCGACCGCGCCGCCGGGCTGGCAGCCGGTCCAGCGCTTCACGGTGGCCTCGGCCGGGTTCCCGGCGACGCTGATGTCCGCGTCGACATCGACGCGTTGGTCGACGACCACCGGGTCGCCGCAGCCGTCGTACCGCGCCCACGTGCTGACGGTCTGCTCCGCGCCGGGGTAGGACGACATCGGCGGGCCCGAACCTGCCTGGAGGGTCCCGCCTTTGAAGGCGATCGTGTCGTCGGCCGTACCGTGGATCTGGAGCACGGCGACCGGCTCGCTCGGGCCACAGTCCGCGGGGTTGGCAAAGGTCGCTCCGGCCAGACTCACGATCGCCGCGATCCGGTCGGCATGCGTGCACGCCATCCGGTAGCTCATGAACCCGCCGTTCGAATGGCCGATCAGGTCGATGCGCTTCGGGTCGACCGACAGCGCCGCCTCGATGGCGCTGATGACGCCGTCGAGGTAGGCCACATCATTGACCCCTGATCGATCGAAGTCGCAGCACGCGTCCGTCGCGCTCCAGAATTGGTTCCCGGAGGTGTCCCTGGTGCCGTCCGGGTAGGCGTAGAGGAAGCCGCGCTGCATGGCCGCGGGCCCGAGATGGAAGTACTGGTCGTGGCCGCCGCCTGTCGAGCTGTAGCCGTGCAACAGGATCAGGAGAGGCGCCGGCTTGCCGGGGTCATACGAGGGCGGGACATGAACCGTGACCGGTCGATCGCCGCCGACGACGATGTCGGCGACTCTCGACGGGGCGGGTGAGGGCGACGCCTGAACCGAAGGCGGCGTCGGTGTGCCCGAACACGCGACGACCAACGCCGTCGAAAGGCCCAGGATCGCCCGGATTCTCACGCCGCTCAATCCGGCCGCCAAAGGTCGATCTGGGGCAGCTCGTGGATCCCGAGCGTCTGCGACAGTTCGCCGCAGTGGTACGCGTCGTGGGTCAGCATCCGCTGCAGGATCGAGCTCCGCGTGTGGACCTGGCGCTGATCGCCGTACGACCGCTCGACCCCCTCGCCGAGCATGTCCGTCGTCCAGCGATCCAGGACGCGGTCGACGATCGCCCAGGTCGTGTCGAGGGCGGTGACGAGCTCGGAGGCGCCACGAGGGTGGTCGAGGTGATCCTCCCAGCCGTCCTCGTCGTTCGGGGAGAACGGCGTCGCGTCGGCGCCCGGCTCACCCAGCACCGCGCATAGCCAGTAGACGCGGGTACCGGCCGTGTGGCCGACGGTCGCCCAGATCGGCCAGAGGTCCGGCGCCGGCCGGATCGCGAGCTGCTCGTCGGTCATCGCGCCGACGATCTGGGTGAGGCGGCGGTTGTACTGGGGCCAGTGGTCGTAGAACGAGCGGATCGACATGCGCCTAGAGTCTCAGATACCGCCCACGCCGGCCACCGTTGGCCGGCCATTCGCCACGGAGGATCTCGATGGACGACGACGCCGTTCGGACCCAGGCTCGTGCGTTCGGGGAGGCGCTCGTCGCCGGAAACATTGACAGCGCGATCGCCAGCTTCAGCCCGGAGCTGCGGCGGAACCTCGGAGAGGTGCTCCAGCTGTTCCCGCTCCCCGCGACAGAAGCGACGGTGGACTCGATCGAGCACGGCGGGTCCGGCTACAACGTCGTGATCCGGCTCGTCGGCGAGGGCGAGGAGACCCAGGTCCAGACGCGCTGGAAGGATCGCGACGGCCGGCCGACGATCGTCGAGGCGAGCCACCTCAGCCGGATCGCCCGCGCCGCCGAGGACGTCGAAGGCGAGGAACCGTCCGAGCCGGCCTGACCGCTAAGCCGAGTCCTGCGGAACGCGGTGCCTTGCACGCGCAGCGGCGAGGCGATCGTGCGCCTCGGCGATCAGCGGCAAGGCGATGTCGCGGAAGGTCTCGTCGCTCGGGTTGAGGATCGATGCCCAGTGCTGACGGGCAGAGACGGGGTGGGGGACCACGCGATCGAAGGATGCGTAGTCGAGCTGCTCGACCGCGCCGACGAGCCGGTCGTACGTCTCTCGGCTGACGCCGACGTTCAGGCGGAAGACGCCGGGCCGTGACAGTTCCGACGGCGTGCCGTCGTCGAAGTCGTCCTTCCAGACGATCGTCGCGAAGTTCGGGAAGTGCTTCTCGTCGAGCGAAAAGAAGGACGCCCCGTCGATTGTGATCATGTATGCCTCCGGGTACACGTCGGAGATCGTGCGAGTGATCGCCTCCGGATCGGGCCCGGTCGGCAAGGCTTCTGTCGTCATCTCCCGAGCCTACGATGTGCGTGTCAAGACCCCAGACTGGGCGCGTGAAGCCACGTGTGGGCATCGCCAGGCTGACGGTCGGATCCGCCGATGGCACGTTCACGATCGGCCGCGAGGAGTTCCCGCAGTTCTCGTGGTTTGCCCGGCTCGGCGTGCACGTCCAGTCCGATCAGGTGCGGCTGGCGAAGCCCGAACCGGCATACGTCGAGACCGGCCTGGCCGCGCTTGCCGAAGCGTGTCTGCAGCTCGACGTGCCCGAAGCGGAGATCGCGTTTGTCGACACGGTCATCCCGCCTCCGCCCTACGGCCTGCGCTACGGGTTCCAGGGTGCCTTCACCACGGACCAACCGACGGTGATCTGGATCTTCGCGAACTGGACCTCGCTCGAGGAGCTCCGCGGCGTCGTTCGCCACGAAGCCGCGCATCTGGCCTTCGCCCGCACCCACACCCCGGAGGACTCCGCGGGTCATTCGGGGCCATCGGAGGACTTCGCGCGGGCATTCGAGGTGGCGCCGGGGTGAGGTCCAGGCGACCGATTCCGTTCTCGTCGGTGCGCATACTGGGCGCGTGACGCGCGCTTCGGTCGAGTCGGCGGTCGTGGAGGCACCCGGGTCCGACGTCCCCCGCCTGTCGATGCCCGCGCCCGGGACCGCCGGCGGGATCGAGACGGCCGAACTGGGCGGGTTCGCCGACGGGACCGGCCCCGTCACGGTCACCTGCGTCGACTATTGCGCGGACCAGGTCGAGATCCAGGAGGTCGACGACCTCCGCGAGTTCCTGGCCCGCCATCGACCGGCCTGGGCGCACGTCCGCTGGATCAGCGTCGACGGCCTCGACCAGATGGACGTCATCCAGGCCCTCGCCGAGAAGTACGGACTCCACCCGCTCGCGATCGAGGACGTCGTCCGGACCCACGAGCGGGCCAAGGCCGAGGACTTCCCCGGTCACGAGGACCAGCCCGGTCGCCTGTTCATCGTCGCCCGGACGATCGACCAGCGCGACGGCCGCCTGCACAGCGACCAGATCAGCATGTTCCTGGGCCGGACGACGCTCGTGACGTTCCAGGGCAGTCATCGCCAGGACCTCTCGCCGATCCGCCAGCGGATCCGGACGGCCGGCTCGCGGATCCGCGAGAACGACGCGAGCTTCCTGCTCTATGTGCTGCTCGACGGGATCGTCGATCGCTACTTCCCGGTCCTCGAGCGCTACTCGGAGTGGCTGGGCGACCTCGAGGAGGAGGTCCTGGAGCGGCCGACCCAGTCGACCCTCGAGCAGATCCACCGCGTCAAGCGCGAGCTCCTGACGATCCGTCGCGCGGCCTGGCCCCTCCGCGAGCTGATCGGCCACCTCCAGCGGGAGCGCCACGAGACACTCTCACCGACCGCCCAGACCTACCTCCGCGACGTCCACGACCACTGCGTCCAGATCATCGACCTGATCGAGTCGTACCGGGAGATCGCGAGCTCGCAGGCGGAGACGTACGTGTCGGTTGTCTCGAACAAGACGAACGACATCATGAAAGTGCTCACCATCATCGGCACGATCTTCATCCCGCTGACCTTCCTCGCAGGCGTGTACGGGATGAACATGCCGATCCCGGAGAACGCCTCGCCGATCGCCTACCCGGCGTTCTGGGTCGTGTGCGGCGTGGTGGCGACGTCGATGCTGGTCTACTTCCGCCGGCGCGGCTGGCTGTAGCCGCTCGGCTGCCTCAGGCGACGCCTCGGGCTGCCCACGCGTGGGCCGTGAGAACGATCGGGCCCGCCGGGAGCCTCGACCGGCACAGCTCGCGCAGCGCCTCGCGGCGGCCGGGATCGAGGCTTGCGACGTACGCGCCGCCCGGGCCGACGCCCATCGTGAACGGCTGCCACCAGTCGTCGAAGCTCGCATAGGTCCGACCGGCCGAGAGGGTCGTCTGCTCGACATCGACGAGGCCGGCCGCCCGAAATCGGTCGGCCAGACCGCCTTCGCGAGCGCCTGCCAGGTCCGACTCGTCAACGACCTTCGGGTCGATCTCGCGCGCCGCCTCCCAGAAAGGGCCGAGCGGACCGCGACCGCCGCCGAAATCCCAGACGGACGCGGCGATGACGCCGCCCGCGCGCGTCACCCGGGCCATCTCGCGCAGCCCGGCGACTGGGTCGCTCATGAAGTGCACCACGAGCTGGGCGAGAGCCGCGTCGAACGTCCCGTCCGGGAAGGGGAGGGCCTCCGCCACCGCCCGGCGGATGTCGACGACGGGCTGACGCGTCCGGGCCGCCGCGACGAAGGACTCGGACGGATCGACCGCCGACACCGCATCCGGGCCCACCAACGAAACGAGGTCCGCCGTCAGCGCTCCCGGCCCGCAGCCGACATCGATGACCCGCTGGCCCGAGCGGATCCGAGCGAACTCGATCAGCTGCCGCGACAGCTGACTCGACCATGCGCCCATGTACCGGTCGTAGGCTTGCGCGGCGACATCGAAGGTCACCGACCGAGATCCAGGTAGCGGTCGCGAAGCGCCGCCGTGGTCTTCGCCGTAAGGACGCCCGGGTCGAGCAGCTCTTGGACCGTCATCGAGGCGAACGTCGCGGGATCAGCGAGCAGCTCTCCGTAGCGCGCGCTCAGTCCGACCATGTCGATGTTGGCAGCGGGCTGGACGACGAGGTACCGGCCCCACGTCCAGGCGCCGCTCGGGTGCTGGACCATCGACAGCAGGAGGAGGTGCTCGAGCCAGATCAGGCATAGCTCGCTGCGGCCCTTGACCTTGTCGAAGGCTCCGGCGCGGAACGCCCCGGATCGGTCGTGGACCTCCCGGTCGCGCCAGAGGTTCTCCGGCTTCGGCTGCTCGGGCTTCAGCCGCTCGTGGTACTTGACGTCGATCCCGACGATCCCCTGAGACCCGTCGCCGATGTCGAGGACGAACGCTGTATCGAACGCCCGCAGGCTGTTCAGCCATTGCGGATCGAGGCGGCCCGGCGAGTGCGCGAACCGGATCTCCGACACCCGGCCAGGTGCGTCGGGCATCCAGGTGTGCAGGGCGCGATCGGCTCGACGGACGTCCGCAGCCAGGTCGCCGAACAGGTTGAACGCGAGTGCCTCCGACGACAGGAGATCGGCCCACAGCCGCTGGTGATCGAAGCTCTGCTCGGGCTCGACGAAAGACGTCCGCGCGCGCGCCGCGTCGAGCGCCGCCGGCGTCAGGAAGTTCGCCCCGGTCTCCACCCCGTAGTCGAGCGGCACGCGGCTCCCGACCGGTCGCAAGTCGACCCCGGGCCTTGGCCGGTACGGCTGCGTGCCGATCGGGTGCCCGTGTGCCTCGCGCCATCGCGCCTGGTGCAGCCGCGTCTTCTGGAGGAACGCCGTCATGGCCGGCCGTCTGGGGATCTCGTCGTTCCGGTCCCAGCAGAACGCCGCCTCGAGCTCCTCGCGGAAGGTCTCGGTGTCCACGTCGGCAGGATAGAGTCGGCCGGTGACAACCGACGTCCTGATCAGTGATCGCGATCAGGACAATGGGCCGCCGGACGAACCGCTGAGCCGCAACCGCGACTTCGCGACGATGCTCGTCAGCCAGAGCGTGTCCGCCGGCGGCGACGCGGTCAGCTCGACGGCGCTGCCCCTGCTCGTGCTGGCGCTGACCGGCTCGGGTCTGGCCATGGGGATCGTCGGAGCGGTCTCCACCGGGGCCGACTTCGTGATGGGCACGATCGCCGGCGCCATCGCCGATCGCGGCGATCGGAAGCGGATGATGTTCCTCGCCGATCTCGGCCGGGCCGTCTTCACGGCCCTGATCCCGCTCTCCGACCTCGTCCACGGTCCGACGATGGCCGTGATCATCCTCGTCTCCGCCCCGCTCGCGATCCTGCGGGCGTTCTTCCGCGCCGGCTATCTCGCCGCGATGCCGAACCTCGTCGGGCGATCGCAGCTCGCCCGCGGCAACGGCATCCTGGAGACCGCCTTCTCGGCGTCGTTCATCGTGGGCCCGTCGATCGCCGGCTTGCTCGTCACGGTGATCGGTCCTGGCCCCACGCTCGCGGTCGACGCCCTCTCGTTCGCCGTCTCGTCGCTCGGACTCTTCCTCATCCGACGCGATCTCAAGGCGCCGACCGATCGGCCGCCGTCGCGGATCGTCGATGACATCCGCGAGGGAGTCGTGTACGTGGCCCGTCACCCGGTCCTGCGGACGGTGATCTTCCTGTTCGCCACGACCTCGGCGGTGCTCGCTCCAATCGGCGCGGCGATGACCTTCCGGATCGTCCGCGACCTCGGTCAGAGCCCGGCCGCGTTCGGGCTGACGCTGACCGGGTTGGGAGTTGGCACGCTGCTCGGTTCGGTCTTTGCGACAAGACTGGGCCACAGCACCGACGTCGCTCGTGTGCTCGTCGTCGCCATCCTGGTCATCGGCGCTCCGCTCATCGCGGCCGCGGCCCTCGGCTCGGTCCCGATCATCGTGGTCCTGAGCGCCCTCTCCGGTGCGGGCGAAGCCGCCCTAGTCGTGGTCTACGTCAGCGTTCGCGCGGCGAACTCCCCGGACGAGCTCGTCGGGCGGATCGCGAGCACGGCTCGAGTCAGCGCCCTCGGACTGATGCCGATCGGGAACCTGATCGGCGGTCTCCTCATCGACACGATCGGCGGCACCGGCACCCTCGCCGTCATCGGCGCGTCGCTGTGCGTCCTCGCGCTCGGCTTCAGCCAGGTCCGCGGCCTGCGCGCAGCCTCACTTGCGCCGTCGACGCAGGGCTCTCCCAGCAGCCCGATCCTCCCGATCTCCGAAGGCCTCGAACGGTAGACGGGCGAATCTGTAGACGGGCGAATCGCGCCAAGAACCGAAATCCGGGTCTCGTCGCCATAGGCTATGAGGCACGACTGCAATGGCCGTGCCCGACGGCGAGGGAACGATGGACCAGCGACGGCTCGTGGAGCGCGCGAGGGGAGGCGATCATGACGCCTTCGCCGAGCTCGCTCGCGCCGCCGTCGTGCGGCTGGACCAGGCCGCTCGCCTCATCCTCCGGGACCCGGAGCTCGCACGCGACGCGGTCCAGGAGGGGCTGATCCGGGCCTGGCGGGATCTCAAGAAGCTGCGAGATCCCGACCGGTTCGATGCCTGGCTCTATCGCCTCACCGTCAATGCCTGCCTCGACATCGCCCGCCACAGGCGCCGGCGAGTCGTCGAGGTCCAGCTCATGACCCTCCACGCGCCGTCCATTCCGGACAGCGCATCAGCCCACGCGGACCGCGAGCTCGTCGACGAAGTGCTCGGCGAGCTCGACGAGCAAGGCCGGGCGATCGTCGTCCTGCACTACTACA
>Ga0070699_100004337_pt1 | contig 12547 bp, 10 predicted proteins | sample KBSK1503metaG_FD_65473 | JGI IMG/M metagenome (GOLD analysis project Ga0070699, IMG submission 65473) | Corn, switchgrass and miscanthus rhizosphere microbial communities from Kellogg Biological Station, Michigan, USA - KBS K1-50-3 metaG | ecosystem: Host-associated > Plants > Roots >...
GCCGAAGGTGTCATCGGCCTGTGGGAGCCGCCAGATGTCGTGATCGCTGATCGTCTGTGAGTTTCCGTTCCCGATTCCCACCTGGTAATAAAAAGTCTTGCTGTTGTCATCCCACATCTTCTGCAGCCAATCAAGCCCGAATTTCGCCTCGTTGGTGAAGTTCGAAGTTGCGGAGCCCGCGCCCATCTGGTTGGGGAAGTCCCGCACGCCGATCAGCATGAGCGACACCGTGTAGCTGTGGGTTTGCACGAACTTCAAATAGTCGCCGGCGTCCCACCATCCTCCCGACGCGTCGATTACCGCTCCAGTCGGAGTCAGATCGCCGGAGAATCTCCCATTCTTGTTCAAGCTGGGCGTGAAGTAGACCTTGGCGCTCGCGTCGTTCAGATGCCCTGCCGCGGTCCGCAGCGCAGTGGGGATGAAATTCGGCCCGTCCCGCTCGTTTTCGTAGAAGTACAGAGTGTTTGCCAGTGGGGTGGAATACAGGTTTGCCGCCGTGTCGATTCTGAAGCTGGGCGAGGTCGCGGCAATGGGCGTACTCACCGCGATGGTGTAGGTGCCCGCTGTGGAGACGGAAGAAAAGTCCAAAGCATAAACATTCGGATAACTCCCGCTCCAGCTGCCAAGATTCAGGCCGATCGGCGCCGAAAACACCGTGGTTCCGCTCGAATTCTTCACACTGAATGAGGCCCCAGTCTCCGAGGCCGAGGCCATCAGATACGCGCGTTTGTTTGCAGTCGCAACGTAGCCGATCTGGTTGACGCGGATGAAAGCGGTCTGCGCCTGGGCCGTGGTGGCCAAAAGCACGAGGATCAAAATGCTAATCGTGGCCATACCGGCTTTGGAGATCGCGGCCGACAGACGGTTAGGTCCGTCTGGCCGGCAGGCCCTGGATTCTCTTTCTTGTCTCATGATTCCTCCTTCCTGTTGAACCGGTTACAGGTCAATCAGCGCGAGAGGTGTTGAGGAATGGGTTCCGCTGAGAATGCTGCTCCCGGCTAAGCAGTGGACCGCTTGGCGAAGGGCAATTTTCCGCCGGGTGCGCCAGCCATTCTGACTGCGGTTTCCAGCTGTGTCAAGTAGTTTTACGATTTATTAAACCGATTCACGAATTGAGCCCCCAGTCTGGCTTGTTGACCCTGCAAAATTGCCCCTCGGGCAGTCGCATTACTGCGGTAACTTTTCCGCGCTCCGAGGTTGTTGGAGACTCGTATGGCCGGCACTGATGTGTGCGATGGAGTTTGTTATGCACAGGATTCCTGCTCTGTTTTTTTTCCTGGTGTGGGCCCTCTTGCCCAGCTCATCTGCTCAACTGCAACCTGCAACACCACAGGTCCAGCCTGCAGCCACGCCTGATCTGCCACACCTCGCCGCTGGCACACCCGTAAAACTCCGCATGGGGAGAACGGTCTCCTCCGCGGACGCGGGCTCCGGTGAAACAGTTCGACTGGAAGTGGTGGAAGAAGTGCGGGTTGAGAATGCGGTCGCAATTTCCGCGGGCAGCACTGCGTTAGCGACGGTCATGAAGCCGGATTCCAAAAAGATCAAGGTGCCCGGCGGGAAGCTCGCCATCAGCATCGACTCCGTGAATCTGGCGGATGGAGAAAAAGCTCCCTTACGCGCTGTGAAGGAGACTGAGGGTGCTGGGCCTCGAAGTGCAACCGCTGGCGCGAATGCCAAGATTCTCGTTTTCCTGCCATCTGCACCGCCGTACCCGATGCTGAACGGTAAGGATGTGATCATTCCCAAAGGCACGGCAGTGACAGCTTACATTAGCGAAGACGTGGCGCTCGATCTGGCAAAGTTCCCATCGCGACCACTGGACGCCTCCGCAACAACCAGCAAGGCGGCTGCAGTCAACGATCCCGCCGCGAGCAGCGCGCCAACCGAGTTGAACATTTCCTCCCGGCCCTTTGGGGCAGAGATCGATATTGATGGCGTCTTTGTGGGCAGTACGCCTTTAAGGCCGTTGTTCCTGCGGGCGACCACACGATTTCTCTCAGGCTGGCCGGTTATGGACCTTGGCGGCGAACCGTCTTTGTAACCGGTGGGAAATTCGCCGTCTATGCGGAGCTGTCGCCCGGAGGCATCAATGGCGACGTGGTTTCCCACTGCTCGACCACGAATTGTGTCGACTCCACGGTCGGTGATGTCGCCCGCCGGCCACCGCCAAAAGAGGAACCGCGGCACAATCAGAGCGCGCCCCCACCGCAGTAATTCCCATCGGCCGAGAGGACCTCTTTGGTTTCATTCCTGGCTAGGGTATGCCCTTCATACTATCGGCAAAGAACTCTTGAACCCCTCGATGCGTGCTAGGCATCTGTACCGTGCAGTACACATATCTACGGGCGGCCCCAGGAGATCGCCGCTGCGATCGCCTTCCTCGCCAGTCTGGGCGCGTCGTATATCACCGGCACCTTACTCAACGTGGATGGTGGCTACAACGCCTGAGCATGGGCGCTATACATTTAGCGGCCTCTGAGGAGCCCGAGACATCTAAGACTTCAAAACGCAGCCCTCGCCGCCTAGTAACTGAACGGTTCACTGCTTGTCCTTCCTGTGGGTGCCGTCTCGGCTCGGCACCCCAATCTTAACTTGAGTCGAGGAGACGGTCGAAATAACCAGGCCGACGCCCAGCATGCAGAGCAGGAAGAGGATTGCTCCGGTGAACAGCACCAGGATCTGACCGCGGAACGGAACGTTGCGGAGAGATGCGATAGATGCGGTCCTGCTGGTAATCGCGCGCGAAACCGAGAGCGATCTGGTGACGGCCTTCTTCTTTATTATGCCCGCCGTGACCTTCTCCGGCTTCGGATTTCCCATCAGCACCATGCCACCGTGGCTGCAGTACCTCACCTATCTCAGCCCGCTGCGCTATTTCCTCGTGGTGCTTCGCGGCACCTATCTGAAAGGTGTCGGCATGGAAATCCTCTGGCCACAAATGGCCGCTATGGCCGCTCTGGGAGTCGGCCTCCTGACCCTAAGCATCTTCTGTTTCCATAAAGCGCTCGACTAATCCCCGACTAACCAATGTCCGTGCGGGGAGAGGCACCACCCTGCGACCGATTACCATGCTCCGGCTCATGAGAGGAAGGCCGCCATTCGATCTGGGCCGGTTGCCAACTGCTAACACGATTCCCGGCGTATCGTTGCGCACCCTTCCATCTCGGGTTATGTCCGAGTAGCCCGTGATTCGCCCGCAATGGTACCGCTCTGGCGAAAACGCCCGATAGAGTCTTGGAACTTCACTTTGTTGATTGCGTTGTTAGCGACTATGCGATCACCTGCACGGCACCCTTCTTGGTATCGCTAGGACTCTGCGTTGGGGTTTGAACCGCGGATACGGCGGGTGGCATTTCGTGAATACCCAGTTCTGCGCGCACAGACTTGAATTCATCCAGCGTCACGGTCCCTTTAAAGTCCCCGGCGTATTTCTTGGCGAGAGTCTTGGAAGTGTCAGTGTTCTCGAGGAAGAAGCTCTCCGTGGCGATGTAGTAGGCACGCTCGTGGTTTGGTTTGCTTTCGAGGGTTGCGTGACGTGCGTAGCCTTGAGCTTTCGTAAAGTCTTTGAGCAGCAGATACGCTTCGGCGAGATCGCAGAAGAGATCGCAACTAGGAGCAAGTCGCTCGCACGCGAGCATCCAGTCGATAGCTTGGCGCAGTCCGTCGCTGCCGTCCTTGTTGAGACTTGTGTCCTTCAGACCGGTTGGTCGCTTGTCGTGATATAGGCTCGCCGCCGTGCCGGTAATGACACGCAGGAGTTCGACGTGACCGATTGCACGGAGTGTTTCTATGTACATATATTTCGCCAGACGGCGATCATGGGCAGAGGTGTCAGCTTTTCTACGAATAAAATCGAGTTCCTCGACAAGCTTCTCGGCATCATCAATCAGCAGTTTGGCACGCGACAGCGGCAGAGCGCTCCAGTCGTCGCGATCGTATGTCGCGAATGCGGCAAGGCGGGCCAGGCGCACAGGAAAGCGAATGGTATCCGGCAGCACAGGTTTCTGGTGCCGGGCCGAAATCGTTTCGTAGCTTCCTGACTCTATAGTGTCGGGCGCTCTTTCACCGAGTAACTCCGTAAGCATGAGGACGCAGCGTCCCGGAGAGCCCATTTGACGCCATACAATAGCTTCGTTGTAGGTCGCTTGCTGGCGCAATACCACGGTTTGAGGAGACCCCGGCCAATCTTGGAGCTGACGGAAGCAGTCTATGGCGGACATGCGGTCCTGTTCTGTGTCAACTAGAGAATGAGCGACCCCCTCAGCCAGAAGAACAGCCTGGCGGAGCTCATCCGTTAGAGCGAGGCTCGTGCACTTAATTGAAGTGGGAGCTGCAGTGCAGTGTAGCGGGATTGAAGCTCTGAAAAAGCCGAAATTGAACGCCGCTTTGGCCAACGACGATGCGCGTGTTCTGGCATCGTCAGAGGCGCCGGGTACCGTTCCAGCATATTGCGCAAATTGGCAAGCACCCTGGCGTAGAGCGGAAAAGCCATCAATCTGATCGTTGGTCATGCCCGGATAGCGCATACGAAAAAGGAACTTCAAGGCAGCACGTTCCGCCGAGAGCTGGGTGGGATCGATTCCGGGTGCGAAGTCGGTGGAAGCAGTGACGGCAATGGACTTGATGCGTCCGCCACGAGCGGCGAGATGTATAGAAACAGCTTTGTCGCCGCTGGTTTGGGCAACTCCGGAAATTGTCGGCGCCCCCGAATTGAGCCATTCAAAAATGCTTCGAACAAGGCGAGCGACGGAGCCGATATCGACGCCGGCAGCCGTTTTAAGCTGCAGATTCTGCACTGCCTGATCAAGTTGAACGTCATGCAATTTCCATTCGAGGTCGAGATCATCCGATGCGGGGACGAGCACAACCGGCTTTAGGGAATTTGAGAGAAACTCGCTGATGATAGCGGGTTCATAGTTGGCGGGCGGGGTCGGTCTGAGAAGTAGGACCTTGGGTTTCCAGGGCTCGCCTGCGAGTTCATGGCCGAGGCGAGCCAGAGCATCCAGAATTGCGTCAGTGGGGATGCCGGTCTGCGCGTCCCCCGCAGGAAGTTCCTTCAGCGGGAGCATGCTCCAATTGGTCTTGCTGCGACTGCCGGACCATTTGCCGCGTTCCCATTCGCGCCAGAGTTTGCGGGCCGCGAGCAACAACAGCGCCAGCCCGATGACAATCACGATTGTGACAATAATTTCGCGCAGCCAAGTCGGAACAATAGCGACGTAATGCTCGTGCAGGCTCAGGGATCGGGCTTTACTGATGATATTCCAGGCGCGTACTCGCCGGTCGGTTGGAGCCCCGGCGCGCGCCCACCTAGAGGCGAGTGCAATGGCCTCCGATTTTTTGCCGTTGAGAAGCAGGGTATCGGCATTGTTGAGGTCTTGGTCAATCAGCATGAGGGCAACCCAATTGAGACAGTCTTTAGCCGTCTCATTAGCCGGGTCGAGCTTTAGCGCCGAGTCGCAGTTGGCCTGCGCGTCGGAGAGGCGGGCGAGGTGCAGTTCGTTGTGCCCGATTATGGCCTGAGCCTGATCTTTACTACCCTGCGATGGTGCGCTACTGGACGACTGCAATGAGGGCGTAGCAGTGGGCGTGGCAGGGGCGGCAGCAATGAGCAGCATCAGGAAGGCTGCGACCATAGATGACCTCCTGAAAAATTCACAGCGTCAAATGCGGGTGTGGCCGCACCTTGGGGCTGTTAGCTTTCGCTTGACGAGTACCCGCCGAATTCGGTTGTCTGTACGGTGAGGCTCCTGTCAGCAGCGGTGCTCTGCAGATATACGTTAATTGCGTACGAATTTCGCGAGGAATGAAGCTGCTCAACACGTTGATTGTTTGCTGGGTCTTATCACGGAAACTGCTTGCGGGAGCCTGGTAGCGGTTCGCCGTGCATCCCGACAAAACGATGGCGAAGGCCAAGAACGCTGACGTGTGTCGCAGGCGCAAACTGGGCATCTTCATATGGACGGGTAGCGTAGTCACCATGCGCAGAATAAACAACAAAACTTGTTTCTGTTACGAAAGTGGAACAAGGGGACTCCTCTTTTCAGGATAGCGAAGTCAGGTATGTTCGGTTCGAAAGAACGACAAGTAAATGCAAAACAAAGTGTTAACCGTCTGGTGACCCGATGACCTTGCACTCCAAAGCCCTCTTTAAAGGAGGCGGGTGGCAGGTATTCCGTGACGGTCTACTACGCTAGCTTCGCAGGTTGATCGGCTCCGGGATGTCAGTATGGACTTCGCACAAGATATCGGGCGGAAGCAGCGGGGCAAGGCCACATTAGGAAACTACCCATTCCTAATGCCGTGAGTGGAGATCAAGAAGTCCAATCTTTACGGGATTTTCACGGGAGTGATTCTGGGCAGGTTTTCTAACGCCACTGCCACTGAGTACCAGACGCGCAAACTTGTAGGAATGGTTAAACGATCCCACGGACTCCCATTCTCGACGTCCCGATGCTGATCATTCTTTGTTCCAAGGTGGGCAGGCCGAACCTAGAAACAACAGGCTTGCAGGATTCGCAGCAGCTGCTGCCTAAGCGGCCTCGTCTTCAATTTTGATGCGGAGCGATTTTAGGAACTTGAGGTCCTGGTCGCTGATCTTGAACTCGGGATTGCTGGTGAGCGTGGTCACCAGGGAGGTCTTGTCGCCAGACTTCTCCCCGGGCTTGCTCACCCCGATCGTGGCTTCCAGCACCAGGAAGATGTCGTATCCCCCGTCTTTGATTTTGGAAACGACTTCAGCAATCTGCTCCGAGTCGGCCAGCGACTCGTTGATTGCCTCGCCCAGTTCCTTCATCAGTTGCTTCAGTTGCTGGTCCACGTGACCCCCTTACGGTCGGTAGCGCCGGCATCCCGCCCGGCTGTCCTGAGGCCATCTGCGCCCTCAGATCCACCTTAACCATTGGATGCTTGTTTGCATCACAATGTTTCGTGACCTGACGCCGCGCTATTGTACCTCCGAACCCTGCTAAAATCGACGCCGATGGCAAATGTTTCGACCGCCCGCAAATTGAGCATTTTGGCGCGAGTTGCAGCCCAGCACGCCGGGCGCACCCGCACCTTCGGCGCCGTCCTGAATGCCGCTCGCACCACCGCGGTTCACTTCGGACGCGTGCTGCATCAGCTCTGGCTGGAGGTCACCGGCTTTGTTTTCCTATTCTTAGCGGGCATCGGGGCGTTGGCCTTCTTTCGTGAGTTTACCAAGCACCCGGCCGGCCAAACCCGTTGGGGCCGCGTGCTGGTTGCAACATGTTTCACATTGACGTTTACCTGGTTCGGCGTGAGCTCATTCTGGCGGGTGCGAAGGAAGCGCTGAAACATCTCTCAACCACCAAGGACACCCTCCGAATGCGCTCATGTTTAAGAGCTCGCAAAGAGAGTTCCCGAGCACGCCGACCCTTCGACTACCTTAGTGTCCTTCGTGGTTGAGGGTTTTCTGATGGCAGACAGACTCAAGACCGCTAGCCGCGCTCCTGCCGCACCAGAAACTTCCTCCCACATCCCCGTCCGCCCGCTGTACACGCCCTCCGACCTCCAAGGCCGGGATCCTGAGCATGAAGTCGGTTACCCCGGCCAGTATCCCTTCACCCGCGGCGTGCAAGCAACCATGTATCGCGGGCGGCTATGGACCATGCGCCAGTATGCCGGCATGGGCGACGCCGAGGAATCCAACAAGCGTTACAAGTATCTGCTGGCCAACGGCACGACGGGCCTTTCCGTAGCCTTCGACCTGCCTACGCAAATCGGCCTCGACTCCGACAACACGCTTGCCATGGGCGAAGTCGGCAAAGTCGGCGTCGCGATCGATTCCATCGAAGACATGCAGCGCCTTTTCGAAGGCATTGACCTGACCAAAATTTCCACCTCGATGACCATCAACGCCACGGCTTCCATCCTCCTGGCGCTTTACGTCGCTGTGGCCCGTCGCCAGGGCGCGAACATCCGCCAGCTCTCCGGCACTGTGCAGAACGACGTCCTCAAAGAATATGTCGCGAGAGGCACCTATATTTATCCCATTCGCGAGGCGATGCGCATCATCACCGACCTGTTCGCCTGGGCCAACGACAATGTGCCCGAGTGGAACACGATTTCCATCTCCGGTTATCACATGCGGGAAGCCGGGTCGACTGCGGTGCAGGAAGTGGCGTTCACCCTGGGCAATGGCATCGCCTACGTCCAAGCTGCCATCAACGCTGGGCTCGATGTCGACAAGTTCGCCCCGCGGATTTCGTTCTTCTTCAACGCGCACAACAATTTTCTGGAAGAAGTGGCCAAGTATCGCGCCGCCCGCCGCATGTGGGCGAGCATCATGCGGGAGCATTTCAAGGCCAAGAATCCACGGTCCTGGATGTTACGCTTTCATACCCAGACTGCGGGTTCCACGCTCACCGCGCAGCAGCCGGAGAACAACATTGTCCGCACGGCGATTCAGGCGCTGGCCGCGGTTCTGGGCGGCACGCAATCCCTCCACACCAATTCCTATGACGAAGCCCTCGCCTTGCCCACCGAGCAGGCCGCGCGCATCGCCCTGCGCACACAGCAAATCGTCGCTTACGAATCGGGCGTGCCCCAGACCGTCGATCCGCTCGCCGGTTCTTATTACGTCGAAACGCTGACCAACGAAATCGAAAAGCGCGCCACCGCCTACCTCGAAAAACTTGACGCTCTCGGCGGAATGCTCAAAGCCATCGAGCGCGGTTACGTGCAGCAGGAAATCCAGAACGCTGCCTACGAATATCAGCAGGCCGTCGACCGCCTGGAAGCCGTCGTGGTGGGCGTGAACCGCTTTGCGGTAGAGGACGAAAAACCCATCCCCATCCAGCGCATCGACGAATCCCTCGAACGCAAGCAGGTGGAACGGCTGCGTGCCTTGCGCGCCCGCCGTGATCCTCAGCCCTGGAAAGATGCCCTCAAGCAACTGGAAGACGCCGCCCGTTCCGGAGCCAACCTCATGCCGCACATCTTGGCTGCCGTCGAAGCCTATGCCACCGTCGGCGAAATCTCCGACACCATGCGGCGCGTGTTCGGGGAGTACAAAGAGGCCGTGGTGATTTAGGACAGGCGTTGGTCATTGGTCGTTTGTCGCTATCGATCGTCCTTCGCCATCACCGGGCTAAGCCCCTACCCGAACCAGTTGCCGGCTTTTGATTGAGGAGAGCACTTTCAGAATCTCAGGCACGTGGCGCAGTAGATCCGCGAGCCGGTTCGATGTGCAGCGAACTAGGATGATCGCGATTTTGCGGCCGCTCAGGCTCTGTTCGTATTCCAGGCCTAGGTCAACGGTCAGAAATACCTCAAAATCAGCCTGTTCGGCCAGAGACAGAAGTTCCCCGTTCTTCTTCCCGGCCCAGCCTGCCTCCGGGACAGTTCGACACTCATGGCCGGTCAAACTGTCCTTGAATTTTCTGGGGACACACTCGTCGAGCAGCACCTTCATCGAAGTTGACTGAGCACGAGCGACTTGGCATGTTCAAGGGCTTGCACTGCTGCTTCTCGAGTCACGGTAGGAAAATCATCAAGAAACTCATCCAGCTTCTGCCCGCCTTCCAGGTAGTCCAACAGGGTCTGGAAGGGGACACGCGTGCCTCGGAAAACCGGCGTGCCGCCGAGCACATCGGGGTCTCTGATGATTACATCATTGAGAGCGGCCATAGAAGCGCCTTCGATCCACGGCAATCATGCTAAGTCTACTCTCCGGATGAGGGTAAGCCAACTGCGGGATGCGCGTTTCCAGCCGGCATGTTCGGGCGCCCACCGTTCGCAAAGAACGCGAGATGGGCTACCCACCAGGAAATCCGGTTATCCAGATAAATCTAGATCAATCTTGACCTCGCCAGAACCAAAGGGGTAATATTTTTGATGAGCAGGAGGCCTCATGCCCGCCAAAGCTGCCACCGTGAAAATTGGCCCAGCGATCGACAAGAAGCTTTATGCCGACTTTGTGAAGATTGCCCGGGAAAACGGACAGTCCCAACGCTTCTTGCTGGAGAAAGCTTTGCGCCACTATATCGAATTCGTGGTTCCCTCTCAGACCACGGTGCGGCCTGCAATGGTGGCCCATTTCCGGCGTTCCACCGACAAGAATCGAGACCTGCATCAGCTCCTGGCTAAGGGTTGATGGCCGCGCACGTCTACCCGACTGTGGCCGAGGCCATCGAGATGCACCGGCATCTCATTGAGGAATTTGGCGGCCGCCACGGGCTTCGAGATAGGGCCGCCTTAGAGGCCGCAATTTTTCGCCCTCAAATCGGTTACTACAACAGTCTGACCGAAGAAGCGGCGGCTTGTCGACTCCAGTCTTGAACAGAGCGACCGTCGTAATTACCGACTTCGAACTCGCGCACAAGAACCCGACGTTTGAGTTTCTACAGACAGCAGTGCCGGCCCTTGTGCAGAGCAGCGTGATTGCTCTTCCTGTGCAGGTCGTTCGCAGTCGGAAATCTCCCGAATGTCCGCCTGCCGTTCCGGTGGTTTTGCCCTCGCCGGGCTACGACCGCGATTACTATCTAGTTTCAGGAAGAATAGACGAGCAGGCGGACAGTGTATCCATTACATACGAATTGGCACACGTGAGGAACTGCAATCCAGAGGGACTCATCCGCGAAACAAAACAGTTCTCTTCCCGAGATCTCACGAGTGGTTTGATGGCGATAGCGCAGACTTACGGGTCAAGGATCAGCGCAGATGTCGAAACGAAACTCAAAGTTGTAATCAAGCCCTTGGTGGCCGCCAGGTCTCCTGACAAAGTTTTCCTCGGGGCATCAAAGGAGACTTCCGACCTTGCCAAAAATATTACTGGTTACCTGACTCTGAGTCTTGGTTTGGACGATCGTTTCGAGTTCGAGGCTTGGCAGGGCGGGAATCCAAGCCCGAATCCAATTCTCTCGGGTACGGTCAAACGCGAGGGATCCCAAGTCGTTGCGACTCTGACGATTGAACGTGACCATCAGACGACAAACTTGGAACCCGTACGCGGGCAACGAAACCGATTTGCCGTCTTTCTCGACCAGGTCGAAACTGCAGCCGTGCAAGGTCTTTTGGCCGCAAGTTCCATTTCCACCAATGGCGCATTGGACAGAGAGAAGGCCGCCTCACTAATGCAGGAAGCACAGCGGCTTCAAGCTGAAAAAAAATATCCAGAAGCTCTCGAAAAGTATGCTCAGCTAGTGACTGCCAAGGATTTGCCCGAGCTTCAACGTGAAGCGTTAGTCGCTACCGGAAAGATCTACCTCAAACAAAAGAAGTACCAGGCGTGCGCTAACAACTTGGAACAGGCGCTAGGTGTTATCCCGCCGACAACTGAGATTTTGAATGACCTAGGGACCTGTTATCTAAAGTCACGGCGACCAGAGATCGCACGAGAGCAACTGCTGAGATCCCTCGATCTGAACCCTGATCAACCTGCAGTACACCTTGAGATTGGGGACACATTCGGGCAGCAGCGGGATTATCTTGCCGCAACCCGGCAGTATCTTTCCTCTAAGGCCGCGCCCGAGGTAATCGAGAACCGCATCAGCCGTTTAGCGCGGGACTTACGCAAAGACGAAGTCGAGCCGTTTGTCGAACTCCTATCCGACGCCAGCCGTGGAACTAGTGGAGCCTGGTTGAAGGCCGACGAAGCGGTTGCTCGCATAACCTTGGGCAAGATCCTGGAAAGCGAAGGCAAGTTTTCGGAGGCCGCCAACCAATACCGGCAAGCCTGCCAATTATCTGTAGATGATTGCTTGGTTGCCATCGAGAGCAGGGCACAATTGGCAGCAGTTCTTCTGACTTTGGCGAGTCTTCCCAAGCCTGATCCGAATGCGCTGAGCGAGGCAGATCACGTCCTGACGGAAGCAGAGGGGCGTTTCTCGAATGAGGTTCCGAGTGACCTTAAAGAGTGGGCTACTCGACTTCAGGGCCTCGTTCTGGAACACCGACACGATTATCGCGGCGCGCTGGCAAAATTTCGCCACGGTTACGAACTGTTGCCGTCCACCATGGGAGACCTTCAAATAGCTTACGCAGCCGTAGAGGAATTTCGGGATGCAACTGCCGGCGGCTCGAACCCCGATCTCCTTCGAGAAGCACGGGAGGATTTGAAGGACGCGCGAGTTCGAATGAAGCGGGAGATCGAAACCAGTCAGGAAGAGAACATTGTGCAGGCGTACACCCTTGTCAATCGGGAATTAAGCAATATTACCCAAACGCGGGAGACACTGGAAAAGCTTCTTGCAACCGACCCACAAAATTACGCACTCTTGAACAGTCTTGGGACCGCGTACACGTATGAGCCCCATAATTATGAAGTGGCCTACGAGTACCTGAAACGGGCTGTGAAGGCATCGCCGGAAAATCTTTCAGCGCGTGAGAATTTAGTCGAGGCGGCTATTTTTGCTGGAGACCTCGAGACGACTGAGGGGCAGGCCAGAGATATTGTAAGCCGCTTGCAATCTGCAGCATCCTCAAAGGGTAGGGACCAAAAACAATCCGCAGCTGTTAAAGCTGTTATGGAGTTCTATTTAATAGTGGCAGGGATCGCAAAGCATCGTTCTGTGGAGCGGGA
>Ga0070699_100004340_pt1 | contig 12542 bp, 9 predicted proteins | sample KBSK1503metaG_FD_65473 | JGI IMG/M metagenome (GOLD analysis project Ga0070699, IMG submission 65473) | Corn, switchgrass and miscanthus rhizosphere microbial communities from Kellogg Biological Station, Michigan, USA - KBS K1-50-3 metaG | ecosystem: Host-associated > Plants > Roots >...
CGGTGGAGGCCCCGCAAAAGCACCCCACCGCGCAAAGTCCGCGCGGCGGGGACCCGCAAAGGGCGCCAGTATACAATCTCCCGGGAGAACCGGTAAGTGCTCAGCAGCTCTTTTCTTACACGATTTCTGACGTTTGTCTCCGTTTGCCTCCTCGTGGGGATGGCTGCGCCATCGGCGCACGAGATTCCGAACGACGTCACGATTCAAATCTTCGTCAAGCCTGAAGGGCAGCGGCTCCGGCTGCTCGTTCGTGTGCCGCTCGCCGCGATGCGCGACATGGACTACCCGAGGCGCGGCGCGAAGAACTCGGGCCTGCTCGACGTCGCCCGCGCCGAATCGACGCTGCGCGATGCGGCGACGCTCTGGGTGGCCGACAGCTTGGACGTCTTCGAGGAAGACACGAAGCTCGCGTACCCGCGCGTGGCGGACGTCCGGGCGTCGCTCGAGTCCGATCGTTCGTTTGCGACCTATGACGAGGCGCTGGCGCACCTGACCGGTCCGCGGCTGGCCGACGACACCGAGCTCGTGTGGACGCAGGGACTGCTCGATGTCCTCTTCGAGTATGCAATCCAGTCGGACCGCTCGCGATTCTCCATCGATCCGAAGTTCGCCCGCCTCGGGCTGCGTACAGTCACCGTCGTCCGCTTCGATCCGCCCGGCGGTGCCGAGCGGGCATTCGAGCTGGTCGGCGACCCCGGGCTGGTGCGCCTCGATCCGCGGTGGCATCAAGCAGCATGGCAGTTCGTGAAGCTCGGCTTCGAGCACATCCTGGACGGCACGGACCACTTGCTGTTCCTTTTCTGCCTGGTCATTCCATTCCGCCGCGTCAGGCCGCTCATCGCCGTCGTCACGTCGTTCACCGTCGCGCATTCGATTACCCTCTTCGCGTCGGCGTTCAACCTCGCGCCCGACGCGCTCTGGTTTCCTCCGCTCATCGAGACGTTGATTGCGGCGTCCATCCTGTACATGGCGCTCGAGAATATCGTTTTTTATGCGGGCGAGGCCCCACCCTCGCCCGGGCGGCTCGCGCCTTCGCGCTCGCCGCGGCCGCAGGCGCTTGGCGCGAACGTGAAGCGGCGGTGGCTGATTACGTTCGGCTTCGGCCTCGTACACGGGTTCGGGTTTTCATTCGCGCTGAGGCAGACGCTCCAGTTCGCGGGGTCGCACCTGTTGACCTCGCTTTTCGGCTTCAACGCGGGGGTCGAGCTCGGTCAGCTCCTCGTGCTCGCGATCATTCTGCCGGCGCTCGCGCTGCTGTTCCGCTACGGCGTGGCAGAGCGGATCGGGACGATTATCCTGTCCGCACTCGTGGCGCACACGTCATGGCATTGGCTCACGGAGCGGTATCAGGTGCTGCGACAGTACCGGATTACGTGGCCGGCGATCGATGCGACGTTCCTCGTGACGGCGATGCGGTGGGCGATGGTCCTCGTCGCGATGGCAGGCGCGTACTGGCTGATTGGCGTGCTGCGTAGTCGCCAGGCGTCGTTTCAGGCGCCTTCCGAAACGGTGCACCGCTAGATTGTCACCTACTGCGGGTCGATCTTCGAGACGGCAATCGAGTTGCCTTTCAGCTCGCCGGTCATCTTGACCTTCTGTCCGGCGCGAGCTTCGAGATCTTTGAAGTCCTGATTGGCGATGTCGTACACCTTGCCGTCCGCGGCGAGCAGCACGTACTTGGATCCGCCCTTCACGCACGCGACCGTGCAATCGTGGTCGGCCATCTTGCCCTGGCCTTCGGCGGCCTCTTCATGCTTCGCCTTGCACAGCGAGTCGCTGATCTGACCGGTGAACGTCTGCTCGGCGGCGAGCGGCGTTGCCAGAACGAATGTCGCGACGATGACACGGAATGACTTCATGATTTCGAGCCCCCAGCAACCAGCAACCAGCAACCAGCCTACGCCTGAGCCTCTGCCTCTGCTAATGACATGACAGGAATGCGGCCGCTGAGCACCTCGAGACAGCGCCGTGCCGTCGCGCCGAGAATGATGACGGCGCAGACCATGATCACGCCGGTGCAGATCGACATGACGTATCCCTGCACGTGCAGCGCCGGGTTCGGACCGATCGCGAGCGGCCAGTAGTTGCTCACGATATTGAGATAACCCGCGGTGAGCGTCGTCACCGACACGAAGCAGCACGGGACGAATGTCACCCACGCGTACTTCGTCCGTCCGAGATTGATCACGATCGTCGTGGCCACGGCGAGCGCCACCACGGCGAGCAACTGATTCGCGACGCCGAAAAGCGGCCACACCGTGCTGATGCTGCCGGTCCAGATGAAGTACGCCCACGCGAACACGATCAGAATCGTCGCGATCACCGTTCCGGGCAGCCAGTCGGTGCGCGCGAACGGCTTCCACGCGCGGCCGAGGAATTCCTGGAGCAGGAACCGGCCGATGCGCGTCCCGGAATCGATCGTGGTGAGGATGAATACCGCTTCGAACATGATGGCGAAGTGATACCAGTACGCCATCAACCCGCGCATACCCGGCAAATTGGTGAAGATGTGCGCCATGCCGACCGCGAGCGACACGGCGCCGCCGGGCCTTCCCGCGACCGTCTCGCCGACCTGCGCCTGCAGGTCGGGCAGATTGACGACCGGCACGCCGAGTCCTCGAAACACATCGGGCGTCGTGTTGATCGCGTAGTAGTCGTTCGGGTTCAGCGATGCGGCCGTGATCAGCGCGACGATGCCGACGACTCCTTCCACGAGCATGGCGCCGTAGCCGACTGTTCTGATGTCGCGCTCGTTGTCGAGCATCTTCGACGTCGTGCCGGTCGACACGAGCGCGTGGAATCCCGAGATGGCGCCGCACGCGATGGTGATGAACACGAACGGAAACACCGGACCGGGAAAGATCGGCCCGCCGCCGCCGAGGTATTGCGAGAAGGCCGGCGCCTGCAGCGTCGGGTTGACGATCATGACGCCGATGACGAGGGCGGCGATCGTGCCGATCTTCATGAACGTGCTGAGGTAGGCGCGCGGCGTGAGCAGCATCCACACCGGAAGAATCGCGGCCGCCACCGTATACAGCGCCATCGCCGCCGTCACCTGATGATGCGTGAGCACGAACCAGTGTCCGATCGACGACTCCGCGACGTTCTTGCCGAGCACGACGCCGAGGAACAGAATCACCACGCCGATGATCGTCGCTTCCTGCGTGCGCCCCGTGCGCCACCGGAACATGTAGAAGCCCATGAACACGGCGAGCGGAATCGTGATGAAGATCGTGAACGTCGCCCACGCGCTCTCGGCCAGCGCGTTGACGACGGCGATGCCGAGGCCGGCCATCGCGATGATCAGGATGATGAGGACGGCGATGGCCGCGGTCCCGCCGGCGATCGGACCCACGTCGGTGCGCGCGATGTCGGCGAGCGATCGCCCGCCGCGCCGGGCCGAAGCCCAGAGCCAGAACGAATCCTGGACCGCGCCGGCGAGACACACGCCGGCGACGAGCCACATCAGCCCGGGTGCCCAACCGAACTGCATCGCCAGCACCGGACCGATGAGCGGGCCCGAGCCGGCGATGGCCGCGAAATGATGACCGAAGAGGACCCAGCGACTGGTGGGGAAGTAGTTCGACCCGTCGAACTTGGCGTGCGCCGGCGTGGTTCGCGTTTCATCGATGACCCACAGCCGGGCCGCGATGAACGCGCTGTAGTAACGGTATGCGATGACGAGGATGCCGAGGACCGGGATGATGACGTACAGGGCACGCATAAGCGGCGATTCTATCAGCGCTTCAGCCGCGTCGTAAATTAGTCGTAAGCCGTTTCTCGATTCGGCGGACTATACTCGATCGGTGCCTCCATTTCGACGCCTTGTCGGCCACGCGCTTCGCTACCGGCGCGACTTCCTCCTCGGCCTCGGCTGTGTGGTCGTGACGACCGGCATCGCGCTGGCGGCGCCGAAAATCCTCCAGTTCGCCGTCGACGACCTCACGCGCGGCGTGACGCGCGCGAAGTTGCTGGAGTACGGATCACTGCTCCTCGCGATCGGGCTGGTGGGCGGCGTCTTTCGATTCATCATGCGGCGGCTGCTGACCGGCGCGTCGCGGCACATCGAGTACGACATGCGGAACGACTTCTTCGCGCACCTCGAGAAGCTGCCGCTGGCGTATTTCCAGAGCCACCGCACCGGCGATCTGATGTCGCGCGCGACCAACGACCTGAACGCCGTGCGCATGATGATCGGCCCGGCGATCATGTACTCCGCGAACACGCTGCTCACCTTCGTGGTGGCGCTGTCGATGATGATGGCCATCGACGCGCGCCTGACGCTGATTTCCCTGATCCCGCTGCCGTTCGTCTCGATCTCGGTGAAGTTCTTCGGCAGCGCGATCCACAGGCGCTTCGAGCAGATTCAGGCGCAGCTGTCCGAGGTCAGCGCGATCGCGCAGGAAGCGCTGTCGGGGGTCCGCGTCGTGCGCGCGTACCGTCAGGAAAGCGCGGAGCTCGAACGGTTCCGGCGATCGAACCTCGAGTACCTGCAGCGCAATCGGCGTCTGATCGCGCTCCAGGGATTCTTCTTCCCGAGCATGTCGTTCTTTCTCGGGCTCGGGGCGCTCGTCGTCCTGTGGCTCGGCAGCCGCGAAGTGATCCGCGGACGTATCACGCTCGGCGAATTCGTCGCGTTCAACGCGTATCTGACGATGTTGAGCTGGCCGATGATCGCGTTCGGCTGGGTCACGAACATGCTGCAGCGCGGCATGGCGTCGTGGAAGCGGATGCTGGAAGTGCTGGAGACGGCGCCGGCAATCGCGGACAGGCAGCCGAGCGCGCTCAACGGCGAATTCTCCGCGTTCTCCGCGAGCCCGGCGGTTGCTTCAATCCGCGGAGAGATCGAATTCCGTGATTTGGTCTTTTCATTCAACGGCGGCCCGCCCGTGTTGAACCACGTCTCGGCGCGGATCGAACCCGGCCAGACCGCGGCGCTCGTCGGCGTCACCGGCTCGGGCAAGTCGACGCTGATCTCGCTGCTCGCGCGCCTTCACGATCCGCCGCCCGGATCGGTGTTCATCGACGGCCTCGACGTGCGAGACCTGCCGATTGCAGTGCTCCGCGGCGCCATCGGCTTCGTGCCGCAGGAGCCGTTCCTGTTCTCGGACACGCTCGCCGACAACGTCGCGTTCGGGTTGGATGCTGCGCTCGCCCTTCGACAGGCTCAGGGCGACCGAGAAATTGAAACCGCTCGTGGTCGGTCCGTCGACTCGCTCGCCCTGAGCGCGTCGAAGGGCGAGCTTGCTCGGGATGTACTTGTCGAACCACGAGCGCGAATGGATCGTGTAATCGCCGCAGCGGCCATCGCGCGCCTCGACAAGGATGTCGCCGATTTTCCGAAGGGTTACGACACGATGGTGGGCGAGCGGGGGATCACGCTCTCGGGCGGGCAGAAGCAGCGGACGGCGCTCGCGCGCGCGATCGTCATCGACCCGCGGATCCTGATCCTCGACGATGCGCTGTCGGCTGTCGACACCTACACCGAGGAAGAAATCCTCTCCCGCCTGCGCAGCGTGATGCGCGAGCGGACGTCAATCATCGTGTCGCACCGCATCTCGACCGTGCGCGACGCCGACGTCATCTTCGTCCTCGACCAGGGGCGCATCGTCGAACGGGGCACGCACGATCAGCTGATCCGCGTCGACGGTCTCTACGCGGCGCTGCACAAGAAGCAGCTGCTGGAAGAGGAATTGGCGGCGTCGTAGCGGCGCCGTGTCGCCGCCACGAAACTCACGAAAACCCGAAAACCACGAAAAGGCGATTCGCACCATCGAAGTCACTCGTCACGGAGCGCGACGAGCGGATCCACGCGCATCGCCCGCGCGGCGGGTAGCGCGCACGCGATCAGGGCGGCGGCGGCGAGCGTCGTGATCGCGGTGGCGTAGGTCGTCGGATCGAGCGGCGTGACGCCGAAGAGCAGCGACCGGATCGTGCCGGTGAGTCCCGGTGCTGCGATCAGTCCGACGATGACGCCAGCGGCGACCGGCTGCATCCCCTCCCGCACGACGAGCGAGAAGACGCTCGTCGGTCGCGCGCCGAGAGCCAGGCGGATGCCGAGCTCGCGCGATCGCTGGCACACGAAGTACGCGAGGACCCCGTAGATACCGAGTGCCGCGAGAAAGAGCGCGACGCCGGCGAAGAGCGACAGGAGCGTCGTCCGGAATCGCTCGTCGCCTGTCGCATCGCGCACGAGATCGTTCAGGGTCGTCACGTCGGTCAACAAGAGATCGCGATCCACCGCACGCACCGTTTGCCGCGCGGAGGAGATCAGCGATTCGGTATCAACCGCGGATCGCATCACGAACGTCGCAGGATTCTGTGAGTTCTCGGCGTACGGCACGTAGACTTCGGGCTGCGTCGCCTTGTCCATTCCATCCTGTTTCGCGTCGCCGACAACGCCGACGATCGTCGTCCACGGGTCGTCCTTGTCGGTCGGGCGTCCGAACCTGATTCGCCTGCCAATCGGATCCGCGCCGCGGAGATACTTCCTGACCAGCGTTTCGTTGACGAGCGCGACGTTCGAGCCGGCGCCGTCGTGCTCGGTCAGCATGCGGCCGGCAATCAACGGGATCCCCATCGCGCGGAAATAGTCCGGCGTCACCGACTTGTGCCGCAGCTCCCGCTCGTAGTCGTTCGGATCACGCCCTTCGACCGTGGCGTCGCCGGTCCAGGTGTAGCCGCGCAGCGCCAGCGTGCTCGCGGCGCCGACGGTGTCGACGCCAGGCAGCGCGCGCAGCTGCTGCTCGAGATCCGCGAACACGCGGACCTGGTCGGCGCTCTTCGGATAGCGAACGCGCGCCAGCGTGATCTTGAAGCTGACGACGTGGTCGGGCCGGAATCCCGGATCGACTTGCTGCAGGTGAATCAGGCTGCGAATGAGCAGCATCGAGCCGGTCACGAGCACGACCGACAGCGCCACTTCGCAGGCGACGAGAAGGTTGCGTGCGGCTGTCGTCCGTCGGGTGGGGGCATCGCGGCGATCGGTGAGGCGGTCGGCTTGCGATGACGACAGCGCCGGCGCGAGGCCGAACACAACCGGTGCGACGATCGCGAGCGCCGCGGCAAACAGCAGAACGGCGAGGTCGACGCGTGGCGAGGCGAACAGCGGCAGCGCCGTGGGCGCGGCGCTCAAGAGCGCCGCGGGCGCGATCGCCGCGAGCGCCACGCCGAGCGCAGCGCCGGCGATGGAGAGGACGAACGCTTCGGTCAGCAGCTGTCGAACGAGCCGGCCTCGTCCTGCGCCGAGCGCACGGCGCACGGCGATCTCCCGGAGGCGGCTGGCGCCGCGTCCGATCTGCAGGCCGGCCACGTTCGCGCAGACGATCACGAACAGCACGCTCACCGCGCCGAACAGCATGAGCACCGTCGGCCGCGCCTCGGCCGCCATGATGTCGTGGAGGGCCTCGAGGCGGACGCCCATCTGCGTGTTCGTGTCGGGGTACGTCCGCTCGAGCTCCGCCGCGATCGTCCTCATCTGATCCCGCGCCTGCGCGAGCGTGACGTTCGGACGCAGTCGCGCGACCGTTGCCATCCAGTGCGGCCGCCGCATCTTGACGAACGCGTCGGGAGCGACGCCAATCGGCGACCAGAACTGCACCGTTCGATTCGGGAAGAAGAAATCGCGCGGCATCACGCCGATGACGGTCACGCCGCGGCCGCTCAGCGAAACGGTGCGGCCCACGATCTGCGGGTCGCCGCCGAACACGCTTTGCCACGTGCCGTACGCGAGCACCAGCACGCGGTCCTGCCCCTCGAACGTTTCGTCCCACGTGAACGTGCGCCCGAGCAATGGCCGCACGCCGAGCACGTCGAACAGATTGCCCGTCGTCGCGAGCCCGTGCACCGGCTGCGGTTCGCCGTTGACGGCCAGGAAGCGCTCCAGCTGACTCGCGCCGCGGTCGTCGACGCCGACGTACGCGGCGATGTCGGTGAAGACGGTGTTGCGCGCGCGCCAATCGGCGATATTGGCCGGTGCGGCGACCGTGTGCGTCCATCCCTTCAGCGGGTTCGTTTCGGAAATCTCGATCAGTCGTTCGGGCTGCCCGTAGGGCAGCGGTCTGAGCAGCACGGCGCGGACGACGGTGAACATCGAGGTGACGGCGGCGATGCCGACGCCCAGCGTGAGCACGACGACGGCCGTGAAGCCGGCGTTCTTGCGAAGGGTGCGCAGCGCGTAGCGCACGTCCTGCAGCGTGGCGTCGACCAGCGGCAGGCCGCGATCGTCGCGATGTTGCTCCTTGATGGCCACGGGACCTCCAAAACGCAGAATGGCGGCGCGTCGCGCTTCATCGGCTGACATCCCGCGTCGGATGTAGTCGTCGGTCAGCATCGCGAGGTGCGACCGAATCTCGCGATCGAAATCTTCGTCGAGGGCGCGGCCGCTGAAGACGGCGCGAATGCGGGAGGCGATCACGTGAAGGCGCGTCAGCACGACGTCACCGTTCCGAGAGGCGCAGGAGGCGTCCAATGACGCTCGAGACGCGGTGCCAGTTCTCGGCCTCGGTCGCGAGCTGCCGGCGTCCGGCCTTCGTCAGCGAGTAGAACTTCGCCTTGCGGTTGTTGTCCGACGTGCCCCAGCTCGACGAGATCCACCGCCGCTGCTGCAGGCGCAGGAGCGCCGCGTAGATCGTCCCCTGGTTCAGTTGCAGCACGTCTTCGCTGATCTGCTCGATGCGGCGCGCGATGCCATAGCCGTGCAGCGGTCCCATCGCGTCCAGCGTCTGCAGGACCATCAAGTCGAGCGTCCCCTGCAGAATCTCCGATTTGTCGTCAGGCATTCATTAGTCTCGCGGGGCCCCACCCCCGCTCGCTGACGCGCTCGCGCCGTCGCGCTCGCGCGTATCTAGAACAGAACGTCGCAGCCACCGCTCCTGTCGAACGGCCACATGACTGTAGCGGATCTCCTGTGGGTCGTCAACAGGAGACGACCCGGACGATCGAGTAATCTGGTAATTGGGTAATCGGGTAATCGAGTAATTGGGGCTTCGATTACCCGATTACCCGATTACCCAATTACCCGATGGTGATTCTTTGACCGTGCACGAGGAAGAGGTTCTCGGTAAGGCGTACGACGCGCGGTTGATGCGTCGGCTGCTGGAGTACCTGCGGCCGTACTGGGCGAGCGTGGCGGTTGCCTTCGTCGCGATCACGGCGGGTTCGGCGGCGTCGCTGGCCCAGCCGTACCTGATGAAGGTCGCCATCGACCGGTACATCGCGGCCGGCCGTCTCGGCGATCTCGATCGGCTCGCCATTCTGTACCTCGTGATCCTCATCGTGGCGTTCGCCGCCGAGTACGTACAGACGTGGACGATGCAGCTGACCGGGCAGCGGGTGATGTTCGACCTGCGCATGTCGATCTACGGTCACCTGCAGCGGCTCGACCTGAAGTACTACGACAAGAATCCCGTCGGCAGGCTGATGACGCGCGTCACGTCTGACGTCGACGCGCTGAACGATCTCTTCACGGCCGGCGTAATCACGATCTTCGGCGACGTCTTCGCGCTCGTCGGGATCATGATCATCATGATCGGCATGAACTGGCAGCTGGCGCTCGTCGCCTTCTCGGTGCTGCCGCTCATCGTGCTGGTCACCCAGTGGTTCCGGCGCAACGTGCGCGAGTCGTACCGCGTGGTGCGCGGCCTCATCGCGAGGATCAACGCCTTCCTCCAGGAGAACATCACCGGCATGGCAACGGTGCAGCTCTTCAGGCGAGAGGGGCTCAACTTCGCCAAGTTCGACGAGATCGACGCGAAGCACCGCGACGCGAACATCTCGTCGATCTTCTACTACGCCGTCTTCTATCCCGCGATTGAAGCGATCAGCAGCCTCGCCTCGGCGCTGATCATCTGGTACGGCGGCGGCCGCGTCATGCAGAACGCGCTCACGCTCGGCGCGCTCGTCGCCTTCCTGCAATACTCACAACGCTTCTTCCGGCCGATCAGCGACATGTCGGACAAGTTCAACGTGCTGCAGTCGGCGATGGCCTCCTCGGAGCGCATCTTCAAGCTGCTCGACGAGCCGGTCGGGGTGAAGACGCCAGACCGGCCGGTGAAACGGGCGCCGCTCGTCGGCCATATCGTGTTCGATCACGTGTGGTTCGCGTACACGGACGAGGAATACGTCATACAGGACGTGAGCTTCGAGGTGCAGCCGGGCCAGCGCGTCGGCATCGTCGGCGCGACCGGCTCCGGAAAGACGACGCTCATCAATCTGCTGCTGCGGTTCTACGACGTGAAGCGCGGGCGGATTCTCGTCGACGGCATCGACATCCGCGAGCTCGATCTCGCCGATTTGCGCGGGTTGTTCAGCCTCGTCCTGCAGGACGTGCACCTGTTCTCGGGCACGATTGCGGACAACATCCGCCTCGGCCACGCGATCGACGACGACCGACTGCAGCGCGCCGCGCGCGCCGTTCACGCCGAGCCGTTCGTCCTCCGTCTGCCGAACGGCTATCAGAGCGCCGTCGCGGAGCGCGGCTCCACGCTGTCGGTCGGACAGAAGCAGCTGCTCTCCTTCGCGCGCGCGCTGGCGTTCGATCCTCGCGTCCTGATTCTCGACGAGGCCACGTCGAGCGTCGATACGGAGACGGAGCTGATCATTCGCGACGCGCTGCACGTGCTGATGGCCGGCCGCACGACGATCGCGATTGCGCACCGCCTCTCGACGATCCAGGACATGGACAAGATCCTGGTGCTGCACAAAGGGAAGCTGCGCGAGTCGGGGACGCACCAGGAGCTGCTCGCGCACCGCGGAATCTACTTCAAGCTGTTCGAGCTTCAGTACAAGAGCGAAGGCAAAATCGAAAAGCTGGAAGTGAGAAGCTGACGCAGACGTTCGCCTGTCGCCGTCGCTCGCCTTGAAGGCTCGCGCTCCATCTGATGTGACATCAGTTGCGATTGTCGCTGTCAGACGCCGGTTCCTGAGGCAGCGGACGCGCGGGCAGCGGCAGGGGCGCCGATCGCTTGAAGAAGTGATCGAGGAAGCTCGGGGTCGTCGATCGCGGGTTCCAGCCGAGACGCAGCACGTTCAGGTGGGCCGGCCGGCGGCCGAACGCCAGCGCCTCGTTGCAGCTCCACATGTAGACGTCGATGTGACGTCCCTGCACCGCGGGACCGGTGTCGAGCACGGTGTAGATGCCGTTGTACTTGGACGGCAGCGAATCCACGTCGATCACCGACCCGACGGGGAGCAGCTCGGGATCGGCTGCGGCGATTCCGGACTGCACGGCGACGCCTGCGGTCGTGACGATCCCCTTGCAGTACGCCGTGGCGCTGAACGCCAGACGGGCGCCGGGAATCGGGACGCCCACGGTCTCGTGCATCGTCGCCTGCCGCGCCGCGTACTTCGAATCGAGCGCGGTCGCCTCGTACAGCGAGGCGAACGAGCACGCCGCGATCGCCGTCAGGATGACTTTCCTCCACACGGACTTGGCGATGATCATCAGTGTTTGTGCTGCATCATGTCATGAATCCGGCGGCGGCTTGTCACGAACGCGAGCGCGAGCGGATACGACACGCACGCAAGAATCAGCGCGCCAAGAGTCGAGCCAACGGCGTACGGAATCAGCAAAGGTTGCAGAATTGTGATCAATCGATGCCAGAATTCGCCGTGAAAAAGTGACAACTCGAAGAGCGCCGTGATCTGTGATCTGAATCCCGGTGGAATCCGGTGGCCCGTGATCATCGCGCCCATCGTCGTCGCGATCGCGTAGTACGGCGCGAGGAACCACGGCAGGTTCGTGTAGACGCCGAGCAGCACCGCGACGCGATTCAGGTTCAACAGGAACGCGAACACGATGCCGAAGATCGTATGCAGGCCGAGGAACGGCGAGAAGCCGATGAACACGCCGAGCGCGAACGCGGCGGCCGTCCGTTCGGGCGTGTCGTCGACGTGGAGCAGCTGGCCCAGCCACCGGCGAACCAGCGACTTCGTGAGGTGAATCATCGGAAGTGGCTGTAGCCGCGCGGAATCGGCTGGACCGTTCCGGAACGCACGATCGTCACCTCCCGGCGCTCGGTACAGACGCCGATGCGGGTGAACGGCGCGGCGCCGTGGCGCGCGGCCGCGCTGAGGCGATGGCGCCACCGCGGCCGGACCGTGAACAGCAGCTCGTAATCGTCTCCGGCGGAAATGGCCGTCAGCGTCGTGTCCTCCGTGTGTGGCCCGAGAATCCGCCGCGCCGTCGGTTCAATCGGGAGCATCTCCTCGTCGATGGCGACGCCGACGCCGCTCGCCTCGGCAATCTGGTGCAGACCGTCGGCGAGGCCGTCGCTCAAATCGACGCACGCCGTCGCCGCCCGGTTTCGGGAAAGCATGAGGCCGAGCCGGATGCGCGGCTCCGGACGGAGATAGGCAGTTGTCAGTCGCACGTCGTCAATCGTCAGTCCTAAGTCGACACTCTTCAGTCCCAGGTCATCAGTCTTCAGTCCCGAGTCGTCACTCTTCAGATCCGATGACCGACCACCGGGACCGGCGACTGACGACTCTTGACCGACGACTGACGACTCCTGACTGACGACTGACGACTGACGACTGATGAC
>Ga0070699_100004341_pt1 | contig 12541 bp, 8 predicted proteins | sample KBSK1503metaG_FD_65473 | JGI IMG/M metagenome (GOLD analysis project Ga0070699, IMG submission 65473) | Corn, switchgrass and miscanthus rhizosphere microbial communities from Kellogg Biological Station, Michigan, USA - KBS K1-50-3 metaG | ecosystem: Host-associated > Plants > Roots >...
CCCCGCTGCAGCGTCTCGGAGAGAAAGAGGATCGACGTGAGCGGCGAGCGCAGGTCGTGTGCGACGTTCACCAGCAATTCCATCCCGTCCGGGCCGCGCAGGTGCGCGGCGAAGGACTGGTGCGCCGGCGGCTGGATCGCTTCGCGAAGCTCCTCGATCGCCACCATGAGGGACGGCAACTCCGCATCAGGAGCACCGCCCGCTGCCCAGCCGCGCACCACCTCCGAGCGCAACTCGTCCAGCAACCGACGACCCAGCTCGGAGCGGAGCGACTCGTCGACGACGCCACTCGTGGTGATCGGCAGAGTAACTACACGGGTCACCAACGCGGTCATCAAGTCGGCGATCGCCGACGCGACCGTAGGGCTAGCGGGCTCGCGCCCCCAGCGTTCCGCAACCTGCTGCGCGGCGGATTGGAGGATTGGCGCCCAACTGGAGACGCGACCACTGCGGTCCCCGCGTGGCCCTGCATGAGAGAGAATCGGGGTGACCGGAGTGACCGGAGTGGATCTTTGAAGTGGCATCCGCACTTGGGTGACTAGGGCGACGCCTAATATCACACGAGTTTGGGTCAGACGCTAGGACATGGAAGTGTAACAATGACGCCACAATCTGGCCGCTTCCTGACGCAGGGCCGGTAGAAACCCCAGTTCCTACGGCGCGATCATTCCCTGCCGGATGGCGTACCGAACGATGCCCGCAACGTCGTGGAGCTGCAGTTTTCGCATCAGCCGCCCGCGGTGGAACTCCGCGGTCTTGACGCTGATGTGCAACACCGCCGCGATCTCCTTGTTGGACTTCCCCTCCGCCACGAGCTGAGCCACCTGCCGCTCGCGCGGAGTCAGCTGGGCCTCGCTCCCCCCCTGCTTCCAGGCATCCACCACCGCCTGCGACGCTCCCGGGCTGACATAGAGCACGCCGTCGCGCACCGCTTCGATCGCGCGCAGCAGATCCTCCGCGCCCTGGGTTTTGAGCACGAAGCCCTTCACACCGGCCTGCAATGCCTCGGGAACGAAGCGGGTGTCATCGAGACCAGTCAGGAGGATCACATCGGGATGCGGTTCCGACCGGGTGATCTCACGGGCGGCGTCCACGCCGTTGAGCAGCGGCATCGCGACGTCCAACACCACGACGTCCGGGCCGTGCCGGCGCACTGCCGCCACCGCAGCCACCCCATCCGCTTCGTCGGCGACGACCTGGAGGCCCGCTTTCTCGAGCAGCGCCTTGAGCGCCTGGCGCAGGATCAGGTGGTCGTCGGCCAGCACGACACGCAACGGCTTCACGCCTTCAATATATATGTCGCTGAGATCGCCGGGTTGCGGAAATACGGTGGCCGGCTGCGGCCAGCGGTTAGCGAATTCGCGTCAGGGTGTAGAGAGCGAAGGGAATCGTGACGAGTACGCCGATGATTCGGATGGTCCGCTCGCTGTCACCATGCGCGGGCACCAGCACCCGATCACCGGCGCGCAAATTGAGGTAGTCGAACGAATCGCCGCGGCTGAGCGACTGCTGCAGCATCGGGCCTTCCCAAATGGTAGTGGCCCCGCGTTGGACCCGGATCCCGGTTGGCTTGGACCGAGGCGTGAACCCACCCGCCGCGGTGATTACGTCGGCCAGCGGTTGCTGCGGCGCGACGGCGTAGAACCCGGGACGCGACACTTCACCTTCGACGAGTACACGGATCAGCGGCCGGATTTGGACCACTGGATTGCGGAGGTACTGGTTGAGGTGCGCCTCGAGACGCGGCTGTAACTCTTGACGCAACACGCCTTTGAGCGGCAGCGCGCCGAGCTGCGGCAGCGCCAGCTCGGGACCTGGCGCCACGGTGAACGTATCCGTGAGCTGGGCTTCCCCGTCCACCCGCAGGAAGATGCGGTCGCCCGCCTGAAAATCGCCGCTTTCCAGGCGCGTGCGGATCAGGTTGACCGCGACGGGTGAGCGCCCGTCGCGCTCGAGCCGTGCAAGCTCCTGCTCGAGGCGTTCGCGCGTCGCGTAGGCGGGCCCTTGCAACTGGGCAGCCCCGGCCACGGGGCCGGCGGGGAGGCACAGCGCCAGCAATAGAGTGGTGCGCAGCGCAGCAAGACGAGTTGGCATGAGCAAGGGACGTTACTCCACGGTTACGCTTTTCGCGAGGTTGCGCGGCCGGTCCACATCGCAGCCCCGCAAGACCGCGACATGATAGGCCAGGAGCTGGAGCGGGATCACGGTCAGAATCGGTGAGAGCAGCGGGGCCGTGGCGGGGACCCGCAGCTGGTAATCTGCCAATGTACCCAGGTCGCCGTTGCCTTCGGTCGTGATCGCGACGATCCGGCCGCCCCGCGCGCGCACCTCCTGCATGTTGGAGACGACCTTGGCGTACACTTCGTCGGCCGGCGCGACAAAGACGACCGGCATGTTCGCGTCGATCAGCGCGATCGGGCCGTGCTTCATCTCCGCCGCGGGATAACCCTCGGCGTGGATATAACTGATCTCCTTGAGCTTCAGGGCGCCCTCGAGGGCGACCGGAAAGTTCACGCCCCGTCCCAGGTACAACGCGTTGGGTGCCTGGGCGAACTGCTCGGCCAGGACTCTGACCTGCGGCTCGAGCTCCAGGGTTCGGGCCACGAGGCCCGGGAGTTGGGCCAGGCGGCACGCGAGTTCTTGACGCTCCTCGAGCGGCAGCCCATGCTGGCTGCCCAGGTACAGCCCGAGCAGCCCGAGCGCCACGATCTGTGAGGTGAACGCCTTCGTCGAGGCGACGCCAATCTCGGGGCCGGCATGCAGGTAGATGCCGCCATCGGACTCGCGCGCGATCGTGCTGCCGACGACGTTCACGATCCCGACGACGCGCGACCCCGCGGCGCGCGCGGCACGCATCGCCTCGAGGGTGTCCGCCGTTTCACCCGACTGCGAGATGGCAACGGTGAGCGTTCCGGGGGACGCGAGCAGCCGGCGGTAGCGGTACTCCGAGGCATACTCGACGCTCACCGGAATCTGCGCCAGCGACTCGATGATGTGCCGTCCCACCAGCCCGGCGTGCCAGGACGTGCCGCACGCCACGATCGTGATGTGGCGGATCGTTGCGCAGTCAGCAGCGGACAGGTTCAGGCCGTTGAGCCGGGCGAGCCCTTCGTCGAACACGAGCCGGCCGCGCAGCGTGCTGCGCACCGTGTCGGGCTGTTCGGCGATCTCCTTCTGCATGAAATGGGCGTAGCCGTTGAGCTCGATCGCGTCGAGGTCCCAGGTCACGTCGTCCACCTCGCGCAGCTGGACGTGCGCCTGGCGGTCGATGACATGGTAGCCGTCGGGCGTCAGCACGGCGATGTCGCCGTCGTCGAGATGAACCACCGAACGCGTGTACTCGAGGATCGCCGAAGCGTCGGACGCGACGAAGTACTCGTTCTCGCCGATGCCGAGCAGCACCGGCGACCCCTGGCGTGCCACGACGATCTTGCCGGGCTCGTCGGCCGACATCACGGCGAGGCCGTAAGTCCCCACGACGTTCTCGAGCGCGCTGATGACGCGCGCCTCGAGCGTCTCCCCCGGGGAGTCCTCGATCAGGTGGACGAGCGTCTCGGTGTCGGTCTCGGTCCGGAAGGTGTGGCCCGCGCGCTCCAGCGCCGCGCGCAGCGCGTCGGCATTCTCGATGATCCCGTTGTGAACGAGGGCGAGCCGCTCGCTGCAGTCGACGTGTGGATGCGCGTTGCGCGGCGTGGGCGCGCCGTGCGTCGCCCAGCGGGTGTGGGCGATGCCCGTCACGCCATGCAGCGGCCGGCGATCGAGCAGCGCCTGCAGTCCCGCGACGCGGCCCGCGAGTTTGCGCGTGACGAGACCGCTGTCGCTCTGGAGGGCGAGGCCCGCGGAGTCATAGCCGCGGTACTCGAGCCGTCGCAGCCCGGCGAGGAGAATCGGTCCGGCCCCTCCCGCGCGGCGGCCGTCGCCGGTGTAGCCAATGATGCCGCACATGGTCAGTCTTTCCAGAGCCGGATCGCGCGCCTGCGCGCCGGCGACGAGGTGGCTGGAGTTCCGGAATCAGGCGGCGCGGAGAGCAGTCCGAACTGCGCGAGCTGCGATTCTTTTTCCCCAAGTAGCTGCGCGATGTCGTCGGCACCAAGCAACACCCCGCAATGCTCGCACCGCAGTCCGCTGATGCGATCCGCCACCCAGTGCTCCGATCGCGGCCCCTCGCGGCCCCGCGACGCGCCGGGTGCCGGCGTGCTACAGCGGCGACAATGCATGCCCACACCCAATTCAATTTCCGGGCCGCCGCTGCCACCCTGGGGCCATGCCCCGAATCCCGGACCACCAGTGCACTTACGCCACGGCATGCGTGAGGTACCTCACCATGACCGCGGGCGGGCTCACACCGGTTCGTCACGGCTTTGTGGTCCCGGTGCATCAGTTCTGCCACGCTTGCGGTACCGTGTCAGCGTGTAACTTCATGGCGACCGCGATATTGCGGTCGGCGCGTCGCGCACGAGTCCTGCAACACGAAGGCCCCCGACCACCCGACGGTCGTTGCAGCGCACCGGCAGTCGTCGTTCGGGGGCCCCCGGAGAGGAAGAGAATGCCCACGATAGCTGTGTCGGCACGCCCAGCCGACGTGCTTATCGCCAGCAAGCAGGAATGGATCAGCCGATCGCTCGCGAGCATACTTGGTCCACAAGGGTACGTCCTCCGCAAGACCTACAATCGCGCGCAGGCCCTCGCGCAGATTCGCCGCGCCCCGCCGGACGCCGTCATCATCGATGAGCAGCTTCCCGATGGCGACGGGTACGTGCTGTGTCGCGAGCTGACCGAGGAGGGCCGAATCTCTCCGAGCACGCCCGTGTTCCTCGCGCTGCCGCGACCGCCGACGCGACGCGACCGACTCGCCGCGCTACGCGCCGGGGCGTGGGCCTGTCTGGGTGAGCCGCTCGACGCCGAAGAGCTGCTCGCGGCGCTCGACGTGTACGTGCCTGCGAAGCTCGACGCCGACCAGGCGCGGACTCAGGGGCTCGTCGACGAGGTAACGGGCGTGTACAACGTCCGCGGCCTGACGCTGCGCGCGCAGGAGCTGGCGGCGCAGGCAACACGCCGCCACACGGCGCTGTGCTGCGTCCTGCTCGCCCCCGATACCGAACCCGCCCCCGGAGGTGGGGGGGACGGCCGGCCAACCGACACACCGTTGTGGCTCGTGCGTCGCATCGCGGCGGCGCTCCGGGCGGCAGGGCGGCAATCGGACGCCATCGGCAGGCTGGACGCGAACGCGTTTGCGGTGGTGGCCCTCGACACCGATGCCGCGCAGGCTCGGCGGCTTGCCGAGCGTCTCGCCACGGCGATTCTCGCGGAAGCCGACAGCCCTTTCCCCGCCGTGCATCGGTTTCGGCTGCGGGCAGGGTTTCACGGCGTGCCCGACTTCCACATCGCGTCCATCGATTCCGACGAGCTGATGCTGCGCGCCACCGCGGCGCTGCATAAGGCGCAGACCGAGTCGGCGGGGGCCTGGCTCCGCAGTTTCGACGAGGGAGACGTGCTCAGCGACTAGGGCGCCCCCCCGGTTACAGCACTCCGCGCGCCTGCCGACCGGCGACGGCGTATCCCTCGCGCTCGTCCGCCGTGGCGTAGCCGGACAGGTAGCTGTAATAGCGGTACATGCCGCCGGCCTGTACGTCATTCAACACGACGCCGAGCAGGCGAATCGGCAGGTGGTCCAGAACCGTGAGCTTGGTGCGTGCCAGCCCGAGGTTCGTCGTGCCCGTGCGCAGCACGAGAAGCAGGTTCCCGGTGACGATGCCGAGCGTATAAGGATCGACACCCGCGCCGAGCGGCGGGCTGTCCACCACAATGACGCGGTACTGCGCCCGCACGCGCTCGAGCAATGCGGCCATCGCGGGGGATCCGAGCAGTTCCGGGGAGTCGCCGAAGCGGGAGCCGCCCCCGATGAAATCGAGCGACGGGTACACCGTGGTTTGGATGATGGCCTCGAGCGGCGCGGCACCTGCTAGACAATCGGTGAGGCCGGGCTTGCGCGGCCGATGCATCACGCGGTGCAGACCGCCGCGGCGGGTGTCGCCGTCGATAAGCAGCGTCGGTTGCCCCGCCTCGGAACACGCCAGCGCAAGGTTCGCGGACACGAAGGACTTGCCGTCTCCGGCGCCGGGGCTCGTGACCGTGAAGACCACCGGGCCGTTCCCGCCGTAAAAGTGCATCAGGCTCAGCCGCACGCTGCGCATCGCCTCGATGACGTGGGCGACGTGCTCGTCACCCGGCAAGGCCCCGCGGTTCTTCACATGCGGCAGCACGCCGAGTATCGGGAGTCCCATCTGCCGCGTCACTTGATCGGGATACCGCAGGCGCGGATCGAGACGGTCGCCGAGCACGGCGCCCACGAGCCCAAGGCCAAGTCCCGCCGCAAAGCCCAGCATGATGAACCGCGACGTCGCGTCCTTGAGGGGTTCCTGCGGGGCGACGGCCGCATCCAGAATCCGTACGTCGGCGACGCTGCTCGCCTCGGCGAGGCGGGCTTCGTCGTAGCGTTGCTGCACGGCCGTGTAGAGGTTCGCGGCCAGGTCAACATCGCGGCGCCGACGCGCCTCCTCGACTGCGCGCTGGGGAATCTGCCGCAGCTCGCGGTTTCCGGCGGCGATCTGCGGCGCCAGCACGCGCTCGCGCGCCGTCAGCTCGACGATGAGCGACCGCGCCAGCGTCGGAATCGTGCTCCGCTCGAGCAGCTCGATCTCTCCCATCACTCGTTGGACGCTCGGGTGGGCGTCGGTGTATCGGGAGCGAAGCGCGCGTCGCTCGGCCTCCTTCGTCGTAAGGTCTCGCAAAGCCTGGCTCAAACCCGGTGCGCTTTGCACCGCTCTGATGAAGGCCAGCCCGTCGGCGGACCCACCGGAGTCTCTCATCTGAACGAGCACCGCCTCAATCGCATCCCGATCCCGGGACAGCTGTTCCTGTTCGAGCTTGGGACCGAGCACAGTTGCCAGCGATGGGCCGCCACCTGTCGCCACCGGCGCGCCTCCCACATCCGGAGCTAGGCTGGCGACCTGTACCTGCTCGAGCGCCCTTTCCGCTTGCTGTAGATTCTCGCGGGCCGCCTGGCGCTGCTCGTCGAGGAGCTTCCCGAGTTCGTTGAGCTTCGCCCGCTTCAGCTCCGCACCCACGGCGACGTAGCGCTGCGCCACGGCGTTCACCGTCGCCGCAGTGCGGGCCGGGTCCTCCCCCGTGAGCCCAACCTGCAGAAAGCTGCCGCCCTGGTCCATGGTGACCGTGAGCGCGTTCCCCAGTCCTTTGGCCGCGTCGCGCAGTGGTTTCACCGTGAATCCGAATTCGCGCCCCGCCGGCAGTATGTCGGCGGTGGGAGCCCACCGAAAGCCAAGCGCCAGACCGACCGAGTCGCCGATCACGCCTTGCTGCAGTTCTTCGCCGCCCGCGGCCACAAGGCGAAAACTCTGTCCGCCGCGGTCCACCAGGAGCCGATACCGACCCGGACGGTATGTGTCGCTCACCGAGAATCCGGCGAACGCGCTGGCCGAGCCGCGCTCGGGTGCGAGATAGAGCCGCAACTCGCGGGCGACCTCGTCGAGCACGACGTAGGACTTGAGCAGATCGATCCAGGCGTACGACTCGAACAATTGATTGGCACCAATTGGCCCCCGGTTGGCGCCGCCGCGGGGCTCGCTGGACTGGATCCAGATCGTCGCCTGCACTTGGTAGCGAGGGGGGAGGAACCGACCGGCGGCCGTACCGCCCAGGGTCCCGAGCGCCGCGAAGCCGAGGATCCACCAGCGGTAGCGGAGAACCGCGGCGCCGTAGCGGCGCCAGTCGAACGATTCCTCTTGAGGCACACCGAACGAATCCAATGGCGCACCGTGCTGCACACTGACTGGGTTGGCCATAAGCTCCCCGCGAGGAGCTGAGCCGTTTGTCGGAGGCAAGGGTGTCACGGGCGAATCCCACCGCAAGGGTGATACCGCACGAGTCGCTTTGACGGTGAGACGCAGCCCACGGGCCGAACCATCGCGGTGGTGACCGGTGTGGCAACATCCTGACAGGTGGGTCTCTAGATCTGTCGTAAGTCTGTGACACTTGACCTTGACTTGCATCGGAACTGCTTGTAAATCATGCGCTTCTTGCGCCATAGCCCTCGCCGCGCCCACAGGCCCGATCCGTGCCATGGAGTGCGAAGCTGAAGGTCTACGTTCCTCGGTGGCACGGAGGTCTGGTAGCGTTCATGTCCGCACCCGTCTCTGATCAGCGCAGCCAGCGCGGCGGGCAGAGCCCGTCCGGTCAAACCCGTCAAGTTATGAGCATTCCGCAACTCACCGTGGAGCTGAAGTCGAGCATCCGCGTGCTCATTGTGGACGACGAACGCACCCTCCGGGACAGTTGCGCCACGGTGCTGCAGTACGAGGGCTACCAGGTGACCGTAGCCAGTCGCGGCGAGGAGGCTCGCGAGATGCTGCGGCGCACGCGATTCGACATCGTCTTCCTCGATCTCTATATGGCCGAGGTCCCGGGGATGCGGCTGCTCCGGACCTGCCTGGAGGCCCACCCCGACACGCTCGTCATCATGATCACGGGAAACCCGAGCGTGGAGTCGAGTCTCGAGGCGCTGCGAGCGGGAGCCTGGGACTATCTCCCCAAGCCATTCTCGGGCACGCACTTGCAGATCCTGCTCGGGCGCGCGTCGCACGCGGTACTTGTGGCGCGGGAGTCGCACGCCGTACAAGCCGAATTTGCGCGCGAGCACGGCAACAGCGAGCGCGTGACTGTCTTGGGGGCCGCGCCGTCGTTCCGGCGTGCGGTAGATCTGGCGCGCCGAGTAGCTCCCACGGACGCTTCGGTCTTCATCACGGGCGAAAGCGGCTCAGGGAAGGAATTGATCGCCCAGTTCATCCACCATCACAGTCGCCGCAGCAGTCGCCCACTTGTCGCGCTGAATTGCGCTGCACTCCCCGAGGCACTCCTCGAATCGGAGATGTTCGGGCATTGCAAGGGCGCTTTCACCGGCGCCGTGCGTGACAAGCCGGGACTCCTCGAGGCCGCAAACGGCGGCACGCTGCTGCTGGACGAGCTCGTGGAGATGTCGAAACCGACCCAGGCAAAGCTGCTGCGGGTCATCCAGGACGGCGTCGTGCGCCGGGTCGGGAGCGAGACCACCGACGCGATCGTGAACGTCCGCTTCATTGCGTGCACCAACCGCAACCCCGAAGAGGCGGTCGCCGCCGGGACCCTGCGCGAGGATCTGTATTATCGCCTGCGCGTCGTACCGATTCCTGTGCCACCCCTGCGGGAGCGGCCCAGCGACATCCTGCTGCTCGCCGATCATTTCCTCGCGCACTACTGGACTCGCCACCGCGGCTCGAGCGCGGCGCGGCCGCAGTTTACCGAGGGCGCGGTGCGGTCGCTGCGCGCCCGGGCTTGGAAGGGCAACGTGCGCGAACTCGAAAATGTCATCGAGCACATGGTGGTCTTGCTCGAGCCCGGTGCCCCGATTCGACCCGAGGACATTCCCGCGCTGGGCGAAGCGACTCCCGCCGGAGGAGGCACCATCATGCCCTCCGAGGTCACGACCGAGGAGCCGTATTACGCCGCGCGCGATCGGCTCGTCGCGACCTTCGAGCTCCAGTATCTCACGCAGCTCGTCACCGAGGCACGCGGCAACATGTCGCGCGCCGCGCGCGCGGCCGGCGTGGACCGCACGACGTTGTACCGGCTCCTGGAGCGCCACGGACTGCATCGGAAGTCGCACTCCTGAGACGAGCTTCGCAGCAGGCTTTGTAGCACCCCGCCGACATCCGCCGTGACGTGCAGCTACAGCGTATTTCGCAGATCCGATAATCCGTTGATCTGACTGCGCTTGCGATGATGGTCGCGGGGCACGGCACGTGCACCACGCGCCGGCATCCCAACGGCGAGCCCATGCGTGACCAGCATCAGATTCAGCCAAGTCCTCACCCGCCCGATCCAAACGACGCAACCGTCCGAGAGCGTGCGGCGTGCCCTCAATGTGATTGTCGCCACGCTAGGCATCCTGGTGGCGGCACCGCTGATGATGGGGATCGCACTCATCATTAAACTCACGTCGCGCGGACCCATCTTCTTCGTGCAAACGCGCGTCGGCCGCGACCGCCGCGCTCCGGGGGAGCCACCGGGGAATACTCGGCGCAGCGTCGACCGCGGCGGCAAACCGTTCGCGATCTACAAGTTCCGCACGATGGCGACGAGCGGGCAGGCTTCGAACGACAACGACCAGGTGTGGGCGCAGCCCGACGATCCGCGGGTCACGCGCGTCGGCCGGATCTTGCGTCTGTATCGCCTGGACGAACTCCCGCAACTCATCAATGTGCTCCGCGGGGACATGGACGTCGTGGGTCCGCGTCCCGAGCAACCTGCGATCTTCGCCCGCCTGCGGTCGCAGATCGAACGCTATCAGGAGCGGCAGCGCGTCCGACCGGGAATCACGGGGCTGGCGCAGATCACCCAGTGCTACGACACGTGCATCGACGACGTGCGGAGCAAGCTGCAGTACGATCTCGAGTACATCTCGCGCCAATCGCCGCTCGAGGACCTGAAGATCATGCTGCGGACGTTGCCGGTCGTGCTGTGGAAGCAGGGAGCCTGGTAGGCCCCCCGTCCCACCTATAGGCCGATGCCCTCGTAGCGTTGCACGCCGCGCTTGTCGAGCATGCGGCGGCCGTCGACGACCAGAGGTTGGGGGTGGCGGTCGCGCAGCAAGTCGGGCAACCGCGTGAACTCATCCCATTTTGTCGTCAGCACGATCGCCCCGACGTCCTGAACGGCCTCGCTCAGTGCGCCGCACACACGCACCCGGTCGTTGACGAAGCGTCGCCGGGCCGCCGCCGTGGCGGCCGGGTCATACGCCGTCACCTCCGCGCCAGCGGCAAGCAGATCCTGAATGATCGGAATCGCAGGAGACTCACGCATGTCGTCCGTGTCGGGCCGGAACGCCAAGCCCAGCACGGCGACTCGCACGCCCTGCAGTGAGGGATAGTGCTTCTGCAACAGGGCCAGCGCCTGGTGGGACTGGCGCACATTCGTATCGATCACCGCCTCAAGCAGCGGCATCGACTGCCCCACGAGCCGCCCATGCGTGATGAGCGCCCGGACGTCTTTGGGCAGGCAACTTCCCCCGAAGCCGCACCCCGCCCACAGAAAGGCGGCTAGCGGTGCTGTCACGCGGCCGCCGTCGGGTAGCGTGGTGGTCAGGTACCGGCTGGCATGTAGTCCGCGCATCACGTCCACTACGTCCACTCCGCCCAGCCCCGCGCAGAGATTACCGATCTCGTTCGAGAACGAGATCAACGTCGCAAGCAGGGCGTTCGACGCGTACTTGATCATTTCGGCGGCCTTGGGCGTCGTCTCGATCCGCACGACTCCGGCGAAGCCCGGGTAGAGCTCCCGGAGCGCCTGTAGGGTGCGCCCGTCGCTCGCGCCAAGCACGATCCGGTCCGGCTCCCGGAAGTCGTGAAGGGCTTCCCCTTCGGTCAGGAACTCCGGGTTCATGCCGACCCCGAAGTCGACTCCCGCCCGCTTGCCCGACGCGCGCTCGAGTAGAGGCAACACGACCTCCTCGGTCGTCCCCGGGACGACGGTGCTCTTGATCACGACGACATGGTACGCCGCCTTGTCCCGTAGGATCTCCCCGATCTGTTTGGTCACGGCCTCCACGGTGCGCAAGTCGACGCCCCCGTCGGGCAGCGAGGGCGTACCCACCGCGACGAGTGACAGCTCGGTCTCCATGACGGCGCGTCGCAGGTCGATGGTGGCCTCGAGATGGCCGTCGAGCCCCGCGAGTGCGGCCTCCAGGCCAGGCTCGAAGAACGGAGACACACCCGAGCGGATCTGTGCGACCTTTGCTGCATCGCTGTCCACGCAGACCACCGCGTGGCCCTGCTCCGCCAGGCCGATGCCCGTAACGAGTCCGACGTAGCCGGCGCCGACGATGGAGACTCGCATCACGCCTCCGCCGCCGACTGGTTGTCGCGATACCACACGAGCGAGCGGCGCAGCCCTTCCCGGAGCGGGACCGTGGGGTTGTAGGCCAGCTCGGTGCGCGCCTTGGTGATCACCGGGCACCGCCGGGTCGGGTTGTCGCGCAGGTAGTCCCCATCCTCCGAGATGCGGCGCACCACTCGGCCGGAGTACCCGACCTCCTCGCGCGCCAGACCCGCCACCAGATCCGCGACCTCGGCGATCGAGACCTCCGGTCCTTCGACGCCGATGTTGTATGGCTCGCCGGGACGGCCCCGGACGAGGACCTTGTAATAGCCGATCACTGCATCGGCGACGTAGCAGAAGGTACGTCGCGGCGACCCGTCCGAGAACAGCTCGATGTCCCTCCCCGCGAAGATGTCGCGCGCGAAATCGGGAAGCATGCGCCGGTCGGTGATCTTCAGGCCCGGGCCGTAGTTGTTGAACGGCCGCGCCATCTTCACCGGCACGCCGTATTGGCGCGCGAAGGTTACGCAGATCGTTTCGCCGAAGCGTTTGGATTCGTCGTAACAGGCACGCGGACCGGTACATGAGACGTTACCGCGATAGTCCTCGGACG
>Ga0070699_100004342_pt1 | contig 12541 bp, 13 predicted proteins | sample KBSK1503metaG_FD_65473 | JGI IMG/M metagenome (GOLD analysis project Ga0070699, IMG submission 65473) | Corn, switchgrass and miscanthus rhizosphere microbial communities from Kellogg Biological Station, Michigan, USA - KBS K1-50-3 metaG | ecosystem: Host-associated > Plants > Roots >...
CCGACGTGACGGGAACCGAGGTACGGGTGCGCCCGCTCGACCGGATCCTGGGCCGGGCCGGCGCGCTCGTGGTCACCGGCGAGAACCTGCCCGGCCACGACGATGAAGGAGACGAGCACATCAGCATGTACGAGCCCCGCGCAGAAACCATCGCGGAACACGACGCAGCTATGGCGCGCTACCAGCAGCACTACCGGAACGCGGCGGTGAGCAATGCTGACCCTCGTTAGCGCGGACCTCACGCCCGCCACCGCCGACGCGCTGGCCCGCGAGCGCTCCTGGGAACTGCGGCGGGTGCGCCGGGTGTCGGCCGCGGTCGCGGAGATGCCGCCGGCGGAGCGCGCGTCGGTCGGGGTGCTGATCGTGGAGGCCGAGCCGGTCAACGAGGCCTTGCTGTCCCAGCTCAGCGGCCTTCACCTGATCGCGTGCGTGCGCGGCGACCCGGTCAACGTCGACGTGGCGGCCGCGACGGCCCGCGGCGCGCTGGTGGTGCATGCGCCCGGCCGCAATGCGGAGGCGGTGGCCGATTTCACGCTGGGCCTGTGCCTCGCCGCGGTGCGCAGCATCGCGCTGTCGCACCACGAGATCGTCTCGGGAACGCTGACCAGCAAGAAGACCGGTTCGCGGCCGGCCCCTGCGGTGACGGCTCCCGGGGACGTCGTCTGGCGGCCCGACGACCCGGCCGGGCCGATCCCCTACCTCATGTACCGGGGCCGGGAACTGTCCAGCCTGACCGTCGGCCTCGTCGGCTTCGGGGCGGTCGGTAAGGCCGTCGCCCGCCGGTTCGGCGGCCTGGTGCGCGAGGTTCACGTCGCCGATCCCGCGGTCGGGGCCGAGACGATCAAGGACCGCGGGTTCATCCCGACCCCGCTGCCTGAGCTGCTGCCGATCGCGGACGTGGTCAGCCTGCACGCCAGGAGCGCCTCGATCGTCATCGGCCGCGACGAGCTGGCCCTGATGAAGCCCGGCAGCATCCTGATCAACACCGCCCGCGCGACCGTGCTCGACTACGACGCGCTGGCCGATTCGCTGCGGTCGGGCCACCTGCGAGCGGCCGCGCTCGACGTGTACCCGGAGGAGCCGATCCCGGCCGACAGCCCGCTGCTTGCTCAGCCGAACCTGACCCTGACGCCGCACCTGGCCGGGGCCACCTTCGAGATCGGAACCTGGCAGTCGGAGATCCTGCTCGCCGCGATCCGCGGCATCTACACGGTCGGCGCCGCCTGGGACGAACTCCCGGTCTGCAACCGCGAGCTCCGGGAGGCCTGGGCGCGGCGCCACGTCGGAGAGTCACCATGAGCGTCACGATCACCGTCATCGGCGGCGGCAGCAGCATGTTCGTGCCCGGCCTGATCCGCCGGCTGATCGAGATCGACTGCTTCGCCGGGGCGGAGCTGCGGCTGATGGACGTCGACGCGGGCCGGGCCGAGGTCATGCGGGATCTCGGGACGCAGCTGGCGGCGGCCGAGGGCGCCAAGCTGGACATCACCGCGACCACCGACCAGCGGGCCGCGCTGCGCGCCGCCGACTTCGTGATCGTGGCCATCTCGGTGGGCGGCATGGCCGCGTGGGAAAGCGACATCGAGCTGCCCGCCAAGTACGGCGTGTTCATGCACATCGCGGACTCCATCGGCCCGGGCGGCATCTTCCGCGCGCTGCGGAACACGCCGGTCGTGGCGTCGGTGGTCGCCGACCTCGCCGAGCTGTCGCCGGACGCGATGGTGTTCAACTACACCAACCCGGCCAGCGCCAACATGATCGCGATGGCCAGGACGTCCGCGGTCCGGTCGGTGTCGCTGTGCTCCTGCTCGCCGCTGCCATTCAGCCGGGCCTGGCTGGCCATGCAGACCGGGGCCGCCGAGGACGAGATCGACCTGCCGCTCCGGGTCGGCGGCATCAACCACTGCACGGGCATCCTGTCGCTGCGGCTGCGCGACGGGCGTGACGCGATCCCGCTGGTGGCCGAGCGCAGCCCCGATCCGCTGGTGCGCTGGGTCATCCGGACGTTCGGTGTGGTGCCCTACTGCTGGGCGCACTGGGCCGAGTTCTTCCCGCAGCTGCAGCGTCTCGAGCAGCCCTACGAGGGCCGGGCGCAGGGCCTGGCCATGCGCTACGGGCGTCGCGTCTACGACATGGCGGCGCAGCGCGAGCGGGTCAGCTCCTGGGAGCAGGTGGCCGCGCAATGGGCGGCCGAGGGCGGGCCGCACCGGCTCAGCGACCTGCCGCACGGGCCCGAGGACTGGGGCATCGTGGTGGCCGATGTCATGGCGTCGGTCATCGAGGCCCGCGGCGAGACCTTCATCGTGAACACGATCAACGACGGCCTGGTGACGAACCTGCCCGCCACGGTCGCGGTCGAGGTACCCGCGGTGGTCGACGCCGAGGGCGTGCATCCCCTGGGCATCGGCAAGCTCCCGCCGGGCCTGGCCGCGGTGCTCAGCCGACACGCCCTGGTCCAGGAGCTGACCGCCGAGGCGGCGCTCACCGGGCGCCACGACCTGCTGCGCCAGGTCATGGCGGCCGACCCGCTGCTGGACGCCACCCTCGAGCCACCCGAGATCGAGGCGCTGACCAGCGAGATGCTCGCGGCCAACGCCCCGTTCCTGCCGCAGTTCGAACGCTGAAAGGAGGCGCCGATGACAGCGCTGACCCGGCGCCGTGCGACCGTCGCCCCGGCGGGCATCCGGGAGCGGCAGCGCCTGAAGGCGAGCACCCTGGCCTGGCTCACGCCCGCCTCGGCGCTGCTCATCGGGCTCTTCCTCGTGCCGATCGGCTACGCGATCTACCTGGGCTTCACGAACCTGGAGCTGCTCGGGCCGACGGCGCAGAACTACAGCTTCACCGGCCTGGCCAACGTCCGCCGCATGATCCACGACCCGGTGTTCTGGTCCAGTGTCAAGCTGACGCTGATCTTCGTCGTCGGCTCGGGAATCATCGCCCAGACCATCCTCGGGCTGGCGCTGGCGCTGCTCGGCCAGCGGGCGCACGTCACGGTCCGGGCCAGCGTGGGCTCCGTCGTCGTGCTGGCCTGGGTGCTTCCCGAGATAGCCGTCGCGTTCATCTGGTACGCGTTCAGCCAGGCCGGGGGCACGCTGAGCGTCCTGACCGGGCACTCGAACTCCGACCTGCTGTCCACGGCGCCGCTGCTGATCGTGAGCGTGGCGAACACCTGGCGTGGGACCGCGTTCTCGATGCTGGTGCTGAGCGCGGGGCTGCGCAACGTCCCGCAGGAGGCCGACGAGGCCGCCCAGCTCGAGGGGGCGTCCTACTGGAAGCGGCTGCTGCGGGTGACGCTGCCGATCATGCGCCCGACCCTGATGATCAACATGCTGCTGATCACGCTCGGCACGATCTCCGACTTCACGCTCATCTTCGCGATGACCCAGGGCGGTCCCGGCAATCAGACGGCGATCCTGCCGGTCTACATGTACATCGAGGCGTTCCAGTTCAACGCGCTCGGCTACGGCACCACGATCGCGCTGGCCCTGATGCTCATCGGCGCCCTGCTCTCCGTCTTCTACATCCGCCAGCTGCGCCCCGAACTGCGGCGGGCGAGATGACCACCCCGTGGAGCCCGCCATGACCTCGACGTCACTGCCCGGCCAGCTTCCCGACGCCACCGACAGCCCCGTGGACACGCGTCCCGGCCGCCCGGCGGCGCGGCGCGTCCGCGGCGAGCCCGGCGGTCACAAGATCATCGTCAGCGTGATCATGGCCGTCCTCGGCATGGCCTTCCTGCTGCCGCTGGTCTGGCTGATCCTGGCCGCGCTGAACCCGCACGCGACGTCCGGGCTGTCCTCGCCCGCGTTCTCCCTGGACAACTTCCGGGCGGCGTTCCAGGCCGGGGCGGGCCGTGCGATCGCGAACAGCCTCTACCTGGCGGGGGTCTCGACGGTCGTCGCGACCGTGGTGTCGACCCTGGCTGGGTACGTGCTGTCGCGCCATTACGTGCCGCTCAAGGGCCTGCTCCTGGTCGGGGTCATCTTCCTCACCGGCCTGCCGGTCACGCTCCTGCTCATCCCCATCTACCAGATATTCGTCAAGATCAACTGGCTGAACTCGCCGTTCTACACCTCGCTGGTGCTGGGCGCGACGTCGGTGCCGTTCGCGATCTGGCTGCTGAAGAACTTCATCGACCAGGTGCCCCGGGATTTCGAGGAGGCTGCGGCGGTCGAGGGATCGGGCCAGTTCCAGATCCTGCTGCGCGTGGTCGTCCCGCTGATCATGCCGGGAATCCTGGTCTCCGCCATTCTCACGTTCATCAACTCGTGGGGGGCATTCCTGATCCCGCTCGTGCTCGACTCCAGCCCGGGGGACACGCCCGGCGCGGTCGGCATCTATGAATTCATCACCGCCAACGGGCAGGTCCAGTTCGGCCCGCTGGCCGCCTACGGAATTCTCTTCTCGGTACCCGTGATCATCATGTACATCATCAGCTCCCGCTGGCTCAGCGGCAGCTTCTCGTTCGCCGGCGGAGTCAAGGGCTAATCCGGAGGATTCGGTGGCCACCATAAGCCTTGAGGGCGTTACGAAATCTTTTAAAGGCAAGACCGCGGTCCAGGACGTCGATCTCGAGGTCGCCGACGGGCAGTTCATGATCATCGTCGGCCCGTCCGGCTGCGGCAAGACCACCACGCTGCGCATGCTGGCCGGGTTCGAGAAGCCGACTCAGGGCCAGGTGCGCATCGGCGGCAAGGTGATGAACGACGTGCCGCCGAAGGACCGGGACGTCGCGATGGTCTTCCAGAACTACGCGCTGCTCCCGCACCTGACCGTGGAGAAGAACCTCTCGTTCGGGATGCGCATCCGCCGCGAGCCGCGCAAGGCCATCGAGCGCGAGGTGCGGGCCGTCGCGGAGATGCTGGGCATCGCCTCGCTGCTGGGCCGCAAGCCCGCCGAGCTCTCCGGCGGCGAGCGCCAGCGGGTGGCGCTGGGGCGCGCCCTGCTCCGCAAGCCGCAGGCGTTCCTGCTGGACGAGCCGCTGTCGAACCTGGACGCGGCGCTGCGGGCGCAGATGCGGTTCGAGCTGAAGCGCATTCACGCCCAGTTTCCCGTCACGACCGTGTACGTCACGCATGACCAGGTCGAGGCGATGACGATGGCCGACCAGATCGCGCTGATGAACGAGGGCCGGCTGCAGCAGGTCGCGCCGCCCGAGCGGCTCTACAGCGAGCCGTCGAACGCGTTCGTGGCCGGCTTCATCGGTAGCCCGAAGATCAACCTCGTCCCGGCCACGGTCCTGCGCGACGGGGAGCAGCCGGTTATCAGCCTCTTGTCCTGCCGCGTCCCGGTGAACGGGGACCTCGGCTCCGTGCTCCAGCGCATGGACGGTGACGCGGTGACCATCGGCCTGCGGCCAGAGGAGATCCAGCCGTGCCCGGCCGGCTCCAACGGCAGGCCGGCCTTCCAAGGACTGGTGGAACTGATCGAGCCGCTCGGGTCGGAGACGCACGTCTCGGTCCGTGTCGGCGAGGAGATCCTGATCTGCCGGTTCCCGCCCCGCTCGGGCCTCGAGACCGGGGCGACGATCAACGTCCAGTTCGACCCGCAGCAGATGAAGGTGTTCGACACCGCGAGCGGGTTGCGCCTCGGATAACCCACCAAGCTGAAGGGAGACAGCCGATGATCAGACACAGCGACCACCGTCGTCATATCCGCGGAGCGATCACCGCCGGGGTGGTCATCCTGGGTTTGGCCGCCCTCGCCGCGTGCGGCGGCGGCAGCGGCCCGGCCAATTCGAGCTCGGGCGGGAAATCACTGACCGTCCTCTTCTCGAACAACTACGTGTTCAATTCCGACGCGCTCGCCAACCAGTGGTGGGGCGGAATCGCGAAGCAATGGAAGCAGCTGTACCCCGGCGTCAAGCTGAACCTGCTGGGGACCGGTGGCACCGACGTCGACCTGATGAACAAGGCCGCCGTCATGTTCCGCAGTCCGTCGACAACCCCGGATGTCATACAGCTTCCGACCACATACGTCGGCGAGTTCAGCGGCTCGGGTTACCTGCTGCCGCTCAACAGGTTCGTCAGCGGCAGCTCCGCGCCGGCTTTCTGGACCGGCATGCCCGCAGGCGTCCAGGCGATGAGCACCATTAACGGCAACGTCTACGCGGTCAACGCCGGCAACAACGACTCGGCCATTCTCTACAACAAGCCCATGCTGCAGGCCGCCGGGATCAAGCTGCCCTGGCAGCCCAAGACCTGGCAGGACATCCTGACCGCGGCCGAGGCGGTGAAGAAGAAGGATCCCGGCGTCTGGCCGCTCTGGCTGGCGGCCGGCGTCGCGGCCGGCCCCACGAACGTGCTGCAGGGCATCGGGAACATGATCGACGGCTCGACCAACCCGACGATGTTCGACACCAAGACCAGCAAGTGGGTCGTGAACAGCCCCGGTCTGCGGGCCACCCTGCAGTTCTACAAGTCGATGTTCAGCAACGGCCTGGGCGCCCCGATCTCGCAGCTCTTCCGCACCGACTCTGTCGGCCAGCCGCCGCTGCTGATGAAGCAGGGCAAGCTCGCGATCGCGGTGGGATCCAACTGGTACCCGACGGTCTGGGTCCAGTCCAACTCCGCGGCGCCGTGGCCGCAGGGCGCGACCCAGGTGGGCGTGGCGCCCATCCCGACCGAGAACGGCCAGGGTCCCGGCGCCGCCTCGACCATCGGCGGCTGGGCGTTCGCGATCTCGAAGGTCTCGGCCAACTCCACCATGGCCTGGAACTTCATCAAGCTCGCCGAGAACCCGCAGAACCAGCTGAACACCGCGATCTGGTCCGGGTTCGTCCCGCCCGACCTCAGCGTCGGCCAGCAGGCGCCGTTCGTGAATTACGCGCCGCCGTTCCAGGCCGCGTTCAACGATTACTCGAAGTACGGGGTGCCGCTGCCGAACGACACCAACTTCACCGTCTACGCGAGGGCGCTGAACACGGTCACCGGGGACTTCGCGCAGAATCCCGGGGTGAGCGTCAGCTCCGAGCTGGCCAAGCTGTCCGGCCTCATTACCCAGCAGCTCGGATCTAGTGCCGTCGAGTCCCAGGGCTGACGATGGTCATGTCGGGATCGACCGGCTGGCGCTGAGCCCGGAAAGGACGTCGATGTCCGAGTCAAGCCCGCGTCAGGGCCTGATGGCGCGCGCCGCCCGGCTGCACTTCGAGTTCGGGCTCACGCACCAGGACACCGCGGCCGCGCTCGGCATCTCGCGGGTCAAAGTGACCCGGCTCCTCAAGCAGGCCCGGCAGGCCGGCATCGTCAAGATCACTGTGATCGCGGACGTCAGCCCGTTTGCCGAACTCGAGAAGCGGCTCGCGGAAACGGCCGGGCTCCGCGAGGCCATCATCGTCCCCGCCGCCGGTGACAGCGGCGCCGCGCGCAGCATGCTCGCGCGCGGCGCCGCGTCCTACCTGGAGCGGGTGATGCGCGACGGCATCGTGGTGGCGGTCGGGCTCAGCCGGACGATCGCGGAGATGCCCAACTGGCTCAGCAACGCCCGACCGGCCAAGGCGAGCTTCGTGTCCCTGGCCGGCGCGCTGCGGGTCGGCGGCGAGGGCAGCGGCAACCCCTACCAGGCGACCGACGCGCTCGCCCGGGCCTTCGGCGGGACGGCTGAGCACCTGCACGCGCCGGTCGTCGTGCGCAGCCAGGCGGTCGCCGAGGAGCTCCGCACCGATCCGGCCATCGCCCAGACCCTGGAGCGGGCGGCCGCGGCCGACATGGCATTCGCCGGGGTGGGCGGGCGCGAGGACCGCATCGACTTCAACCAGGGCCTGTACATCACGGCCGCCGAATGGGTGAACCTGCTCGACTGCGGAATGGTGGGGGACATCGGCGGCCGCTTCTTCGACCGCAACGGCCTGCAGATCAGGCACGAGGTCAACGGCCGGGTCATCGCCCTGGACCTGGACGAGTTCGTCAAGGTGCCGGTGCGGGTCCTGGCCGCCGCCGGCCCGAGCAAGGTCGAGGCGATCGCCGCCGCGCTGCGCGGCGGCCTGGCGACCGTCCTCGTGACCGACGTCGACACCGCGAACGCCCTGATCGGGGACGTTCAGTGACCGGGCGGGCTCCCGGCCAGGACCTCCACGCTGGCCCCGACGGCATCGAGGCGGCAGCAGTCGTTGTCCTCCGCGTAACGCCGACCCTGGACGTTCAGCATGTCCACCCGCGGCGCGCCGACCGGGAACGGCCCCCAGTGCCAGGTGCCGCGGTGCAGGACCAGGACGTCGAGGGGCGCCAGCCGGAAGGCGCGCAGCCTTTCCGCGTCGTCGGGCGAGCCGAAAGTGGCGTCCGCCGCGGCTACCACCAGGACCGCCGGGCAGTTCAGCACCAGCAGCGCCTGCGTATGGGTGCGGTGCCGGAACAGCATCTCGCAGCCCAGGCCGGCCGCGGTGTGCGGCACCTCGTCGGCGTCATGGCCGATCAGGTTGAGGTGCGCGTCGCCCCACTCGAAGAAAAGCGTCGAAATCCCATCACGCGGATCGGTGTCCGGGAGAGGCACCCAGCCGAAAGGCCGCCACTGCTCGGCGTCAAACTGCTCTGCTGCAATAGCGCGGGCGAATTCAGCCATGCTCGATTCTACCCCGCGCAGGCCCGCTGTCCACTGTCTATTTTTACCCCGGACCGGTCCGCTGTCTACAGCCTAAGAAGGAGATCGCATGGATATCAGAAATATCTCGGCCGTAAAGCCGACCGTGGAGCACAACGGGACAACCCCGGTCTGGTATCTCATGCCGCCGGGCAGCATGCGTGAATTCACCGCGGGCGGGTCTCTGGAGCTGGTCAACGAGTTCGAGATCATCGGCGGCGGGGCGGTCGACCCGCACACCCACCCGACGCACGAGTTCTATTACGTCCTGTACGGGCGCGGCCAGATGATCATCGGCGACGAAAGCCGGGAGATCAGCCAGGGTGACCTCGTGTATATCCCGCCGAACGAGGTCCACAGCCTGGTCGCCAGCAGTGAGAACGCGCCGATCCGGTGCTTCTGCTTCGCGATCGCCTGCCCGGAGGCCGGCGAGATCAATTACACGACGCATTAGCGGCTGAGCACCATAACCTGAGGAGAATTGAGCATGGCTGCTGCGCGCGCACTGGTCGTCTGGGGAGGTTATCCAGGGCATGAGCCCAGGGAGGCTGTTGAGCGGTTCCTGCCCTTTCTCGAGCGCACCGGATTCGAGGTCGTCGTCATGGACACGCTCGAGGCATACGCCGACGCCTCGCTGATGTCGTCGGTGGCGGTCATCCTGCAGAACTGGACGACCGGTGACCTGACCGCCGCGCAGTTCCAGGGCCTGTCGGCCGCGGTGCGGGCGGGCGCCGGGCTGGTCGGCTGGCACGGTGGGCTCTGCGACGCGTTCCGGCACATGCCCGCCTATCAGTTCATGACCGGCGGGCAATGGCTGGCCCACCCCGGCGGCAGCCACGCGGAATACAGGATCGACATCGCCGAGAGCGCAGCCGGCGACCCAGTCGTGGCCGGGCTGGAGTCGTTCTCGATCGTCTCCGAGCAGTACTACCTCGCCGTTGACCCGGCGGTTGAGGTGCTCGCCACGACCACGTTCCGGCGGCCGGGCGAGGCGCCCTGGATCGAGGAGGCCGTGATCCCCGCCGTCTGGCGCAAGCCCTGGGACGGCGGCCGGATCTTCTACGTCTCCTGGGGGCACCAGGCCAGCGATTTCGACGTCGCTCCCGCCCGAGTGATTGTCGAGCGCGGGCTGCTGTGGGCGGCGGGCCGGATGCCGGGCGCAGTGCGATGAGCGATCTGCTGTATGTCAGCGACGTGTCTCCCTACCGGGCAGGGCTGGCTGCTCCGGCGATGGCGGGCGTACACCAGTCGCTGGGGTCGGCGGCTACCGCCCTGGAGGAGATCGCCGGTCTCTGCGGGCTCGGGTTCCGCCATGCCGCGCGGGTGCGGGACATCGGCCTCGGGGACCTGGAGAGCGCGCGGCTGCTGGCGCTGTTCACGATCGGCGAGACGCCGTGGAGCGAGGGCCAGCGCGAGGTGATCGAGCGGCGCGCGTCAAGCGGCGCGCTGGGCATTGTGGGACTGCACTCGGCCACCGACGCCGCGTACGGGTGGCCCGCCATGGGCAGCCTGCTCGGCGGGCGCTTCAACGGCCACCCGGTCACCGGTGACCTGCCGATCACCGTGGTCGACCGCTCGCACCCGGCCACCGCCCACCTGCCGTCGCCGTGGATCTTCCGGGACGAGCTTTACCTGTTCCGCGAGCTCGTCCCGGACGCGCGCCTGCTGCTGGCGGTGGAGTTCGGCGGGTCGCAGGCCAGCACCCTGCCGATCGCCTGGTGCGTGGAGCGCCCGCCGGCCCGAACCTTCTACACCGCGCTCGGGCATTTCGTCGCCGCGTACGAGAACGCTGACTACCTCGGGCATGTCCTCGGCGGGGTCCGCTGGGTGCTCGGGAGCGGATAACGCCCTATCCGGGCGGGCGGTAGAGCTCCTCGACCCGCTTGATCTGGGCCACGGACCGGTTGACCGGCACGTCGTGCTGCTCGAACTGGCGAAGTACGTCCGCGCTGCCGTTGGCCAGGAAGGCGATCCCGTCCTGGGCGCCCCGCAGCCGGATCCAGACCGCGACCCGGCTCCAGCGCATGGCCACGAGCTCCGCGATCGCGAGCTCGTCGTACCGCGCTTCCCAGGTCGGCACCACCCACCGGCTCACGACGCTCCCGCGCAGCCGCACGCCCCAGTCGTAGAACTCCAGCCGGGCCAGTGACCCGCTGGTGACCAGGTGCCTGCACATCACGCCGCCGTAGAACAGCGCGACCGGGTCGCCCGCCGGCGCGTCGATCGTCCGCCCGCAGGATTTCGCCCGCCTGATCCAGAAGAACAGGCCCGCGCCCGCCACGAGGGCAGCCAGCACGACGACGAGTATGGCTGGTAGCACCGCTCCTCCCAGATCACGTTAACTGGACGCTACCTGACGACCGGCGACGTTCCGCGCCTCGGAGAGAAGTGAGATGACCGAGCCGACCAGATTCGACACCCTCCGCACCGACCGGCTGCTGATGCGGCGCTGGCGGGAGTCCGACCGTGAGCCGTTCGCCGCCCTCAACGCCGACCCGGAGACCATGCGGTTCTTCCCCGAGACGCTCGACCGGGCGGCCAGTGACGCACTCGTCGACAGCATCGAGACGCGGTTCGACCGGCTGGGCTACGGGCTCTGGGCGCTGGAGATCTCCGGGACCGGCGAGTTCATCGGCTTCACCGGGCTCAACCCGATGCCGGACGGCGTGCCCGGCGCGGGCGGCGTCGAGGTCGGCTGGCGGCTCGCCAGGCAGGCCTGGCAGCACGGCTACGCCACGGAGGCCGCCCGGGCCGCGCTCGGGGTGGCCTTCGACGGCGTCGGACTGAGCGAGATCTGGTCCATGACCGCGGTGCTCAACGAGCCGTCCGTGGCCGTCATGCGGCGCCTGGGCCTGACCGAGGCGGCCAGGTTCCTGCACCCGGATGTCCCGGCCGGCCACCCCCTCCAGCCCCACGTGACCTACCACCTGGCACGGCGCCAGGCCACCTGACCGCGAGACCGTCCGGTCGCGCCCCCCGCGAGCGGTACCGCGGGGGACGCGCCGGGCCGCTACCGGTGCTCTATCAGCGGGAGACGGCTGCCGCCGGTGTCGTACACCCCGGCCGTCCACAGCTGGCCGCCGACCGTGGTGACGCCTTCGAGGATGTTGCTGCCCGAGCCAGGGTTGGGCGCGGGGTCCACGCTCCAGTGGCCGTTCACCCCGCGCAGGACCAGGACCTCGTTGTTGTCGGTCACCGGGTTCACGAAGGTCCCGGTCGCGAACACGGTGTCGCCGGTCACCGCGATGCCGTACAGCATCGTCCAGATCGACCCGACGCCGGACAGGTCGGCGACGGACCAGTGCCCGTTCTGGAGGTGCTCGATAATCGGCCGGCCGGCGTCCGGGCTGTCGGCCTCGCCGTCCACCCAGACCTGGCCCCCGCTCACCGCCACGCCCTCGAGCATGACCGAGGCGGACGTGGAGACCGGCGTGCTCACCACCGACCACCGGTGGCCGTTCCAGTGCTCGACGAGCGGCTGGTCGGGAGCCTGAGTGCAGAGCCGCTGGCCGACGGCCCAGACGTTGTCCCTGGCGACCGCGTCGACGGCGTAGAGATGGTTGCCGGTCGAGCCCGGGTCGGGCGTCCGGACGACCGACCACCGGTGGCCGTTCCAGTGCTCGGCCAGCGTCTCGAACCGGCCGTTGCCGCCTTCCCGGTCGCCGACGGCCCACACATCGGAGGGTGAGGCCGCCGACGCGGCGAACAGCATGTCGCGGACCGAGCCGGGCTGCGGGTTGTCGGCGATCGTCCACCCGCTTCCGTTCCACTCCTCGATCAGCGCCCGGTCCTGGTAGTCGGCGTTCAGTCGCATCCCGACGGCCCAGGCCCGGCCGCCGCTCGCGGCGACGCCGTAGAACGAGGCGAAGTTGGGACCGAGGTTCGGGGTTCGCACCACCGACCACGTGACGCCGTTGTAGTGCTCGGCGAACGTGAGCGTCGCGTCCTGGTTGCTGTTCTTCGCGTC
>Ga0070699_100004343_pt1 | contig 12538 bp, 10 predicted proteins | sample KBSK1503metaG_FD_65473 | JGI IMG/M metagenome (GOLD analysis project Ga0070699, IMG submission 65473) | Corn, switchgrass and miscanthus rhizosphere microbial communities from Kellogg Biological Station, Michigan, USA - KBS K1-50-3 metaG | ecosystem: Host-associated > Plants > Roots >...
GCCATCATTTCACGTGGGGCAACCGTTTAGCAAAAATTGACAAATAGAAGAGAAGAAAGGAAGGTGTCTGCGGAGTTTCTAAGTGAAGTGCTTTTTTTGAGAACTGACTTGCCCTTTTTTTTATTTGGCATGTTGGAACGCTCAATTACTTTACTTATTATCCGCTATAGAGTTTTACTGGGAAATACTCATGGATTTCAAAAATTAATTCACACTATCACGAGGAGACAATGTGATGAATAGAAAATTTGCAAGATTAAGTTTGACTGTTTTTCTAGTGCTGGGAATCGGCCTGACGATGGCATTGGCCACTGGCATCCGCACTGTATCAGCCGACGAGAACGGTTGTCCGAACCCTGATAACCGGCCAACGTCGAATATCGTCGGCGCGTACTTCACAACGAGTGGCAACAATGCAACTTACTATTTCAACTCGTTCGTTGACCGCAGTCCTGTGGCTGGGATTCCAGGGCTGATCGAGTACTGTGTCTATCCAGATCCCGCTACCCAACCCGATAATGTAGTGACTGTAGCCGTGGGTGACGATAGCACTGCGTGGGTTGATCCACCCGGCTTCAACAACTTCTCCTTCAATAGGACCAACGGCAACCCGAGCAACATTGGGTTGGACGGCAGAATGGACTACGAAATGGGCACAGCCACGTGGAGTGGTGGTGTGCCAGCCAACCAGTTGATTGTCCTTCACATCAACGATGAGGCAGAGTGCAACAGACTAGGACAGAATTCGCAAACCTGTTTCGTCCTGCCAGGTGAGCAACAGCAAGCTCAAGACCTCACCGTCAGCAAAACCGCTGATGCTTCCTTCACCCGCACTTTCAATTGGACAATTGAAAAGAGCGCCGATACAGATACAGTGTATTCGGCTGGCGGTGGTGAGAGCGGAGAGGTCAACTTCACAGTAGAGGTAACAAAGGACGCGGGCACCGACAGCGACTTTGCTGTCAGCGGCACAATCACCGTGAACAATCCAAACAGCTTCGATGTGAATGGTGTTGCTATTTCGGATTCTCTCCCCGGCGGCACCTGCTCCGTGGATGATACATCCCTGGATGTCGCGGCTAACAGCAGCGCTTCTACCGATTACACCTGTACGTTTGACTCCAACCCCGGTAGCGGAACTAACACTGCAACTGCCACTTGGGGTGACATCGGCTCGCCCAATACAAGTAGCGAAGGCACTGACGATTTTGAGTTCGGCGACCCAACGACTTTGGTCAACGACGAAATTGATGTCACCGATACCAACGGCGGCTCATGGCATTTCACTGATTCTGGCTCTGTCTCTTACGACCAGACCTACACCGACCCGGCTGGCACCTGCACGCCACACGAGAACACGGCCACTATCACACAGACTGGTGCTAACGACTCGGTGACCGTCCAGGATTGCCAAGGTGCTGACCTTGTTGTGACCAAGACCGCGACTCCGTCATACGATTTGAAGTACGCGTGGACAATTAATAAGACCGTTGTCGGAGATTCTTCCAAGATGGTGGATGCGGGTCAGCCAGCAACCTTCAGCTACAACATTACGGTCTCACACGATACTGGAACTCAAAGCAATTGGAAGGTCAGCGGCAAGATTACAGTCTCCAACCCGAATGACTGGGAAGATATAGTTGCCGATGTCAGCGATTCTCTACCCGGTGGAACTTGTTCGGTCACCGGCGGCAATGACGTTAATGTTCCCGCTAGTGGATCTGTCGAACTAGATTACTCCTGCACCTTCGGTAGCAACCCCGGTTCTGGCACCAACACCGCCACCGCTGCATGGGATGCAGCTGCTGCACACACTCCCAATGGCTCGGCTTCTGGTGATGCTGGCTTTAATTTTGCCAATGCAACCGTCAACGCAATCGATGAGTGTGTGACGGTGAAAGACGATAAGGGTACACCTGCTAACACAAGCGACGATGTGACGCTCGGAACCGTCTGTGTGGTGGGTGATCCCAATCCCAAAGTGTTCAGCTACTCCTTGACCTTCACTGGCCCGGCGGCTGGCACTTGCGCCAATTTCACAAACACCGCCAAATTCACCACCAACGACACCAGTGCTACTGGTTCCGCTAGCGCGACCGTGAGTGTGTGCAGCTTCAAAGCCGCACTTACACCAGGCTACTGGAAGACGCACTTGGCGAGAACTAGGTCAACCGGATGCACCGGCCTTCCGTCAGGCACTGGTTGCAGTGACAACGGCCCCTTCACGGTGACTTATCTGCCGAAGACTCTGGGTGGTTACAATGTGGATACCATTCTGAAGGCAGCCCAAGTATTCGCGGCGATGAACTGCAGTAATACAGGCAGTAACGCGCAACAGAACCAGAATGCGATGGGTTGTCTCGCGGGTCACTTGCTGGCGGCAAAGTTGAACGTCGCCAACGGCGCGAACTCCTGCATCAATGCCACAATTACCGCCGCCAATACATTGCTGAGCTCGATTCCCTACACCGGCCCCAGCGGCAGCTACACAGGCATCAGCCTCGCAACACGCAACGCAGCAATCAGCCTCAAGAACGCGCTGGACGCTTACAACAACGGAGTTGGTTGCCATTAGAGGATATAAATATCATCTGTAGAGGCAACTTCAGTTGCTGAAATCGAATAAGTAATACCAAAACTCAGGGCAATGGACGCAGACGCAATCCATTGCCCTGAGACTGTTGTAAGCAGTTAAAGCACGTTCAGTAGTTTTATTCAAGGAGACAAAATGAAAAAAAGCATCAGATGGATAACGATCATTGCAGTCATCTCAACTGTATTTCTCTTCACGGCTCAGGTCTCGGCAAGCCCGACAACCACTGGCTCCTGGATAGCATATCCTGGGCAAAGTGTTAGCACCAGCACCACTACAAGCACCCACGCCGTTTATCAAGCCAGTGTACGCTCACCTATCAATGCCGACGGTTCAAGCAACTGGCCCAAAAAGCGTGGGGTGATCCCAGTGCAATTCGACCTTTCGAGTGCCATTGCAACAGATACGACAACGACGACAACTGTTGGGCCGTTTGTCTTCGAGTCGATAGGCAGCGACATCTCGACTGATAACGATTTCTCGTACGTGAGCTTCGCTCCGAGTTCCCCGATGACTTTCAACGATATCACAGAGCTATCCGCAGTGTACTCGTTCACACTTGGTGATTGTCACGGTGGCTCGCTTCGTTGGCAGGTTCGCACGGACCCGACTCATGCCGTGCATATCTACTATGGCACTCCGCCTCAATTTGGGAATGGCGGGATCGGCGGTTGCACGCCTACATCACTTGGCGGTGGTGACCAGAGTGGCGAGAATTTGATTGGCCTGTCTGACCTGCGGTATGACACCTCGCAGTATGCAGGAGGTACTTTCTACGACACATACGCCCATACTCAAACACTCATCGGCAATACACCGATTGTACGCGCGTCACTCGTGCTTGACTCAGGTTGGCAAGGTGCCCCACTTGGAGATCAGCGACTGACTCTAACCAGCGCAACAGTCAACGATAATACCTTTGAGCCACTTCCACTCGGCACCACATCTACAACGACGACAACAGTCGGTTCCTTCTCACCAACCTGCGACCTGCCGGCTGCAAAACTTCAGTGGAGCAAGTCTGATCCGTACCCCGATGGTTCAATCAATGAGGGCGAGAGCATTCAACCCAGGGACACAGGCGAGTTTTATCGCATTGTGGATTGCAAGTATATCTACAATCTTGATGTGAGCAGCCTTGACCCCAACCTCGCTACACGGGGTGGAACCTATTTTATCTATGTTGAGATTGATGGCACCCTTATCAACAATCCTGCTAAATTTGATCTCAAATGAGATTGAACGTTAAATAGAGTGTGAGCTGTTCGAAAGGTGCATCAAGGCGAACGTTATATGTCCCCGAAAGCCGGGGATGCCTATAGCAGTATTCAAGAGTAGATACGTTCACTCTTTACAAGTAGAGCAGCCCGGTTCAGGTTGCCGGTGTCGGGACTATACCAGCAGGTGCCAGCTCATCCAGATTCTATCTTGACCTGCAGAAAGGGTGTCCGATTTCGATGATTCGTGTTGCGCTCGTGGAAGATCATCGGGAAATGCGATTGGCCCTGCGGCTGTTGTTGAAGCTATCCATGGATATAGAACTGGTGGGCGAAGCAAGCAATGGCCAGGAGGCAGTGGATTGTGTCAAACGCCTCCAGCCAGACGTGCTGGTGATGGACATCCGCATGCCTGTTTTGGATGGTTTTGCTGCCACACAACAGCTTGCTGACCTGTCGCTGCCCACGCGCGTGATCCTGATTTCCACAGAAATCGGGGGGTATATTGCCAGGCGAGCAGCTGCGGTTGGCGCGAAAGGATTCGTACCAAAAGATGATGTTGGAACATTATTACTCTCTGCAATCGAGGCAGTCTATGCGGGTGAAACAGTCTTCGTGGAATAGAAGCTGGTTGCTATAGTATCGACGAGACCTGCGCTCTCCGAAACCCCAGTTCCTGCTCGTAAGCGTCCAGTCGCAGCGCCCCGCTCTCCACTTCCACTCGGCACATTTGATACAGCGACTTCATCTAGAACATACTATGACACGTTCGAGTCTCACCGGCAGATATATACTAGGCCATACTCTGCTCTGAACACAATTCAGGCGGCGGACCTTCGTCCGCCGCCTGACTATTTTCTATTGCAGCGTCTGTACCCTTTTTCAGAAGCTTCACGTCATGGTTTCAATGGAGGCTGCTATGAAACGGACATTTCTCATAATTCTTGTTGTTCTGACAAGCCTTACTCTAGCGTTCTCGGCGTACGCGCTCGTGGAAAAAACGAATGATAAGGACGATGGGGAAAATGGTGACAAGGTCACAATATGCCACAAGACCGGGAGTGCAAAAAACCCCTATGTGGAAATCACTGTTTCTGTGAACGCCACCACACACGGGCATGGAAAACATGCTGGCGATCTGATCCCGGCTCCAGAAGGTGGGTGCCCTGCTGCAAGCGTCAACGACACTGAAGATAACAATGCTGAAGACAACGAGGACACGGCAAACAAGGTCACAATATGTCACAAGACCGGAAGCGCAGATCACCCCTATGTGGAGATCACTGTTTCCGTGAACGCCACCACACATGGGCATGGAAAACATGCTGGCGATCTGATCCCGGCTCCAGAAGGTGGATGCCCTGCAACCATCAACGACATTGATGTGCCTGCAAGATGAACAAAAGACGCCCAACACACAATCAAACAATCAAACAATCAGCCTCAAGAACGCACTGGATGCGTACAACAATGGTGTTGGCTGTCACTAACGGATGAGCTTTGATCGCGAAAGCGACATCACCAACTTCAACGTTACGCTAATTAACGGAACCAAACTCATACATCACAACAGGCGGCGGACCATGGTCCGCCGCCTGAAATTTTTCATCACTTCAAAAAGCAATCAGGATGATAAGTTAGACTCATCGCCCTGATTGTTTCTATTCATTGTTAAAAGAGAAACTTGAAATGTAAGCTCTTCTTCAATCTCTGAATAGGATATACTATTTGTATGCCTAATCGCATCGGACTCTTCGGCGGCACATTTGACCCTCCCCATCTCGGGCATCTTATCCTCGCCTCAGAAGCCCAATCCCAACTGGAGCTGAATCGTCTCCTGTGGATTCTCACTCCTGAACCACCCCACAAGCAGGAAAATTTCATTACTCCAGTGGAACATCGTTTTGCCATGGTGAAGCTCGCCATTGCAGATAATCCCACCTTTGAGCTTTCACGCATTGAGCTTGATCGTCCGGGGCCGCATTATACGCTCGATACGATCAACCTGATCGCAAAACAGAATCCAGGTGCAGATATTGTCCCTGTCATCGGCGGAGACTCGTTACGCGAACTGCCTCAATGGCACGAATCGCAAAAGATTGTCTATGCCTGCCACTGGATTGGTGTGATGCGCCGCCCGAATGAAGAACCCAATCTGGATGAACTGGAACGCAAATTGCCGGGGATCAGTTCCAAGGTCCACTATGTGGATGCACCGCTGCTGGAAATCGCCTCGCGCGAAATACGTAATCGCATCGCTGAGGGGCACTCGGTCCGTTATTATCTTCCAAAGCCCGTCTATGAATATATAGAACAACACCATCTGTATCATCAAGTCACAAACCCAACTTAATAATTCAGCATGCCATTATTATTAGACTCACTGTTCTCTTCCATCGCGCTCAGTCATTTCATGGTGGACGTGTTTAACAGCGCCCGTCCGGTATTACTCACCTATCTCGGTTTGAGCGAAACCCAGATTGCGCTAATCTCCACGATCTACATTTGGGCTTCGGCACTGACACAACCCTTCTTCGGCTGGATCTCTGACCGCGTCGGTCCGCGCTGGCTGGCAGCAGGTGGTGTTTTATGGATGACCATATTCTTTACAGGGGCGGTTTATATGACTGGAACGCGCGGACTCATCTGCCTGATCATTGCGGCTCTCGGCTCTTCCTCCTTTCATCCTGTTGGCACAACCCAGGCCACTCTGCAGGGACGTAACATCCTCGCCGGGCGTGAGACCACCGCCACCTCATTTTTCTTCATGGCTGGTCAAATGGGGCATTTCCTGGGGCCCATTCTCACAGGCTTGATCCTGGCGCGCTTTGGCTTGCCCTGGCTGGTGATCTTACCCATTGTATCCATTCCGATTGGGCTATCGCTGGCGTATCAGCTGCGGCGCAATCATCCCCACCCGCGACCTCAACATGGCGATGACCGCGTCCGCTTGAAAGCAGGTATCGGATTCGTTATCCTGCTGGCCATCGTCGCTACTTTGCAATCCTGGACGCAATCGAATATGATCGCCTTCGTGCCCAAATATCTCAAAGACCTGGGGTTGGGCGCCATAACCTACGGAAACATTGCCGGGCTTTTCATGGGCGGTTCGGCATTGGGCAATGTGATCGGGGGACATTTTGGTGATCGCTACCCGAAAAACAAAGTTGCAGCGCTGGCATTGGTGTTGGCCGCGTTTCCCATCTTTATAATGAGCAAAATCGGATGGTCACCCTGGCTGTATGTTTTGATTCCGCTGGCAGGCGCGTTGACCGGGTCAGTGCATAGCATCATGGTCGTTCTCGCGCAACGGATGATCTCTGGCGGCATGGCCCTGGCTTCGGGCTTGATCCTTGGCTTTATCTTTTCCTCCGGCGCATTGGGCATGCTACTCACAGGCCCTATCGCGGAGCAACGTGGTTTCCCTACGGTATTAATGCTGAGCTCCAGTTTGATGCTAATCGCCTCTCCCCTGGCGTTGATGTTGAAGGAAAAAGCTTTGAAGCAAGCTTGAGGCACACACTATTTTATAGGGGCCATGTAACCTCAAACCCATCCAAAACTCCTGTACTAAAAATTATATATAATTTATAATTTCAAGCATTGTAAGGAGATTGATGGCTACGCGTCCTACCCACCCGCTTGAAACTGAACTGATCCAAAAACGACCGTTAAAAGATGATATTTTCGACGTCCTGCATGACAAGATTGTCTCCGGCAAATACAAACCCGGCGAATGGCTAAGACAGGATGATATCGCCACGCAATTGGGCGTGAGCATGACACCCGTCCGTGAGGCGTTCGATTTGCTGGTTGCCTCGGGGCTGGCAGAGCGGGTTGCGTATCGCGGCGTGCGGGTGCGCGAGATTTCCACCAAGGACATTGTGGAAGCGTATGGCTTGCGCCTGCATCTCGAAGTGGTCATTGCTGAGGAGGCGGCCAGGCATATGACGCCCGAGCAGGTTGCGGGTCTGGAACGAACGATTGCCGAGATGAAGAAGCATGATAATTTAACGGATGTGTCCATTCAACGGAAATTGAGTCGTGAGTTCCATTCCGCCATCGCAGATGCCACAAAGAATGACTTGCTGATCAAATTGTATGGTGTCGTCTCGAACGCCTTTCCGGACTGGTTACTGTATGAGGCGTTGTTCCGCTACCCCGAAATTTTGCAGGACAGTATGACCAGTATGCACACAGAACACATCACAATTGTGGATGCGCTTAGGAAGCGGGATGGTTTGAAAGCCGCGCTGAAATCTGTTGAGCATGTGATGGAATCGGGACAATGGCTCGTGGATTATTTGAACATTCCCGCAGAATTTTTGCGTGAAAAAGAAGAACAGGTTCTATCCCTGTTGAGGAAATCGAAATAAGGAGAATGAAATTATATGAGCGAAGAACTTTATAAACAAATGGCCCAATGTATTATTGATGGTGAGAAGGAAATCGCAATAGAACTTGCGCAAAAATCCATCGAATTAAACATGCACCCACTCGACACGATCACAAAAGGATTCGTGGTTGGCGTCAATTACATTGGCGACCAGTTCGGCTTGGGTGAGGCTTTTTTGCCTGAACTGGTGATGGCCGGCGAAGCGATGAAAGCCGCAGTTGCCGTGCTTGAACCGGAATTGTTGAAACTCGGCGAAGCCCGTGAAGTGATGGGACGGGTTGTGCTCGCGACTGTCGAAGGCGATATTCATGAGATCGGCAAGACACTGGTAGGCACGATGTTAAGCGCTTCCGGTTTTGAAGTCACAGATTTAGGCGTGGATCAGCCTGCCGACAAGATCATCGGTAAAGCGCTCGAAATTGATGCCCAGATCATCGGCATGAGTGCATTGTTAACGACGACTATGATTCGCCAGCGTGAAGTTATTGAGGAATTGGACAAAGAAGGTCTGCGTCCACGTATTAAGGTCATGGTTGGTGGAGCGCCAATTACCAAAGATTGGGCTGAGAAGATCAAAGCCGATGGTACCGCCGAGGATGCAGTTGGTGCAGTGCAGTTAGCAAAGAAGTTGGTTGGTAAGGAATAATTCCTTCTCGTCTTTGTGTTTTGTTCAAAGAAAGTTATTAGAGGCAACCATGCAACCGAAACTCATCCTTCTCACAGAAGATATCATCGAACGTATTCTTGACGAAGCCCATCAGCTCCTGCTCAAGCCTGGTGTCAAAGTCAACAATGACGAAGCCAGAGATCTGCTTGCCACCGCTGGGGCGCAGGTGGATTCAGAAACCAATGTGGTGCACATCCCGGAACAAATTGTACGCAAGGCATTAGCGTCAGTGCCACGCGAGTTTTATCTTTATGATTATGATGGCAACCCCACTGTTAAATATGGCGGTGATGCCGTCCACTTTGACCCAGGTTCCTCAGGCATTGCCATGCTCAACCCTGAAACACTTGAGCATGACACCACCGAAACTCCCCACCTTCTCAAACTGATCAAAGTCGCTGAACAACTACCGCAATATGATGCCCAATCCACCGCGGTGATCTGCCACGAGGTATCGCAACAAATCCAGGATTCGTATCGTCTCTATTTGGCATTGCTGTATTCCAAGAAGCCCATCGTGACCGGCGCGTTCACGAACAAGACCGTTACTGAAATGATTGATATGCTTGCCATCCTGGCAGGTGGGCATGATGCCGCCCGCGAAAAACCACGCGCCATCTTTGATGTATGCCCCGCTCCGCCACTGATCTGGAGCAATTTCGCTTCAGGCAATCTCATCGCGCTGGCCCGCGCGGGCATCCCCGCAGAAATCGTTTCAGTGCCGCTGGCAGGGGCGGCAGCACCTGTCACATTGCTGGGCGCAGTCACTCAGCATGCAGCGGAATGCCTGGCAGGCATCACGATTCATCAACTTGCAAAAGCAGGCTCACCCGTAGTTTGGGGCGGCGCCGCTTGCATTTTCGACATGAAAAAAGGTGCAACCCCCATGGGCGCAGTGGAAACCGCCATGCTCGACTGCTCATACGCCCAGGTGGCAAAATCATTGAACATGCCAACCCACACTTACCTTGGCGCGACAGACTCGAAACTCGTCGATGCGCAGGCCGGTCTTGAAAGCGGCATCACCGCTATGATCGGCGCGTTGAGTGGCATCAACATGATCTCCGGTTCCGGCATGCTCGATTTCCTCTCCTGCCATAGCGCCGAAAAACTGGTCATTGACGCTGAGGGCATCGCCATGGCAAAGCGCATGATCGAGGGCGTACAACTCCGCACCGAAACGCTCGCCACCGGCTTCTATGATTCCGACATCAACTTCAAGGGCGGTGATTTCCTCAAACAGCGCATCACCATGCAGCTCTTCCGCAAGGAGCAACACCTGCCCAGTGGCGTGATTGACCGCGACTCCATGCGCAACTGGAAAGAAGCGGGGTCGCTGGACACTTTCGGACGTGCGAAATTAATTGTCAACCAACTGCTCGCTTCATACACCAAGCCGACGCTTGATGAGGCTAAAGAAAAAGCGCTCCGTGCCTTCATGCTCGATCTCGCCCAAAAAGCTGGCATGGACACCTTACCCACCATCGAAGACCTTCAACATGCTTAGCAAAACTACCAGGTTTTGGCACCTATTTAATTTTGTACACATAGCAAATTGATTCAAAGCTCCAAGAATTTAAACCCACATTAAAGCATGGCACAATTCGTGACTGTGTCTTTGTAGGATAGAAAAGTTCCCAAATCAGAATCGCATTAAGCTCCACTTAAGTTGGAGATTGTTTTGCTGTCTACACACCCTCGCAACAACGGAACACAGAGGAGAATTCATGGCGTATTTGAAATTTTTGTCTGATGAAGATATCAAGACTATGCATGAAGCGACGCTTCGTATCATGAACGAGGTGGGGTTTGTATGGACTCATAAAGCAAGCATCGAGATCCTGACAGGTGCAGGCTGCACTATAAAAAATGGTCGTTTGTGTTTTCCGCCTGAACTGGTGGAATCGAGCATTGCCAGGGCAAACAAACGTCCTTTGATCCGGGGGCGGAATGGGCAAGCCAATGAATTTGGAAATGGAAATTTATATTTCCATAATTTGGGCGGTGCACGCGATATCTTCGATGCCAGAACAGGCACACACAGACCGGCCACGAATCAGGATGCAAAAGATGCCATCCGTTTGTTGGATGCGCTCCCCAACTGTCACACTATCACGCCATTTTTCACACCACCTGATGTGGCTAATGAGATGATGTCTTTGCATATGTATCGCAACACCTTGCCACATACCACGAAGCCTGTACAAGGACCCGGGATTCAATTCGGGCATGAGGTCAAATATGCGGTGGAGATGGCTAATGTTGTGGGTACACCGCCACACGAATTGACCTTATCTCTTTCCCCTGTCAGCCCACTCACCATGCATGACGTTGCAGCGGATGCCATCATTGGAATGGCAAAAGCTGGTGTAATTCATTCCAACCTCCCCGCACCTACTGGCGGAGCAACTTCGCCCATGACCATCACAGGGAGTCTCGTGCAACAAAATGCAGAGACGCTGGCCCCCCTCGTATTGGCACAACTTATTAATCCGGGCTGCCCCGTCATCTATTGCGGAAGATTGGGAATGTTGGAGCCGCGCACCGGCTTGATCTGGGGAGGCGTCGAGTTGGGACTTTCCTCCGCTGCCACAGTTCAACTCGGGCATTATTACGGATTCAGCGTCAACGTGTATGGGTTCTCCACAAACGCCCACACTCTCGACGCCCAAAATGCTTTTGAACGCGGCCTCAATGCTGCCATCCCGGCCTTGGCAGGCGCGGACGAACTTTCTGGCGTGGGCGAAATGGAGGCAGGCGTCATGGGCTCGTTCTCTCAAATGGTTTTGGATAATGAACTTGCTGTTAGTGTGATGCGTTTACGCGCAGGTCTATCCGCGGATGTAGAGCATTTAGCAGAGGAGATTATAGGCAACGTGATGAATGGGACTCGTAACTTTCTCGGTCAGAGACATACCATTAAGCATCTCAGGGCAGGTGAACTGGCTCTGACCAAACTGGCCGAGCGTAATTCATGGGATACCTGGGAGGAAAAACTAAGCCGCAAACAAATAGCCGACTACGCTATAGATGAAGCGGAACGAATCTTGCGAGAACATATCATCCCACCATTGGAACCGCAGCAGGAGCAGGAATTGGATAGAATCCTAATGGCTGCCGAGAAAGAAACTGTCAAGAAAAAAAAGTAAACAGCCCGTCATTTGCAAGCGCCCAACTCTAAGCACTTCTCTACACCGTGAGAGGTTGCTCCGCTCACTTGTAATGCCGAAATAAAAGGAGAATTTATGCTCAAACAGTCACATGCAATTTCCGAAGAACTTATTGAATGGCGGCGCGATTTTCATATGCACCCTGAGATCGGGTTCGAACTCCATCGCACATCCAAAATTGTTGCAGATGAACTGGAAAAGATGGGGTACAGAGTCAGGCGCGGGGTGGGAAAGACCGGGGTGGTCGCAGAAATAGGCGAAGGTGGCAAGGTGATCGCCATCCGTGCAGATATGGATGCACTTCCCATCCTGGAACAAAACGAAGCCGAGTATATATCGCTCAACCAAGGCGCCATGCATGCCTGTGGACATGACTCGCACACTGCCATGGCACTTGGTGCAGCTCTGTTGTTATCAAAGGAAAAGCTACCAGGGCGTGTGCGTTTTCTTTTCCAGCCCTGTGAAGAAACAACGGATGATGAAGGTAAAAGCGGC
>Ga0070699_100004344_pt1 | contig 12537 bp, 12 predicted proteins | sample KBSK1503metaG_FD_65473 | JGI IMG/M metagenome (GOLD analysis project Ga0070699, IMG submission 65473) | Corn, switchgrass and miscanthus rhizosphere microbial communities from Kellogg Biological Station, Michigan, USA - KBS K1-50-3 metaG | ecosystem: Host-associated > Plants > Roots >...
AGTGTCCATCCGAAGCGTGCGGATGGTCAAGCATCGTCCCGATGTCGCCGCTGGAGTTGTAACCATGCGCGAGTCTCTTCCGTTCGAAGCCCGGCAGGAGGTAACCCGTCTCTCGCATGCCGATTGGCGACAAAATGTGGTCGGTCACGTAGCGATCGTAGGATTCGCCACTCAGCTTTTCGATGATTGCAGCCAGAACGCTGTAGCCTGGGTTGGAGTACTCTCTGCCTTCGCCGGGGCGAAAGGCGAGGGGCGTGTTCCACAGTCGCTCGAGGAACGTGTCACGATCGATCACTTCTTTATCGGGGCCGATCGCCATGGGGAATCCTGCAGCGTGGTTGAGCAAGTGGCGAACCGTGATAGCACGTTTGTCGGAGGGGACACTGGGGAAAAACCGCGTGATAGAATCATCGAGCGACAGAAGCCCGGCCTCGCCCAGCTGGAGGATCGCGACCTTGGTGAAGTCCTTCACATTGGAGCCGATCTGCACGATCGTAGACGGCGAGAATCTCGTGCGCGCCCCCTCGTCGGAGAAACCACAGCCCTTGAGGAGCACGGTCTGCCCGGCGATCGCGACCAGCACGTTACCGTGGAAGCCGCGTGCTTCGGCAGAGCGGAGCACGGAGTCGAGCTGCTGCCCTAGGGGTCCTCGCGCGACGACTGAGTCCTGAGCACGGGACGGAAGGGTGGCAAGCAGCATGACGAAGGCTGTGTGGAACATCGCTGAACTCACGGGTTGCGGGTTCACGGCCGCGCAAAACAAGCGAAACAACCGGCCAACGTTACCGGATGAATAGATGCCCGAAATAAGAAGCAGGTCGCGCGGAAGATGTCGGCGCATTTGTGCGAAAACGGTGTGACGTCACAAGCGGACCCTCTCGGGATCCACGCAAGCCGCAACTTATCAAGAGCGTACGCAAGGTGGGGTATTCGGCTGCAGCGGTAGGTCTGGCACCAAGAAGCCGTCCCACGAGACTGGTCATTCCACCCGCGTGCATTCCTGAGTGCCAGCCCACAACAACGCCAAGGCTCGCCCGGTGCTGTCGGTCCGAAATCGAATCGGTACATACAGCGGGCGGAAGAAGAACTGGCCAGGACCTTCATTGTCCAGAGGGAGAAAAGCACCTTCAGGGCCGGCTAAGAGCAGCCCTCGCGTCGTCGCGCGCACCGTGAGGACGAAGCCGGGAAAGACCTGATACTTCCCCGCTAGCTTGTTGAGCGCAACCGAGTCCACTTCGGCCCGAGTCAACGCTCCTGATCGGATCGCCGGAATCTCGTACTGCTCGCCCAGAGCCAGGGCGGCAAGATCTGCACCCATTTGATCGACGACCGCCGACTGGATGTTGCTCAGCACAATGACGGTCACCCCCTCCTTTGGGTACGTCCCGACGTAGGCCGCGTAACCGGCCGGGATCCGTCCGTTCTGCTCGAGGACTTCGCGGCCGAATCGTACATGCTTCCCCCAGCCATACGGATATGGCAAGCTTGAGGTGTAAACGAGTGCGTCGGACTGAATCGCCTCCGTCCAGCGCAACAGGTCGGCGCCCGTCGAGTACACCGAGCCATCCCCCTCAAGCCAACTGGGGCTCGTGTATTCAGCCGGTTGAACTCGCACAGGCAGGAATCCCGGGTCGTAGCCAGGAGCTAATCTCTCCACGAGACCACCGTCCCCGAGGTTGCCAGTTTCGGCGAGGTGCAGCGGCTCGAAGATTTGCGTGCGCATGAACGTGTTGTAGGACATGCCCGAGACGCGCTCCACCACGGCCGCGAGAAGCTTGTACCCAGAGTTGCTATACCGCCCGTCGCTTCCCGGTTTGAAGTCCAGTGGCTTGCTGCCGATAAGAAGCGCAAACTCATCCAACGAAATCGGCTCCGTCCGCCGAACGGCGTACTCGGGCAACCCATAGTAGTCCGGCACACCGGCGGTGTGTGCGAGGAGCTGTTCAAGCGTCACGCTGTCGCCGAAGACCAAACCAGGGAGGAACTTCGATAGGGTATCGTGGAGCGAGAGGCGCCCGCGCTGAGCCAATAGTTCGATTGCCGCAGCCGTGAACGTTTTCGTGACCGAGCCGATACCGAACTTCATCGTCGACGATGCCCGCACACCGAGCTCGTAGCTGGCCAACCCGTAAGCGCTGTCGACTAACACTCGTCCTCCGCGGGCTAGTAATACGGCACCGCTGAAATCGCGCATTCGGACGAGCGGCCCCACGTAGGCGACCACGCGGCGGGCGAGTTCCTGCCTCGTCAGAACGGCGGGTGTGTGCTGGCCCTCAGACGGGGGCACGGCGAGTGCGAGTCCTATGATGATGAATCCGGTAACCCGGCACCAAGGAGATGCTACTGTCATATAGGAATCCAGGCAGTGTGGGTGAGTTCGCGACAGCATAGAAGGTCCCTTGGTCGTTGAACCGAGGCCCTCACGAGTACTGTTGATGCTGGTTTTCCTAAGTTCGTCGCAACGATCTGAGCGTTTGCGACTGGCGGCGCGGCGACCGCAGCCATGGATTGATGTCCGGCGCGACGCCCTGTGTCCAACACCGCCACCCAGAGTGTGCCTTGTCGAATGACGTGGTCGAGAAGCCTCGAGTCATTGTGCTCGAACACGGAGCCCCCGGGTAGAACAGGGCGGACGAGTGTCTTCGGAACGTCACACCCAGTGTCCGATTGATGCATGCCGCCAGGTGATGCCCGTCACGGGCTCCGCTGACCCGTTAGCGATTACAGATTGGCACTCTACTTGCCCAAGAGGGGTAGATGCCCTGTTCGCCACTCGAATGCACCCGTCACCTTCGGAGAGACCGGATGCGTAGCATTTTAGTAACGAGCGTCGCGGCTGTCGCGCTGATGGCTGCGGCTTGCGGGAGCAGTCCCACGAGCGTCGCCAACTCATGCGGCAGCAGCGGAGCGAGCGCCAACATCAACACCCCGAGCTCGTCGAATACGTTCTCACCCAATTCGGCGACGATCACGCATGGACAGACCGTGTGCTGGCAGAACAGCAGCTCGGTCACTCATACGGTGACGGCCGACAACGGTGACTTCGACGTGAACCTGCCGGTGGGGAACATCTTCCAGCACACCTATCCAACCGCGGGGACCTACACCTACCATTGCAAGATTCACGCGGCGATGACAGGCACGATCGTCGTCAACTAGCGACAAGAGGTGGGCGTGATTCTCTAGGCCGGGCCCCGGACACTCCGGGGCCCCAGTTCCGACCTCGATCGCGGCTCTTGTGGGGGTGAGGCGGCGCTAGAAGCCGATGCGCACGCCGAGATTCACGAGCCGGCCTTCCAGCGGCGCCCACTCGTCCGTGGTCCACCGGCCGCCCTTGCCCGGCGTCGGCAGTAACAGGGGGTCGTAGCGCGTCTGCCGCACGTCGGTGACGTTCTCGGCGTTGAGAAAGAGGAGCGCCGGACTCGAACCTGCGACCCGTTGACACGGAACAGGGCCGCCCGCGTGCTCGGGAGCAGAAAACTCAGGGGTTGGCCAGCAGGAAATCCAGACGAAAGCCCCGAAACGGGCCCGTCTCGCACCCGACCGACCGTACCCACACCGTACCCGGCGAAGGAGAGCGCGACGCCTGAGGTATGCGCTGCCGGATACGGCAGCGACGATTGGCATGAGCTATTCATAGTTGTGGTCGTGCATGCCTGGCATGGGCGCCGTGGGAGTTGCCATGGTATGCGGGGCATGAAGCGGGCGAATGCGCACGAGCAGCATCCCACCTACCGGCGTGCGTGACCCGTAGAGCGGCTCAAGTGCCGGGGGCACTGCGTTCAGCGATCCTTGAAACCCGATACCGACAGTCGCCCACCGGGTGCGGCCGACTTCGCGAATGTATCCTGCCGACAGGGCCGTGATGGTGAACGTCGAGTCCGGTGCGAAACCTACCGGCGGTAAGTAGAGATCCTCAGCGGTCTTCTGGACGAGTTCCAGCCGTCCAAACAGAGTGTTGTGGCGGTCTAAGATTGCCTCGGCCTCCGCCAGAGCTGCATGCGTGGTCCGTCCGGAGCGGCGATTTGCACCCCACACCAGCGCCGCGGCCAGCTGACCATCCGTGCCGAGTTTGCGACCGTGGAGGACGGACGCCGTCATTCGATGAATCGATTCCGCGGGACGCAGGGCCTCAGGGCTCTTGAGAAATCCATATCCCGCCGAGAAGCTCCACGCCGCGTCAGGGTTGACGGTGAATCTTCCCGAGTACGAATCGAGACGGATGGGATCGAAGCCCCACCGCTCATCATCGGGTTCTCGGCCGTTGTAGGCCGAGCCCTCCAGCTTCCAGCGTGGTCCAAACAGACCGGCTGTGAGGACACCAAAGCTGATGTGGGTCACGTCCTGCCAGTGGTGAGACAGCGGCGCGGCCAAATTGTCCATTGCCGAAGGGCGGTGCATGAACGCGACGGGACCAAGCGCCGGCTCCCCTGAAGGGGCAGCGTACACGGACACGGCGAGGCTGTGTGAGATCGCTCGTTCATACATCACGGCCAGCTCCATCCAGAAATCATGCGGGTGCTGGCGATCGTGGAGTGGTTGGCCGCGGTAGCTCTCGCCGGTTTGGAGCAGCAGCGGATAGCCTCGGTTGGACACGGTCGCGGGATCGAGGCTCAGCATGGTTCTTGCCTGAAACCGGCCGCCCAACAGGTCACGGCTCGCCATCAACATCGCCCAATTGAGCGAGCCGAACTGCGCAGCTCCTCTTGAACCACCCTGCTTGTCGTACTGGAGGAAACCAAATCCATGTAGCATGAGAAGCCATGACCCGGACACGACGTGTCGGGCGGGCAGGGAAACGGCGTCAGGAATCCACGTGGTCCCAGAGCCCATCCGTTCCATCGAAACGCCGAGTGGGTCGATCATCATCGTCATCATCGGCTTCTGTTGAGTCGGCTGTGGCAGCGGGTGTTCTGGGTGCTGCCCAGAGAGTAGTGATGGCAGAAGCAAGGTCGGAAGTAGAGAGCGGAACATGAACGCCTCAGAGTAGAGCAAAGTCTCGAGCGTCGCATACGAGTTGTCTCGCTGCGATGCGTGAACGCCGACAGTGATCGAGGAGCTAGGCTCTGGGGGGCGGTGCTTCTGGTGCGGTGCTAATTGACGGGCGTGCGAGCGGGGCCGTGAGGATCTGTCTCGGACCCGATTGGAGTCCCGCCAGAATCTGGGTGGGTCTGGTGAGCTCGATGGTCGCGGAGCATGAGCTCAGCGCCTGGCAACAGATGGGAGTCGCGGGAGTATGGGTCCGGTGATCAGCCGATTCTGAGCGAGCGTGCTGGCCGAGACCGTGGTGCTGATGGCGTGCCGTCGTCTCGGTGCGGCATCTGGACTCGTTCGCGACAAAGCCCAGGTGCAGGACGAGGGCAACGAGTGGCAGGCCAACGAGGCGGGAGACCTTCACAACTGGATAGTTAAACCGGTGGGCTCTCGAAAGGGAGCCCGGTGTGGGAGTCAGCCATTGGTCTGGCGCTGTATACCATAGGGGGCTATGCTACAGACATGTCCCACACCATACGTAACAAGTCCAAGCTCGTGAAGAGGGTGGCGCGGATCCGTGGCCAACTCGACGCCGTCGTTCGGGCCCTGGAGGAGGAGGTTGAGTGTGGCGAGGTGCTCCGCCTGATCGCCTCCGCGAGAGGCGCAATGGACGGTCTTATGGCGGAAGTCCTCGAAGACCATATCCGGGCGCACGCGTTCCGGGGCGCGAAACCGAACTCGAATGACGCACGGGCAGCAGACGAGCTGGTGGACGTGATGCGCTCGTACCTCAAGTAAACCCATGCCATCACAAAACAGGAACGGCGTAACGAGTCTAGAAGACGCGGCAGCCGAGCGCCTCACGCCCTCGGCACACGTCCGTCGACGTGTCGATCATGACGACCGCAACGGTCCCGATGGTGAGCACGATGAGAGTGCGGACCACGATCATGAGCACGGCGAGGCACTCGAGTGGGCCGAGCTTGTCCGGATCGGGGTGGTCGCCCTTGCTGCCGCTGCGGTCTGGTTCCGCATCTGGGAGCCGTTCGCCCGGGTCAGCATCATTGGTTTGATCGGGACGATCGGCGGCGGGTGGCCGATCTTCGCGGAAGCCTGGGAGAACATTCGTGCGCGCCGGATGACGATGGAGCTCTCTATGACGATTGCGCTCGGTGCGGCACTCGTTATTGGGGAGTTCTTCACGGCGCTTATGATCACCGCCTTCGTGCTTGCGGCTGAAGTCCTTGAAGGCCTGACGGTAGGACGAGGCCGTCGGGCGATCCGCGACCTCCTCGATTTCCTCCCGCTCACCGCAACAGTGCGGGGGCCGGGCGGGCCTCGGGAGATCCCCCTCAGCGAGGTCAAACTCGGCGACACGGTCCTCGTCGCGCCAGGCGAGCGAATCGCCGTGGACGGTGCAGTGTCCGGGGGCCACTCGTTCGTGGATCAGGCCACGATTACCGGCGAGTCGACGCCCGTAGAGAAGTCTGTGGGGGCGACGGTGTTCGCGGGTACGATCAACCAGACAGGCGCACTCGAGATCCTCGCCCAACGCCTCGGGCGCGACACGAGCTTCGGGAAGATCATCGAGACTGTCGAGCGCGCCGAGCGATCGCGCGCGCCGGTGCAGAAGACCGCCGATCGGTACGCGGGCTATCTGGTGTATTTCGCCCTGGCGTGCGCGGCCCTGACGTTCGCCATCACGCGCGATGCCCGCGCCACAATTTCCGTGATCATCGTTGCGGGCGCCTGCGGGATCGCGGCCGGAACCCCACTCGCCGTGCTCGGTGCGATCGGGCGCGCAGCTCGCGCGGGCGCGATCGTCAAAGGTGGACGCTACCTCGAGGCGCTGTGGTCGGTGGACACGATCGCTCTTGATAAGACGGGCACACTCACCGTGGGAACGCCAGAGGTACGCTTCGTTCGCCCGGTGGACGGTGTCACGGAGCAGGCGGTATTGGAGGCGGCGGCAGTCGCCGAACGGCGCTCCGAGCATCCACTCGCTGCCGCGATCATGCGGCGCGCCGATGCCCTCGGCCTCGCGCACGTCGAACCCGATTCGTTCGACTACACACCAGGACGGGGAGTCACCGCACGGGTAGGCGGCGACGTCGTTCTCACCGGGAATCGCGCTCTGCTGACCGAGTACGGTATCGGAGATGGAGCATTACAGAAATCCCACATCCGGAATGCACCGCAGGCGCTCTCAGAAGTTATGGTCGCGCGCGGGGGCCGCTTGCTAGGCACGATCCTCATTGCGGACACCGTGCGCCCCGAGGCGGCAGCGGCTGTACGCGCGCTCAGAAACATGGACATTCGCACGGTGTTGCTCACGGGTGATGCACGTACCGTCGCGGACGCGATCGGGGCTGAGCTCCGCGTCGACGCCGTCGAGGCCGACCTGTTGCCTGACCAGAAGTTGGACGCCGTGCGCCAACTCGCGGAGAGCGGTCGAATCGTCGCCATGGTGGGCGATGGCGTGAACGATGCACCCGCCCTGGTGCAAGCGTCCGTCGGCGTGGCCATGGGGTCAGGTACGGATGTGGCGCGCGAAAGCGCCGACGTGGTGCTTCTGGGGAACGATCTCTCAAAGTTCGTGGACACAATCCAGATCGCGCGGCGTGCGCAACGCATCATTCGCTTCAATTTTGCCGGAACGCTCGTGGTTGATGCGGTCGGCGTGGGACTTGCGGCTTTCGGATTCTTGAATCCGCTCGTAGCCGCCTTCATCCATGTCGCGTCGGAGCTCACCTTCATTCTGAACTCGGCGCGATTGCTCCCGGGAAAGACAAGAGGTGAGTCGCCCGCGCGACCCGTTGCGGTCTGATCGCGGATGTCTCGAATGCGAACCGGCGACCCCTTGAACTCCATGCGGTTGACTGACTCTAACCCACGTGCATCCCAACCGTCCCGGAGCCGGAGGCGGTAGGTGAGGCTGGTTTTTTGGAACTCATTGGGGTAGGGGGGGGACCTACGGAACTCCCGAGGCAGGACTCGAACCTGCGACCCGTTGAAGAGGAACCGGGATGCCCTCGTGCTCGCGAGCACAAAACTAGGCGGTTGGCGAGTAGGAAATCCAGACGAGAATCCCGAAACGGGCCCGAAACGCACCCGACCGACCGTACCCATACCGTACCCGGCGACAAAGAGCGTGACGCGTGAGGTATGCGTCGCCGGTGCGCCAGGCGCGCCTTGAACGCGGAGGGGTAGCGCTGCCATCCCGCCTCTGTCACACTTACGCCGGTGCTCTCGACTCTCGTAACACTTGTGCTGTCGGCCGCTCTCGGTGCTGTGGCGGGCTTCCTGAGCACCACCTCATCCGTCACTACGCGCGATGCACAATCCGTTCCTCTGCAGAAGGCGGACCATCTTCAACGAGTTTCGGGAGGGGAGTGCTCATGAACCGATCAGTTTCGTTGCTCGTCGCCGGGGTCATCGGTCTCGTCCTCGCTGGCTGTACCGATAGACTTAGCGCGCCGAACGCCTCCCGGCAGATCACACTCCAGGGCGACCAGAGCGCGTTCGCGATCAACTTCGCGGCGATGACGGGCGGGGGCATTCACACCTGTGGTTGGACGCCGTCGGGGACGGCGTACTGTTGGGGCAGCAACATCAGCGGCCAGCTCGGGAACAACACGACGACCAACAGTCCTGTTCCAGTGGCCGTTGCCGGTGGCCTGTCGTTCGACTTGGTGAGCGCCGGCGGTGGAACCGGAACCGGGGAGACCCAGACCTGCGGAGTGACGCTTGCGAGGGCCGCCTACTGCTGGGGTTTCAACAGCAATGGCCAACTCGGAAACAACACGACCACGGATAGCCCCGTTCCGGTCGCTGTCACGGGAGACCTGAATTTCCGCTCGGTGAGCAGCGGCCAGATACATACCTGTGGACTTACAACCGCGGGCGTCGCCTACTGCTGGGGCGGGAACAGCAACGGCCAGCTTGGGAACAACACCAACGCAGACAGCCCGGTCCCAGTGGCAGTTGCCGGAGGTCTGATCTTTAGTTCCCTGCAAAGTGGAGCAGTGCACACGTGCGGCTTGACCCCTGGCGGCACCGTCTATTGCTGGGGCGCAAATTTCAACGGGCAGCTTGGGAACAATAGCACGGCCGACAGTCCTGTCCCCGTGGCTGTGGTCGGCACTCTGAACTTCAGAATGATCGGCATCGGTCAATTTCATACCTGCGGCCTAACGAGTGGAGGCGCGGTCTACTGCTGGGGTTGGAACGGCTCTGGTCAGCTGGGGAACAACAGCACGACGAACAGCCTGATCCCAGTGGCCGTCGCGGGCGGTCTGAGCTTCAGGTCGGTGAGCGCCGGTCTCTTCCACACGTGCGGGCTCACGCCTCAAGGTGCTGCATACTGCTGGGGCGGCAACGCCGAAGGCGCGCTTGGCAATAACAGCACGACGGACAGCCATGTCCCGGTGGCCGTGGTGGGCGGTCTGGCCTTTATCTCGTTGACCGCGGGCGGCCACCACAATTGTGGCTTGGTAACAGGTGGTCCTGCCTACTGCTGGGGCGCGAATCCCTTTGGCGAATTGGGAAACGGTTCAGTCGGAGGCATCAGTGCCGTGCCAGTCGAGGTCGCGGGACAGCAGTAAACCGAGGCGGGCCAGTCCCTACACGGGATGTGTGCCGCACCACACAAGTACGCACGGTCGGTTACGGTCAGCAGCACCGTAACACCTATCGCGCGCGCGCGTAGAACGCTCAGGTTGGCCGTATGACCTAAGGCGCATATGGCGCTTCGAACTTGCGCGCGGTGAATGGTCGCAAGGCAGCAAGCGGATAAATTGTCGTGATCCAAGCCGTTGGATTGAGACGATACGCCATGTCGTGCTGTCGCACCGGTTGGAGGTGTTTTACGAAGAAGCCATTACTTAGGATCGGGGAGGCAATGAACCAGAAGAATTAGGAGTCCAAGTCCGAGCCTCTACTGGGGCATACGCAGAGGCGTCATTTGGGGCAGGGGGACCTACGGAACTCCCGAGGCAGGACTCGAACCTGCGACCCGTTGTCCACCCCTGAGTGATCCGCACGACTTGGGGGACGTCCCCAAGGCTGATCAGCACACCGAATCACCGCCATCCGATCGCCGGACTCGCGATAAGCGGGCCCCGAAACCGTCAAAAAACCGTCAAAAGCGCCGGGAGCGGTAAGCATGCCGGGAGTCGGTACGATCGATGTGCAACTCGGCCGTTGGACACCCCTGCGGATCGCGGTCGGGCCGGGCACGATCGGGCGGGAGACCGTTCTAGTGGACGCGTTGTCATGGAGACCAGCGGGAGGGAACACGCTGCGACTGGAATTGCCGCCGAACCGGCTGCCGGATCTGATGACCGCGTTGTCTAAAGTCGCGGCCGCGCTCGGTGTGCGACCATGAATATGACGGAAATGAAGGCACAACTGGGGGTGGAAAAATGATTGACCACACCTGAGCGCTGCTTGATCATGTGACGAGCCGCTGCGGATTAGGCGTCCGCAGTCCGATGGATCTCCTGTGAGATCTCGGTGCACTGTGGCAGCTATGACACAACGACGACTAGCGTGTTATCCGCGCAATTGATCGTGGCCCGCTTTCGCAATTCGCTGACAGTCTTATGTTTAGGAGGACAGGCCCAGCCTGAGCACCGGTTTTATCCGACTGGGAGGAACATCCCTATGCGGTATAATTGTAGTTAGGCGGCGCGCCAAACCCGCTCTCGTCCGAGCGTAATCGATATGCGAGCTCGTATACTCCCACCGCTCTTCATCTCAGTCCTTTTCGGGTGTCACGACGCGCCGACGTCGTCGAGATTCGTTCCGGTGACGGGTCGCTTCTCGGCTACTTCCATCAGGGGTTATGACGTTCCTATCTCTTTTTGCATCAACTTCGCCGATCCCCCAACCTCCGGGGTGATGGTTCTCGCGCACTCTGTTACTTTCACCGGCTCCAGCGACTCTGTCCAACTCGATTATGTGTACGAGACGTCCCCCTGTGCCGGAAGCACCGTACCCGACACGACACGCGTAAGCGTCCGTCGACCGTACCGGCAGGAGAAGGATGCGCTATTCATCGAGCACCCCTTTATGGCCGCTGGAATCCCTAGCACGTATGTTGACACGGGCCAAGTTCTATCGGACACAACTATCACGATACGGACTCATATGGGCCCGTTCACCGACCGGCCCGGCGGTGCCGATGCATTTCAATATCGGCGCCCCTAGACCTGGGAATCGCATGGTGGGGTTGCGCGCCGCCTAACATGCGCCTGAAGCTGACGGCGCCGTTTTTCTGGGGTAATCTTCTGTTTGTGAAATCGCCCAGTTCGCGCCGCAGCTTCGGCGCAATCCGTTAGGCGGCGGCTCATCCGCCTCAGGGATTCGTAAGGAAGATATGGCGAGATATTTTCGAATCCTTGGACTCCCCTTCTGGGTTGCGGTGTCTTTCGCGTGCGCTGAGACTTCGAGCCCCCGCCCGACCATTGCAGGGACCTGGCACGTAATCGTGCAGAGAGTCGATTCCGGAACGCTGACGCCATCCATCTTCACCGTCGTGATCAGAGTCGCAACAGAGAGCACATTTACTGTTACGATGCCCCCGCTAGTCTGGAGTGAGGGTCCAGTCCGCTACGACACGATTGCGCAGATCACGCGCTTTCAGGGGACTCCCCGGATTCTACGCTTACTTTCGAAGAGTGGTGCAAGAGTATTACCTGTGCTGTCACGTTTCGAGCCCTAATGAATCAGACACGCGACACATTGCCGTCTGGCACGCTGCAGTTCTGGGACACCGTCACCGTTAATGGCACGCTCTTCGTGCAGACGATACGGGGAGGCAGCGGTCATTTCGTGGCGTATAAGTAGACAAGATGTCGTGACGCCGCCGCCTAACACGCGCGTGAAGCTGGCGGCGCCTTTCTTCTGTGGAGGCCATCCATTTGTGAACCTTTCAGCGTCGCGCCCCAGCTTACGCGCCATCCGTTAGGCGGCAACCACTCCGCGTATCGCAATCGAGGATCCAAGAAATGGGAGCAAGGTTGGACGACTCGCTGCAGACCACCACGACGTTTTCGTTCGAAGGTTATCGCATCACCGAATACAAGGGTGTGGTTCGTGGCATTGTGGTCCGATCGCCAACTCTAGGCCAAGGTTTTCTGGGTGGCCTCAAGCAGATCGTTGGTGGACAAATTGGAGCATATGCCGAGATGTGTGAGCAGGCACGCCAGCAGGCCTACGACCGGCTGCTTGAACACGCTCGAGCTCTGCGGGCAAATGCTATCGTCGGACTTCGCTACGAAAGTTCTGAAGTCGGCCGGGCTGGGTCGGCCACGGAGGTGTTGTGCTACGGGACCGCAGTGGTCATTCAGCGTGCGTAACGGTTTGGCCCGTTGCCGCCTAACAAGCGCTTGAAGCTGGCGGCGCGCGTAGGTTAGGGAATGAACCCTTCTTCAGCGCGCCGCAGCTTAAGCGCAATCCGTTAGGCAGCGCCGACACATCCATCACGGAGACACAGAGACCCCCCTTGTGCAGCTCCGATGCGACGCGCTGCTTTTCGATCTAGACGGTGTTCTCGTCGAT
>Ga0070699_100004345_pt1 | contig 12537 bp, 8 predicted proteins | sample KBSK1503metaG_FD_65473 | JGI IMG/M metagenome (GOLD analysis project Ga0070699, IMG submission 65473) | Corn, switchgrass and miscanthus rhizosphere microbial communities from Kellogg Biological Station, Michigan, USA - KBS K1-50-3 metaG | ecosystem: Host-associated > Plants > Roots >...
CGTCATGATGCTGGCTGCCCGGCACCCCGATCTGGCAGGACGGGTGATGGTGGTGGATATGCCGCCATTCCTGGGGATGATGTTCGGCCGCCCAGGAGCGACCGCCGAAAGCGTCCGCCCGACGGCCGACTCGATACGGGCCGCGATGCTCGCGGCGCCGCCGGGCACTCCGACCATGTTCGAGGTGATGGTGCAGACGATGACGAAGGTGGATTCGATGAAGCCGATGCTGGTGAGCGGCTCGCGGGCGAGCAACCTGGCCACGACCGCCAACGCCTTTCACGAGCTGATCGTCACCGACCTCCGCCCTGAGCTCGGGCGAATCACCGCGCCGTTGACGGTGCTCTACGTGGTGCCGCCCAACGCGCCGATTCCGCCGGTGCAGCTCGATGCGGCGATGCGGGCCTCGTACGCCACCGCCCCGAATGCCGTGCTCATCAAGATCGAGGACAGCTATCACTTCATTCAGTTCGATCAGCCGGGGCGATTCGTGGCGGAGGTGGATGCCTTCATGCGAAGGTAGGCCCGCTCAATGCCCGCGTCGGCCCTGCTCCGGGTGCGGGTGCCGATGAGTGGGATCGTACGGAAGCCGCTGTCCTGACTGATCCGGTCTACTGCGGGGCAGGAGATTCCTCCCCTGCCCCTGATTCGGCGACTACGCCCGATTTGGCGTCGCCGCGGGGAGCCGCCGCAACGCAAGGTTGCCCACAGCTCCGGCCACTCCGGTGCCGAGCACGGCCAGCGTGATCGCCGGCGTCCACACCGAGCCGATCCCGAGCAGCGCATCGAGCGAGTAGGGTCCGAACCCGATCAGCGCGAAGCCGAGCGCCGCCGTCGCATACAGGAGGGGGACCTCGACGCCGTTGGTCGCCGCGAAGAGGCCGTTCGACCAGTGCACGGCCAGCATGGCCACCAGCATCACCGAGATCATCAGCGCGGGTCCGATCGGTCCGAAGAGGCCGAGTGCCACGAGCAGGCCGCTGGTCAGCTCACCGAGAGATGCCGCGGTGGCGAAGAGCACGCCGGGGCGGAAACCGATCTGCTCGAAGAACCCCGCGGTGCCGCGGAGCCCGTACCCTCCGATCCAGCCGAAGAGCTTCTGGGTGGCGTGGCCCATCATCAGCGTTCCGATCACCAGCCTGAGAATCAGCAGACCGCCGGCGATCATGTCAGCGGAAATCGTTTCCATGGTAGCGCTCCAGTTTCGATCAGGTCCTTGGTTTCCAGCAGGATGCTGGTTACTTTCCATAACCAAGAACCAACCTAGCGACTCCGCGCGGGGGCGAAAGAAGGCACTTCCCCGTGCCCCAGTGATTCGAGCGTAACCATGGCAACGACGAAGCAAACGAGCAGGAAACCGGCCGGGGTCGAGCGCACCCCGGCCACCTGCCACGCCCGCGAGATGCTGGTGCGGATCGCGGACAAGTGGTCGATGTACGCCATCCACGTGCTGGCGCAGGAGAGCCCACTCCGCTTCAACGAGCTGAAGCGCCGAGTCGAAGGCGTGAGCCAGCGGATGCTGACGGTGACGCTGCGCGGACTGGAGCGCGACGGGCTGGTGCGCCGCACGATGTACCCCGAAGTACCACCCCGGGTGGAATACGAGCTCACCCTCCTGGGCGAGACGCTGCGCGGCATCGTCTGCCAGGTGGTGACCTGGACCGAGACCCACCTGCACGAGGTCGATGCCGCGCGAGCGGAATTCGACAAGGCGGAGCGGAGCTGGGCTCCGGCGAGAGGAGCCGGCACACCGGCGTAGATCCAGTGACCGTTACGGGGCCGCCTGCGCTAGATTCTCTCCCCGGAGGAGCCCCCCGTCATGGCCGATGTGCTGCGCATGCTTCAGGAAGGTCTCGCCGGCCGCTATACAGTCGAGCGCGAGCTCGGCCGGGGCGGCATGGCGGCGGTCTTCCTTGCCCGCGACCTCCGCCACGACCGGCTCGTCGCCCTCAAGGTGTTGCATCCCGAACTGGCGATGAGCATCGGGACCGACCGCTTTGCCAGGGAAATCCGCTTTGCCGCGCGGCTCCAGCATCCCCACATCCTCCCGGTCCATGATTCAGGCGACGTGCCGGGAACCGGCAGCCAGCCGACGCTCCTCTGGTTCAGCATGCCGTACATCGACGGGGAGTCGCTGCGGGAACGGCTGGCGCGGGACCGTCAGCTCCCGCTGGCCGAAGCGGTCCGGATCACCCGCGAAGTTGCCGATGCCCTCGACTACGCCCACCACCAGGGGCTGATCCACCGCGACATCAAGCCGGAAAACATTCTGCTCTCGGGGGGTCACGCCCTGGTGGCCGATTTCGGCGTGGCGCGCGCACTGGCCCCCGGCACCGGGGAGCATGCCGCGCTGACCGGGACGGGACTCGCCATCGGCACTCCGGCGTACATGAGTCCGGAGCAGGCCACCGGCGAGCAATCGCTCGACCACCGCTCCGATATCTATTCGCTGGGATGCGTGCTCTACGAGATGCTGGCGGGAGAGCCTCCCTTCGGCGGCCCCACCGCGCAGGTGATCCTCGCGCGGGTGCTGACCGAGGAGCCGCGCGCGCTCCGCTCGATTCGCCCGGGGGTGCCGCCGGTCATAGAACGGATCGTCTCGGGGGCGATCGCACGCGCACCGGCCGACCGGTATCCCTCGGTGGCGCAATTCTCTCAGGAGCTCGAGACCGCGGCCGGCCAGATCACGACGCCGGGAGGAGGAACGATTGCGCCGCCACCCCCGGTGCGGCGGCGCAAGGTTCCGCTCTTCGCGATGCTCGCCATCGGTTTTCTGCTGGGGATCGGAGCGCTTTTTGCCTGGCGGAAGGGCCAGTCATCCTCGACCGCCGACGGGCCGGTGCTTCTCGCGGTGCTTCCCTTCGAGAACATGGGAGATTCGGGCGACGCGTACTTTGCCGACGGAATCACCGACGAAGTGCGGGGCAAGCTCTCGAGTCTTCCGGACTTTCAGGTGATCGCCCGCGCGAGCTCGGCGCAGTATCGCGGCACCACCAAGTCGCTCAAGGACGTCGCCCGGGAGCTCGGCGTCCGCTATCTCCTCACCGGCACGGTGCGCTGGATCAAGACCGGCGCGCAGAGCCGGGTGCAGGTCCGGCCCGAGCTGGTCGAGGTGGTCGGGAGCGGTGCGACGGTGGGCCGCTGGGAGCAGCCCTTCGATGCGGGGCTCGACGACGTGTTCAAGGTGCAGGCCGACATCGCGGGACAGGTGGCGGTGGCGCTCAAGGGAGAGCTGGCCACTGCCACCATGCCAAACGCCATGACCGTGGCTCCCACCAGCAACACCGCGGCCTACGACGAATTCCTACGGGGAGATCAGGTTTATTTCGGATCGAGCGGATCGGCGTCGCTCCGCCAAGCGGCAGACCATTACGAGGCCGCGGTGACGCTCGACACGGCGTTCGCCCGGGCGTGGAGCCGTCTCGGTATGGTCAGGGCTTCGATGTACCTGAACACCGACCCCTCGCTGGCGGTTGCTGATGCCGCCCGGTCCGCGGCGGAGCGGGCACTCCGGCTGGCTCCCCAGCTCCCCGAAGCGTATCTGGCGCTGGGTAATTACTACAGCCTGGTACGGGCCGACTTTCCGCACGCCATCGAGCAATACAACAAAGGTCTGGCTCTGGTGCCGGCCCACTCGGAGCTGCTCGGCGCGCTCGGCCTGGCCGAGCAAGGTCTCGGCAAGGCGGACGACGCCTTGGCGCACATGCGTAGGGGGCTCGCGCTCGATCCGCGCTCGCTACTCTACACCCGGCGGCTGGCCCGGCTGCTGACCTATACTCGCCGGTATGACGAAGCCGCCGAGCTGATTGCCCGTGCGCGGGCGCAGGCGCCCACCGATCCGAGTGTGCTGCTGTATGATGCCTGGCTTCGGCTGGCCCGAGGCGATCTGGCCGGAGCCAGGTCGGTGGCGCACGACATCCCGAAGGACGCGAACGAGCCGCTGCTGATTTCGTTCTTCTCCTCCGACTGGAGCAGCGCCCAGCTTCTGGACGAGGAGCAGCGCCAGCTTCTCCTCCGTCTCCAGCCGAGCCACTACGGCGGCAACCGCGGCGTATGGGGAGTGACGCTCGCGTATGCCGCCCACATGCGCGGCGATTCACGCCTGGTGCGGGCCTACGCCGACTCGGCGCTCCCGAGCCTGGAGCGCGCGGTCCGGGACAACCCCGACGAGCCGGGCAACCACAGCACGCTCGGCTTGGCGCTGGCGTTCCTGGGACGGAGGGCCGAAGCGATTCGTGAAGGGGAACTGGCGGTCGCGATGCGTGGGAACGATGGATTCCAGGGACCCGGGCTGCGGCTCCAGCTCTCCCGCATCTATCAGCTCCTGGGCGAACCGGTCAAGGCGATCGAGCAGCTCGAGGCTCTGCTTCGGGTGGCGTATTACGTGTCTCCCGGATGGCTCCGCATCGACCGTTCGATCGAGCCGCTCCGGAGCCATCCGGAATGGAAGCGGCTCCTTTCCGTGGCGGACTCGGTGGCGCGATAGGAGCCGTGCGTCCTAGGGTTGGTAGTTGTTGACGAAAGCCTGCCCCGTCTGCCGTCCCTGTGAGATCCTCACACCATCCCGCCGAACCCCTGACCACGCATCTTCGCTGTGGCAACTTCGCGGCGGAATTGTTTGCAGCATGCGTCCCTTTTTCATACATTGATTTCTGCAACATCATATAATGTAATCATATAGCCTATTGGCATCAGTCTTGATTATGGACACTCCGGCTCTTACCAAACGGAACCAGTGTCCATACATTCGACCCAGACCGAAACCTCCGGACCCGCCTGGCCGATCCGGATCGCCATCGTCCTCGCGACGCTGGCATCCCTCCGGTATTTCACCTGGCGGATGAGCGACACGATGAATCCGGCCGTGGTCTGGTTCTTCTACATTTTCCTTGCCGCCGAGCTGGTGGGATTCGGCGAGGTCCTGCTCTTCTACCTCACTACCTGGCGCCGGCGGATTCACCGGCCCGAGCCCGCGCTCCCGAATCGCAGCGTCGATCTCTTCATTCCGACCTATAACGAGCCGGTCGCCCTGCTTCGCGACACCGTCGTCTGTGCGGTCAGCGTGCGCTATCCCCACACGACCTGGCTTCTCGACGATGGAAACCGCCCCGAGGTCAAGGCGCTGGCCGAGGAGCTCGGCTGCCGCTACCTGGCCCGCAGCGTGCGGACACACGCGAAGGCCGGAAACCTGAATCATGCTCTGAAGCACAGCACCGGGGATTTCGTCGTGACGCTGGATGCCGATCATGTGCCCCAGCCGGAGCTGATCGACCGGCTCCTCGGCTTTTTCGAGAACCCCAAGGTCGCCATCGTCCAGGTGAACCAGGATTTCTACAACCTGGATTCGTTTCAGCACGCCACCAATTGGGAAGACCGGGCCGCCTGGCAGCAGCAGGAGCTCTTCTTCAACGTGATCCAGCCCGGCAAGGATGCGCTCGGCGCCGCGATGTATTGCGGCAGCCCGGCCATGCTCCGCCGTAAGGCCCTCGACGAGATCGGCGGGTTTGCTACCGAAACGGTGACCGAGGACATGCACACCGGCCTGCGACTTCAGAAGCGCGGCTGGGAGGTCGTCTTCTACAATCGGACCCTGGCCCGTGGACTCGCGCCGCAGACTTTCGAAGCCTACCGCACCCAGTGGCATCGGTGGGGGCTCGGTGCCATGCAGGTGTTCCGGCTCGAGCGGCCGTTCACCGGCGCGGGGCTCACCCTGGGCCAGCGGCTGGCGTATCTCTCGTCGTTCTATTTCTACTGGACCAGCGTGCAGAAGCTCTTCTTCCTTCTGGTCCCCTTCTTCTGCGTGGTCACCGGCCTCTTTCCGCTGCAGACCGAGCCCGGACAATACGTCGAGTACTTCCTGCCGGCGCTGGTGCTCAACCTCGTGGCGACCATCGCGCTCCAGGGCGGCGTCACCGGGTTCCTGCTCACCGAGCGTTACAACCTGATCAAGCTGGGTTCGATGCTGCAGGCCCTGAGCGGCCTGGTACGCAGCAAGGCACAATTCAAGGTGACCCCGAAGTCCAAGAGCGGATCGGCCACGGTCTGGCAGGTACTGCCCTATCTGGTGATGGTCGCGCTGCTCGCCACCTCGGTCATCGCGGGAGGATTCCGGATCGCCAACGCGAAGGGGCCGAGCGAGGTATGGGCGTACGCGGTCACGGCCGCCTTTGCGCTCTTCTTCCTGTATCTGCTGGTTCCGGTGGTGGCCCTGGCGTTCAAGCGCCGTGAGCTGCGGGTCATCTACCGTTTCCCCCAGCGCCTCGACCTGCCCATCCGGGTCCGCATGGCGGGCTCCAGGGACACCGGCTGGATCGACACCTACGCACGAAACCTCAACCGCTTCGGGCTCTCCGTCACGCTGGATGCCGGCCTGGTGCGTGAGACCGACCTCGAGCTCGAGCTTCGGCTGCCCGATCGCGTCGTGCATGCGATGGCGAATGTCCGCTGGAGCAGCCGGCTCGAGCTCGACAAGAAAGTGCGGTTCGCCAACGGGCTCCGCTTCGACAAGATCAGCCAGGATGATCGGGACGCGATTGCGCGGCATCTCTTCTGGGAGATCGCCCCGCGTCACGGCGAGCAGCTGACGATGACACACCGGAGCCAGCAGCGGACGAGCGCGCTCCCTCCCGCACCGATCGATGCGGTGGTGGAAGCATGAGCCCGCGCCTCTGTGGTTTCGTGCTTGCGGCCCTCGCCCTCGCCGGGTCAGGGAATCCCCTGGTCGGCCAGGACAGCAATGCGTCCCGGGCCCGCGAGCTTGCGGCCCTGGTGGATTCGCTGGAGGCGGCCGGTGACTGGCGGCACGCCATCGCTCCGCTCGACCGTCTGCTGGCGCTCGGCTCGGCTGATGCGGTCCGGCTGCGGCAGCGGGGACTCTTTGCCGCGTGGAGCGGCGATCGGGAGCTGGGCGTCAAGCTGCTCCGCCGCGCCGTGGTGCGGCGTCCGCATGACCCGCAATACCTCGGCGCGCTGGCCCAGGTGCTGAGCTGGTCGCCCGCGACACGTGACGAAGCGGCTCGGACATTTGCCGAGGCGCTCGGGCAGGACTCGACCAGTGCGGAGCTGCTGGTGGGGTATGCCGACCTGCTTTCATGGACTCCGGGCACCCGGGACCGCGCGGGAGATCTCTATCGCCGGGTTCTGGCGCGTTCGCCCGGGGAGCCGCGCGCGCGCGTAGGCCTTGCCAATCTCCTGGCTTGGGAGGGACATCCGGCCCTCGCGCTCAAGAGCTATGACTCCGTGCTGGCGGGTTCGCCGGACAACCTGGAAGCGCTCCGGGGACGGGGCACCATGTTGAATCAACTGGGTCGGCATGGCGCCGCGGCCCGGACGGTCCGGCGCGCGATGGAGCTTGCCCCGGGCGATCCGATGCTCAGGAGCGTGGCCGACTCGGCTCACCGCGCCACCGCTTCGGCGGTCCAGGTGTCGGGGCTGGCGCGACGCCGGCAAAACCAGCTCGACGTCAACCGGCTGACCGCCCGCGCGACCGGCTCGGCCGGATCCTTCAAGCTCTATGGCGAGTACGACCACTCCGCGCTCGAGGATGAAGCTGCCGGGTTCCGGAGCGAGGGCTATGGCGGTGGCGCCCGGATCGATCACGCCGGACTCACGCTGCGAGCGGAAGGCCGGCTGCGCACGATCGGGGGACTGGCCTCGGATCAATGGGACGGCTCGGTCGATCTGGGATGGAGCCTCACGCGGGGATTCTCGATTGGCGCCGGTGCCTCGCGCACCCCGGTCGAAGAGACCCGAAGAGCCGTGCAGGGCGAGCTCGATGGCGGGCAGCTACGCGGGGTGGTGCATGCCAACCTCGCGAGTGTCACCCTCATGTTCGACGACTTGCCGGGCCCGCTCGACGCCGAGGCCACGGTTCAGGGAGGACGCTACACCGGGCTCGGACTCGAGTCGAACCGGCGGGTTGCGCTGGATAGCAGAATCGGAATTCTTCTTCATGGCGCCCAGCCCTGGATCAGGCTCGGCTACGGATTCGCCGCGTCGCGGTTCGACTTCAACGCCGATCTCGGGCTGGCGCAGACGCAGGCGGAGCGCGGGGGCTATTTCAGCCCGGCGGAATACTGGAGGCATCAGGGCATCCTCCAGATGTCCCAGCAATTCGGCTCGCGGGTCCGCTGGGACGCTGACGCGCGAATGGGGCGGGAGTGGGTGCGTCAGCAGGACACTGCGATGGCCACTTCGCGTAACACGGCCGTCGCGTACACGACCCTGACGTTTCGAGTCGGATCGGCGCTCGATCTCGCGGGACGGTTCCTCTACGTCAATGCGTTCGACGCGTTCGAGATGAAAGAGTTCGCCACGATGCTGAAAGTGTATTTCCCCTAGGGAACATTGCGACGCCCGGGGTTGCTTCGCCGCTCCCGGCGGCCCGCAACGACTCCGCTAGCCGATTGGTCCGCCAGGCTGCATCTTAACCGGGACCGATCTACCGGCGGAGAAGAATGCCCTACCGAGTACAGCACTTCAGACAGCCCTCCCTCGGGATCGGGCTGCTGATTCTTGCAGCCTGCTCCCCCGACAGTCAGGGCCCGACCGGTCCGGCCACACCCCCGGCCTCCTCCGCGGTGGCGGCGCCCTCCCTGGTGACGGACGCGGGCGGGGTCTGCGATTACAACCCCACCGAGAGCGCGCTGACCGGACCCGGATGGAGCAAGGTCTTCGACGACGGATTCTCGGGGGATCTCTCCCAGTGGACCATCTGGAACGGGGGAGCGTTCAACGATGAGCTGCAGCTCTATCAGTCGTCCAACCTCGAAACGGCCAACGGCCTGCTGAGCATCACCGCCCGGAAGGAGGCGGTCACCGGGCCGACCACTCCCTTCGACGCGACGCCGAAGACCTTCGCCTGGACGTCGGGCCGCGTCGAGACGAAGCAGCATTTCTCGGCCGCCAACGCCACGCCCAAAGTCCGTTTCACCGCGCGGCTCAAGCTCCCCACCGGCTACGGCATGTGGCCGGCCTTCTGGAGTTACGGCGATCCCTGGCCGACTCAGGGGGAAATCGACATCGTGGAGAGCCGCGGCACCGAACCATTCCAGTATCAGACCGCCTACTGGTTCGGGCGGCGCCCGGGAAAGAACCTGGTGGCCAACTCGGCTGTCGTCATCCGGTCCGGCGTGAGCCTGACGGATTGCTTTCACGTGTACGAGGTCATCTGGACCAAGAACAGCCTTACATTCCTGTACGACGGACAGGTCGTGGACACCAAGTCGGGGGACTACATCCCCAGCATGTACGGCAAGAAGGAGCGGATCACGCTCAATCTGGCGGTGGGGGGACTCTTCTTCGGAAACTACGACCCCGCGCTGGTGCAGCCGGGTACCTTTCAGGTCGATTGGATCAAGGTCTTCACGTCACGATAACCCGCAACCACCACCGGCAATCCCCGATGCCTCAGCGGCTCCGTTTTCAGGATGGAGTGAAGTAGTCCGCCTTGGACACTCTTGAGTCCCTGAACGCAGCCCTGGCCGATCGGTACCAGCTCGAGCGCGCGGTCGGCCAGGGAGGAATGGCCACCGTTTATCTCGCTCGCGATCTGCGTCACAACTCCCATGTCGCCGTCAAGGTGCTCCGGCCCGAGCTCGCCGCCGTGATGGGCGCGTTGCGCTTCAGTCGCGAAATTCAGATCACCGCCACCCTGCAGCACCCAAACATCCTGCCCCTGCTCGACTCCGGCGAGGCGGCCGGCATGTCCTACTACGTCATGCCGTATGTCGAGGGAGAATCACTCAACGATCGACTCCATCGGGAAACCCGTCTCCCCTTCGAGGAGGCGGTCCGGCTGATCGCCGAGGTCGCGGACGGCCTCGCCCACGCCCACGCCCACGGCTTCGTCCATCGCGACATCAAGCCCGCCAACATTCTCCTCTCCCACGGGCACGCGATCATCGCGGACTTCGGCGTCGCCCTGGCCTTGATCAATACCGGCGCCGAGCGCCTCACCGATTCCGGGATCGCCCTCGGCACCGCCTCCTACATGAGTCCGGAGCAGGCCGGGTCCGAGCGGATCGATGGCCGGAGCGACATCTACTCTCTGGGGTGTGTGCTCTACGAAGTGCTGTCCGGCGCGCCTCCGTTCAGCGGGCCGAGCGCGCAGGCCATCATGGCGCGGAACGCCGTCGATCCGGTGCCGAGTATCCGCACCGTCCGGCAACGTGTGCCCCAGGCGCTCGAGGCGGTGATCAACAAGGCCCTCGCCAAGGTCCCGGAGGATCGCTACGCGACCGCCGGGGAATTCCGCGACGCCCTTGTCCAGGCCGCCACCATGCCGGTGACGGTGGAGTCTCCGCACCGCATCACCCGCACTCGCCGCGCCGGCTGGGCATTCGCCGCCGTCACGCTGCTTGGGATTGCCGCGGTCGCTCTCACACTCAACACCGGCTCCCCCGCCCTGGATCCCAACCGCGTCATGGTCTTCCCGCTCCTGCTTCCGGGCGATTGGCGCGGGTCCAGCACCGCCGGGGAAGACGTCGCCACCGTCATCGGCAGCGCGATGGATGGCGCCGGATCGCTGCGGTGGGTGGATGGCTGGCAGGTGCTGAGTCCGGTCCAGCGCGACAGCATCCGGAAGCTCACGATTCAGGAGGCCATGGCGCTTGCCCGGAGCCAGGGCTGCGCCTTTGCCGTCACCGGAAAACTGGTGGCGCGGGGCGACTCCGCCGACGTCTTCCTGGAGCTCTACGACGTACGCGACAAATCACTCGTCGTCCGCGCTCCGGGCAAAGCCGCCGTCATCGGGGAAAGCTGGCGGGGCGGCATGGCCGGCATCACGGCCATTTTGCCGAACCTGATGCGCACCGCCGTTCCCGACGTGGAGTCGGAATGGAGAGCACGGCCGCCCCAGGCGGTGGCCCACTTTCTCCTGGGAGAATCCGCCTTCCGCCGGGTCCAGCTCGCCGGGGCGCTCGCCGAATTCCGGAAGGCCCTCGACGCCGACTCGACCTTCGGACTCGCCGCGGTCCGCGGGGCACAGGTGGCGTCCTGGAACCACCAGTCGTCCGAAGCCGCCACACTGATCAGGGCAGCGGCGCGGACCAGGCTTTCGCCGCGCTATCAGCGCTTTGCCGGCGGATTCCTCGCCTATCTCGACGGACGGGCCGATTCCGCCGCCGCCGAGTTTCGCGCCGCCCTCGCGCTCGATTCCACGATGATCGTGGCCTGGTTGCAGCTGGGCGAGGTGTACACCCATCTGCTTCCCGGCGAAGGACGTCCCGATTCTCTCGCCAGGGCGGCGTTTGCCCGTGCGCGGGCGCTCGACTCGACGGCGGTCCCCCAGCAGTTCCATCTGGTACAGATCCTGGCCCGACGCGGCGAATCCAGGGAGGCGGCAACCCTGGCCCGGCAGTTCGTCCGCACCGCGGCCGATACCCAGCTGGCCGGGGAGGTCGTGCTGGCGTCTGCCTGCGCCGGCGGAGTCATGAAAGGTGTCGACCTTCGTTCCGCCGCGGCGCACCGTCCCCTGATGCTTCTGCTCGCCTCCAAGGAGCTCGGCGCGTCCACCGCCACCGCGCGGTGCGCCAGCGCGGGTTATGAGGCGTTGCTGCGGGAGGACACCAGCGGCACGCCGGCCGCCGATTCCCGGCGTTTCTTTGCCCTGCTGGGTCATTTCAACGGCATGGTGGGCCGGGGCGAGGCAGCTCAGGCGGTGACCGCGGTGGAACAGTTCCGCCTCCGCTGGGGTTACGGCCGGTCGCTTTACCTGCTGGCCGCGCCGGTGATGCCGGCGCTGGCTGACAGCGCCCGCGCCATCGCGCGACAAGACTCCGTCGAGGCCGGCGCCGACTACGCCGGGATCCGCTTTCGGGTGCGGCTCTGGGAGCTCGGCGTATGGGCCGCGGTCGAAGGCAAGCCGTCGGTGACCGGCGCCGTGGCCAGGACACTCGCCGCCCGCGCCGATACCGGGACCAGGGTGGATTCCCTTCTCGCCCGGTCGATGGCGGCCCACGCGGCGCTCGCGCGCGGCGACTCAACGGAGGCACTCAGGGGGTTCGAAGCGCTCATCGCCTCGGCGGCCCCGGTCGCTGAGCTCACCTGGAACGAGGCCGCCTCGACCGGATTCGACCGGGTGGCTCTGGGCCGCCTGCTGATCGCCCGGAAAGACCCCGAGCGCGCGATCCGGGTGCTGGACGTCCTCGATTCAGCGCTGCCGGCGGTCTTCCCGCTCTATCTCAAGACCAGCCTGACGCTTCGGGCGGAGGCGGCCACCGCGCTGGGCAAGCCGACGCTGGCCGCGGCGTTCCGGGCTCGCGTTGCGGCCCTGTCGGGGCGGTGATACTCTATCACGCCGCCAGATACTCCATGCACCACCCCCGGGGAGGACCCGATGGCCGACGATCCGAAGAAGGGTAAGGGACGCGAGGGCGGGACTGCCCCGCCTCCCGGCGAAGGAGGACGCGAGGGGGGGACCGCACCGCCTCCCGGCGAAGGTGGACGTGAGGGCGGGATCGCACCGCCTCCCGGCCCCGGCGGACGCGAGGGGGGGACCGCACCGCCTCCCGGCGAAGGTGGACGTGAGGGCGGGAT
>Ga0070699_100004346_pt1 | contig 12527 bp, 6 predicted proteins | sample KBSK1503metaG_FD_65473 | JGI IMG/M metagenome (GOLD analysis project Ga0070699, IMG submission 65473) | Corn, switchgrass and miscanthus rhizosphere microbial communities from Kellogg Biological Station, Michigan, USA - KBS K1-50-3 metaG | ecosystem: Host-associated > Plants > Roots >...
AACGTGCTCGGTCTCATGTGTGTGCTGGCCGCTTCGGCCAGAGCGATGATCCGCGCCGGCGGCAGCGGCTCGATCGTGAACATCGCTTCGATGGCCGGCGTCTCCGGCGCGCCGAACATGCCCGCCTATTCGGCCTCGAAGGCAGCGGTCGTCGGGCTCAGCAAAGCCGCCGCCAGGGACCTTGCACCACACGGCATTCGCGTCAACGCCGTCTCGCCTGGGTTCATAGGCCCAGGAGGGATGTGGGAGGCGCAGGTGGCGCGCCAAGCCGCAGCTGGAGGCCAATACTTCGCCGGCGATCCCAACACGGTCGCGTCGCAGATGATCGCCATGGTGCCGCTCCGCCGCTACGGGGCGCCAAGGGAGGTCGCAGCGGTGGTCGCCTTCCTTCTCTCAGACGAAGCCTCGTACGTCACGGGCGTCAATCTCGAGGTCTCGGGCGGAAGCGCCTGATGACGATCAGAGTCGCGCAGTCGAACCTGGACGCAATCGGCGCGCTGGGCATCCCGGTACCCCGTTACGACCGCGCAGCCCTCGCCCCACGCATTCTTCATCTCGGCGTCGGTGGCTTTCATCGCTCGCACATGGCCCTCTACACCGACGAGCTCGCCGCCGGCGGCAGCGACTGGGCCATCCGCGGCGTCGGTCTGCTGGAGGCGGACCGGCACATGGCCGAGAGCCTCCGCAGCCAAGACCACCTCTACACCCTGATCGAGCGCGACAGTGACGGAGCAGGAGTGCGAGTCATTGGCAGCATCGTCGACTACGTCTTGGCGATCGGTGACGTCGAAAAGTTCGCTCGGCTGCTGGCGGATCCCGAACTTGCGATCTTTTCGCTGACTATCACCGAGGGCGGCTACTCCCTCACACGGGAGAACCCGACGATCGAGGCGATCGCGACCGGCCTCGAGGCCCGGCGCCTTGGAGGCGAAGCGCCGCTCACGATCCTCAGCTGCGACAACCTGCCGGGCAACGGAAAGACCGCGGAGTTGGCCATCATGACGGTGTGTCAGTCGCGGAGCGCCGAGCTTGTGCGCTATGTCGCGGAGTCCTGCACCTTCCCGAACTCAATGGTCGACAGGATCACGCCGCAGACCGCCGCGACAGATCGGGCCTGGCTCTCAGAAGTAGTCGGGCTCGACGATGCCTGGCCTGTCGTCGCCGAGCCCTTTCGCCAATGGGTGATCGAAGACAGATTCGCCGCCGGACGGCCGCAGTACGAAGAGGTCGGCGCGCTGTTCACCGACCGCGTGCACGATTGGGAGCTTTACAAGCTACGGATGCTGAACGCGAGCCACTCCTGCATGGCCTATCTCGCCGCCCTCGCCGGAGTCACTTACGTCGACGAGGCGATCGCTGTTGCCGCTCTGCGCAGATACCTCGAGCGCTTCCTCGGGGAAGAAGCTATCCCGACGCTCGATGAGATCCCAGGGCATCCGGCCGCCGACTACGCGAGCACGGTGCTCTCGCGCTTTGCCAACAGCGGCGTTCGCGATCAGATCGCGCGCCTTTGCATCGACGGGACAGCGAAATTTCCGAGCTTCCTGATTCCGACAATCGAACGGGAGCTCGAGCTCGGCGGCCCGATCGAGTGTGCAGCTCTGGCCCTTGCCGGCTGGGCGCGCTATCTAGCCGTGACGCCCGCCGCCGAGCGCGCGCCCGATCCTCATGGCGAACGCACCATCGCCCTTGCGCCCGCGTCGCTCGACGCACCGCTGACCTTCCTCGAGCTCGACGAAGTGTTCTCGCCCGCTCTTCGCGAGAGCGAACGCTTCCGTCAGGCGTTCTCGGAGGCGAGCCGCAGTCTCGCCGCGGACGGCTCGTTTGGGGCGGTCGAGCGTTTGCTTGCGTAGCGCGACCGCAAGAAGCCAAAGCCTGCGGACGGCAGCGGAGATTGCGCCGTAGCTTTGTTTTTGCAAACGCCGCCGCTGCCGGCTCCGCCGGCGTCGGCAGCTGCGGCCTGGCTCGAAACCGAAACCGAGCGAAGTCATCACGGCTCGGCGCAGCCGAGCCGGACTTCGCTCGGTGAGCATCGCAGCGAGTTACGCCTGCCGCGTTCGTCAGCTCTGAGCGCCCGGTACAGGACAGACGCGCGTAAAGGCGAGGTATCCGCACGGGTCGACTGAGACTTTCGCGGAGGTGACGGCGTCGAGCTGCACCGTCGTCGAGGTCTCGAGGATGTCGAACGCCACGGTCGCGCCAGGACGAGTGACCGCGTCAATGAGATCGTAGCCGGCCGCCACGATTCGCCCCCGGCTGTCGAGAAGAACACCGTAGATCGTTGCGCTTTCGGGTAGCGGCTTCTTGTACGGGTTGGTAAACGACCCAAGGACGCCTCCGGAACTCGTCACCGATACATGCTCAACTGGCGGCAGTTTTCGACGTCGGGGCGCGGTTTGTCCGACGTGTACCTCGGTCTTGATGCCCGCGAGCTCAGGCGAGCCTCTCCAGATCAGCGCGCCGCTGATGACGAAGTCTGCCCCGGCCGGTATCAGGGTGACGGCCGTATAACTGTCCGTGAGCGACAGGCCACGACCGTCGACTGCGTCCACCTCAACAGTGACGTCGATCGCGTCCCTGGTCAACGACCGATTCCGCAGCACCAGCCCGTAATCCGCGTAACCGTAGCCCCCGCTGCCGAGCCCCTCCCCTTCCGGCACAACCCCGCTCGCGATCACGACGACCTTCGCTGTCCGGTCGGTCGCTGCACCGCCGCCCCCGCCAGAGCAGAACAGCGCGAGCAGGGCGAGCGAGAACGCGATCGCGAGAACACGCCGTCGCACCATCCGCATGAACCGATTGTCGGGCCGACGCCCAAAGAACTCAAGAACCTGGCGACGGACGGACCGCTTCGACGCCGCGTGAGCGGCCAACTCAAGTCGTAGCAGCTGTCACTTGCCCGCCCACTCGATGGCGATGGAACTAAAGAAGCGACCTCCTGGGTGTGATCCAGGCGCTCTCCCAACTGACCTGAAGCGCCGCGGTCGGGTTCTGGGTGAGCGGCTATGCGCTGCTCGGTATGACGCTAGGCGTGCTGCCGGGACTCAGCCCTGAAGCGTTGCTCGCGAACGAGCCACCTGCCGCGCGACTCGCTGCGCTTCGAGCATCACGCGCTCACACGCAACCGCCGGCTTCACGGCCGGGCGGGCGGGTGCGACCGCCCGGTTTGGCTGCTTGCGGCGAAGGAATGCCTGGAGATTCATCTCGCCGGAGGCTAGCCCTAGACCGCCGCCGTGACTTCGGGAAGATTCCCTATCTTCCGTTGATCCCTAGCCGCGCCGCCTCGGCGGCGGCCTGTCCACGGCTTTCGACGCCGAGCTTGCGGAGGATCGCGGAAACGTGGTGGTCGACGGTCTTCTCGGAGAGAAAGAGCTGTGCCGCGATCTCACGGTTACGCAGGCCTTCACCGAGGAGAGACAGAACTTCGAGCTCCCGTGTGGTCAGCCCAGCAGGGTTTTCGCGGGTCGAGACTCGCGGTCCGAGACTCACGCGGCGGACGCCACGCTCGCGCAGTATCCGCGCAACACGCGCGCTCGCCCGTGGTGCGCCGAGCTGTTGGAGCTCGGTCACGCTACGGCGCAGCGAGTCTTCGTCGTCGGCCGACGCAAGCGCAAGAGCGGCCTCGTATGGGCAACCGATTGACCGCCAGCGCTGCGCTGCTTGCTCCGCCTCGCCTGCTAGCTCGAGCGCGAACGGCTCGGCGAGCGCGTCCGGACCGGGCGTGTCCTCGACGCCTCCTCGCCGGCGCCAAGCGCAGAGCTCCCCGGCCGACCACCCGTCTGCGTGCGCGAGCGCGAGCTCGAGGGCGATCTCGGTTTCCTCCTCGATGCGATCCTTTTCCCCGCTCAGCCAGCGCGCCTCTGCGCGTGCAGCGGCGACGGGCGCCAGCCGCTGGACTTCGGCGGTCCGCGTCGACAGTTGCAACGCCTCGTCGAGGACGCTCCAGACATCGGAGTCGCCGCGGCGCGCGCGCAGCCGCCCGAGCACGGCGAGCGGCGTGATCCTGCTTGGCACGGCGACGCGCGGATGACGAACGACAGTGTTCGCGGCGTCCGCCGCGGCGTCCCACTCCCCGATCTCGAGCTTCGTCCGTGCCAGCCAGCCGGTCATGTAAAGCCACCATGAGTCGAGATCGCGTTCGCGGCAGAAGTCGATCCCCGCGTCGAGGTAGCCGGCGGCCGCCTCGAAGTCGCGACGCGTCACGTAGATAGTGGCGAGATTCGTGAACGCCCGCGCCGCATGCTCATGCAAGCCGGCCCCGAGGGCCAGATCGAGACTGCGCTCGATCTTGGCTGCGCCGTTTGCGATCCCAGCCTGAAGCTCCGCGCTGCCGACGTTGTTGAGGGCGTGCGCGAGGATCTCGTCATCATCGAGCCGTTCGGCCAGCTCGGTCGCGCGCTGTCCCCAGTCGATAGCCTCGGCGTGGGCGGACTCCAGCATCTTGAGTTGCGCGACGTTGCTGTAGGCCATGGCCAGCTCAGCCCCGGGCTCGAGCGGCTCGAGCAACTCGATCGCGCGCTGCGCTTCCCGCTCCGCGCTCTTCCTGTCGCCCGCGAACCACGCAAGACGCGAGAGCCACCGATGCGCGTCTCCCTCGCGTAACGGGTCAGCCTGGCGGCGATGCTCTTCGAGGGCGCGCTTTCGCGCCTCGATCGCGGCGTCGATCTGGTCGGTGACGTAGCACTCGTACGAGCGTCGCTCCAGGTAATCGATGCGGCGTTCGCTGCCAAGATCGTCGGCGAACCGCAACGCACGCTCGAAGTGCACCGCCGCCTCCCTGTGTGCACCGAGCTTCGCCGCACGGTCGCCGGCAGCCGGCGCGTACTGGAGTAGCGCCTCGCGATCTCCAGCCGCCTCGGCGTGATGCACGAGACGCGCGAGGTCGGGCCTGTGCGCCGACCCGAGCGTGACGAGCGCACGCCGATGCAGCTCGAGCCGGTCGTGCGGCGACAAGCACTCCTCGACAACAACACGTGCGATCTCGTGGCGAAACGCGACGGCGTTGTTCGTGGAGACGAGCATTCCGGAGCTAAGGCATTCGTCAAGACCGTTCGGGTATCCGTCGACAAGCGCTTGCAGCAGGTCGAGCTCGGCGCGCGGCGGCACAACGGCGACGGCGTCGAGTAGACGCCGAGCTGCGTCGTCGAGGCGCGCTGCCCGCGCGAGGACGGCTTCGCGAACGGTCGTCGGCAGTTTAGCGCCGCCGGCAGCGAGAACTTCCGTGACGAAGAACGGGTTGCCGCCCGTCTGCCGATGAAGTACGGCGCCGTCCGTGGGTCCGGCGAGCGTGGCGACTGCCTCGGCGGAAAGCGGGGCGAGCGTCAGATGGATGACGTGTCGACTCGAGGGCAGCTCCCCGAGCACGAGGCGCAGGGGATGCAGGCGGTCGAGCGAGTCGTCCCGGTATGTCGCAGCCAGCAGCACCGGCGCCGACTCGAGTCGGCGCGCCAGCATCCGAACGACGTCCAGGGTGGCCTCGTCCGCCCACTGCAGGTCCTCCAGCACGATGACCGTCGAACCGCGCTCCCGGAGTCCCCGTGCCATCGCCTGCACGAGCTCGTGCGGGGTTTCGCCGTCCGCATCCAACTCCGCCGCGATCTCGAGCACGGGACCGAGCGGCCGGGGCGTAAACAATGCGTCGCACCCCCCGCGCAGGGTCGGCACGTTTCCGTTGCCGTCGCAAAAGGCGTCGAGGAGTGCCGTCTTCCCGATCCCTGCCTCGCCGGCGACGAGCACGAGTGATCCGCGGCCCGAGCTGCAGACGTCGGCGAGCGCTCCCTCCAGCGCCGCCAGCTCAGTCGATCGCTCGAGCAAGTCCATCCGCTGTCTACAACTGTCGCACGCACTGCACGGCACGAACAGGGCGACTTGTCCCGCTCGAACCGGCGACCTCCTGGGTGCGATAACGCCGCGACGTCATGTGCAGGCGCTCATACGGTTTGTTCAAGCGGTGTGATGTGCTCGCAGTTCCGCCGAGTTCTCTCAGACTGGTAGCACTGTAAGTAGAACGTCCGCACAGCGTCCCCTGATCGCGATCTGGGGGCAGCTGCCGCTGACCTACTGCGGGCCGACTCGGCCCCATCGCCATCGTCGAGCCTAACGGCAGCCCAGGTCGTCCCGAGCAGCGCGCTTCACGGCCTGACCTCGCCCGGCGGCTGGGCGATTCGCAGCCCTTCACGAATCCATTACCCGATGATTAGGACTCCGTCGTAGTGTCCTCGTATGAGTGCCGTGCGGCTGAAGGCGTTCCGTTGAAGCGACTCGCACTTCTCCTCGCGCTGATGGCAATCGGGTCGCCGGACACCTCACTCGCGGAAGCTGCACGCGGCGCGCCGCGACTGCTCTTCCGCAGCGACTGGTCCGGCACGAGCCAGATCTACGCCGCCGATCCGGCCGGTATTGCAACGGCACAGATCACATTTGCTCGCGCGCCCGCCTGCGGGACCGCGCCCTGCGGCTACGACGATCCAATGCCATCGCCGGACGGGCGATACGTGTTGTTCACCGACTGGGCGTCGTGTGAGCCGACGCTGCATCCGCCGTCGCTGTTCGTCGCGCGGGCCGACGGCAGCCACCGCCGTGTGCTGGTGCGATCCCAATCGAAGTCGCGGTGCATCAGCGGCGTCAGCGGCGCCTGGTCGCCGGACTCGAAATATATTGCGTACAACGTCGACGGGGTGATCCACATCATCGGCCTGAACGGCCGCAACGATCGGACCGTGGGACGGGGGACGGAGTTCACTTGGTCTCCAGATGGAAGGTCGCTGGCGTACCAGACGCCCACCGGAAGCCTGTGGGTCAGGCGTGGCCGACGAGCTCGCATGATCGCGATCGCTGTTTCCGAATTCTCCTGGTCGCCGAACGCGCGGTGGCTCGCCTACTCCTTCCGGAGCCGAGACTACGGACCGGATGAACTGGACATGATCAGGCCGAACGGAACCGGGCGGCGCGCGCTTTTGACGGCGTACCTGCTCCATCCGATGTGGGCCGGCGACAGCCGGCTCCTCGCCGCCTGGACAACAGAGGGTGTCGCAATCGTCGACGTCCCGGGCGGCATGCCACGTCTTCTCAACGCCGGGTCCGACCTATTCGGCTGGCGTCCGCACGCACGAGAGCTCGCGGTCGAACGGCCCGACGGCACGTATTTGCTCAACGCCGACACAGGCGCCGCACGGCTTCTCACCGGCGACCGGCCCTCCGAGGCTGCATGGTCGCCCGACGGCCGGTCACTCGCGTACGTCGGACCTGAGGCCGTCGACTCGCGAGGTGACCTTCGAGTTGTCGACGTCGCCGGCGGGAGCCGAACGATCGTCCGAGCCGCAGGTGCGTACGGTGGCTGGATCTCCGACCTCAGATGGACCAGGGCACCGGCGGGCGCACAGTACCAGGCGCCCCGACCCCGGCACATAGCGACGGTTCGCGACGACGGCTTGACCGCTCCGTGGCCGATCGTGCGCATCGCAGCCGACGGCGAGCACGTCGCCTACGTCAGCTGTGGGCACGTCTTCGTCTGGACGCCTTCGACCCGTTCGGTTGTCCAGACCGAACCGATGGCGTCGCTCAGCCCGCGTTGTTCGCTACCGGAGTACTACGTGGCGTTCTGGATCTACACGCTTGCAGTCAGCGGAGACCGCGTCGGGTACGGCGACCTTCAAGGAAACATGGGCCAGACGTGGGCACTGCATGCCGGGCCTGTGGACGATCCGGCTCGTGTGACGGAGCTCGGCCGCGTCGGCTCGGCGAGCGGTTGCGTCGTCGGCAACGGTGGGTTAGGCGATCTCACGGGCGCGGGCGGAGTGCTCGTCTTCAGCAGGTGGCGCGACAACTACGCTCCATGTCCAACGAAGACGGTGGAGCAGCAGATTTACCGCGTCGATGCCGGTGGTTGTCCGTGCCCGGCTATCGCAGCGTCGCCAGGGGCTCTTGCTCCGTTCGACGTCGACGGCGGCAGGATCGTCGCCGGCGGTGAGAACGCGACGGTCGTCTTCGACGCCAACGGGACGCAGCTCACCGCCGTTCCGGTTTCTCCGCTCGCCGCCCAGCTTTCGGGATCGCACCTGGTCGTGCTCGTGCAAGGTCGGCTACTCGACTACGACGCTGGTTCCGGCACCCCGCTCCATTCCTGGTCGCTTCCGGACGTGCCGAGCGGCGGCGAGTGCGGCAGCCCGCATTCCGGGACGTGGCGCTGCGGAAATCCGAGGCTCCTTCTGGAGGACGCAGCACGCAGTCTTGTGACGTATGTGCTCGACGGCCAGGTACACGTCCTGCAGCTTGCCGACGGTCGCGACGCGCCCGTTGGTGCCGGGACGCTCGCGCGCTTCACCGCTACGGGACTGGTCTACGCCGACGACGGCACGCTGCGACTTGTGCCGTACGCGCAGCTTCCGATCCACCCCTGACACGTCGGCCCGCCGAGCCGAGCAGGGGACCTATGACATGGAGCTAGCCGGGCTCGAACCGGCGACCTCCTGGGTGCGATAACGACGACGCGGCGTGAACTGCGGTGGCCCGCGCTTGCTCAAGCCATCTTGGCTAAGCCGAGTTCGGTGAAATTCGCTCAGTTCGGTAGCACCGTTGGTAGCACGCGCTGCGCTAGTTCGTGCCGCGCACAACTCAACCGGGTGAGCCTCGCCTCCAAACGAGCCCAGACCAACGCTTGGCGGGTGTATGGCAGAGAATTCCAAGGAGTCGAGCGTCAGCGGGCGACGGTGCAATCTTGAGCGGGCCAACTGGTTCCGTTGAACGGAAGCGGGAACGGGTTCGCCGCCAGCGCCTCGTCGAAGGTTCCGTACCACGGGCAGACGAACTGGCCAACCCAGTAGTTCCACAGCTGCTCGTGATCCCCCGTCTTGGTGACGATGAGCTCTTCGCGGACGCTGAACGTTGAAGCCGGGCCGAAGCTTGCGATTCCTTGCGCGACCCGATTGACGTTGGCGCAGATCTTGCTCGGGAACCATGCTGGGCAGGGCCATTCACCTGGTGGGATGGGCGACCCGGCAAAGGTGCCTCGCTGTCCGTTCCACTGGAAGTTGAGCGCGGGCTCCGGAACCTTGCTGTACAGACAGGTCCAGGTGGAGCCCTCCGCACACTCGAGCCGTTCATGCTCGGGCGCCGTTTGTGACCTGTCAGCGCTCAGTCTGTGCCACTCGTGGTCGTCGTTGGTGATCGTCCCCGTCGCCGAGCCGTCGGCGATCGTCGCGTTGGCGACGCCCGACAGGCTGATCGTCAGCGTCTCGTCCGGCTCGACGACCGTGTCGCCGTTGACCTGGACTTCGATCGTCTTGGTCGTTTCGCCCGGAGAGAAGGCTAGGGTCCCCTTCGCCGCGGCGTAGTCGCTGTCGGCCTTTGCGGTTCCGTCCGCGGTCGCGTATATGACGGACACGTTCCACGTCACCGGCCTGGACAGCGTCACCTCGAACGAAAGCGGCGTCCCCGAGCTCCCTTCCGCAACGGACGCATCGCCGATCGAGATCGACGGCCGCGCCGGCCCTCTGACCGTCTCGCAGTCGGCGGAGACCTTGTCCTTCGCATCGGCAATCGCGACGTCGCGACCTGGTCCGCACCGGAGCTTGTCCGCACCCGCACCGCCGACGAGCGTGTCCTTCCCCGGGCCGCCGACCAACGTGTCGTTGCCGCCAAGCCCATGCAGCTTGTCGTTGCCCCCATTGCCGCTTAGCACGTCTGCCTTCGCCGTACCGCGAATGACGTCATTCTTCGCCGTCCCCACAATCGTCACCGCGAGCGCGGAGGTCGACAGCAGCAACGCCAGCCCGCTCAGAACGATGCCGACCGTGAACACGCTTCGACCGATGTGTTTCGTGGCTCCCCCTTTGAAATCACGCGGAGCGTCATCCGCCCTCGATCGAGGTCGAGCATCATCAGGATACGCCCCCTCCCTAATCGCGCGGGTCAGGTCTTGCATTTAGTCACTCGCGCCGATGCCGGCTTTGCCGGCGTCGGCTCACATCAGCGCGCATCGAGAGATGAGCCAACCGAAATCATCATGGCCTGCGAAGCAGGCCCGGATTTCGGTCGGGAGTGGAGCTAGCCGGGCTCGAACCGGCGACCTTAAGCGCGGCACGGGTCTCTCGGATCGCATTGGCGGCATCCCACCACTAGAGACAAGGATGGATGATGTTCGTGCTGTGATGGATGCAGTGGACTCGGAGCGGGCGGCGTTGTTTGGGATCTCGGAGGGTGCGCCGATGACGCTGTTGTTTGCGGCGACGCATCCCGCTCGCACGACAGCGGTGATCGTGTACGGATCGGTCCCTCCCTCGCGAGCGTGGGCCGCAGATATCGGCTTGGCTGCGAGAACATCCACCGCCGGTGCCGGCTCTGCCGGCGTCGGCCGCTACGGCCGGGATCGAAACCGAAACCGAGCGAAGTCGTCATGGCTCGGCGGTAGCCGAGCCGGACTTCGCTCGGTGAGTGGAGCTAGCCGGGCTCGAACCGGCGACCTCCTGGGTGCGATCCGTGAGCGGTTGGGGACCGGAGAGGACTAGAGGAGACGGTTGAGCCGATTGCAGGCTCGCGAGGAAGACCGGATTCCCCCTCCCTCCGCGGTTTTACTCACCACAACCGACGGCTGAGGTTCAACCGAGAAGCCGCGCGCGGTCTCTGCGAGAGAAGATCTGGTCACGGATCACGCGCTGCTTGCGCCACGAGACTGCACTTCGCAGTGCACTTCGCAGACTTCAGGTGTGACCGAGCCGGAAACACGCTACGCGCCGCGACCTCGTAGAAGCGGCGAGGCTCGCAAGCCGTAATCAGATGTGTCGCGGAGGCGGGACGCCGAGCTGCTCGTAGAGTGCCGCAGCCGCGCTCTCGTCGCCGCTGGACGTCAGGCAGCGTGCCTCTTCCCAGGGCATCTCGACTTCCTGGTAGAGCTGCGCTGCCTCGAGGAATCGGGCGCGATCATTTCTCAGCACGGCGTCCGCCTCGACCCGGCAGGCGTCGTTCAGGGGTATCGACGGAAAGTCGCGTGCCCGCTCGAGGAGCTGACGAGCCGTCTCGGCCGGAAGGAGCCGACTGGAGGCGGGAAGCATCTGTACGAGGTGGCCGATGTCCTCCTCCGCGGCGATCTCTACGGCCTCGCGCAGCGCCTGTCGCGCGGCTGCCTCGTTTCCCCGCGCCAGCTCGAGCTCAGCCTCTATGACGAGCGACTGCCCGAGGAACTCGGTGCCGCCGAGCCCGCGAGCAAGACCGAGTATCTCGTCGGCAAGAGCGCGGGCTTCGCTATGAAGACCGCGGCGGCCGAGAAGCTCGATTCTCGACATGCCGGCGTTGACCACTCCGGCCACCCCGAGAACTGAGCGCTGCTCTTCCAGCATGACGAGCGTAAGGTCGTCGGCTTCCTCGTAGCGACCTAGCCGAACCAGCGCGAGAGCCTCGTTGCCCGCGATGAACCACTCTATCGCCGGCGCCCCGAGTCGGCGCATCGCGACACGCCCTCCTTCGGCGACCTCTACCGCTTCGCGGAATCGGCCCGTCCTGACGAATTGGTCACAAAGGTTGATGTACCCGCGTCCGATCGCGTCGGGTTCGCCGACCTCGAGTGCGATTCGCAGCGCCTCCTCGATACGGCCAATTCCGTCGATCTCTCCGACGAAGAGCTGACAGACGCCGAGCGTGTTCAAGAGGTGCGACCGTAGGCCGGCAAGGTTGAGCTCCGTTGCGAGGGCAAGCCCGCGCTCGGCCAGCTCCCGTCCCTCGCGATAGCGGCCGCTCAACATCTGTGTTGCCGAAGCCCAGCTGTACGCTTCGACGAGCTCGGACGAAGGCTGGTCACCGAGCAACGCGATCGCCCGCTCGAGCGATTCCGTCGCCCGCTCGCCCTCGCCCGACTGCCACTGAGCGCGCCCGAGGAGGGCGAGCGCCCCTCCTGCGCGTTGGTTCTCGCCACGGCCGAGCGATGCATCGACGACCTCGATCAACACCGTTCGCGCGGTCGCGAGGTCGCCAGCGAGCCTGGCGGCTTGTCCCAACTTCAGCATGAGCTCGAGCCGGCCCACGTCGTCTCCCTCTCCCCACACCCGCAAAGCAGTCTCATAGCGGCGAACCGCCTCGACATAGCCGCTACGCTCCGCCGCGAGATCGCCTGCGGCCATCGCATACGCCCGCGCCTGCTCCGGCGCGTCCGCAAGTGCGTAGTGCTCTGCCAGCTCCTCGAGCAGCGCTGGGTCGTCCCCAGCCCGCTGTTCGAGGACAACCGCCGCGGCTCGGTGGAGATCCCGCCGCTGGCGGAGCAGCAGCGTCTCGTACGTCACCTCCTGGATGAGCGCGTGCTTGAATGCCCATTCGCCGGGTGCGTTCATCACGAGGAGCTGAGCGCGCTGCAGAGCGTCGAGCGCGTCCGCTACCTCGCCGTTTCCGGCAACCGCTTCGAGCAGGTCCGCCCGGAAGGAGCGGCCGAGCACGGCGGCGTGCTGGAGGACCGCGCGCGCATGAGGATCGAGGCGATCCACGCGGGCGAGCACCGTGCCCTGCACCGTATCGGGGATCTCCACGTCGACCTTGGCGAGAAC
>Ga0070699_100004347_pt1 | contig 12525 bp, 11 predicted proteins | sample KBSK1503metaG_FD_65473 | JGI IMG/M metagenome (GOLD analysis project Ga0070699, IMG submission 65473) | Corn, switchgrass and miscanthus rhizosphere microbial communities from Kellogg Biological Station, Michigan, USA - KBS K1-50-3 metaG | ecosystem: Host-associated > Plants > Roots >...
TCGGACACAGACCCGCGGCGCAGCCCACCCGATCGCGATAGAACGGATGACGGTAGACGAGAGGATAATGCACCGTCACCCCGATGTTCTCGGCGCGCAGCGCCTCGACGATCGCATCGCGGTCGGCTGCGAGGCGCTCGAGGCGCAGCATGACGACGAAGAGATGCCAGCCGTGCCGCTGCCTGTCCGGGAGAGCCGGCAGCTCGACGAAGTGCGAGCGCGATGTTCAAGGTCGACCCGTCGATGTCCGCGAACATGGGCCGAGCACCCTGATAGACGACGGCGTTGGCGGTCGCCGCGAACGTGAGCGGCGTCGTGATCGCCTCGTCGCCGGGGCCGAGCCCCGCGGCCCAGCACGCCGCGTGCAGCGCCGCCGTGCCGTTGGCCACCGCGATCGCGTGCTTGACGCCGGCGCGCTCGGCCAGCGCGCTCTCGAAGCGGGCGACCAGAGGCCCTTGGGTGATTCTGTCGGCAGTGAGCGCGGCGTTCACCGCGGCGAGGTCGTCGGGCTCGATCGTCTGGTGCGCGTAGGGGAGGATCGTGGTCCGAACGCGAGAACCGCCGAAGACCGCAAGCTTGTCGGCGCTTGATCGAATGAGTCCGCCCACCGTTCAATGCTTCACGGAACTGCGAGTCTCAAGGGCCACCGCGAGAGACACGCCGAGCACGAGCATGATCACCGCGGCGATCGTTCCATGTCGCGCCGCACGGGGGCGCGAGTATCGTTCGGCTGGGACCGCTCGATCAAGGACCTGTACCACCGGAGTGTCTCGAGCCTCTGCGATCCTCGCCTGCTCAAGCTGCTGGGTCAGCAGCGTGACGAGCACCTCCTGAATCTTCACCTCGCGGGCCAGCTTCACCAGCTCGAGCCCCAGCTCGGGAACGCGAGCAAACGGCACAGTGAAATCGCCCTTCTGGCCACGACCGTCGAGGGCGGTACGCTCGCCAAATTGCATCTGGGCGTACTGGCGGTTCATTTCGTCGATGCGCCGACGCAGCGCGACGATTTCGGGATTCGCTTCAGTGGCAAAGTTACGCATGACCTGGAGCTGCACCTCGGCGGCCATGATCTCGCCCTTCAACCGCGCAGCCGCCTCGATCGCGCCCTTCGTCTGGTCTTGCAGCACGATCGCGCGATTCTGCTCCTGAAACCGACGGAGCGATTGCTCGGAGGCGTCGAGGTCGACACGGGCTCGCGCGAGCTGGCCGGTCAGGAATGTCCGCTGGCGCGAGGCCTCGCCCGTCCCGTACCGCGCGACTTGCTGATCCAGGAGCTCAATATAGTAGTTGGCGATCGCGGCGGCGGTCGCCGGATCTTTGTCCTCGACCTTCACCGATATGACGCCCTCGCGCGACGTGGCGATTGTGGTCACATCGCGCAGCTGTTTGATCGCGTCGTCGACATAGCTGACGCCATAACGAGCCTGCAGCCCGAAGCGCTCGACAATATTCTGGGCGATCGTCCGGCTCTTGAGCACGCCGACGAGCAAATCCCGATTCGGTGTGAACGAAGGCAAGGTCGGCACGCCCACGCCCGGGTTCTGCTGGAGCATGCCGGAGGCCATCAGACCGCTGAGCAGGCCGCCGCTTCCCTCCTTTGGCGTCACGAGGGTCGCTGTCGATTCGTACCATTTCGGCAGCAGCTTCGACACGCCGTATGTGCCGAAGGCGGCGAGCAGACACAAGGCGGTCACGAGCCACCGGCGTCGCCAAACCATCGACGCAAGATCGCCGAACGTCACCTCACCGCTGCGCTCCGACGAATCCGTCATTCGCTCGACCTCCACGGCCGGTACGTCGGCACGAGCTGGGATAGTTTCGCGATGACCGCAGTGTCGTCTCCCGCTTCGGCGAGCTTCTCAAGCTCCGCCACCTGCTGTGTGAACGTGTGCCACTCGGGCGGACTCGACAGCTGCACCCGCAGGATCCCCACTGCCGGTGTAGAGTCTGCGGCTTCGTCTTCGCCGATCAGCTCCTCGGACAGCTTTTCGCCGGGCCGCAAGCCCACAAAGGCGATGGAGATGTCTTCGTCGGGTACCAGCCCAGAGAGTCGGATGAGGTTTCGCGCAAGGTCGAGGACCCTGATCTGCTCACCCATCTCGAGCACGAATGTGTCGCCGCCTTTCGCCAGTGTCGCCGCCTGCGGGACGAGATGCACAGCCTCGGGGATCAGCATGAAGTAGCGGCGCATCTCAGGATGCGTCACCGTCACGGGGCCGCCGGCGTCGATCTGGGCGAGAAACTGCGGAACGACGCTTCCGTTGCTGGCCAGCACGTTGCCGAAGCGGACGGCCGAGTAGATTCCGGTCGCGTCGGCACCCATGCATTGGACGAGCAACTCCGCCACCGCTTGGTGGCGCCCATGACGCTCGACGCGTTCACGGCCTTGTCGGTTGAGATCAAGATGAACCGCTCGACGCCGAAGCGCAGCGCGGCTTCTACGAGGGCGCGTGTGCCGCCGACATTATTGCGGACGGCCTCGCACGCGTTGCTCTCCATCAGAGGCACATGCTTGTGCGCCGCGGCGTGAAAGACGATTTCGGGTCGATGTGCGGCCAGCACGCTGATCATGCGCGCCGCATCGGAGACGTCTCCGACGACCGCGTGAGGCCGGCACCATCCATTTCGCCAGCACGGCTCGATCGTCAGCGAATGCAGGCCGTTTTCGTAGCGGTCCAGGAGGACCACGGCCACGGGTCCGAGGGCAGCAACCTGGCGGGCCAACTCCGATCCGATTGAGCCGCCGGCGCCCGTGATCAGCACGCGCTTGCCCGCGATCAAGTGCCGAACCGGCTGTACGTCGAGCCCCAACGGAGCACGCTCGAGCAGATCCTCGACGGCAAGCGTGCGGATCTGACTGACCGTCACCCGGCCATCGATGAGGTCGGGAAGGCTCGGCAAGGTCTGTATTGGCACCTTGTAGGGCTCGAGCGCGCGCACGATCTCGCGGATCGTCGCGGGTCGCGCGCGCGGAATCGCCACGACGACGGCATCGGGCTTCTGCCCCTCCATGATCTCGGGCAGGGCGTCCCGCGTGCCGAGCACCTTCACGCCGTGGATGCGACGGCCCACCTTGGCCGGGTCGTCGTCGATGAAGCCCATCGGCTCATAGCCGTAAAGGTCGTTTTGCCTCATGTCCCGCACGATCATCTCGCCGGCGTCGCCCGCACCGTAGACGAGCACGCGCTTTTCCGGCACCAGGCGCGCCAGCTCCCGGTGCGTCCTTCGCACGAGGCGGATGCCGCCCATGAAAGCGATGAGGAGCAACGAGTCGAGCAGATATACGGAAGGCGGGTAGACCGCCGCATCGAACACCCATCGCAGCACCACGTAGTACACCCACGAGCTGAGCGACACCGCCGCCACGATGTTGAGAAGGTCGCCGAGGCTCGTGTACCGCCACATGCCCTGGAAGAGCCTGAAGGGGATGAAGACGAGGATACGGATGGCGACCAACCAGGGCAGCATCCCGAGATAGTGAGGAAAATCCAGGACCGACTGCGACGGTTTGAGGTGCAAGAAAACTGCCAGGAAGTTCGAGAGCAGGACCATTCCCGCGTGCAAAACCACGATACCGGCCCGTCGGTAGCGGTAAATGAAGCGGGCAACTCCTCCTCGGTGCTCGAGCCTGTCGATCATTTTCGATTCCGCTCGATCGGCGCCTGCGGAATGCTCAGTGTCACGCACCATCCGCCCTCATGCTGTCTCGAAGAACCGCCGGATCGCGGCGGACGTGAACGCCACGTGCTCGGGCGTTGCCTCAGCGCTCATCGGGAGAGAAAGCACCTCGCCGCATAGGCGGCTTGTCTCGGGCAGCCCGAGATCGCTCAGGCCAAGCCCCTTGTGCTCCCACATCGGCTTGGGCCAGTGCAGAAGCGTCTCGACGCCTTCCGCCGTGAGAAACTCTCGCAGCGCGTCGCGCCGGCCGGTGCGTATCACGTAGTTCTGAAAGCTGTCGTGGTGCCGCGCCTCGGAAAAGCATGGCAGGCGCAGATCCCCCACCCCGGTGAGGGCCAGGCGATAGAGTGAGGCGATGTGGCGCCGGTGCTCGATCCAGGCCGGCAAATGCCGCAGCTTGACATCGAGCACGGCGGCGTTGACGTTGTCGAGCAGCGCTGTGTAGCCGTGCAGGTGGAATTCTCCCGTCTCGCGATCCTCTCCGTTGAATCGGAGAAGCGTCACCTTGCGAGCGACGTCCGGATCGTTGGTGGTCACCGCTCCGCCGTCACCGAGACCTCCCAAAGCCTTGAGAGGATAGAAGCTGAAGCAGCCGGCGAGGCCGAAGGCACCGGCCATGCGATCGTCGAATCGGGCGCCGAGCGCCTGCGCGGCGTCCTCGATGACGACGAGCCGGTGCTTTCGGGCGAGCGCCATGATCCGCTCCATGTCGCAGACGCGGCCGTTGAGGTGCACCGGCATGATCGCGCGGGTGCGCGGCGTGATCGCGCGCTCGAGCGCGGTCACATCCATGTCGTAGTCCGGTCCCACGTCGACGAGCACGGGCGTCGCGCTCACGTGGACGATCGCCGACACGCTCGCGACGAACGTGTGAGCCACCGTCACCACCTCGTCACCCGGGCCGACACCGGCGGCGATGAGCGAGAAGTGCAGCGCGTGATAGCCGCTGTTCACTCCGACCGCGAATTTCGTTCCAACGAACTGCGCCAGGTGGCGCTCGAAGTCCCTGAGCTGCTGGCGAAGCACGAGGTCGCCCTTCGCCAGCGTCTCGGTGAACGCCGCGTCGACCTCGGCCTTGAGTCGCCTGTAGTGCTCGCGTGGATCGACGAACGGGACCCGATACGTCACGTGACCTCCTGCTCAGAGCCAGGTTTGGAGCGATTCCACGACGGCTTTCGGCGACAGCCCGTATCGCGCGCGGAGATACTCCTGGCTGCCGGCCTCGCCGACGAATGCGGACGGCAGCGCGAATCGTTTCAGTCGAGCCGTCGACCCGGCCGACTCGGCCAGGATTTCGGCGACGGCGCTCCCGAGACCGCCGATCAGGCTGTGCTCCTCGAGCGTCGCGATGGCGCCGGTCTCGGTTGCCGCCGCGACGACCTCGGTTTCATCGAGGGGCTTGAGCGTGTGCATGCTCACGACCCGCGCTTCGATCCCGATGGTGGCGAGCTGCTCTGCGACCTCCAGAGCGGATTCCAGCAAGCCCCCGGTCGATATGATCGTGAGGTCGCGGCCCTCGCGCATGCGGATCCCGCGGCCCAGCCTGAAGAGAGCGCCGGCGCCGTGAAGCCTCGGCTCACCGGCGCGGCCCAACCGGAGGTAGCACGGCCCAGGCTCGGCCGCGATGGCGCGAGTGGCTTGCTCGACCTCCCAGGGATCTCCCGGCGCCACGACGATCATCCCGGGCAGCGCTCGCATGATCGCGAGATCCTCGGTCGCGTGATGCGTCATGCCGAGCGAGCCGTACGCGAGGCCGCCACCGACCGAGACGATCTTGACGTTGGCCTGGTGATAGCAAACGTCGTTACGGATCTGCTCGAGACAACGAAGCGTGGGAAAGTTCCCGATCGAGTACGTGAACACGACTTTGCCGCAGAGGGCGAGGCCCGCGGCAACCCCTGTCATGCTTTGCTCTGCGACGCCGGCATTCAAAAACCGGCCAGGAAAGCGTTGGGCGAAGGGTTCGATGGCGCCGAACCCGAGGTCGCCGACGACGAGTTGGATTCGCTCGTCCGCGGCGGCCAGCTCGACCAGCACACGGAAGAACGCGGATCTCATGCATCTCCGCCGAGCTCGGCCAGTGCTCGCGCAAGCTCACCCGAGTCGGGCGGCCGGTAGTGCCACAGCAATTGGTCCTCCATGAAACTCACGCCCTTGCCCTTGACCGTGTGCGCGATGAGGCAGCTCGGGCGTCTGGCCACGAAGGGCAGCGTGGCGAGAGCTCGAGAGATCGCGGCGAGGTCGTGCCCGTCGATCTCGCGGACGGACCATCCGAATGCTTCCCACTTCTGCCGGAAGGGCTCGAGCTCCAGTACCTCGCTGACGGTGCCGAGACTCTGGATCTTGTTGTAGTCCACAATGGCGACGAGATTCTCGAGCCCGTGTTGCCGCGCCAGGAGCGCCGCCTCCCACGTGGAGCCCTCGTCGCATTCGCCGTCGCTCAGGAGAGCGAACACCCGGTACGGTCGACGGTCCCGAACCCCCGCCAGCGCCATTCCACAGGCCAGCGCGAGGCCGTGCCCGAGCGAGCCGGTCGACGCGTCGACGCCGGGAATGCCGCTGCGGGTCACATGACCGACCAGGGGGCTCCCGTCTCGGTAGAATTCGGCGAGCCGCTCGAGCGGGAAGAAATCCCGTTCGGCCAGCACCGCGTAGAGCCCGGCGGACCCGTGTCCTTTGCTCAAGACGAAGCGATCTCGATCGGGTCGCTCGGGATCCGCCGGGTCGACGTTCAAGATCCCGCTGTACAGCACCGCCAACAGGTCAGCCATCGAGAGGGACGTCCCGACGTGACTGGCTTTCGCGGCGTGCGTCATCCGCACGACGTGTCTGCGGATCCGCGTCGCGAGGGCGCGCGTCGCGGCGATGTTGAGCTCGGGCTTCACCTGGACCTCGGGCTCACGAGCGCCTTCAGCGTGGCCGCCAGGATTCTCATGTCGGTCTCGAGCGATCTGTCGCGCACGTACTCGAGGCCCAGACGCATCTTTTCCGGGCGAATCACACGCAAGTATGTCTCGTGCGGATCGGTCGACCCCTTGAGGATGGCGCCTTCGTCGCGGAAGCGGACCGATGCCCAATCGGTAATCCCCGGCCGCACCGACAACAGTTCGCGCTCCTCCTCCGTGTAGCGCGCAACTTCCTGGGGCACCTCTGGACGAGGGCCGACGAGGCTCATGTTGCCCCTCACGACGTTGAAGAGCTGGGGCAGTTCGTCGAGCTTGAGGCTTCTAAGTCTTTTGCCGATCCGGGTAATACGTGGATCGTCATCGGCCGTCGAGAGACCGCCAAGCCGATCGGCATTCACGACCATCGTACGGAACTTGACCATGCGAAAGGGCTTGCCGTCGCGTCCGACCCTGACGCCCTTGTAAAAAATAGGACCTCGATCCTCGAGCTCGATCAGGACGGCGACGACGAGCAGTACCGGGGACAAGACGAGAAGCCCGAACGCCGCCCCGACGAGGTCTATCACGCGCTTAACCCCACTCATCGGTCGCGCGCAACACCTTCGGACAGCAACTCAAAGGAGCCCAGTCGACGGAAACCGAGACGATGGTGCTTGAATGCCGTACCGCCCACGAGAAATCCCGCCGCCGTGGCAGCTCGAACCGATGCCTCGTTGCTCTCCTCGGTCAGATACCAGAAGCGTCGTCCAGGTCGCCCGAGTCGCCGGAGCACGTCGCGGATCGCGAACACCGCCAGCCCGCGCCGTCGGTGCGACGGCGCGGTCGATACTAGCCCAATCTGCAGATCGTCGGGGCGCATGAAGGGGAACACGAAGGACGGCGGGAACACCAACGAGCGGTGCGCCACATCCCCTCTGGAATACACGACGAGCGCCGCGTACGATTTGTTGCGAAAGCCGCGCAGGTGGTGCATGAGCCACCAGACGTAAAGGCTTGGCTCGGAATCGCCGGGCGGCACCAAACGCCGCCACGACGGTCGCCAGAGCGTCGAGCGATAGCCGTCCGGCAGCGAGGACGGCGCCACTGAGCTCTCGCCTGAGTCCCACACGAAGACGAGGTAGCGGTCACCCACGGCGCACCTGCCGCAGCAGCACCTCGGTCGAGGCACCGCCGACCTCGAGCGACATCATGTCGGTATAGGCGGCGCGTCCACGCGCGCCCATCGCCTCGAGCTCCTCGCGGTCGGTGTGCGCGAGCTTCACGATCGCGTCCGCCATCTCGGCATCGTCCTCGGGCGAGCACGTCACGCCGGCACCGGCGTGCCGGACGACGTCGGCGGCATCGCCACGGACCGCCATCAGGATCGGCCGGCCGCACGAGAGCGAGACCTGAGTCTTGCTCGGGATGGTCGCGGCGAAGAACGGCAGGTCGCGAAGGTGCACGAGCAAGACATCGGCCAGGGCGTAGATCTTCGGCATGTCCCAGTACTCGCGGCGCCCGAGAAAACGGACATTGCTGACGCCCAGCTCCCGCGCGAGGGCCTTGAGCGCAGCCTCACGCTGGCCGGTGCCGACGATCACGACTTGGATGGTCGGCTCGTGCGCCGCGCGGGCCGCAGCGCGGATCACTGTTTCGAGCCCCTGGAACGCGCCGAGGTTACCCGCGTAGACGACATTGAAGCGGCCGGCCAAACCGAGCTCGCGAGCGAGCGTTTCGTCCCGAGCCACCGGGTGAAACACCGCCTCGTCCGTCCAGTTATAGACGACGTGGACCTTCTCGTGCGGTACACCACGCTCGACGAGCAATCGCTTAAATCCGGGCGACAAGACCGTGATCGCGGCTGCCTGCCGGTAGACCGTGCGGCACCAGCCCCCAAGCACACGCTCCGCCACGACGCGAAGCGCGCCGTCTCCGAGCATCCCAGAGTCCACGACCGACTCAGGCCACATGTCGCCGATGTGGTAGACGAACGGCAGCCCGCGCACAGCCTTCAACACCATCGCTGGAAGCCCGACGGTCGCCGGCGGGTGATACACATATGCGACGTCTCCCCCGCCCACCAGGGCGGCGCCGAGCGTCGCCGCCGCGAGGGCGAAACTCGCGTAGTTCGCCACCCGCCCCGCGGCCGAGGCGTCGTGGCTCGGGTACAGAGGCACGCGCAGCACAGGAATGCCGTCCATCGTCTCCCGCTGCCAGAGGCGCATGCGATAGCCGGGATAGATGCGCCCGCCCGGATAGTTCGGCACGCCGGTGAGCACCCACACCTCGTGCCCGCGCGACGCGAGCCACCGCGCGAGCGGCAGGCCTCGTATGGCGCCGGGCTCGGGATCGAACCACTGCGTCAGAAAGACGATCTTCACCGGGCGGCGTAACGGTTCAGCCACAGATCGAGCATCAGCAATCCGAAGACCTCGCGCGAGAACTTCGTCTCGGCGGTGAAATTCATGCGCCGCAGATCGTAGTGATCGCGGAAGCGCGAGTCCATGATGCGCTCGCGGATCAGGTGCGAGGCGCGGTTCACGAACGTACCGATGGGCGTCGTGAATCCCATCTTGTCGTTCCGGTGCGCGATCGGCCTCGGCACAAGGTCCGCTGAAATCTCCCGCAGCACAGGCTTGAGGTCACCGTTCTGGAGAAATCCCGCCGTGCTCACGGTCTGCAGGTGCCGCACGAGACGTTGATTGAGCAGACTGGGGCGGCTCTCCAGTGAGTGGCGTCCCGCGAGCTTGTCGTCGATGTTGAGCAGCCCCTCGAGGAAGTGGCGCCGGTCGAAGCGCAGCATGGTTTCGAGCTCATCCTCACCGCCCCGGCAGGCGTCGTAGGCCGTCTCGAAAGTCTTCTCTACCTCGGGCCGATAGAAACGGTAGAGCGACGGGTCGCCCTTCCGATGCGTGTACTCGAACCGGTCGGCCGCCGCACTCAATCCGTGCATGCGCTGGTACAGCGCGCGGTAGGAGTCCTGATAGCACTCGCCGAGGGCTAGCTGGTAGCGCGCGTACCCCGCGAACAGCTCGTCGCCTCCGGTGCCGGTGAGCACCACCTTGTAGCGTCGCTTGACCTGGGCGAGCAGGTCGTCGAGCGGGAGAATGACCGAGCCGATTGTCAGCTCGTCGAAATCCTCGACGATGTCGGCAAGCCGCGCGACGAGGTTGAACGACTCCTGGGCATTCACTACGAACAGGCGTGTCGGTGTCGCCCGCACCGCCTGTTGGGCGAAGAACGTCTCGTTGCACTCCGGATCCGCATAGTTGCAGTGATAGGCGATCTCCGGCCGCGCGATGCGTGTAATGAGGCTTGAATCGAGCCCACCGCTGCACAGGGTGGTGAACGGCGTGTCGCCGACCGTGGACGCTAGCACGCACTCGGTCACGAGCGCGCGGGTCCGTTCGATCCACAGAGGCGAGAGCGGCTGTCTCGACAGGCTCGGCGCGAAGATGTCCTCGTAGCGCTCGATGCGCGGCGGACCGCCGTCGATGTCGAGCTCGACGACGTGGCCCGGCGGTACCTTCCGGATCTGCTTGACGAACGTCTTGTCGCCGAAGGTGAACTGGTAGTGGACGTACTCCGACATCGCCTCGTAGTCGAGCTCGATGGGCTCCGGCGCCGCGTCGAGAATGGCGCCGATGAGCGACGAGACGCAGAGAGTGTCCTTCGTCCTCCAGTAGTAGAGCGGCTTCACGCCGAACTGATCGCGGACGAGGATCAGCCGGCGCCGCACTTTGTCGTACACGACGAACGCCCAGAACCCCTCGAACTCCGGGAGGATCTGCCGGCCCCAGCGCGTCCATGCGTGCAGCAGGACCTCGGCGTCGTTCGACGCGGTGACCGCGACACCCTCGGCGCGCAGCCGCTCGGCGATGGCGTTGAAGTTGAAGATCTCGCCGTTGTAGGCGAGGACGTGCGTCGCGCTCTCGAGGGGCTGCGTGCCGCGGTCGTCGAGCCCGATGATCGCCAGACGCGCGTGCCCCATCTGCACCGCCCGATCCGACCAGAAGCCGATTCCATCAGGGCCGCGCCGACGGAGCGTCCGCAGGAGGCGATGGTGGAAGGGCCGATCGACGCCTGAGAGCACGAGGATGCCGCACATACCGGCTCCTATACTCCCCTGCCGAACGCCATATCGACGCCGTCCTTGAACGCCAGTGGGTCTCGACCCAGCAGCGCGCGAAGCGCCGATGCGTCACCCAGACAATGTCGCATGTCACCCGGTCGGTAGCCGCCGACGACCTGCGGCGGGCAGTCCACGCCGAGCGCCTCGGCGATCCGCTCGCAGGCCTCCACGAGTCGGGTGGGTACGCCGGAGCACACGTTGATCACCGGGTGCGCTCCGACGCCCTCCAGGACTGCCAGAATGGCGGCGACGACATCGCCGACGAACACCCAATCGCGGATCTGCTGTCCGTCCTCGAAGAGCTTCGGCCGCTCACCGCCGCGAATCCAGCCCGCGATCCGAGCGATGATCGTGGCTTCTCCGTCGTCCAGCCGGAGTCGCACCCCGTAGACGGACGAGAATCGAAGGATCGAGACTGGGCAGGCGGGGAAACCTCTGAAGCACAACTCCTGCATGTACTTCGACGCACCGTAGGTCTCGAGTGGGTCCGGCTGCGCCGCTTCCGTGATGGGCTGGATCTCCCCGTCCGCTCCGCAGCTGCGGCAACGCACCTCGAAGCGACCGGCGTCGAGATCGGGCGCGTGCCGCGCGCCATCGCCCCTGCGTCCGCAGCGCGTGCAGCGGTAGATGTAGTTGGCGCCGTAGACGCTGAAGCTGGAGGCCAGCACGACACGGCGAAGCCTGCTCCACCGCCGCGCGGCCTCGACGAGCCGGGCGGTCCCGGCACAGTTCGCCGCCACGATGTTCGCGGGTTCGCGTGCGGCGCGCGCGACGCCGCCGAGGGCGGCCAGGTGCACGATCGCATCGACATCGTCGAAGCGGGCGTCGGGCGTGAAGTGGCGCAGATCCGTGAAGTCGTAGTCGACGTCAGGCCGCAGGTAGGACGGCTGGCCGTGATGCACCCCGGGATCGAGGCTGTCGACGCAGACGATGCGCAGGCCCGCGTCGACTAGCGCATCGATGACGTGCGAGCCGATGAAACCTGCGCCGCCTGTCACCAGAACTTTCATGCTCGCGCTCTCAACGTCGCGGCGATCCGCGACCGGTTCTCGCGGAACCAATCGACGGTCCGCTCGATACCTTCGCGAACACTCACCGTCGGTATGAAGCCCAGTGTGGCCCGCGCCTTGGCGATATCCGCTTCGCGATGGGTCGAGTGATCCCACGGACGACGGACCACGAACTCGATGGAGCTCGTCGAGCGGCACGCCTTGACGATCATTTCGGCCAGATCGATGACGCGAGTCTGGACGCCGGTCCCGAGGTTGAACGCGTCTCCACGCGCCCCGGGCACTTCGGCGCCCGCGAGTAAACCACCCACGAGGTCGTCGACGAAGACGAAATCGCGCGTCTCCTCGCCGGTGCCGGTGATGATCAGCGGCTCGCCGTGGAGGGCGCGCCAGATGAAGTTCGGGATCACGTTCCGGTAGGCCCCAGGAATCTCTCCCGGGCCGTATGAGTTGAAGAAGCGGCAGCGGACCGTGGGCACCCGGGCATCGAAATAATTGCAGTAGAACTCGCCGAGCGTCTTCGTGATCTGGTAGGGAGTGTCGAGCGCCAGGCTCACCGGCATGTCCTCCCGAATCGGCGCCTCGATACCGTGGCCCGCGACCGAGCACCCGGCGGACGCGTACACGAATCGGCGCGCATTGCGTGCGGCCGACCATATGAGCGCTGTCAGCGTGCCGAAGCCGTTCGTGTGCAGATCCTCGCTCGGATGGTCGACGCTGTTCTGATTCGCGAAGAACGCGGCGAGGTGAAAGACCAGCGGACGATCGACCTCGACGCCGAGATCGAAAATGTCGCACACGTCGCCCTTCGTGAACCGCA
>Ga0070699_100004348_pt1 | contig 12525 bp, 11 predicted proteins | sample KBSK1503metaG_FD_65473 | JGI IMG/M metagenome (GOLD analysis project Ga0070699, IMG submission 65473) | Corn, switchgrass and miscanthus rhizosphere microbial communities from Kellogg Biological Station, Michigan, USA - KBS K1-50-3 metaG | ecosystem: Host-associated > Plants > Roots >...
GAGAGCCGACACTCCCAGGGCGAGCGCCGCCCCGATCCGAGCCCATCGCATCCCCCAATGGTAACGGCGGAATCAACCCGCCTGCGCAACGCGGGTCGACCGCGGCCGGTCCAGGCCCAGCAGCGCCCGTTGCCGGGTGTCGTGGCCGTAGAGGTCGTTGGCGAAATCCAGCCGTCCGGCCTCGTCCACCCACGCCGTCGCGTAGACGATGTAGACGGGGATGCGGCGCTTGAGCGCCACGTGCTGCTCGCGACCGGCGTGCATGGCGGCATCGATCCTCTGCGCCGTCCATTCGGGTTGGTCCCGCAGGACCCACTGTGCCAGCTCCACCGGTTTCTCCACCCTCACGCAGCCGTGCGAGAAGTCGCGCTCTGCGTGGGAGAACAGGCTGTGGGCCGGGGTGTCGTGCATGTACACGTCGAACTTGTTCGGGAACACGAACTTCACCAGCCCGAGGGAGTTCTTCGCCCCAGGCCGCTGGCGGACCTGCACCCGCTGGTCAGGGTCGGACCAGTCGACGCTGGACGCCGGCACGACGTGGCCCGCCTGGACCACCTCGAGCTCGTTGCGGTCGAGGTAGCCGGGATCGCGCAGGATGGCCGGGATCGTCTCCTTCCGCAGGATGCTCGTCGGCACGTACCAGTACGGGCTGAAGACGACCTCCGTCATCTCGTCGCTGAAGATGGGCGTGGGGGTCTCGTCGGCCTTCCCCGCCACCACCCGCATCGCGAGGGTGACCTTGCCCTGCTCGATCGCCTGGAGCTGGAAGGTCGGGACGTTGACGAGGATGTAGCGGTCGCCGAGCTCCTCGGGCAGCCACCGCCAGCGCTCGAGGTTCAGCTCGATCTGCGCGACGCGATCCTCGGCGGAGGGGTCCCGGGCCGCGATGTCTCTGTAGCGTGCGAGCTCCTTCTTGAGAGCGGCGTACTGCGCGTGGCGAGGGAGGACGCTGCGCAGCGCCTCGGCCAGGTCGCCCGAGTCCAGCGCCCGCGCGAGCAGCTCTGGGAGGTCCTTTTGCCTCGGCTGCCCGAACCAGTGGGAGTCCACCTCCGAGGGATCCACCCGTCCCCGCAGCAGGTGCGTCGCATACTTCATGAACATGTAGGTGAGCCGCAGGTCGGCCTCCGCCACCTGGTCGGGAATGAGCGCATCCTTCTTGAAGGGGTTGCGTGATTTCTCGGTGCGCTGCTGGTCGAGGGCCTTCAGGTCGTAATCGTCAGGGTCGAGGCCCTCCTCCCGCGCCGCATGAACCGCGTTGATGAGCTGGGAGGCTTCCGCGCCCGGCCGGCGGCCCTCGATCCATGCCGGGGCATAGCCGTGGCTCCGGTAGAAGCGGCGGACGTCCCGCCAGATCTGATCCCCGCGCTCGTCCCCGCGCGCGAAGTTCGGGCGTTCGCTCGACTCCACGCGCTCCTCGAGCGTGAGCGCGGCCTGGCGGGTGAGCTTCTGGTCACGCCGGCAGGTGGTCAGGAGGGGCAGGAGGCACACCGCGACGGCGACGGCGCAGAAGCGACTCATCAAGCTCACGCTCCTCAACAAGTTACTACGGGGGCTGCGGGGCCGTGAGGGGCTTTCCTGCACGCGCAAAAGATGCAAGTCTTGTGCCCTGGTTGCGGCGTTTCAAACGGGCCCGTCGGGAGCGGCATCTCATGGGGCGGCGGGAGAGCCATGACCCAATGCCCGGCGGTCGCACGCGGAGGGGCCATCCCGGTCACGAGCGTCGACGAGCAGCGTCGTAGCCGCGAGGCGGAGCTGGTGCGTCGTGCCCAGGCGGGGGACCGGGTTGCCTTCGAGCAGCTCTATCGGGACAACGTCGGCCGCGTGTATGCGCTCTGCTTCCGGATGGCGGGCACGGCCGATCTGGCGGAGGAGCTGGCCCAGGACGTCTTCGTGCGCGCATGGCAGAAGCTGGGATCGTTCCGGGGGGAGAGCGCCTTCTCCTCCTGGCTCCACCCGCTGACGGTGAACGTGGCCCTGTCCGAGCGGCGGTCGCGGCGGCGGCGGGTGGCGCGGGTCATGACGACCGACGACCTCACCGAGTTCGAGCGGCCCGGACCGCCGACGCGGTCGGACGGCCCCGAGGCCGGCTTCGACCTGGCGCGCGCGCTGGCCACGCTGCCGCCGGGGGCGCGGGCGGTGTTCGTGCTGCACGACGTGGAGGGATACAAGCACGAGGAGATCGCGGAGCTGACGGGGGTGGCGACGGGCACGTCGAAGGCCCAGCTCCATCGCGCCCGGAGGCTGCTGCGGGAGGCGCTGACGCGATGACGTGCGACGAAGCCCGGGACCGGATGGACGATTACGTGGACGGCACGCTCGACGAGGCGGCTTTCCAGGAGATGGAGCTGCACGTGGCGACCTGCGCGGAGTGCCGGACGGAGGAGCGCTCGCTCCGTGCGCTCCTCGCGCACGCCGCCGCGCTGCCCGCGGAGCAGCCGCCGTCCCGCGATCTGTGGGCGGGCATCGAAGCCCGGCTGGACGAGGCCCCCCCGCGCTCGTGGCGTCTCGGCACGCTGATGGGATGGGGGGCCGGCCTGGCCGCGGCCGCCGGCATCGTCGTCGCTCTCTCCATCGCCCTCCACGGGCCCGGCGGCGGCGGGCGCCCGTCGTCCGGGGCTTCGCTCGTGCCGGCCGCGCTGGACAGCGAGGATCCGGTCGCGTCCGCGGAGCGCGAGTACGCGCGGGCCGCGGCCGAGCTCATGTCCGCGCTCGAGCAGCAGCGCGACCGCCTGCCGCCCGAGACGCTGGCGTCCGTCGAGAAGGACCTGCGCTCGATCGACGCCGCGCTGCAGGAGGTGCGGCACGCCCTGGCCACCGATCCGGCGAACCCCGGTCTCAACCATCTGCTGGCCTCGACCCATCAAAGGAAGGTCGCGGTCCTGCAGCACGTGTTGAAGCTCAGCCGGACCTAGAGGAGGCTTGGCCGTGATGTGGAGAACGATCGCCGTCGCCGTCCTGGCCGTGTCCGTCCTGGCCGGGCGGCCGGTCCGGGCCGAGCAGGTGGACCAGCGGAAGCCCGCGGCGAGCGACGGCCTCGTCGAGATCGAGAACCCCGCCGGCTCCGTGCGGGTGATCGGATGGAGCAAGGCCGAGGTGGCGGTGACGGGGAATGTCGGGCGCCGCGCTTCCCTGCGCCTCACCGGGGGCGGGCCGCGGACGCACGTCGAAGTGGAGGTCGAGGGCAATCCCCACGCCACCCGTTCCGACATCGAGGTCCACGTCCCCGCCGGCAGCCGCGTGTCGGTGGAGTCCTTCGCCTCGTCCATCACCGTGTCGGAGGTGACGGGACCGGTGACGGCGGAGACCGTGAACGGTGCCGTCACCGTGTCCGGGTCCGTCAAGGAAGTGAGCGCCGAGTCGGTCAACGGCGCGGTGGAGGTGACGGGGGCGGCTTCGCGCGTCCACGCCGGCACCGTCAACGGCGCCCTCACCGTCCGGGGAACGCGAGGAGAGCTCGAGGCGAACACGGTCAACGGCGAGCTGCGCGTCGTGGGCGGAGGGCCCTTCGAGCGGGCGCACCTCGAGTCGGTGTCCGGCGCGATCCGCTTCGAGGGTGAGCTGGCCCCTCACGCCGACCTCCAGGCCCAGACGGTGAGCGGCGAAATCGAGCTGGCGCTCCCCGCCGGCGTGGCCGCCGATTTCACCGTCTCCACGTTCAGCGGCGCCGTAAGCAACGACTTCGGAACCGCGACCTACCGCACGGGCCGGCACTCCCCGGAGAAAGAGCTGAGCTTCTCCACCGGCAGGGGCGGCGCCAAGATCGCGGTCGAGACCCTGAGCGGGTCGATCAGCCTGCGCAAGCGCTGAGGGGTCAGTCGGCGACGGTGCCCGCCGCGGCGCGGGCGCTCTTCACGCCCTCGGCGATCAGGTTCTGGATCTTGCGGACGTAGCCGCGCGTCTCACGGTAGGGCGGGACGCCGCGGAAGCGCTTCACCGCGGTCGGACCCGCGTTGTACCCGGCCAGGGCCATGGACACGTTCCCGTTGTACCGGTCGAGGAGGTTGCTGAGGTACTTCACGCCCGCGAAGATGTTCTGCTTCGCGTCGAGGGGATCGAGCGCACCGTACTCCTTGGCGATCACGGGCATCAGCTGCATGAGACCCTTGGCTCCCACCGGCGAGACCGCCAGCGGGTCGAAGCGGGACTCGGCCTGGATGACCGCCTTGACGAGCGCCGAGTTGACGCCGTAGAGGCCGGACGCCTCCTCGATGATGGCGTCGAAGCGGCTCGGGTCGGTCTCGTCCTTCTTCACCTCGGTGACGTCGGGCGCGACCCGGAAGTCGTCCGTGCTCGTCTCGACGGACGAACGCAAGAGGATGCGGCCGCCGGGCAGCAGCGAGAGCAGCGCCACCAGCAGTCCGGCCCTGGCCGTCGATTTCCGCCGCTCACCGCACCGCCGGCCCGGGCCGGCGCGCTCGGGGCTGCGGCGCTCGCCGACTCGCCGGTCCCCGTTCCGGGGCGTGGGCGACCGATGCAGATCCACCACTCCTCCTCTCACACGACTCCTCTTTCGAACATAGGCCAGGGGCGGGTCCTGTCAACCCCGAATCGCCCGATCAGGAGCGATTCCCGGGCGGTCGCGGCGCCCGCGGGGACGCTTTTTCAGTCGTGTGCGTTCTTTTGCACGAGATGCTATACGGCCCGGCCACGTGAAGTGACGTGATACGAAGCACTTGAAAACAGGGCCGGACGGCTCACGGCTCTGGCACGCATCCCGCAATTTCCCGGTCGTGGAAGGCGGGTCCCGTACCGGGAGAGAAGCCAGGTCTTTTTTATAGTTATTTATATATTCGCCGAGGCGCCCCCGCCCCGGGAAAGCGAGGCGTAGCGATGAGGGGTGGCTTCGGCCGCCACCGCCCTGGATTCCGCACCGGCGGCGGGAGCGGCCGGAGGCGAGCCGGGCGGCGTCGAGGGCGGAGTGCCGGGCGGCATCGCGGGCGGCGTCCCGGGCGGGGTCGTGGGCGGGGTCCTGGGCGGAGTCCCGAAGGCGGAGCCGCCGCCGCCCGACAAGCCGGTCCGGGTGGGCGGACAGATCAAGGCTCCGCGCAAGGTACGAGACCTGGCCCCGACGTACCCCGAGGTCGCCAAGCAGGCGCGGGTCGAAGGCGTGGTCATCCTCGAGGCCGTCATCAGCCCCGAGGGACGCGTCACCGATGTGAAGGCGCTGCGGGGCAGCCCGCTCCTCGACGAGGCCGCCGTCAACGCGGTGAAGGGCTGGGCCTATACGCCGACGCTGCTCAACGGCGTGCCGGTGCCCGTCGTGATGACGGTGACCGTGAGCTTCAAATTGTCGTAATGCGGCGCGCCGGAGTAGCTTGCTCCAGCTCCCTTAGCGCGCCGCGCTCAAAATGACAGGCCGGTCCGGAAGTAGACCTGGGTCTCCCCCTTCTCGGCCACGCCGCGGGCGACGCCCAGCGTGGCCGTAAGGGGGAAGCCCGGGTTCAGGCTCAAGTCGGCTCCCACCGCCACGCCCACTCCCGTCTTCATGGCCGACCAGCGGAAGCGGTCGCTCCACGCCTGGGCGGTGTCGGCGAAGGCGGTGGCGTGGAGGTGACGCACGAAGACCGGCAGGGACCGCCAGCCGTGCTGCGGATGGGCGAGGGGGACCCGGTACTCCACGTTGGCATGGAGCACGCGACGCCCCGTGAACGCATCGTCCGCGTACCCGCGCAGGACCGAGCCGTTGGTGCCGACGACGTCGCGGAGGCTCCCGTTGGGGAAGCCTCCTACGGCGTACGAGTCCGTGAAGCCCCGCTCGCCGAAGGTCGTCCCTCCTCCCAGGCGCAGCGCCAGCGCGTCGCCGCGAACGAGCACGGGAACGTAGGCGCGCGCGTCCGCGAACAGCTTGCCGAGGGAGAGGTCGCTGCCGAATGCGGGGTCTTCCTGGAGATAGGCGACCCGCAGCCTCACGCCGTCCACGGCGGAGATCGAATACGGGTACTGCTTCACGGTGCCGAGCGACCACGCCGCCTCGAGGCCGCCGAGGTCGAGCGCTCGGGGAGTGGGCGTCTGCTCGCGGGTCTCGTGGCGGCGCCGCCACGCGAGGGAGACGCTCTGCGCCGACCGCAGGGTCCGGAGCACCGGGATCGCCGCGGAGAGCGTGAGCTCCCGCTTGTGGCGGACGCTCCCGCCGGTGGACGGCTCGTACTTGTTCTCGAAGGCGGCGAGGAGGGTCGGCCACCAGCGATCGTACTGGTAGAGAGCGAACGAGCCGACGCGCCCGGTGATCGATCCGCGGTAGAGGTTGAAGAGGTACGCGTGCTGGAATAGGGGATCGCTGCCCGCCGTCGCGATCCCCAGGCGCGTCTCGCCCGATACACGGTCGAACGACGGGCTCCAGAAGCGTGGCCACATCCGGGGCAGCGGGCGGTACGGCCGGTCGCGCGCGTCGACGGGGGGCGGGGCGGCGCGTCCGGCGGGATACGGATCGACGAAAGGGTCCGCCGCGGGCAGGCCCGCCAGGTCGAGGGGCATGAGCCGCAGGTCATACCCGCGGGCGCCGTACTCCGCGAAGGCGATCCGGTCCCCGGCCGGAGACACGTCGGGAGTGAAGGCGCCGCCGAGCACGTTGGTGACGCGCAGCAGCGCGCGGTCCGCGACACGGAAGGCATAGAGGTTCGAGACGCCGTCGCGGTCCGAACGGAACACGACGTAGTCGCCTCGGGGGCTCCACGCCGGCTCCACGTCCTTGGCGCGATCTTCGGTGAGAGCGGTGACGGCGCCTGATGCGGGGTCGACGAGCGCGACGTCGAGCCAGCCGCCCGGCCGCCAGCGGGAGGCCACGATCGCGTCGCTCCGTGGGCTCCAGCGTGGCCCGCTCCACTGCACGCCGGCCTCGGAGGCGGTGAGGTCGCGCAGGCCGGAGCCGTCGAGGCCGATGGTGGCCAGCTCGCTGCGGCCGACGTGCTGATGGACGAACACCACCCGGCGGCCATCCGACGAGACGTCGGGCTCGCGGGCCCGCGCGCCCCGCGTCAGCCGGCGCACCCGTCCGCTCGCCACGTCCACCGTCCGGAGGTCCGAATATTGCGCGAAGACGCGGTGGGTCTCGGGCTCGTCGAAGACGATCGTCCGGCCGCCGGGGACCCACGACAGCGAGGTCCCGCCGTTACGCTTCGTGAGGACCCGATCGGCCGTGCCGTCCGGACGCATCATCCGGATCTCGCGGAAACGCGTGAGGACCCGGCTCGTGTACGCGAGCCACTCCCCGTCGGGGCTGAAGCGGGGGTTCACCTGGCGCACGCCCGCGTGGGTGAGCGGGGTGGAGACGGTGAGGCCCCGTGCCCGCCGCCGCTCCGCCTGCCCCTCGAACTCCGCGCAGGCGCGCCGCTTCCAATCCGTCCACAGCGCGTGGAAGGTGGCGCCGGTGACCTTCTTCGCCGTGAGCTCGTCCATGTAGGGGATGAGGCGGCCGGAATGGACGCGGGCCATCTCGGGGAGCGTGTTCTCGCCGTAACGGTCCCGGAGGTCGTCGAAGAACGCTTCGCCGAACAGGTAGGAGGCCTGACCGTCCGGCCAGCGGTCGAGGCCGGCGACCGGGCGGTCCTCGCCCGGGAAGTCGCCTTCGAGGGCGGCCATGCGCAGCACCATCAGCGAGTCGGGGTTGCGGCCACGCCCGAACGGAGTCTCCTCGGTCTCCTCGTAGGTCGCGAGCCCTTCGACGATCCAGGTGGGGCTGGTCGCGTTGGGGAAGAGGAACGGCGCGCGGCCGAAGACGTGACGGGCCGCCCGGACGAGGCCATGGGCCTCGCCGAGGTGGACGATGTGGGCCAGCTCGTGGCTGAGGAGCACCTGCAGCCAGTCGTGATAGTTGCCGAGCTCGTCGTTGCCGTGCGGCGCCACCGCGCGCACGTGCACCAGCGGGTAGGGCAGCGGAGAAGCGAAGCCGTTGGCATCGTCGTCGACGTCGGCGAGCACGATCTGGACGCGGCCGGCCCGCACGCCGTAGCGCCGCTCGTGAGCGGCGAGGATCTCGGTGGCGAGCGCAGCCGCCTGGCGCGCCATCGCCTCGAGTCCCTGGTGATAGTGGACGGTCACGCGGCTCGTGGACACGCTGCGGAACCGCAGGTGCGGGGGGAACGCGGCGGCCTGCGTCGCCACGGGCAGCGCCGTCGCGACCACCACGACCGCCGCGCCCACCAGGGTGCGGGACAGGGACGCGCGGGCCCGGGGCATGGAGGACGGAGAGTAGCACGGCGGTGTACGATCCCCGCTCTCCGCGATTCCTGGGAGGTCCCGACATGCCCGTGACCCGACGCCGGCTGCTCCAGCTCTCCAGCGCCGCCGCCCTGGGTGCCGCCGCCGCGCCGGCCGGCGCCGCGCCTCCGGAGCCCGTTCCTCTCCCCGTCGCCGAGCTGAAGCCGATGACCGAGGGCGTTTCTCCCATCAGCCTCGACGAGCACAAGGCACGGATCGCGCGGGCGCAGGGGCTGATGGCCGAGGAGACGCTGGACGCGGTCCTGCTGGCCGCGGGGACCAGCCTCGCCTACTTCACGGGCGCCGAATGGGGGCTCAGCGAGCGCTTCTTCGGCGCGATCCTCACCCGGGAGGGGGAGCCGGCCTGGGTGACCCCCGCCTTCGAGAAGGCGCGGGCCCTGGAACAGATCCGCATCGGCAGCGACGTGCGCGCCTGGGAGGAGCACGAGTCGCCGTACGCCCTCGTGGCGGGAATCCTCCGCGACCGGAAGGCCGCCGGGCGGATCGGCATCGAGGAGACGATGCCGTTCGTCTTCGCGGACGGCGTGGCCCAGGCCCTTCCCGCCGGCCGCCTGGCGAGCGCCACCCCGGTGACCGCCGGCTGCCGGGTCATCAAGGACGCCCACGAGATCGCCTTGATGCGGCGCGCCGGCGAGATCACCGTGCGCGCCCACCGCGCGGTTTTCGCCTCGCTCAGGGAGGGTATCACCCAGGCCGAGGTGTCGCGGCTCTCCGCCGAGGCCCACCGCCGCCTCGGAATGCCGGGGGGGTCGCTGGTGCTCTTCGGCCCCGACGCCGCGTTCCCCCACGGAACCACCCGGCCGCAGCCGCTCAAGGCGGGCGAGGTCGTGCTCATGGACGGGGGCGGGAGGCTCCACGGCTACTCCAGCGACATCACGCGCACGGGCGTGTTCGGGGCCGCGCCCACCGCGCGCCAGCGCGAGGTGTGGGACGTCGTGCGACGGGCTCAGGAAGCGGCGCTCAAGGCCGCCCGGCCCGGCGCCGAATGCCAGGCCGTCGACGCCGCGGCCCGCGGCGTGATCGTGGACGCGGGATTCGGGCCGGACTACGGGTATTTCACCCACCGCGTCGGCCACGGCATCGGCATGGACGGCCACGAGTGGAGCTATCTCGTGCGCGGCAACGCGACGAAGATGCGGCCAGGGATGTGCTTCAGTGACGAGCCGGGAATCTACATCCCCGGCGAGATGGGCATCCGCCACGAGGACGTCATCTTCATCACCGAGACGGGGGCGGAGGGGATGACGAAGTGGACAGGGACGCCCGAGGAGCCGGCGGTCGTGTAGACCCTCTCCAGCTCACGCGGAAACTGCTCGACATGCTGCGACATGGGCATCGCCCATATCCGCGCGCAGCCGCGGTTTAGTCTAGCAAGTTGCTTCCGCAGGGCGCCACGAGCACTCGGGCTGCCACCACCACCTCTCATGCGCCTAGCGGTAGACATGGAGGCGTTGTAGGGCCGGCCTACCCTGATGGAGCGATAATGAAGTCGTAAGCTCCGAAGGACGATGGAGAGTTTGGGATTTGTCCTGAAGACAGACGTGTGCTGGGGGGCCCAGGAGCTTCTCCAGCTGCGGTGCGAGGAGGTCAAAATGGCCAAGACCTTTATGCAGATGGCCGCAGAGGCAATGGCGGAAGTACCCGGGCTTGCCCCCGCCGAGGCCCAGAAGCGGATGAAGGAAGACCCGAGAACCTTGATGGTCGATGTCCGCGATGCTGCTGACACGCACACCACTGGACTGATTCCCGGTGCGGTGAATGTTTCGCTTGGCATGATCCCCGTCCGGGCAGACCAGGAACTACCGGTCGAATGGCGCGACGCGCGCCTACAAGATCGCTCGCGACCGATCATCACAACTTGTGCTCTCGGTCCGAACGGCGCCCGTGGTGCGAAGATCCTGAAGGATATGGGCTTTACTAGTGTTCACTACCTCGCCGGTGGCATGCAGGCGTGGAAGGATGCGGGTTTGCCGACTGAGTAGCGACGCCGCCTGGAGACGACGGCCGTCTACACGCGGGTGGTGTGGAGATAGAGAACTCAAACGGGCCCTGGCTAAGGCCCACCCCAGGCACCGGGACTCGCGTGTTCCCGGGAAAGACCGAAAGTGATACCTATGGCGAGATGGGGATCCGCCACGAGGACGTCATCTTCATCACCGAGACGCGGGCGGAGGGGATGACGAAGTCGACGGGCACACCCGAGGAACCGGCGGTGGTGTGAGGGCGCCACGCCGCGGGTCATCCTGATCCAAACACCTCGTCGGGGCGGCGATAGCCGAAACCCATCGTGCGGGCGAAGGCTCTATCGCTCGCGTCACGTCCCACGTAGACGCATCGCGCGGGATCGAGGCGGTGCCGCTCGACCAGGAGCACCCCCAGGCCGGGAAGAGGCTTGCGGCACCAGCAGACGGCCGGTCCCTCGCCGTGGGGACAGTAGACGCAGTCGATCTCCGCGCCCAGGAGCTGGTGCGTCCGCGCAAAGGTGGCGCCGACGTCGGCGGGGCTCATCGCACCGCCGGCAATCTCGGGTTGCCAGGAAACGCCGAGCACGAGCCATCCGTCGTCGAGATGCTGCCGGAGGGCTTCCGGCCGGCCCGGCAACACTTCGACGTCGTCGGGCGAGGTCGGAGTGCGCGCGGCGGAGCGACTCGTCCGCACGACGCCGTCGTACCAGAAGATCAGCGCGCGGGTGTCGAAGCCGGGGCGCGGCCGGCGCTGGAACCCGACCGCGTCGATGCGGACGAAGCCTTCCGAGGCCTCCGGCGGCTCGAGCTGGCGGCGGTGACGGAACAGCGCCCCGGGAGAGAGCGTGCCCGCGTCGTCGCGGGCGGCTCGACCCAGCTCCTCGGGGCCGAGCAGCCTTCCGTGCCGCGACAGCATCCGCTGCACCACGTTCACCTGGGCGTCCTCCAGACTCGTCTGGAGCCACACGCAGCGCACCGGCACCCGGTGCTCCCAGGCCGCCTCGATGACCTCGTTACGAGCGGCGCGCGAGCCGTACGTGTTGTCCAGGACGACCCGACGGCGCCCGGCGGCGAGGAGGTCGGCGAGGGCGGGTACGAGGTCGGCCAGCCGGCCTCCCGCCTCATCCCGGTTCAGGCGGTCATAGCCGCGGCCGACCAGGTCGGCGGCGAGCGTGCTCTTTCCCGCGCCGGGCAGGCCCATGACGAGCACCACTTCTCCGGGCGCCGTGTCCGGAGGGCGGCGGGCCGCCCGGGGGACACGCAGCCGCCGCCCGGCGGGGAAGCGCTCGTCGAGCTGCGCCACGTCCTCCTCCGAGAGCCGCAGCGCCCCGGCCTGCGCCAGCGAGCGAGCGTTCTCCGGCCGCGTGGGACCGGGCAGGGGGACCACCACCTCGGCCAGGCCGCGCAACCACGCGAGCACCACGTCGGCCGGCGCCGCCTGGTGGCGTTCGGCCACCGCCCTCAGCACGCGGTCCTGCGCCAGGTGACGGCGGCGGCCGGAGCCTCCGAGCGGCCGGTAGGCCAGGAGCCAGATGCCCTGCTCCGCGCACAGTTCGGCGACGCCGCTTCGCAGGCTCTCGTCGTGCCACGGGCTCATCTCCACCTGGACGAAAGCGATGTCCGCCAGCCGTCGCGCTTGCTCGAGCTGAGAGAGGGAGACGTTACAGAGCCCGATGTGCTCGACCAGGCCGTCGCGCTGCAACGAGGCCAGGGCGCGGACGCTGGTCGCCAGGGGCGTGCGCGGGTCGGGGGCGTGGAGCTGGTAGAGGTGGATGCGCTCCACGCCGAGCGCGAGCCGGCTGGCCCGGCAAGCGGCCGCCAGGTGCCGCGCGCGGCCGTCCGGCACCCACTGCCCGCCGGGCCGGGTCAGCCCGCCCTTGGTGGCGACGCGGACGCGGGATCGGTCACCGGTCCACGTGGCGAGCCCGCGCGCCACCAGCCGCTCGTTGTGCCCGATCTCGCCGGAGTTCCCGCCGTACGCGTCGGCGGTGTCGATCAGCGTGACGCCGGCATCGAGGGCCGCGTGCAGCACCGCCAGCGAGCGAGCCTCGTCGCGGTCCGGCTCCGTGGAGAGGCGCATGCACCCGATGGCCAGCGGCCGCGGGCCCACCGCTATCGACATGCACGCGAGGTTAACCGAAGGCGGTGGTGCGGGGAACCGTCAGGGCCGCCGGACGGCGCCGGCTAGTGCCGTTCCAACTTTTCTCACCAAGGATGCTTTAACACTAGGCGCAGGCCTCGACGGGGATCAGATGCGAATGCGCGGCGCGCAGGTCCGAGGGAAAGTGCCGCGGCGCCGCTTCGTCGCCGTCGACGTGATACGCGCAGAAGAGCGAGATCGAAT
>Ga0070699_100004349_pt1 | contig 12523 bp, 3 predicted proteins | sample KBSK1503metaG_FD_65473 | JGI IMG/M metagenome (GOLD analysis project Ga0070699, IMG submission 65473) | Corn, switchgrass and miscanthus rhizosphere microbial communities from Kellogg Biological Station, Michigan, USA - KBS K1-50-3 metaG | ecosystem: Host-associated > Plants > Roots >...
CGGCGGGGTCGACGGCGGGGTCGACGGAGACTCCGTGCAGTTCAGCGAGTTGGTCTTGCTCGACGAGATCGAGGTCGTGTTGTCCGCGTTGACGGCGAACACGACGAGGACGCCACCGGAGCTGACCGTGAACGGCGATGAGACGCTGATCGACCAGTCGATCACGTCACCGCTGCTGTGATCCCCGGCCCCGAGGGTGATCGTCGCCTCGTTCTTCGAGACGTTCCCCGCTGGTGAGGCGTCGGACCCGTTGTTCGGGACCATGTAGATCGTGATCGTGGATCCGACATCGAGTGTCTTCGTCAGGGTGAACTGACCGTCGATGTGACCGACATTCGTGCCGGTGCAGAACATCACGGCGTTCTGATCCAGGGTCGCGCTGCTGCCGGCGGCCGACAGGCTGCTGTCGACGGTCGCGTTCGATGTCGTGCCGTTGCCGGTCGGATCCAGACCGTTGTTGCCAGGGCCAGCTGCCGAGACGCCCGCCGGGGCGAGCACGGCAACGGTGAGCATGCCGGCGGCCAGCAACCAGCTGGCTCGCCTGAAGATCGATGGCCGGTACGGGCGGTTGGTGGAGCGACGGACGTTCATTTCGGTAGTCCCCGAGGCGACTGGTCGACCGCCTCGCGTCAGGAACGCGAGTGCGGACCAGGTCGTTCGCAAATCCTCGGGGACCGGACTGGTACTCGTCTAGGACCTTCGTACGGTGGCGACCACTCGCTACCACACCGATCCCAACCAGCGGGCGAAACTCCGTTGTGAGCAGTCACCGAATCGGTCCTGGCGACGCCTGGGACCTTCGAATGGCGACGCGGTCGCCAATGGTCCGGCGACCGCTCGAAGAAGCGCGATGACGCCCGCCTCGAGGCATCCGCGCCGCCTGGACATGACGGGACCGGAGCGCGAGCCTCGCGCTCCGGTCCCGGGGTTCGCTCAGGGACAGCGAACGAATTGAGCCGGTGGGGGACTCAGGGGCGGGCGATCAGCGCCGCCTCCGAGTCCGGAGTCCCTCGGGCACTGGGGTCAGCAGGCCGATAGCCAGCGTGAGACCGGCCACGCCGAGCAGGATGAGCATCAGGGCGAAGCCCGGATTGCCCGGTGCCGTGTGCGACGACAGGCTGTCGGTCGGTGGCGGGGTCAGTGCCTCGGGCGGCGGCAGGACCCCGACGGGGACCTCGCCTTCATCCGGTGGTGTCTGATCGGACTTGATGGTCGCGACGTTGTCGACGATGCCGATCTCCGCGGCGGCCGCGAGGACCTTGACCTGGAAGGTTACGGAACCCGTGGCCGGGTCAGGCAGCGTCGCCGCCTTCCACGTGAGCGTCTTCGTCGTGGCGTCGTAGCTTTCGAACGTGAAGTTCGCGTCGCCCGTCGCCGAGCCACTGACGTATTCCAGCCCGGCCGGGACCGGGTCGGTGATGACCGCATTGGTCAGGACGCCGGTTCCGCTGTAGTGCAGGGTGTAGGTCAGGGTGTCGCCGATCTTCGCCTGGGCGAGACCGTTGAGCGGGTTGTTCGGATTGTTCGGATCCTGGAACGTGCCGCCGGTATTCCCGGAGACGGACTTGTCGATCACCAGGGTCGAGGTACAGACCTCGATCGTGGCGCTGCCCTGGTTGTTACCGAGGGCGCCGGCGGGCTCATTGGTCGACGTGGCCGACGCGGTGTTCGGTAGCGTCTCGCAGTTGCCTTCCGGCGAGACCCCGTCCGTGCTCGCCGTGACCGTGATGGCCACGGACGCGCCAGGAGCGAGATCGCCCAGGTCGCAGTGCAGGGTGCCGCTCGTGATCAAGCAGCCGGCATGCGAGACCTGCCAGGGGAGCCCACCCGGGAGCGGGTCGTTGAGCTCGACGTCCCTGGCCGTGCCCGTGCCGATGTTGCTGACCGTGATCGTGAACGACGCGGTGTCGCCGACCCGGATCTGTGCTGCCGCCGCGGTCTTGACGACCTTGACGTCCGGGCAGTTGACGGCCATCGACGCGCCGTCGCTCGCTTGGCCGTCATTGGTCGAGGTGATGGTGCCGGTGTTGTTGACGGTTCCGCAGCTGGCGGGCGCCGTGCCACTCGTGACATGGACCGTGCCGCTGACAGCCGTGTTGCCGTTGATCGAGCCGACGTTGCAGGTCAGGACCTGGCTGCCGACGGCGCCGCTGATCGCGCACGTGGAGCCGGTCCCGGTCGACGCATCGATCGACCAATTCAGGCCCGCCGCACCCGGCAGGTTGTCGCTGACGACGACGCCCGTCGCCTTGCCGGCGCCGGAGTTGCCCCAGCTCAGGGTGAACCCGATCGGGTCACCCGCGCTGACGGACGCGCCGTCGGCGGTCTTGTCGATCGTGACCTGGGCCGGGATGACCTGGAAGCATTCGGTGGTCGTGTTGGTATCGCTCGCCGCGAGGTACTTTGAGCCCTCGGCCGGCGTGTAGTCGACTCGGAAGCAGTAGAACCCGGCGTTCGTAGGCGTGAACGAATCCGAAGTGGCGTTACCGCCGCTCAGCGTCTTCGTCGCGCCGACCTTGGTCCCGCCGCTCGAGCAGTCGGGCGCCGCCGAGGCGTTGAAGCACTGGAAGAAGTCGACCGTCCCGGTCACGGTGCCCTTCGAGCCCGTCAGGTGGGCCGTGTCCTGGACCGACTCGCCCTTGTTGATCGTGCCAAGCGAGCCGAGGGACTGGCCATCCTGCTGGACCTGGGTCGTGATGGTCGGCGGCTTGCAGAACGAGAACGTCCCGCCGGCGAAGTCCGACAGCGTCGCGTCCACGGCCTGCGACGAGCGGGTCTCGGCGATGAACGACGTGAAGCAGCCTTTGTCGAGGCCGAGGGCCGACAGGTTGATGCCGCCCTCGAAGAACTCGCCGGCCAGGAAGTCGTGCGAGCCCGACTTGTCCGTGAAGGCCCACGGCGCGGACTCGGTGTCGGTGTTCGTCGCGGCGCACGCGACGTCCGTCGCGCCGGCCGTCGTGCACGGGACGCCACTTGCGACCGTGTGGAGGTGGGTGGCGGCATCGCCGCCCGAGGCGACCCAGCTGTAGACGTTGAAGTCGGCGACGCCGCCGCCGTTCGTGTAGTCGGCCAGGACGAGGACGTCGCCGACCGTGTGGGCCCCGCTGAACGGGCTGCCGGGCGCCGCGCCGCTGCCCGTCGGTCCGACCTGCCCCTGGAGGAACCAGAACCCGACGAAGTTGTCGCCACTGGCATCGAACTTGTTCATGCCGAAGTAGACGATCGTGTCGCCGGCTGTATCCGGATTCACGCCCGTGTAGGAGGCCGCGAAGGCGTGGGTGATGTCGTTCTTGTCCTGGACGCCCCCGACCTTCCACAGCCAGTCGGTCGTGTTGTGGTCGTCCTTCGACGAGCCGCCCGTGAAGATGTCATCCCCGGAGTTCACCGCATCGGTGATGAACTCGGTCGCCTCGGCAGACGACGTCCCGGCGTGGACCTTGTCCCAGTCGTCGCCCGGCACGGCAGCACTGCTGACCGCATTTCCGTCGAGCTCGAACAGGCCCTCGTCGTGGACGGCCATGGCTGCCGGCGCCAGTGCGAACGCCGCGTACTGCAGCAGGACCGACAGGATGAAGAGCGCCGACCAGGACAGCGCGAGTCGCTTCCTGGTCTTCGGGCTGACAAGCCCGAGGGCTCCCCGCGATGTCATGGAGTGTTCCTCCCAGTTGTGACCATCGGTCGATGAGTTCTCCGAACGTTCGCCCGCGCTCCCCCTGGAGCGTCCCCTCAGCGCCGGTCCCTGGGCACCACGGACCGACGGCTGTCCTGCCGGGCGGCGAAGAGTACCGGCGACAGGGGGGAGAAAGGTACTAGTGAGAACGACCTATTACTAGTCTTGTTCGGCGGATTCCTGGCAATTCCCTCCGTGAGGTCGCGGTCGCGGTGCCGTTCCGCACCGGCGACGGACGATCGGGACCGCCGTCGAGCGGTGAAAGGGCGAACGGGGCGTCCGCGATGGACGCCCCGTCCGGGTCTCGGGGACCCCTGGCTCGGTTTCGACGGGACTCGGTCGCTGGCCGTGCGGCTAGCGACCGCGCTCCCGCCGGCGGACCCGCTCCGGAACCGGGGTGATGAACCCGACTCCGAGGGCGAGGCCGGCCACGCCGAGGAGGATGAGCATCAGGGCGAAGCCCGGGTTGCTCGTCGACGTCTGCGGCGTGAGGGTGTCGGTGGGCGGAGGCGTGAGCTCGAGCGGCGGAGCGAGGACGGCCACCGACGCGGTGTCGCTGTCCGTCAGCTCGGCACCACTCGGGGTATGGCCGACGATCGTGGCGGTGTTGACGAGCGGCTGAGGCCGTTCGGGAGCTGTGGCCAGGACCTTCACGTCGTAGGTGACATCGCCACTCGCCGGGTCGGGCAGGCCGCTGGCCGCCTTCCACGTGAGGGTGCGGGTGGTGCTGTCGTAGCTGTCGAACGTGAAGTTCGCGTCGCCGGCTGCCGAGCCCGAGACGTACTCGAGACCGACGGGCAGGACGTCCGTGATCGTCGCGTTCACGATCGGCCCGGCACCCGTGTAGTGCAGGGTGTAGTGGAGGGTGTCACCGATCTTCGCGGACGGGACGTTGAGGTCCGGATCCGTGCCGTTGGTGTTCCCCGTGAAGGACTTCTGGATCGACAGGGCCGAGCACAGCACGGTGATCGAGGCACCGTCGCTGTTGTTGCCGAGGACGTTGTCGCCCTCGTTGCTCGAGCTGGCCGATGCAACATTCGGGATGACGTGGACGAGCGTTTCGCCGCAGTCGACGTTGCCCGTCTTCGGATCCCCGGACGTCGGGGCCGTGAGCGTGATCGTCACGGTCGTATCGGGGGCCATGTTGCCGAGGTCGCAGGTCAGGACGCCGCCGGCGATGTCGCACGCCGCGTTGTCGACCTTCCAGTCGAAGCCGGCCGGGAGGGTGTCCTTGAGCACGACGTCGTTCGCCGTGCCATCACCGATGTTCGTGACCGTGATCGTGTAGACCAGGTCCTCACCCACCGGGATCGGCGTGTTCGGTGCGTCCTTCACGACCTCGATGTCGGGGCACGTGACGTTGATGGACGCGCCATCGGAGTTGTTGCCGGTGTTCGCCTCGGCCTCGTTCGAGGCGGCGACGACCGCCACGTTCGGGATGACGGCGCAGTTGTCGCCGGTCGTCGGCGCGGTCAGGGTGACCGTCCGCGACGCGCCGGGCGCCATCGTCCCGAAGTTGCAGCTCAGGACGTCCGGGTTCGGGCCCGTGTCGATCGAGCAGGCGGCCGCGTCGGCGCCGCCGAGGGTCCAGGTGTAGCCGGCCGGCAGGTTGTCGGTCAGCGTGACGTCGTCGGCCGTGCCGATGCCCTCGGCGCCGGAGTTGTGGACGACGATCGTGAACACGGCGTTCTCGCCGGCGTTCACGGTCCCGCCGTCCGGTGTCTTCTGGACCGAGACGTCGGGGCACTGGACGGTGACCGATGACGAGTCATCGTCGCCGCCGTCGTTGCCCGTGGTCACGAACGCTTGGTTGTTGACGACGCCGCAGTTGGCCGCGGACGTCGTGCCGTGGATGTGGACGCTGAAGCTCGACCCGGGGGCCATGACCGCGGCATCGCAGGTCAGGACGTCCGGGTTCGGGACGGTGTTGATCGAGCAGGACGCGCTGGCGGTCCCCGTCGGGGCGTCGGCGGTCCAGGTGATCCCGGCTGGCAGATTGTCGGAGACGTGGACGGCCGTGGCGTTGCCGAGGCCGGTGTTCGTCACCGTGATGGTGAAGCCGATCGGGTCGCCGGCGCTGATCGTGGCCTTGTCGGCGGTCTTCGTGATGACGATCGCCGGGCAGTCCACCGTGATGTCGGCGCTGGCAGAGTTCGGGAACTGGCCGTTCGGGGTCTCGTTGGAGGCCGAGATCGTGACGACGTTGTGGAGCGTGCCGCAGTTGGCCGCCACGGTCTCGCCACTGATGTGGAGCGTGATCGAGGCCGCCGGGGCGAGGCTCTCGAAGTCGCAGGTCAGCGCCGTCCCGACGATGGAGCAGCCGGCGACCGCCGGGTCGAGCGTCCAGGTCACGCCGGCTGGCAGGGTGTCGGCGACGTGGACGTTGAACGCGGTTCCTGGGCCGTGATTGGTGATCACGACCGCGAAGGCCGCGGTGTCACCGGCGCTGATCGTGCCGTCGTCCGCCGTCTTCACGACCCCGATGTCGGGGCAGTTGACGTCGATCGACGCGCTGTCCGAGTTGTCGCTCTGGTCGGCCACGGGCTCGTTCGACGCAGCCACGACCGCCGTGTTGTCGAGACCGGCGCAGTCGCCGTTGTCCGTCAGCCCGGAGACGTGGATGGTGACCGAGGCGCCCGATGCCAACGAGGCGAAGGAGCAGTCGAGGGTGTTGCTGACGATCGCGCAGCCGGCGACCGGTGGATTGATCGCCCAGTTGACACCGCCCGGAAGCGGGTCATGGAGGGTCACATTCTTGGCCGTCCCGGCGCCGTCGTTGCTGACGACGATCGTGAACGCGGCCACCTCGCCGGCGTTGATCGTGCCCGAGTCGGCGGTCTTGAGGACGTGGACGTCCGGGCAGTTGACGACGATGTCGGCGTCGTCGGTGTTCGAGAACTGATCCGTATCGGTGTTCTCGTTCGACGCGGCGACCGTCACTTCGTTGTGGATGCTCGGGCACTCGGCGGCGACCGACGCCTTGCTGACCGTGATCGTCCGGGAGGCGCCGCTCGCGACGGTCCCGAAGTTGCAGGTCAGGAGGTTCGAGCCGTTGATCGAGCACGAAGCCGCGTTCGCCCCACCGAGGGTCCACGTGCCGGATGGCAGCTGGTCGCTCAGGGTGACGTTGGCCGCGGCGCCCGGGCCATGGTTGGTCAGAACGATCGTGAAGATCGCCGTGTCACCGGCGCTGAGCGGGCCGTTGCCCGTCTTCACGACCTCGAGATCCGGGCACTGGACGGTGACCGACGCGCTGGCATCTGCCGACCCGTCGTTGTCCGTGGTGACGTGACCCGTGTTGTTGACGACTGCGCAGCTGGCCGACGTCGTCCCGCTGACGATGTGGACCGTGCCGCTGACGGCGGTGTTACCGGCGATGTCGCCGACGTTGCAGGTCAGGACCTGGCTGCCGTCGGGGCCGCTGATCGCGCAGGTCGATCCGGTGCCGGTGGAGCTCGCGATGGTCCAGTGCAGGCCGGCCGTGCCGGGCAGGTTGTCGCTGACGACGACGCCGGTCGCCTTGCCGCCGGTGCTGTTGCCCCAGGTCAGGGTGAACCCGATCTGGGAGCCCGCGCTGACCGGGCTGGCGTCGGCCGTCTTGCCGATCGTGACGGTCGCGCACAGGACCGTGACCGAGCCGTCATCGGAGTTGTTGCCCAGAACGTTGGATGGCTCGTTCGTCGCCGAGGCAATGGCCGTGTTGTTCACCGGCCCGCAGTTGGCCTTGCTCGTCACGCCGCTGACCTGGTAGGTCTTCGACGCGCCGCTGGCCAGCGTGCCGACGGTGCAGTTCAGGACCTGGCTGCCGTCGGGGCCCGTGATCGTGCAGTCGTTCTCGGATTCGGTCCAATGGATCCCGGCCGGGAGATTGTCGGCGAGGGTCACGCCCGTGGCCGTGCCCGCGCCGATGTTCTCGACCTTGATCGACCAGGTGATCGTCCCACCGGCGTCGACGCTGCCGCCGTCCGGCGTCTTCGTGACCTTGATGTCGGGGCACTGGACGACGACCGACGCGCTGGCGTCGTCAGTGCCGTCGTTGGACGAGCTGACGTGCGCGCTGTTGTTGATCGTGCCGCAGTCCGTCTTGTCCGTGACTGCCGAGACGTGGACGCTGTAGCTCGCGTCCGCGGCCAGGCTGGCCTTCGTGCATGACAGGACCTGGCTCCCATCCGCGCCGCTGATCTGGCAGCTCGCGCCACCCGTCACCGTGCCGAGCGTCCAGTGGACGCCGCCGGGCAGGTTGTCGCTCAGGTTCGGGTCGAGCGTGGTCTGCGTGCCGTTGTTGTGAACGGTGATGTCGAACCCGATCGTGTCGCCGGCGTTGACCGGACCAACCGGGTTGGCGGTCTTCGTGACCTCGATCGTCGCCGGAGCGACGAAGAAGCATTCGGTGTCCGTGTCGGTGTGCTTCGCTGCGAGGTACAGCGCCGTTGCGCTGGGCGTGTATTCAGCCCGCCAGCAGTACCAGCCGCTTGCGGCTGCGGTGACGCCGACGGTGACGGGATCGGACGTCGCCGTCCCGCCGCCGGAGTTCGTTGTGACGTCGACGGCCCCCCCGATCTGCGTCCCACCGGTCCCGCAGTTCGGCTTCGAGGCCGAGGGGCCGCAGACGAAGAACTTGACGGTGCCCGACGCGGGGCCGCCGTTGCCGGTCAGAGTGGCAACGTCGGTGACGGTGCCGCCGAAGTCGGCGGATGCCGCGCTCGACTGCGTCGCGATCGTCGGGGGCTCGCAGAACGAGAACCCGCCCATGGCGTAATCGGAGAGGGTCGACGTGAGTGGCTGCGACGAGCGCGTCTCCGATACGAAGGTCGAGAAACAGCTGTTCGCGAGCCCGTAGTGGGACAGGTCGATGCCGGCCTCGAAGAAGCCGCCGGCGGGAATCTTGTCGGCCGTTCCCGACTTCGGGGTGTAGGGCCACGGCGACGAGATCTCGCTGGTGTTGACGACTCCGCAGACGAAGTCGTTCACCGGCGTCGCGGCGTCCGTGCAGTCGACGCCATTCGCAACGCTGACCAGCCCGCCGCTCTCCCATTTCGAAACGAGGAACGTGTTGATCACGCCGCCGTTCGTGAAGTTGACCTGGACCAGAACGTCGCCATCGGCGTGAACACCGTTGAACGTTCCGTCGGCCTTCTCGCTGACGCCGTTCTTGAGGAACCAGAAGCCGTCGAACGCGTCGCCGTTCTGCGCGTAGCGATCCTGACCGAAGTAGACGATTCGATGCCCGGCGCCATTGACGTAGGCCGCGGCATAGGCGTGCTCGATATCGTTCTTGTCCTGGACTCCGGGGCCGGACGTCCATCGCCAGGAGCTGATGTCACTGGGGTCCTTGGACCCTCCGGTCGTGAACAGGTGCTCGTCGGGCGTGCTGTTGACCGCGTCGGTCACGAATTGGATGTGGCTCGTCCCGGACGTCGTCGTGTGGGCAAGGTCGTCCGCGTAGACCTGATCCCAGTCATGGGTCGACTGCGTTGTTGCGTTCCTGTCGAGCTCGAACAGTCCGTCGTTGTGGACGGCGAGCACGGACGGCGTCGCAATCGCAAACGAGAAGTACTGCATCAGCAGCGAAAGCACAAAGAGCGCGCTCCACGACAGAGCCAAGCTCCGCCGCTTGCGCGCACTCATGACGTGCCACAGACCCCGAGACGCCATGTCTAAGACCTCCCGATCCCCGAGACGAACCACACGGTCGATAAGACCTCGCAGAGGTAGGTGGACCCCCGAAGTGACGGATGCCCCCGCGGAGGTGCCGAAATCGGACCCCTGTCCCGATACCCCGGCTCGGTGCCGGTACTCCTGGCCCCCCGGTGGGGCACCTCCCTGAAGGGGAGTGCGGGCATCCTACGGGCGTACGGGACGGAAAAGGTACTAGGACGCAATGTTGCTGACCAGACCCAAATCCACTGATGTCTACCGTTTGACATCAGCCGATTTCGGTGTTTTCGGTGCGATTGGGCAACGAAGTACTAGTACCCAGGTCCTGGGTCCGAATCGGCGACGATCCGGGCCCTCCGGGCGTCTCGCGATGACGGCCCGGGCGGGGCGGATCGGCCGGGTACGATGATCGGAGCGCCCTCCAGGCGGCTTTCCCTCGCTCTCCCGGAGATCCGTAGCGCCTCGTGACCAGCGTCGATCCATCTCTGCCCATCCGGACCCAGGTCCGCCACGCCATCGCAGCGGCGTGGCGGCGCGCGGTCGCGAGCGGCGCGCTCCCCGACGCTGCCGACGCCCCGCTCCCGGCGGTCGAGGTCGAGCGGCCGGCCAAGCCCGAACACGGCGACATGGCCACCAACCTCGCCATGAAGCTGGCGCGGCCACTCCGCCGGGCGCCGCTGGAGATCGCCCGGGTCATCGCCGCGGAGATCGCCGCGGATGCGGTAGACAGGACGCCCGGCGCGCCCATCGCCAGCGTCGACGTCGCCGCGCCGGGCTTCCTGAACCTCCGCCTGTCGGATCGGGTCCTCGAGTCGACCGTGGCCCGGATCCTGGCCGACCCCGGCGGGTGGGGCCGGGTTCCGCCAGTCAACCCGCGGGCCGTCAACGTCGAGTTCGTGTCGGCCAACCCGACCGGCCCCCTGACGATCGGCAACGCCCGCGGCGCGTTCATCGGCGACCTGCTGAGCCGAGTCCTGGAGGCCGGCGGGCAGACGGTGACGCGCGAGTACTACTTCAACGACCGCGGCGGACAGATCCCCAACCTCGGGGCATCCGTCGTCGCGGTCCGGCGGGGCGAGCCCATCCCCGACGATGGGTATCACGGCGACTACGTCGGGGGCCTGGCGGCCGACCTACCGGACGACGTGTGGGCCGCGGCGACCGCGGCCGGGGCGGACGCCAACCAGATCGTCGGCCAGTGGGCGGGCATGCGGGTCAGGGCGGGGATCGAGGCAAGCCTCGAGCAGCTGGGGGTCCACTTCGACGTGTGGACGACGGAGGCCTCGCTCCACGAGGCCGGCTGGGTGGATCGGGCCGTGGAGCGCCTCCGCGCCGGCGGCCACGTCTACGAGGAGGACGGTGCGCTCTGGTTCCGCTCGACCGCGTTCGGCGACGACAAGGACCGAGTGATCATCCGATCGAACGGCGAGCCGACGTACTTCGCGGCCGACATCGGCTACGTGACGGAGAAGTTCAGCCGCGGCTTCGACCACCTGATCTACATCTGGGGTGCCGACCACCACGGGACGGTGGCCCGGGTCCGGAACGCGGCCCAGGCCATGGGCTACGACCGCGACGCGGTCCAGATGCTGCTCTACGCCTGGGTCCGCTTCGTCCGCGACGGCGTCGAGGTCTCGATGAGCAAGCGCGCCGGGGAGTTCGTGACGCTCGACGAGCTGCTCGAGGAGGTCGGGGTCGACGCCGCCCGCTGGTTCTTCGCGTCACGGGCGCCGACGACGGAGATCGACTTCGACATCGAGCTGGCGAAGAAGCAGTCGGCCGAGAACCCCGTCTACTACGTTCAGTACGCCCACGCCCGGATCGCCTCGATCCTGCGCAAGGCGACCGAGGCGAGCCTGGTCCCCGCCGAGACCGTCGAGGGTTCGCTCTCCGCCGGTCCGGAAGCGGCCCTCGCGCGCGCGGTCGTTCGATTCCCGGAGGTCGTCGAGGACGCGGTGAGCTCGGAGGAGACGCACGGCGTGACGACCTACGCCACGGAGCTGGCGACGCAGTTCCACGCGTTCTACCGCGACGCCCGGGTCGTCGACGAGGCCGAGCCGGAGCGGTCGCGGGCGCGGCTCGCGCTAGTCGCGGCGGCGAGGACGACCCTGGCCAACGCGCTCGGATTGCTGGGGATCAGTGCCCCGGAGGCGATGTAGGGTCGGTCAGCTCCCCAGCCCGAGTGCCAGTGCGAGGTTGTGGAGCGTGGCCGCATCGGAGCCGAACAGGATCCATTGCTGCTTGGCGTCGCCCGGGATGAATTCGGCCGGCGTCGCCAGGGTGCCGACGTAGTCACCGGCGGCGGCCTCGAATGCCGCGGCGTCGGCGGTCGTGTCCCACGCGACGCGATAGATCACGCCCCACGTCCCGTTCGGCCCGTCGACGACCCCGATCCGATCACCGCCCCAGCCGGCCGCTGCCGCGTTCGCCTGGGCCGTGGACAACCCGTGGTTCTGGCGGAGCCAGACGGCCAGCTGGAACTCTCCGAAGGTGTCCTGGAGAGCGATCGTCCAGCCGGCGCCGAGGCGCTTCTGGAGGACTGTCGGCAGCGTGACCGCGACGGGCGGTTCGTGGGCCGCGTACTTCTCCGGATGGAGGATCTGCTCCGTCGACGCCGGCGGATCCTTGAACGCGTCGTCGACCGCGCCCCAGCCGCCGTCGAGCTGCAGTCCCTGGACGAAGGCGAGGCCCTGGACGTACGGGAAGAGGAGCGATTCGCGGAGGATCGCCGGCATGGCCAGGAGCTGCTTGGTCGACTCGTCGCTGCCGGCCGCCTGGAGCAGCTCGCCGATCTCGGCGGGCGTGAGGTAGGTCAGCTGCCAGTCGCTCATCGACAGCGTCGCGTCGCCTTCCACGAGCGACAGACGGGCCAGTGAGCGGTCGCCCTGGCCGACCTCGTCGAGCTTGAGCGACCCGAGGTCGAAGTTCTGGTCCTGGAGCGCATGGGTGAACTCATGCGAGAAGGTCGTCTTCTCGAGCGCCCCGAGCCGGCCCGATTTCGAGACGACGTAGAGCTTCTTGTCGTCAGGGCTGTAGAGGCCGGCGACCTGGCTGCCGAGCAAGTCGATGTAGAGGGTCTTGAGCGACGCATCGGGCGGCAGCAACCCGAACGCCTTGTAGACCCGCTCGTTCGCCGCGACGACCGCGTCCGGGTTGTCCTTCGAGAACGTGTCGGCGATGTACTTCTTGATTCCG
>Ga0070699_100004350_pt1 | contig 12521 bp, 10 predicted proteins | sample KBSK1503metaG_FD_65473 | JGI IMG/M metagenome (GOLD analysis project Ga0070699, IMG submission 65473) | Corn, switchgrass and miscanthus rhizosphere microbial communities from Kellogg Biological Station, Michigan, USA - KBS K1-50-3 metaG | ecosystem: Host-associated > Plants > Roots >...
CAGTTCCGTCAGCCGCGCGCCCTCGCGATTGACGCGCAGGGGCAGGTTTACGTCGCCGACGCCGGCAACCGCCGCATCCAGGTGTTCGACGGCGACGGCAACTTCAAGACGCGCTTCCTGAACGTCGGCACGCCGCGCGCGATCTGCATCACCCAGGGCCCGCGGCAGGTGATGTACGTGTCGAACTCGAATCCGCCGGAGGACATCGACGCCGAGGGGAACATCTTCAAGGTGGATCTCACCGGCAAGCTGCTCGGGACGTTCGGCCACGCCGGACGCATCGCGAAGGAGTTCAACGCGGTGAACCAGCTCGAGTGCCGCACCGAGAACGAGATCTGGGCGGCCGAGATTGGCAACTGGCGCGTGTCGAAGATCACGCTCCGGGGGACGGGCACGAACTAAATCCCAAGCTCCAAGTCCCAAATCCCAAATCCCAATTCCCGAACCCTTCCGAGGGGTTAGGGGGTTGGGATTTGGCTTTTGGGATTTGGGATTTTTCTGACGTGTCCCTCCTGATTCTCGATTCCGATCAGGTCGAGCGTCTCCTGCCAATGCGCGATTGCATTCGCGTCATGGAGCAGGCGCTCGCCGACCTCGAACGCGGCGCCGTCACCCAGCCGCTCCGCTCCTTCTCGATACCGCCCGGCGTCAACGGTGCGACCGTGTGGATGTCCGCGCATCGCTCGGCGCCGAAGCCGATGTTCGGCACCAAGCTCCTCTTCGTGCTCGGCGACAACCCGTCGCGCGGGCTCGACAGCCACCAGGGGCAAGTCATCCTCGCGGACGGCGAGACCGGCCAGATTCGCGCGCTGCTCGATGCGTCCGCGGTAACCGGCATCCGGACGGCGGCCGTCTCCGCTCTCGCCACGCGTCTGCTGGCGCGCGAGGACGCGCGCGTCCTCGCCATCATCGGCACCGGCGTCCAGGCGCGGAAGCATCTCGAGTCGATTCCGCTCGTCCGGCCGTTCACCTCCGTGCTGATCGCCGGACACACGCCCGACCGGGCGCGCCAGTTCGTCGATGACGTTGGTGCGACCGCGCCGTGTCCGATCGCCGCCGCCGATACCGTGGAAAGCGCCGTCCGCGCCGCCGACGTCGTCGTCACCGTCACCGACTCGCACACGCCGATCCTGTTCCGCGAATGGCTGCGGCCGGGGACGCACCTCAACGCCGTCGGCGCCAGCCGGCCGATGCACTGGGAAATCGATCCGCGCATCTACGCGGACGTCGTGGCGTTCTGCGATCGACGGGAATCGCTGCAGGGCGAGGCGGGCGACTTCCGGCAGGCCGCGCAGGCGGGGATCACGACGCTCGACGCCGTGGGCGAGCTGGGTGAGCTGATCGTCGGCAAGCGAAAAGGGCGGACATCAACCGATCAGATCACGCTGTTCCGATCGCTCGGATTGGCGGTCGAAGATCTCGCCGCCGCGGAGTTTATTGTGGCCGGGGCAGGAGGGTCCGGCTGAAGCCGGACCTAATAGATATAGACCGCCCCGGACGCTCTGACCGAGTTATCTGCCTGGTTGCCGCCGACACCGGCAGACCCGCCGTCCTCGCCGAACGCCGCAATCGCCAGCGTGCTTCCGTCACCGCTCATCGCGACACCGGATCCGAATTCATCGTAGGCGTCCGAGTTGGGCGACTTCAGGTAGGCGCGCTGCGTCCACGTGCTGCCGGCGCGAGTGAAGATGTAGACCGCGCCCGACTCTTCGGCCGAGAAGTCCTGCTGGTTGGCGTTTGCGCCGCGGCCGCCGCCGCCCTGCAGCATCGAGGAGGCAACCAGCACATTGCCATTCGTGCTGACCGCGAGGCGCATCCCGAACTGGTCGTTGACGCGCACGTTCGACGACTTGATGTAGGCCTGCTGCGACCAGGCGCCGTTCGTGTTGACGAAGACGTAGATCGCGCCGTTCGAGTTGTCGCCAATCTGCTCGCCCGCGTACTGCTGCCCGTTGATGCCGCCGACCGTCCCGTCCTCGTCCGCGGCATCGACGACGAGCGTCCTGCCGTCGCCGCTCAGGGCAATCGCGGAGCCGAACGCATCCTGGTTGTGATTCAGGTTCGACTGCTTCAGATAGGTCGTCTGCTTCCACGACGCGCCGTCGCGCACGAAGATGTACGCGCAGCCGGATCCGCCCTTCGAGTTGTCCGCCTGGTTGCCGTTGACGCCGGGCACGCCGCCATCCTCGTCGTACCCGCAGATGGCGAGCGTGCTGCCGTCGCTCGACAGGTCCACGCAGAAGCCGAAGAGATCGCCGGCGTCGGTCTGCTCGCCCTTGAGATACGACTGCTGCGTCCAGCTCGCGCCGGCGCGTGTGAACACGTAGACCGCCCCGGCGTTCGCGGCTGAATTGTCGGCCTGATTGCCGTTGACGCCTCTGGCGTTGCTCGCCTCGGTCGAGGCGCCGACCGCCATCACGTTGCCGTCGTCGCTCAACGCGACGGACCAGCCGAACTGATCGCCGGCGTCCGAGTTCGACGACTTGACGTAGGCCTGCTGCGACCACTTGCCGCCGGCGCGCGTGAAGACGTAGACCGCGCCGGAGTCCTCGGCGCTGTTGTCGCTCTGGCTGCCGTTGATGCCGCGCGCGCTGCTGTCCTCGCGCGTCGCCGTGACGGCGAGCGTGTTGCCGTTGGCGTCGATGGCGAGCGAGAAGCCGAAGCTGTCGTAGGCGTCGGTATTGGACGCTTTGAGGTACGCCTCCTGGGTCCAGGGTCTGCTGGCGCCGCCGCGCGTGAAGACATAGACCGCGCCCGCGCCGCCGGCCGTGTCGTCCTTCTGGTTGCCGTTGACGCCCGTGGCCGCGCTGCTTTCATCCGGCGCGGCGACGGCGAGCGTGTTGCCGTCGCGGCTCATGACGAGCGTGCGCCCGGTCAGTGCGCTCCCAAACCCGAGCTTGGCATCGGCACGCGGATTCGAGGCCTTCAGGTAGGCGATTGGCGAGAAATTCCGTTCGAGAAAGCCGGGGCCGCCCCTGGCGGCCTGGCCGCGCACGAGGGCGCCGTTCACGGCCGCCGTGACCACAAGGACCAGACCGACCAGCACTCGTTTCATCGACCGCGGATTCTGTCGCTGAGTTTCTGTGGGTGTCAAGGCGCCGGGCCGAAACATAATGGCGTATGGCCGACGACACTACCTTCACCGAGCGGCGCGTCGCCGCCTGGGTCGGGAAATCTCTTCGCGTCGAGGGACGCATTATCAGCAACGAGGACCTCACCATCCACGGCGGCGTCGAGGGGTCCATCGAGCTTGGCGATCACAGCCTGCTGATCGGGCCCGGCGCCGCCGTCAAAGCGGATCTGACCGCGAAGACGATCACGATCAGCGGTGCGGTCACGGGAGCGGTGCGTGCCACCGAGAAGGTCGAGCTGCTCTCGACCGGCTCGGTGGAAGGTGACATCGTCGCGCCGAAGTTCCTGATGGCCGAGGGCGCGACGGTGCGCGGCAAAATCGAAGCCGGCGCGAAGAAAAGCTAGACCGCACGTGCGGGGGCCGCGGGTTCCGGCGCGCCCCCGCGCATCATCGCGTCCACGGACATCAGGTTCCACGAGCGCAGCGCGATCAGGATGAAGAACGCGATCGCGTAATCGAGCTGCAGCCACGCGATGGTGAAATCCTGGCGGAGCATCGTGCCGAAGGTCAGCGCCGCGATCATCAGCGAGCCGGCGACGAGCGCGGCGCGCGTCTGGAAGCCGACCAGGATGCACAGCCCGATCAGTGTCTCCACGAACGGCAGGACCGACGCGAACGGGATTAAAAAGGCCGGGGGCATCACCGGCACGTCCTTGAACTGCGTGAGCATGTAGTTCTGGAACGCCGGAAGTCCGAGCGCGATGCGGACGATGCCGCGCATCATGATGTTCAGCCCGAAGGTAAAGCGGAACAGGCCGTAGGCGAGCGAGCCGTCTGAACGCCAGTCAGACGTCTTCGAGCCGATCAGGTTTGCCATGGTCGCTCCTCGTAGAGGCGGGCCTTCAGGTCCGCCTCCCATTAGTTGGTTCTCTGCTGCGTCTTGCCGTAGGTCTGCACCGACTGGCGGATTTCGTCCCACGTCGTCAGTCGGCCGTGAATGGGAACCACCTGCTCCACGTCGAGATTGAGCCGCTGCACGGACTCGTAGAACTGCACGAGGTTGGCGACCGCACCGGGATAATCGCCGACGACCGCGGGGGAAGACCACGAGTCGGCCTCGATGAGCGTCCGCTCGCGGGGCAGATACACCATCAGCATCCCCGGATTATGCATGTTGCCGGCGTAGTGGTAGATGTTGATGTCCCTCGCGCCGTCGCTCATCAGCCGCGTGCCCGTGAGCCCTTCGAAGACAGGTGTGCGAGGCGACTTGGCAAGCCGGTCGGGACCGATCGTCCGCGGATTGCGCCAGACGTTCTCGTAGAACGCGATGTTGCTCTGGTGCGTGATGATGGTCGCGCCCTCGGCCACATACGTCCGGAGCCCGCCCGAATGATCGAAGTGGTGGTGTGTGTTGATCAGGTATTTGATCGGCTTGTTCGGGATCACGCGCTTGAACGCATCGATCACCCCGATCGAGCGCGCCTCCGTCTCCGGCGCTTCGACGACGATGACGTAGTCTTTCATCTCGATGGCAACGCTCTTCGCGGTGCCTTGAACCATCCAGAGACCGTCGGAGACTTTTTCCGCCTGCAGCGCCGCGGGCGCCGGCGCGGGGGCATTGCGGATGTTGGCGGGCACCTCAATGACGACCGCGGCGTTCGGCTTCACGTCGGTCACCTCCAGGTCGAGGATCGGATAGGGCCCGTTGTGCTGCACGATACGCGTCGGGAACTTCACGCCGCCGAAATCCTTGTAGCCGCTGAACGCCGCCTCGAACTTCGTGTCGCCAAGGACGGGTGAGCCGTACCAGGTCTCGACGCGCTCGAGCAGATTCTGATCGCCGGCCACGCCTTCGAACTTCATCTTGTTTGGCGCGGTGAAGCTGATGATGGTCTTTTTGACGCCCCGGATCGTTTCGGTCTTCGCGGTGGCGTTGTTCGCGATCGCCGCCTTGATGAACCCCTGCGGCGTCGCCCAGATTTGCGTCAGCCGGCCATCGACGGCGGATCGGAAGTCGCGCTCGGGCGCCGACGGCGTCGCGGTCGTCCCCGTCACGTCCCACGCGTAGCTGCCGCTCAACACCCAGGTCTGCCGCATCTCGCCCGCAATCGGCTGGAACCCGCCGCCAAGCGGTGGGTTCTCCCACTGCTGGCGCCGTCGATCGTCGCGCATCGCCGGCGTCGCGTAATCGATCGTCACGGTCATGGCCGGGACGGCGAAGCGCGGCCAGGGCGAATTCGCGTCGTACGGCTGGCCGAAGGTGCCGTCGAAGCCACGGCCGGAGAACTCGATCGTCCGCAGGTTGGCGGCGCCGAGCGCGGCGCTGACCGCCTCGAGCGATGCCTTGGCGTCCTGGGCATGGAGCTGGAGCGAACCGGCGGCAAGGGTCAGGCAGAGCAGCAGCGATTTCTTCATGGCGGGGGGAACTCTGCCGTGTCGCAGCGGTCGTGTCAACCCGGGGCACGACCGCCGCGCCTTAGATCAGAACGACTTGACCGGACCCTGCTTCTTCTTGCCGCCCTTCTTCTTGGCGCCTTTCTTCTTCGCGCCACCTTTCTTGGCTGCGCCCTTCTTGGCCATCACACCCTCCTCTCGGTGTACGAACGGGATCTGCGGGACACCGAAACCAGCAGCTCCTGCACGGCCCGCGCGTCGAAGTGCGCGCGCTCGATCGTCTTCCGGAGCGCGCGCCTGGCCGTGCGTGTTGGTGTGTACGCGCCGAGCTTGACGGCGAGCGCGAGATAGCGGCGCCCGTCCCGCAGCATCAGCCCGCTGGCGCAGATCGGCGCGAGGCGTTCGGCGATCGACTCCTCGGTCGCCTCGTAGCCCTCGCTCCGCGCGATCTCGACCAGCCCGCGGACGTCGGCAATCGCGTCGCAGTGCAGGTACATCAGTCGGTCGAGATCCGAGAACACGGTGACGGCGGCGCGGGCCGCCGGACGCGTGTCGCAAATCACGAGCATCGCGCCGGCCTCCGCGTGAAACAGCGAGCTCTGATCGCCGAGCGACTTCCAGGCGCGCAGTTCCTTCAACAGCGGCCCGATGTACTCCTCCACGTGCTGTTCGTTGAGGTAATCGAACGCGAAGTGGTAGGCGAGGTTCGCGACCGCCGGCGGCGGCACCGGATAGACGTACTGGTAGGCGGGCAGCGGACGGACGTTCGCGAACCCGAGCTTGCCGGCGTCGAAGAAGTTCGGGCTGAACCGGTCGAGCCGAAGGCCGCCAAAGCCGATCGGCGGAACCAGATGCGTGAGCAGCGGCACGATGTCGGCCATGCGCCCGTAGTCGTCCGGCGGCTCGCCGGGGAAGCCCCACAACACGTTCCAGTAGGGACGCACGCCGAGCTCGGTGCACCACTTCAGGAGCTGGATGTTCTGCAGTGCCGTCACGCCCTTGCGCATCAGCGTGAGCACGTTGTCGCTGAAGCTCTCGATGCCCGGCTGGATCTGCGTGACGCCGGCGTCGCGCAGCGCCCGCACCTGCTCCTTCTTCAGGTTGGCCTTGGTCTCGTAAAAGAGCTCGACCTCGAGGTCGCTGGCCGCGAGCGCCGGCAGGAAGTCGTTGAAGTACCGCATGTCGAGGATGTTGTCGACGACCTGGATCTCGCACCCTGGATGCCGCCGGACGATGAAGGTGAGCTCCTCGAGCGCGCGCGCCCCGCTCTTGCTCCGGAACTCCATCGTCTGGCCGTTGAGCCCGCAGAAGGTGCAGTGCTTCTTCTCGCCCCACCAGCAGCCGCGCGAGGTTTCGAAGAAGAGGCGCGGCTGCCACGTGCCCTTGTATCCGGTCGCGTTGAATTCGGCGAAGAAGTCGTCGAAGTCCGGGTAGGGCAGGGCGTTCATGTCGCGCACCGGCGGCGCGTTGTCGAACGACCCGAAGAGGAACTCCCGCCTCACCGTCTCGCGCGTCTTCACGCCGTCGAGCCCGGCGAGCGAGGTGCCCTTGAAGACGCGCTGCACGATCTCCGGGAAGATCAGGTCGCCCTCGCCCGACACGGCCGCGTCGACGAACGGAAACTGGCGCACCGTTTCCGCGCCCATGACGCCCTCGCAATTCGAGCCGCCGAAGACGATCGTGATGCCCGGAGCGCGCGCCTTCAGCCGGCGCGCCAGCGCCAGCGAGGCGACGTGCTGCTGGAAGACGGTGGTGAAGCCAACCAGGCGCGGGTGCAGCGCGAGGATGTCGTCGGCGCATTCGTCGAGAAACGGCTCGACGTGCCGCCGTTTGTCCGCTAGCCGCCGGATCGTCGCCGGGTGGAGCGGCGCGACGTCGTCGATGACCCAGCCCGAACGGCAGCGCAGGATGTCGTCGACGTAGCGCTGGTCGTCTTCGGACGTGCGGTCGAACAGCGCGCCCGCAAACAGCCACTCGCCCGCGAGCTGGCGCGCCGACACACGGTCGTCGCTCGACAAGTCGAAGTACAGCGAGCGGCCGATGCGCCTGGCGAAGGGGATGCCGAAGTAGCGGACCACGCTGGCAATGCCGTCGCGGTTGAGGGCGCCCTTGAGGAGGCTGAGGCCCATCGAGGGGGAGAACAGCTCGCCAAACGGCATGCTGACGAGGACGACGTCAGCCTGCCCGCCGATGCGCTTCGCGCTCCGGTGGGGCGGTTCGGCCACACGGCTCATATCGCGAAGCTCTCCCACTGGCGCTTCACGCCGGCAATCAATTCCTGGAAGGCTGGCTCGCCGCGAAGCGGCTCGAGAAACGGATCGCGTTCGGCCAGCAGCGGGTAGTTGATGAACCCGCGCGAGGCGGCGCGATCGAGCCACTCGAGGGCGCAGCGCCGATCGTCGATGAGCGCGTAACACTCGGCGAGAAACCACGAGTACTGCGGATCGCTGCCGAGCACGGACTGCACCTCCGGCGTGATGCTGGCCCTGGCGGCGGCGCGATCGCCGCGAAACGCCGACGCGTAGAACCGCGCCAGCTGCGCGAACGGGCTGTCGGGCAGGTCGCGCACGAGCGCGTCGAGGATGGGCAGCGCCTCGTCGACGCGGCCGCCGAGCGCGAGCGTCTGGCCGTACGCGAGCCTGACGCCCGGGTTGTCGAGATTGCCGGCGTACTGCGGCGCGAACGCCTCGATCGCCTCCTTGAACCGCCCGTCCATCGCCGCCAGCACGGCGGGAATCACCTGGAAGAGCGGGGTCAGCGGGTCGATCAGCTTCAGCCGCTCCGCCCACGGCCGCGCGGCGGCCGACTTGCCCGCGTTGCCGCAGAAGACGCACAGCCAGACGAGCGTGTCGGGGTCGTTTGGATCGATTTCGAGCGCCCGCTTGAGGCTGCGGATCCCCTCCCGCACGTTGCCCTCGTGGACCTGCACGAGGCCGAGCAGCCGATGTCCGTGCTCGGACTCGGGCGACAGCGCGAGGATCCGCTCCGCCGCGGCGCGGGCCTTCTCCAGGTAGACGGGGTCGTTGTCGATCCCGGCGTTCACGTATTGCCAGTAGACCTGCCCGGTCGCCGACAGCAGCAGGATGTTTTCGCCGACGAGCTGTTCGCTGTTCTCGAGGAACGCCAGCGCGCGGTCGAGGCCTTCCTTCGTGAAGGTCAGCATCTCGCGCTTCGCCTTGAGGTACGACTCGTACGCGCGGATGTCGTCCAGCGGCCGCGCCACGAGTCGCTCGCTTTCACGCGGGCTCAGCACGAGGTGGAGCGCGTCCACGATGCCGCGTGAGATCGATTCCTGGATCGTGAAGACGTCCTCGCTGGTCCCCGAGTACTTGTGCGCCCAGACCGCCGAATCGCTGGCAATGTCGATCAGCTTGGTCGCCACGCGCAGCGACGCGCCGCTGCGCCGCACCGACCCTTCGAGCACGTACTGCACGCCGAGGCTGGAGGCGATGTCGCTCAGCTGATCCCCGCTTCCCTTGAGGCGCATGCTCGACGTCCGCGAGATCACGCGCAGCGCGCGGACGTTCGAGAGGTCCGTGATGATTTCGTCCGTCAGGCCGTCGGCGAAGTAGTCGTCCCCCTCGGTCAGGTTGACGAACGGCAGGACGACGATCGAGCGCCGGGAGATGGGAATGACCTGCGTCTGCAGGTCCTGCGGGACCGTCATCCCCTGCAGCTGCCGCAGGCCGCGCGCCATCTCGCGAGCCGTCTGGATGCGATCCTTCGGGTTCTTCTTCAGCGCGCGCAGCACGAAGGTGTCGACGTCGATCGAGACGTCCGCGTTCTTCGAACGGAGCGGCGCCGGCTCGTCGGTCCGGATCGCGTGCGACACGGCCTCGGGGTACCCGCCCTTGAACGGCAGCTCGCCCGTCAGCATCTGATAGAGGACGACGCCGAGCGACCAGATGTCGCTGCGCGCGTCGGCTTCCTCGCCGCGCGCCTGCTCGGGCGACATGTAGGCGACCGTGCCGATCATCGAGCCGGCGAGCGTCAGCTGCAGCGAATCGGCGAACTTGGCCAGGCCGAAATCGAGGATGCGGACGCCATCCTCGGTCAGCATCAGGTTGCCGGGCTTGATGTCGCGGTGGACGACGCCTTGCGCATGCGCCTTCGCCAGGCCGTCAGCCACCTGTGTCGCCACCCAGAGCGAGTCCTCGATCCCGAACGGCCCCTTCTCGAGCCGTTGCTTCAGCGTCTGCCCGTCGCAGTACGCCATGACGATGAAGAGCTGATCGTCGGGGGTCGCTTCGATGCTGTGAACGGGGCAGATGTTCGGATGGTCGGTGGCGGAGGCGGCCTGCGCCTCGCGGATGAAGCGCTGTTTGGCCTGCTCGTCGTGGCTCCACTCGGGCGGGAGGAACTTCAGCGCGACCTGGCGGCCGAGCTTGCTGTCCCTGGCTTTGTAAACGACACCCATCCCGCCGCCTCCGAGCTTGGCGGCGATCTGGTAGTGAGCTATGGTTCTCCCGACAAGCGGGTCTGCTGACGGCTCGTAGGACACACCTAACGGCGGTCCCCGTTATAGCACGCCTAGCTACAGGAATCTGCGACGCGGCGCAGCGATCGCACGGTCAGCTCACGGTCGTCGAGCGTCCCGATGACGCGGACGCGTTCGCCTACATGTTTGAAGGGCGCCGTCTGGCCGCCGTCGACGAGGTCGAGCGCAACAGTTCCCTTGCGGAAGAAGCCGGACTTCCAGTTGCGCGCGCGCGGCGCGTCGTCGCCTTCCGTGTCGGTCAGCCTGTAGCCGTCGCCGCGCTTCTCGACGCACCCGGTCATCGTGACGATCGGTCCGCCGCTCGAGGTGGCGATTTTCGGGTCGGCCCAGATCGCGCGCTCTTCAGCGGCATTGATCTGCGCGCGCGACAGGCCGGGGCGGCCGCGGCCGGCAACCGGCGTCTGCCGCGCCGCGAGGACGACCAGCGCGAACGCGCACACGACCGCGACCGCAGTGGCGATGATCAACTCGTCCTTCGAGCGCGTCTTCTTCGGCTGCTCCGGGGTCATGGCGAACGAAAAGGCAAAGCGGGTGCCGCAGCAACTCCGTGCGGAATGAGCCTGTTCACGGCGCTGTGACGCCGTGTGAAGGGCGAAATTCGTCATCGGGCGGTCGATCGCGTCAGAAAACTCCGGCGGGTCCGCGTCGCATGGATCTCGATTGCTCCGCGGGACCCGCCCCACGTACGTAGGCGTACGTAGGCCGGGTTCCGCGACGCAACTGATGCCGGGCGTCGCGGACCCGGTTAGAGTTGGCGGTCGCGCGTCTCGCGGATGGCGAGCAGGCCGATGAGCGTGAGCACCGCGGCGCCGGTGAGGTAGTAGCCGACGTACTGCAGCCCGTACTTCGTGGCGAGGTACGTGGCGATGTACGGCGCGAGCGAGGCGCCGAAGATCCCCGCGAGGTTGAACGTCAGCGAGCTGCCGGTGTAGCGCACCGCCGTCGGAAACAATTCCGAGAGCGTGGTGCCGAGCGGGCCGTAGGTCAGCCCCATCAGCGAGAGGCCGACGATCATCGCCAGCGTGGCGCCGCCGATGCCCGCCGACAGCATCGGCGCCACCACGAGCCCGAAGGCGGCAATCGCGACGGTCACCCAGATCAGCGTCGCCCGTCTCCCGCGTTCGGCCAGCACCGCGCTCAACGGAATCGTCAACGCGAAGAACACGATGCCCACGAGCTGAATCAGCAGGAACGTCGAGCGCGCGTAGTGAAGCGCGGTCGTGCCCCATGACAGCGCGAAGACGGTCATCAGGTAGAAGAGGACGAAGGTCGCCAGCGACGCGAGGATGCCTTTGACAAGCGTGCCGGCGTAATCGCGCAGCACGACCAACATCGGCAGCCTGACGCGCTGCTCCCGCGCGACCGCCGCGCGGAACACAGGCGTCTCGGAGATCGTCAGCCGGACGTACAGGCCGATGAGCACGAGCGCCGAGCTGGCGAGGAACGGGATGCGCCAGCCGAAGGCGAAGAACTGATCGTTGGTCAGGTACTCCGACAACAGCAGGAACACGCCGCCGGAGAAGAAGAAGCCGATGGGCGCGCCAAGCTGCGGGAACATCCCGTACCACGCTCGCCGGCCCGGCGGCGCGTTCTCGACGGCCAGCAGCACGGCGCCGCCCCACTCGCCGCCAAGGCCGAGTCCCTGGCCGAAGCGGCAGAGCGACAGCAGCGCGGGCGCCGCCACGCCAATCGATGCGTAGGTCGGCAGCAGGCCGATCGCCACGGTCGAGACGCCCATCGTCAGCAGCGCCGCGACCAGCGTCGCCTTGCGTCCGATCCGGTCGCCGAAATGGCCGAAGAGCGCCGACCCGATGGGCCTGGCGACGAAGGCAATCGCGAACGTGGCCAGCGAGGCGAGGACGGCGGACGCCGGGTCGGTCGCCGGGAAGAAAAGGCGCGGGAACACCAGCACGGCCGCGGTTGCATAGATATAGAAGTCGAAGAACTCGATGGTGGTGCCGACGAGGCTGGCAAACAGCACCTGGCCGGCCGTGTTGACGGGGCGCTCGACGACGGCCGCGTGCCTCTGATGCATGGCCCGTATTTAACCAGAAACGCGGTAATATTCGGCCGCTATGCGCATCAAAGTCGTTTTTGCCGCAGCCCTTCTGCTCGTCGCTGCATCCGCAGCCGACGCGCGCATCACCAAGATCAGAATCGTCACGAAGGAGTCGCCGACCTTCGGCGGCTATGCCTTCAAAGGCGTCGGCCAGTACGAGAAGCTGGTCGGCAAGGCGTACGGCGAGCTCGACCCGAACGATCCGAAGAACTCGGTCATCGTCGACATCAAGCTCGCGCCGCGCAACGCGCGCGGCAAGGTCGAATACGCGGTGGACTTCTACATCCTGAAGCCGGTTGACCTGTCGAAGGGCAACCACAAGGTGATGTACGAGCCACCCAACCGCGGCGGCAAGACGCACGACGCCTTGAACCGCGGTGGCGGAGGAGACGATCCCGGCGCGCTGACGGACCCGGCGAAGCTGGCGAACACGTTCCTCGCGCCGCGCGGCTACACGATGGTCTGGAGCGGCTGGGACTTCAGCGCGGGCACGAGCA
>Ga0070699_100004351_pt1 | contig 12519 bp, 11 predicted proteins | sample KBSK1503metaG_FD_65473 | JGI IMG/M metagenome (GOLD analysis project Ga0070699, IMG submission 65473) | Corn, switchgrass and miscanthus rhizosphere microbial communities from Kellogg Biological Station, Michigan, USA - KBS K1-50-3 metaG | ecosystem: Host-associated > Plants > Roots >...
CGACCTCGATCCCGCCGAGGCCCAGGCCGGTCGTCAGCACCGGCAGGTGCCCAGGCCCCCCCGGCCCGGTCATGGCTTCGCGACCTCACCGCCGAAGCCCCACCGCTTGGGCGAGACGCCTTCGACCACGACCCAGGTCTGCTCGCGTGCCGCCTCGCCGATCACCGAGCACAGCCCGTCGGTGACCGCACGCACGATCCGCGCCGCCACCTCGTCGTCTTCGACCCTGCTCTCGAACAGCTTGATCTCTATGAAGGGCATGTCCGTCTCCTGCCAGGTCAGGGGTAAACGGTAGGTTACGAGGTCACACATCCCACCCCGCGTCGACCGGGACGTCGTGGCCGGTGATGTTCCTGGCCGCGGGCGAGACCAGGAAGCTGATGGCGTCCGCCACGTCGGCCTCCTCGACGAAGCGGCCCAGGGCGGTGCTGGCCGTGTACTCGGAGTAGACCTCGGTCTCGGTCTTCCCGAGCCGGCGCGCCTTCTCGGCCACGATCCGGTCCATGCGGCCGCCCTTGGTGACGTTGGGGCAGACGTCGTTGACGGTGATGTCGTGCGGGCCGAGCTCGAGAGCGAGAGTTCGGGTCAGGCCGCGCACGGCCCACTTGGAAGACGAGTATCCGACCCGATTTGGGTACCCGCGCAGGCCAGATGTGCCGGCGACATTCACGATTCGGCCGCCGCCGCGGGCGATCAGGTGCGGGATCGCGTACTTGCACGGCAGGAACGTGCCGACCACGTTGACGTCGAGCACGTCACGGAACGCGGCGACGCCGTAGTCCTGGGCAGCCGTCTCGATCGGTCCGGTGACGCCCGCGGTGTTGACCAGGATGTCCAGGCCGCCCAAGCGGGCTACCGCCTGCTGTGTCATCGCGCGCACCCCGGCCTCGTCGGTCACGTCACAGGCCACGGCCACGCTCTCACGTTCCGGGTATGTCTCATCGAGATGGCGCGCGTGCGCGGTCAGCGCGCGCTCGTCCCGCCCGACGAGCACGACGTGGGCGCCGTCGCGGGCCAGGTTCTCGGCGACCACCGCGCCGATTCCCTTGGCCGCGCCGGTCACGATCGCCACCTTGCCGGCAAGCACGTTCATGTATCTGGCTCCTCATGTGGGATGGCCCGGCCGCTGGGCAGCGTGACCGGAGGGACGGCGAGGCCGAGCGAGCGCGCGACGGCCAGGGCGGCGCGCTGGACCGAGGGCACGTCGCGGCGGAACCCCTCGTCGCCGAGGCGGGCGCTCGGGCCGGCGATGCCCACCGCGCAGACCACGTCGTCCTCGGAGATCACCGGCACGGCGATGCCCCACACCCCGAGGTTGGTCTCCTCGTAGCTGCTGGCCCAGCCGCGCTCGCGGATCACCTCCAGGTCGCGCCGCAGCTGCCGCGGCTCAGTGATCGTCGCAGTGCACAGCCGCTCCAGGGGCTGGTCGAGCAGCCGGTCGACCTCGCGCTCGGGCATGAACGCCAGCAGGGCCTTCTGGGACGCGCCCGCGTGCAGCGGCAGCTGGCTTCCCGGCTGCACGGACAGGCGCAGCGGCTGGCTGGTCTCGACGCGTTCCAGGCACACGCTGCGGTCGCGCTCCGGGCTGAGCACCGTGAGCACCGCGGTCTCGTCGGCCGCCTCGGACAGCCGCCGCAGCGGCAGCAGGGCGACGGCCCGCAGGTCGCTGACCGCGCGGGCGCGCTCGCCGAGCTGCATCGCGGCCCCGCCCAGGCGGAACCGGCGGGTCTGCGCGTCCCGGGTGACATAGCCCAGCCGGGCGAGCGCGCCGAGCAGCCGGTGCACGGTCGGGATCGGCAGCTCGAGGAACCGGGCGAGGTCGCTCGTGGACCACTCAGGGCGGAACTCGGTGAACGCCTCCAGGATCGCGAACGCCCGCTCGAGCACCTGCAGCGAGGGCCGGGCCGCACCTGCCTCCTGGTGGACTGGCTCCTCACCTGGCCTGACGGCTCGCCCAGCCGCGTCAGGCGCGGTCGGTGTAGGCACGCTGTCGACCTCCGCTCAGCCGTCTCGCCCTTCCCAGCCCGCCCGCCCTTGACGCCCCACTGCAGCAGACGTTACCATCGTTTTTCGTGACGTGAAAGAGTGTTTTACACGACGATAAGCCTGCCGAAGGGCGCGCCGGTGGACCGTCCAGATCTTGCTCTGCTCCGCGGCGCGATCGACATGCACGCGCACACGGCTCCCGCGCTGTTCAAGCGGCACATCGACGACGCCGCGCTGGCCGAGCACGCGATCGCGGCGGGCATGCGCGGGTTCGTGCTCAAGGACCACGACGCCTCGACCACCGGCCGCGCGTACTACGTGAACCGCATGTACCCGCAGGTCGAGTCCTTCGGCGCGGTGGTACTCAACCGCTCGGTCGGCGGCCTGAACCCCTACGTGGCCCAGGCGGCCATCCACTACGGCGCCCGGGTCGTCTGGATGCCGTCGAACCACTCCAAGCACCACGCGGACTTCTTCGGCATCGCCGACTACCCGCAGTTCGGCCGACCGAAGAAGCAGCTGCCCGGCGAGGGCGTGACCGTGTTCGAGGAGGACGGCGCGACGCTCACCCCGGCGGCCCGCACGATCTGCGAGATCGTGGCGGAGAACGACGTCGCGCTGGCCACCGGGCACCTGTCCCTGGCCGAGATCCGGGCCCTGCAGGACGCCGCGATCGCGGCCGGGGTCGGCCGGTTCATCGTCACCCACGCCAACTGGTCGCTGTGCAGGCTCGACCTCGACGTGCAGCGCGAGCTGATCGCGAAGGGAGCGACGCTGGAGTACGTCGCCTCGTCCTGCGTCTCCCCCATCTTCTGGGAGCAGAACCCGGCCGAGCTCGCGGAGTGGATCACCGAGCTGCGCGGAGAGCACCTCGTCTTCGGGTCCGATCTCGGGCAGTATGCCGGGCCGCCGCACCCGGAGGGCCTGCGGATGCTGTTCGCCGCCCTGCTCGACTTCGGGGTCCCCTACGCCTACCTGGAGAAGATGGCGAGCCAGACCCCGGCCGAGGTGCTCGGCCTGGAGCCGAACTGGGCGCCGGCTGTTCATCCGCCCGCCCCCCCGCCCCCGCCCGCCCCCCCGCCCCCGGGAACCAACCCACCTCCCTAGGAGGCGAGCCGACGCTTGTACACCCGCGCCTTCCGCTACGAGCGCGCCGATGACCTGCCGGCTGCCTGCGCGGCGCTGCGCCGGCACGGCGAGGGCGCCCGGGTGCTCGCCGGCGGCCAGAGCCTGCTCCCGATGATCAACGTCGGCCTCGCCGCGCCCGAGGTGCTGGTCGACATCTCGCGGGTCGCCGAGGCCCGCGAGATCACCGCGAGCGACGGCTACCTCAGCATCGGGGCGCTGGTCACTCACCGGGAGCTGATCGCCAGCGAGGTGGCGCGCGCCGCGCAGCCGCTGCTCGGCGCGGCCGCGGCGCATATCGGCAGCGCCCGGATCCGCAACCGCGGCACGCTCGGCGGCTCGCTGGCGCACAGCGATCCCGCGGCGGAGCTGCCGGTGGTCATGACGGCCCTCGGCGCCAGCTACGAGCTCACCGACGGCCGGGCGGAACGCGAGGTCCGAGCCGAGGAATTCGCCATAACGGTCTTCACCACCGAGCTGCAGCCCGACGAGCTCCTGGTGGCCGCCCGCGTACCGGTCCTCGGCCCCGGGTGGGGCTGGAGCTTCCGCGAGGTGTCCCGCCGCCGCGGCGACTTCGCGCTGGCGTCGGCCGCGGCGCTGGTTCGGACGGCCGGCGGCATCCTCGTGGAGGCGCGGCTGGCCCTGGGCGGCGTGGCTGACCGCGCGGTCCGGCTCGCGGCGGTGGAGGCCGCGCTGACCGGCGCGACCCGCGATGAGATCGCCGCGCGGGTCGGGCCGATCGAGGGCATCAGCCCGGTCACCGATACCGGCGCGAGCGCCGAGTACCGCAGGCACCTGGCCCGGGTGCTGGCCGTCCAGGCTCTGGAGGAGGCCTGCGCTCGCAGCGAGGGGACCGTCAGCGGGGAGCGGGGACCGTGAGCGGGAGAGAACAGTGAGCCCCGAGACGGTCACGATCACCGTGAACGGCAGCCGCCGCACCGCGACCGCCGGGGGGCATCTCAGTCTGCTGCGCTGGCTGCGCGAGCAGGCCGGCGTCACCGACCCCAAGTACGGCTGCGGAGAGGGCGTGTGCGGCGCCTGCGCGGTGCTGGTCGACGGGCTCCCGGTGGCCAGCTGCATCGTGCTCGCCGCCCAGGTCGACGGATGCGAGGTCACCACCGCCGCGGGGCTGCGCCGCCCGGACGGCTCGCCCGGACCGCTGCAGCGGGCGTTCCACCGCAGCCACGCCGTGCAGTGCGGCTTCTGCACCCCGGGCATGCTGGTCTGCGCCACGGCCCTGCTGGCCGAGGGCAGGCCGCTGGACCGGCAGGAGATCCGCGAGGCCCTGCACGGCAACATCTGCCGCTGCACCGGCTACGGCCCGATCGTCACCGCGATCGAGGCGGCCCAGCACGAGCTGGCCGCGGGTGCGGAGGGCGGGGCGGAACCCTCATGACCAGCCAGGAGGTCCGGCGGTCCAAGGCAGACGAGCTGAGCGTGGTGCGCCAGCCGCTGCCTCGCCGCGACCAGGCCGCGAAGATCGCCGGGACGACCCGCTACGCCGGCGACGTCGTGCATCCGGGCATGCTGAGGGCCGGTCTGGTCCGCTCGCCGGTGCCGTCGGCCCGGATCGTCCGGCGCGACGCGGGCGAGGCGGTCAAGGTTCCGGGGGTCGTCGCCGTGCTGTTCGGCGAGGACGTCCCGCACAACGAGGTGTGGGTCGACGTGCCCGGGCAGACGATCGAGGTCGCGCCGCTCAAGGCCAACATGGAGATCCTCGCGACCGACCGGGTGCGGTTTCAGGGCGAGCCGGTGGCCCTGGTCATCGCCGAGACCGAGGAGGCGCTGACCGAGGCGTCCGAGCGGGTCGAGGTCGACTACGCGGAGGAGCCCGGGGTGTTCGACCCCGAGCTGGCCCTGGCCGACGGCGCGCCGCCGGTGCACCCGCAGGGCAACCTCCTGGCCCGCTGGGACATCGATGCCGGCGACGTCGGGGCGGCGTTCGAATCCGCCGACCTCGTGGTCGAGGGGACGTACGCGACGCAGCCGGTGGATCACGCCTACCTGGAGCCCGAGGCCGGGGTGGGCTGGCTCGACGACGAGGGGGTGCTCAACCTCCGCGTCAGTACGCAGGTCGTGCAGCACTACCGGGACGTGGCCAGGATCCTCGGGATCCCCGAGGCGCGGGTGCGGGTGATCGCCCCCTACGTGGGCGGCGGCTTCGGCGGCAAGGAGGACATGACCGTCGAGCCGTATCTCGCGCTGGCGGTCTGGCGCACCGGCCGCGAGGTGCGCATGGAGTGGAGCCGGCCGGAGTCGCTGCAGGCGCGCGCCAAGCGCCACCCGATGCGGATGAGGTACCGGACCGCCGCCCGCAGCGACGGGACGATCATCGGCCAGGACATCGAGATCACGGCCGACTCGGGCGCGTACGCCTACCTGTCGGCCCTGGTGCTGCTCTATGCGGCGGTGCACGCCTGCGGGCCGTACCGGACCCCGAACGTGCGGCTGCGGGCGCGCTGCGCCTACACCAACAACCCGCCGACCTCGGCCTTCCGCGGCTTCGGCGGCATGCAGGTCGTGCTCGGGTACGAGTCCCAGATCGACGAGGTGGCCCGCAGGCTCGGGCTGCCGCCCGGGGAGGTCCGCAAGCGCAACTCGCTGGTCAAGGGCGACGTGCTGCCGGTGGGCCAGGTGATCGAGACCGAGGTGCTGCTGCCGCAGACCATCGACGCGGTGCTCGAGCGGGCCGGCCCGCCGCCCTCGGGATCCGGCCCCCGCCGGGCGGCTGGCCGTGCCATCGCCAGCAACCTGCAGTCCTACGGCCGGCTGGTATGGCTGAACGACGCCGCGGCCGCGTGGGTGGGCTTCGAGCCGGACGGCAGCGTCCGGGTCCGGTGCGGGGTCCAGGACCTCGGCGGCGGCCAGGCGTCGTCGCTGGCCCAGATCGCCGGCGAGCTGCTGGCCGTGCCAGCGGACCAGATCGTCGTGCACTTCGGCGACTCGGCGCTCAACCCGGTGGCCGGGACCACCACGGCCACCCGGCAGCTGCTGATGTCGGGCAATGCCGTGCACGACGCGACCGCCGCGCTGCGCGACCAGGTGCTCGGCGCGGTGGCCGCCGACCGCGGCGAGCCGGTGGAGTCGCTGCGCTTCTCCCCGGGCGCGGTCACCGGGCCCGGCCTGCGGCTGCCGGTCCCCGAGGCGCTGGCCCTGTGCCGCAGGCGCAACGTCCCCACCGAGGCGCTCGGCACGTTCTTCGGGCCGAAGGGCGTGCCGGTGACCAGGAACCTGCGGTCCGGCCGGGTGTTCCCGGACTTCACGTTCGGGACCCACCTCTGCGACGTGGAGGTCGACCTCGACACCGGGCAGGTCAGGGTCCTGCGCTACATCGCAGCGCACGACGTCGGGCGCGCCATCAACCCGCTCTCGGTCGAGGGGCAGATCAGCGGGGCCGTGGTCCAGGGGCTGGGAATGGCGCTGCTGGAGGAGGTCGTGCTCGACGAGGGCATCAACCTGACCGCGGGCTTCTTCCAGTACCTCGTGCCGACCGCCAGCGACGTCCCGGACATCGAGGTCATCGTCCTCGAGTCGGGCGAGGGCATGGGGCCGTTCGGCGCGCGCGGCATCGGCGAGCCGCCCATCGGCCCGCCCCTGGCCGCGGTCGCGAACGCGATCCGCGACGCGGTCGGCACGCGGCCGACCATCCTCCCGATCACGCCGGAACGGGTGCTGGCGTGCCTGCCCTCGACGCGGTCGTGAGCTGACCGGATGCGGTGGTTTTCCAGCCCGAAGCACCTGGGGCACGACCCCGCGGTGGAGGTCTGGGCCGGCGCGCCGGGCCCGGCCACCGAGGTGCCGGCCCGCGCTGAGGCGATCGCGGCCGCCCTGGCGGCGGACCCGGCGTTCGCCGCCGGGCAGGTGCGCGAGCACGGGCGCGGCCCGGTGGAGCAGGTTCACGAGCCCGCGCTCGTCCGCTGGCTGGAAGGCGCGTGGGCGGAGTGCCGCGAGCAGTCCCCCACCCGCGAGGTGCTTCCCGACACGGTGGCCCACCCGGGGCTGGGCGCCGGGCTCGGCGAGCCCGTCTCGTCGCCGCTCGCCCGGGTCGGGTACTGGTGCTTCGACACGATGACGCCGGTCGTGCAGGGCACCTACGCGGCCGCCCGTGCCGCCGTCGACGTCGCCCTGTCCGCGCTCGACGCGGTGCTGGGCGGCGAGCGCGCCGCCTACGCGCTGTGCCGGCCACCCGGGCACCACGCGGGCCGCTCGGTGATCGGCGGGTTCTGCTACTTCAACAACGCCGCGGCCGCCGCGGCCGGGATGCGGGAGGCGGCGCGGGCGCGGGTGGCCATCCTCGACGTCGATTACCATCACGGCAACGGAACGCAGCAGATTTTCTATAACGCTCCCGACGTCTGCTATGTATCGCTGCACGCGGACCCGGACCGCGCGTTTCCCTACTTCACCGGGCGGGCCGCCGAGTCCGGGCACGGCCAGGGTCTCGGCGCCAACCGCAACTTCGTGCTGGCCGAGGGCTGCGGGGACGAGGAGTACCTCGCGGTGCTCGACGCCGCGCTCGACGTGATCGGCTCGAGCCGGCCGGCCGGCCTGGTGGTCTCGCTGGGCCTGGACACCTACCGGCTCGACCCGATCTGCGACCTGGGACTGACCACCGAGGGCTTCCGGCGTGCCGGGCGGCAGGTCGAGCGCCTGGGCCTGCCGACCGTGGTGATCCAGGAGGGCGGGTACTACCTCCCGGACCTCGGGATCAACGCCAGGGCCTGGCTGCGCGGGTTCCTGGGCCTGGACGCGGGCGCGCCCGGCCCGGCTGACCCGACGGCGGCCCGGCCGGCCGACCCGCGGCGGCACGTGTAAGGAGGGAGTACCCCATGATCGGAACGCGGGCCACGGCCGACGGGCTGCTGGTCGCGGCCGCGCAGTGGCTGGCCACCCCGGGCGACCCGGCGGGCAACCTGGACGCGGCGCGGCACTGGATCGGCGCCGCGGCCGCGGCCGGGGCCGACCTGGTCGTGCTGCCGGAGCTCTGGCCCTGCGGCTACGACCTGGCCTCGCTGGCCAGCGACGCCGCGGCCGCGGCGGAACCACTGCCGGGGAGGCGCACCGAGGTGCTCGGCTCTCTGGCGCTACGTTACGGACTCTGGGTTTTCGCCGGCAGCGTACCGGAGCGCGACGGGAACCTGATCTACAACACCGCGGTGGTCTTCAACCGGGACGGCGCGCTCGTCGCGCGGCACCGCAAGGCCCACCTGTACCGCCCGACCGGCGAGGACGCGGTGTTCGCGCCCGGTAACCGGCTGACCTCGTTCAGCGATCCCGAGCTCGGGCACGTCGCGGTGATCGTGTGCTTCGACGGCGACTTCCCCGAGGTCGGGCAGGCGCTCGCGGCGCGCGGGGCCGAGCTGGTCATCCTGCCGTCCGCCTACGAGTGGGAGACCCGGGCCTACTGGGACCGGTACTACCCGGGCGCCGCGCTGGCCAACGGGCAGTGGTGGGTGCTGGTCAACCAGTGCGGGACCACGGCCTCGGGGACGCTGCTCGGCGCCAGCAAGGTCATCTCGCCGGCGGGCCAGGTGCTCGCGGAGGCCCGCCGGGCTGCACCTCCCGCCACGCCGGAGCCCGAGCTGCTGCTGTGCCGACTCACCGAGACCGACGAGACCATCCAGGCGCGCGCGTTCGCCCAGCTCATGCGCGGGCAGCGGCGCGCCGGCCTCTACGGCAGCGACGCGTGACCGCCGGTCACGCCTCCTTCCGCTCCGCGAACACTTCCATGATCATGGACTCGCCATGGCGGAACATCGGCGTCTGGCGGACCTGGCTTTCGATCGTCTCGGCCGACATCGTGTAGCCGAGGAACAGCAGCAGCGAGAAGGCCTGGATCAGGATCCACACCCAGTACGAGCTGAACGCGCCCGCGCTCCAGTCGTTGAGCGCGTGCAGGAGGGCCGGGATCGTCACGCCGAGGATGATGAGCGGTATCCGCCGCCGCCGGTAGTTCACGGCCATCCCGATGAAGAACCCCGCGATCCCGGCCCACACCGCGTGCTGGAAGCCGTCCACGAACACCCGCTCGGCAAAGCCGAGGATGGCCGCGACCGCCTCGCTGCGGACCTGCGCGAGGTGGATGAGCACGAGCTCGCGCGAGGTGTAGAGCGCCGCCTCGGCGACGCCGAACGTGAGCCCGGCGATGGTGCCGAGCCACATCCACATCCGCGCGTCGAGCTTGGTCGAGCGGAACCTCAGCAGGATGAGCCCGGCCAGCAGGACCGGCAGCGCCTTCGTTATCTCCTCGTTGAACCCGACGCCGAGCGCGGCGGAGAAGCTCAGCGGCCGGCCGGCCGTGCCCAGGTGGTCGTTGATGTTGATCGTCACGACGTTCAGCCACACCAGGGTCCAGACGATGATCCCCACGGCGATCTGGATCTCCAGCCGCCGGATCGGCCCGGGGCGGATCAGCAGGTAGAAGCCGATCGCCCAGATCGGGGCGATGTACAGGCCGTAGGCCCAGCCGGGGGCTTGCAGGTTGTTCGACGTGGACAGCACCGCGATGAATATCAGCGGGAGCAGCGCGTACGCGATCACCAGCAGCCGCAGGCCCTGGCGCCAGCCGGGGTTCTTGAGCCAGCTCCCGACCGGGATCAGGATGCGGAACGCCTCGACAAGCTCGTCGCCCTGCGAGGCCGGCGGGACGGCCGGGACCGGCGGGCCGCCAAGGCCGGGCAGGAAGCCGGCGCCGGGCTGGCCGGGCGGGAAGGCCGGGCCGGGCTGGCCGGCCGGGCCGCGCTGGCCGGCCGGGAAGGCGGGGCCGGGCGGGCCGGGCGGGAAGCCGGCGCCGGGCTGGCCGGGTGCGAAGGCCGGGCCGGGCGCCGGATCGGGCGGGGCGCTGGGCTGCTGCGGGGCCGGCGCCGGGGCGGGCTCGAGGCGCAGGACGGGTCCGTGCGCGGATCCGAGCGTCAGCTCCACCGGCTGGGTCACGGCGACCCGGGTGACCGACTGCCCGCCCTGGAAGGTGGGCGCCTGGCCGACGTTCTCGAAGACCCACCCCTCGCTGGCCCAGGTGAGCTGGGCGTGCTTGCGGGAGACGGACGGGTCGCCGACCACCACGTCGTTGTCGGTCGCGCGCCCGATCCGGACCGGCGTCCCGGGCGGGAACGCGTAGGGCTGGCCGTCACAGCTGAGATGAATCTCCCCGGCTGGGACGGGGAAGCTGTCCTGCGGCGGTGGCGGCGGCGGCGCGGGCGGGGTCTCCGGCCTCCAGAACTGCCAGCCCGCCGGCGGGGGCGGCCATGACGGGTCGGGCTGCCAGCCGTCGGGCGGCTGCCAGCCGTCCGGCGGCGCCGGCCAGCCGGGCGGCGGGTTGAAGACCCATCCCGCGCCCGGCGGCACTAGCTGCCGCTGGCGTAGCTTGAATGCCATCCCCCCGCCTCCTGCCTGCCTGATAGCTCCCGCGAGCGCGTCGCCAGGCCGCATTTTTTTCATGGCAATCATCACCCATTCAGGCTCGCGGCACTACCGAGCGGGCTGAGTCAGGTGGAGATACTCGCGCGGCCGGGCCGCCCACTCGTGGATGGTGTCGCTGGGCACGCCGCTGCCCGCCGTGGATCGACTCGGCCATGTCGGCCATCCGCCGGTAGAGGTCGGCCCGCCGACCCGGCTCGGGATAGTGGATGGCCATGAACACGTACGTCACCGGATACCTCCTGCGGTCTGGGCGCGCAGCGCGTACACGCGGTGATCGTAGCTGCCGGCATACACCGGTTCGGCCGTCCACCGCGACTGCGGAGGACACCGGGCCGCGGCCGGGCCGGCCGGGGTGCGCCGGTAGGGTCAGGTGGCGATGACCGACCCCAGCGGCAGCCAGGAGCAATGGCGGCGCGTGCGCGGCTTCCTCAATGCCCGCCGGCACGGCCTGGCCAGGTCCGTGCAGCACCGGTACCCCCCGTCGTGGCGCGTGGCGGGCACGCCCATGCTCGCGCGCCCCGAATGGGTCCCGGCCGCCCCGGTCCCGCTCGACCAGGTCACGCTCTCGTGGCGGCCCGGCGGGGACGCCGCTGCGCAGTCCGACGGTCCCCTGCTCGACGGCACGGGGCCCGAGTCGGCGGCCGTGCGGCCGTGGCGTGACGACGGCCGCCGGTTCGGCAGCTACGCCGCCGCGCTGGGGACGCTGACCAGGCCGGCGCTGTTCGAGAACCGCGTCTGCTACCAGCTGCTCGGCGTGCGCGCCACGCAGGGCGCGACGAGCCTGGAGTTCGGCCCTGGCCGTTACTTCGAGATGATCAGCACCGGCGAGGCCGTGGCCCACGAGTACGCGGCGGCCGCGCTCGCCGCCGCCGGCCCGGCGGGCGACCCCGCAGCGGACGACACCCGCGCCAGCCCGGCCCTCCACCCGGCCCCGGGGGATCTGCCGCTGCGCTCCCTGATCGGTGATCCGACCGACCTGCGGCGGCGGCCCGTCATGGCGGCCGTCGCCACCCTGGTGCTGCGCGCCGACCGCGCCGGCGGCGACACGCAGATGATCTTGCACTGGCGGGACCCCGCGCGGGTCGCTACCGGCGGCGGCCTGTACCAGGTCGCCCCGGTCGGCATGTTCCAGCCCTCGCACGACGCCGCCTGGAACCTGACCAACGACTTCAGCCTGTGGCGCGCGATCGTCCGCGAACTGGCCGAGGAACTGCTCGGCGCCGGCGAGGACTACCACAGCGGCACCGCGCCCATCGACTACCAGCGCTGGCCGCTGTACGCCGCGCTGGCCGACGCCCGGCACGCCGGATCGCTGCGGGTGCACTGGCTCGGCCTGGGCCTGGACCCGCTGACCCTGGTCGTCGACATGCTGACGGTCGCCGTCTTCGACGCGCCCGTCTTCGACGCGGTGTTCGCGGGCCTGGTTTCGGACAACGCCGAGGGCCGCATCGTCACCGGGGAGGACGCGACGGGCACGACCATCGGCGTCCCGTTCCGCGCCGCGACCGTCGAGCGCTTCACGACCGCCGAGCCCATGCAGGCGGCGGGCGCCGCCCTCCTCCGCCTCGCCTGGCGCCACCAGGACGCGCTGCTTCGGCGCTGAGCGCAGCGATCTCCCCGGGGCCCCGGTGTCGATGGCCCCGGGGATCATAAACATGCCGGTTTGATCATGGAAGGCAAGCCCGATTCCGGCCAGCCGCGTCAGAGGGTGCCCTGCTCGGGGGTGCCGGCCGGGTGGGGCTGGACGACCTGGACGTCCGGCGCGCCCTCGACCAGCCCGTCCAGCCGCTTGCCGAGCTCGGCGATCGCTCCGCCGCCGCCATGGGCGGCGAGCGCCTCGCCGGTCGACCATTTCTCGACCATGATCAGGCGGTCCCGCCCCTCGTGCAGGGCATACAGCAGGCACCCTTCGTCCTCGGCGTGGACCCTGGCGATCACGGCCTCCAGGGCGGCGATCACCTCGGCCCGGCGGTCGGGAAGCGGGCGGAT